>OGZT01000062.1_pt1 | contig 77299 bp, 81 predicted proteins | sample 1576891 | NCBI WGS metagenome assembly OGZT01 (sample SAMEA3541521, study PRJEB24748) | human gut metagenome | biome: human gut; feature: human-associated habitat; material: faeces | place: China | collected 2012 | reverse complement strand
ATAATTCTACGAATGGAAAAATCAAATATCTGAACGGCACAGAAGCTTATGATGAAGAAAAAGCCAAGAACATGGAAAATTTCATAAAAGCCCGTTACAGCCATAAATTCGAAACTGCAACATGGTATCTAAGCGGATCGTTCCTCAACAACGGATTCAACTATTACGGTAATCCTAATATATTTTCTACCTTCTCACCTAGTGCTAATATAGTTAGTGCCGACAATAAGAATGTATCGGAAAACCAATCGGTAAATATATTCGAAGTAGAAACCGGAGTCAATTCAATAGAGTCCAGTGACAATCTGAATTACTCGGCCAGTCTTAAATACAACCGCTTTTCATCAAAATATTCTTCTGATATGGCAGAAGATGGTCCAAGAGGAAATATTATAGATGCAAAAGTCGATTTGTCTCAGCCGTTCTTTTCCGATAAGAAAGTAGGTATCAGAGGAAACCTGTTCTACCAAAAATACGATGGACACACCAATAACTACAGCAACGAACAAAACGACCTGTATCATAATCTGACCATATTGAGAGCCAATCCTTATCTGAAAATAGATAACGGAGATGTAAGGCTTCTTATTGGAGCAAATATCAACTGGGCTATCGATGCCAGTAATAAATTTGCTGTTGCTCCGACTGTCGATTTATCTTGGAACTTTAATGACAACAGCCTGCTGTATCTGAATGTTGACGGAGGAATCAACGACAACAGCTTTATCAATATTTATAAAGAAAACCGTTATATCAATCCTATTGGACGTGTGAACATCTCCAAAACATTATATGATGCACGGCTGGGGATCCGTTCGGGAGCAATCACCGGTTTCGAATTCGATATATTCGGCGGTTACAAATATACCAACGATAATCATCTGTATATACAGACACAGACTACATCATGGAACAATGTGAGTGATGTTCTATATGCCAATATGGGAGAAGGACACTTCGGCGGAGCCATCAAAACAAAACTTATTCCATACACCGATTTATCGATAAAAGCAATCGCACACTTTTATAACCTGAGTAAATATTCGAATGATATAGTTTTCAGTGAGAAAAAGGCCTGGGGACTGCCAACATTGACATTTGACTTCAATGCGGATTTTTCGTTTATCGAAAATCTTATTCTGACAGCCAACTATCAATTTGAAGGAGGAAGAAAGACTTGGAACGGCACAGGAGCTACAAGTATGAAAAGTATCAACGAGCTAAACTTCAAGGCGAGTTACCATGTCTTGGAATGGTTGTCATTGTATGCGAAGATTAACAATGTGCTAAGCCAGAAATACGAACGATATTACGGCTATACCTTGCAAGGAATAAATGCTTCGGCAGGATTCAACCTCACTTTTTAAATCAAACTCAAAAATCTAATAATCAAATATTTGCAAAATTCAAAAATTCAAAACAGCGACATTTCTCAGTAATTTTTTATAAAAAAAGGAGATTTTGATTATATTGCGTTACATAAAGTTTTAATTATTTTGTATAACAAAAAATTTAAGGATCAATTATTATCTTCCGAATCTAATAAAGGATAAAACGAGTATACTAGCTGTTGCTGCCCTATAGGCTATTAGAAAGCCGAAAAAAGCAAAAAATACCTAGACCTTGTACTGCGCAGAGTAATACTCTGTAGCTGTAGACTCTCCTTCAACAAAAGGCACATTCTTAAAGGAAAATCTTTTCTGGTTTCAGAAAAGATTTTTTTTATTAAGGCAATACTCTAACCAAAGTTATTTTCTATATTTGCAACGTTTTGGTGCCATCCTTTTTATTCAATAAAGAATGGTGAAAAGGGAATCAGGTGTAAGTCCTGAACAGACCCGCTGCTGTAAACTCTACAAATATTGTTTTAGAAATACTCCCGATACCACTATCTGTAAAACAGATGGGAAGGTGATTCTAAAATAAGAGTAAGTCAGAAGACCTGCCAGAACATTTACTTGGATGAAAACTTTCGGGTTATAAAGTTTACATTTCCGATAAATAGCTCAACTAAAGCCGCAAAACGTTTTATTGACCGATGAAGGATGAAACTAGAAATAGTTACTATCTTCAAGTGCGTCATTAAATACTTTCGGGTACTAAAAAAGTTATGCTATCTTTAAATTCAAAGATGATAATAACCAAAACAGATATGGAAAAGATATGCCCTAGATGTGCCACCGTGTTTGTCTGTCGTGTTGATAATATCAGGCTCTGTAATTGCGGCAAAATAATATTAAACGATGGAGTGCGGGAATATATAAAACAGCACTGGGGAAAATGTTTATGTTTCGATTGTCTCACAAACATTAATCAAAACATAGAACAGCTAATACATAACGACGCAGGATCGAAAGAAGAATCGTTTAAAAGCCAAAGTGACAACCCGATATTACAAAAGGACTCATAAGCAATTATAAATAAGAGTTTTTAGACAAAATTAAAAGAATGGCAGGGTTACTTTTACAATTGAAATTCTTAAATTTGAAAGCATATTGCGGTACATCAGTCAACATTTTTACAGATAAACATACAACTTAGATGCCTTATTTGGACCGCACCTTAGAGAGATCATTTATGACTTTCTAAGTATAATAAGTCAGTTATTACTTTAAAATATATCATTAATACTTTTTGTTACTTAAAAATAAGAATTACTCATAAACAAAATAAATAGCAATGCAAAACGAATTTACCATCAGCCGGGGAAAGGCAATGATCAATTTCTCAGTAAAATACTGCGATAATCGTCAGAAATTGTTGAATAGCTACGGCTTTAGACGGGTGATAGACTCATTTATTCAGGTATTGAAAAAAGATAATGTAATTATTTACGATCAATACAGCAAGAATTTTAAGAACGATGATGAATTTGCAACCACATTGATACAGGTATTCAAATTTCTTACAGTTTGTGACGAAGGAGAAGTTCTGAAAGTAAACAATAAATACTCGGAACACTTCCATGACAAGAATCTGTTTATCGAATTGATCGAACTGCTATACGGATACTGGAGACGTCTGGAACGTATCTCTATCGTACGCAACAACAGTTTAGGAGATGGCTTGCAAAATGTAAGATTTATACAGGCCAACGACCAGTTTAACGATCTTATTCTGGCAACATACCGTCGGATCGAAGAAACCATTATGGGATCTCAGCATAGAGTGTACCGTCAATTGGTTGCGGGAGCAAATGCCGGACTAACGCTGAACAACGTTACATGGAACTGCCCTGTTGAATATACCGGACTATCAGCTGTGCCGTTTATCAGCACTGTTATATTCCAACCGCCATTGATTACTTACACAAAACGTAATACCCGTTCGGGAATTTTCCACGAACACGAGACTAATCCTATTGCTAATCTTACATTAAATGATAACGACTGGTATATATTTCCTGCTTGGGTCGGTAATATGCTTACTTTCGTATATTTCCATAAAGACTTCATCGATCACGGTTTAGGATTATCCAACCTGTTTGAACTTGCAGTAGAAAGCAGCTATATAGGTAAAAAACCCGACATGATCTATATATTCGGATATCCTGACGGACACGAAGAAAAGAGAACCTTCTACTACAAGGACAAGAAAAACGATATCATGATCGGATACGCTAATTACTGCGACGATATCGATTATTTCGGATACATGAAAAAAATGCTGTTGACTCTCCACAACATCAAACAGATGGAAAATAAACGTCTTCCGATACATGGAGCAATGGTAAATATCGCCCTTAAAAACGGTAAAGAATCGAACATCATTATCATGGGAGATAGTGGAGCCGGAAAATCAGAAAGTTTGGAAGCATTCCGTACATTAAACGAAAAATACATCCGCCACATGCGAATAATTTTTGATGATATGGGATATCTGAATATCGAAAAAGACGGATCAGTAAAAGGATACGGAACAGAAATCGGAGCTTTCGTCCGTGTAGACGATCTTGACCCCGCATACGCATATCAACAACTCGACCGGGGTATTTACAGTAATCCCGATAAGATCAATGCCCGTGTTACAATTCCGGTTGCAACCTACGAAGTAATTTCTAAAGGATATACAGTAGACTATATGCTATACGCTAATAACTACAGCGAATCAGAAAAAAAGATCAACTTCTTTGACGACCTTACCAATGCGATTGATGTATTCGAAGCCGGAGCACGCAAGGCAAAAGGTACAACATCCGAAGTCGGTCTTGTAAAATCATACTTTGCAAATCCATTCGGTCCTGTTCAGGAACAATCTCTGGCAGAAACTCTGGTTCGCAAGTATTTTGGCAAGATGAAAGAGAATGGTGTTAAAATCGGAGAAATCCACACATCTCTGGCCATAGACGGACTAACCAAAGACGGTCCAAGAATGGCCGCTGAAGAATTATTCTCTCTGATCAACGAATAATAAATAAGCAACAGAATAACTCATTGCTGATGAGTTATTCTGTCGCTGAAATAACAAACAGGTCTGAGACCTTAACTCAAAAATTTAAAATATGAGTCAATCAAACACTTTAATGAATGAGAACATTTCGATGTTAGGTTCTCTTCTCGGAGACACTATCAGGGAAGCTCTGGGAGAAGCTACATTCGAAAGGGTCGAAACGATAAGACGACTCTCTAAGGCTTCTCATAATGGAGACATTGCCGCTCATGAAGAACTAGTCAAAACCCTGCAAAACCTTCCTGATAAGGATTTTTTACCTGTAGCGCAGGCATTCAACCAGTTCCTTAATCTGACCAATACAGCCGAGCAATACGATACCATATCGCAACATGCTCAGGGAAAAGAAAATCCGGTAAACTTTCCGGCCATCTACAAAACCCTTAAGGATAAAGGCATAAGCGATGAAGAGATTAAGAAGTCTATTGAAGAAATCTCTATTGACCTTGTACTGACAGCCCACCCTACTGAAATAAACCGCCGTTCGCTCATTAATAATCTGAATGAAGTAAGCGATTGTTTACAGCAATTAGATCATGACGATATAGTTGACTACAAGAAAGAGCATATTATGCAAAGATTGAAGCAACTAATCGTTCAATATTGGTTTACGGACGAGATACGTAAAAACCGGCCAACACCGAATGAAGAGGCAAAATGGGGATATGATGTTGTCGAAAACAGTCTTTGGGATGCCGTTCCTCAATTCCTGAGAGAATTAAATGAACAATTGAATAATACAATCGGATACACCATTCCGGTAGATGCACGTCCCATACACTTTTCGTCATGGATGGGTGGAGACCGTGATGGTAATCCCAACGTTACAGCATCTGTAACACGTGATGTATTACTTCAAAGCCGTAAACGAGCTGCATTGCTATTCCTGAAAGATATCGAAGTATTGGTAAAAGAACTTTCGATGTATGCCTGTACTCCTCAATTCAGGGAATATCTGGGAGATAACGATGTACAAGAACCATACAGAGAATTGATGAAACGTCTTCGCTCGAAATTCAGAAAAACAATCGCTTATCTGGACGAAAGAATTGAAGGCAAACACTTACCTGTGACCGATGATATTATTTTCGACAATAACCAACTGTGGGAGCCATTAATGCAATGCTACAATTCACTCATCGAATGCGGTATGCAAAGTATAGCAAACGACAAATTATCGGATACTCTACGCCGGGTGAAGTGTTTCGGTGTGACACTGGTAAAAATAGATGTCCGCCAGGAAAGCACAAGACATACCGAAGCATTGTCGGAAGTTACCCGCTATCTGGGTATAGGAGATTACGAATCATGGTCTGAATCAGAAAAACAAGCGTTTCTTATTAAGGAGCTTTCTTCGAAGCGACCTCTTATTCCGAATAACTGGGAACCCAGTCCGGAAACCAAAGAAGTAATTGAAACCTGTCGAGTGATAGCCGAAACTCCCGAAGGTGCAATTCCTGTATACGTAATATCTATGGCAAGAACTCCATCGGATGTACTGGCCGTTCACTTATTTTTAAAGGAAACAGGATGCCCTTATACCCTTCCGGTAGCTCCGCTGTTTGAAACTCTTAACGACCTCAACAATGCCGAAGATGTAATGAAACAATTACTGAATATCGGTTGGTACAGAGGCATCATCAACAACAAACAAATGGTGATGATAGGCTATTCGGATTCTGCGAAAGATGCAGGTGCATTAGCCGCTGGATGGGCTCAATACAGAGGACAGGAAGCTCTGATCAGAGTATGTTCGGAAGCAGGAGTTTTACTTACCTTATTCCACGGTAGAGGCGGAACAATAGGTAGAGGCGGAGGACCCGCTAAGATAGCATTATTCTCTCAGCCTCCCGGTTCTCTTAAAGGAGGATTACGTGTTACTGAACAAGGGGAAATGATCCGTTTCAAATTAGGACTTCCCGACTTGGCAATCAATACCCTTTCGTTATATATAGATGCAATATTAGAAGCCAATCTTTTACCTCCTCCTGCACCAAAGGACGAATGGCGTAAAGTGATGGATGACTTGTCTGACATATCATGCAAAGCATATCAGGATCTGGTACATCGCAACGAAGACTTCATCCCCTACTTCTATCAATCCACACCGGAAGCGGAGCTTGCAAAACTGCCTCTAGGGTCAAGGCCTGCTAAACGTCGCCCAACCGGAGGAGTGGAAAGTTTAAGAGCTATTCCGTGGATTTTTGGATGGACTCAAAACCGGTTAATGCTGCCGGCATGGCTGGGAGCCGGTCAGGCTTTACAGCAAGTTATAGATGAGGGTAAGATGGGCCTGCTTGAATCAATGTCTAAAGAGTGGCCATTTTTCAACACTCGTATAAGCATGTTGGAAATGGTATTTGCGAAAGCTGACAGACGTATTGCCACATATTATGATAAGCGGCTCGTGGATCCTAAACTTCAGTATCTTGGGACTGAACTTCAAAATCAGTTGGAAAAAGATATCCATACCATATTGAATATTCTGCATGACGATCATCTTATGGAGAATCTTCCGTCGATTGCAAGCAACATTGCGATGCGAAATATCTATACAATTCCGCTGAATTTACTTCAGGTAGAACTGTTGCAACGGTGTCGTAATCAAGAAACTTATCCTCAGGAATTGGAACAAGCATTGATGGTAACAATTTCCGGTATCGCCGCAGGTATGCGAAATACCGGGTGATACATATCCATGTTATACAAATAATAGGGGCTGGATCCATTTGATCCAACCCCTATATATATGAAATCGGTTATTACGATTTTAAAACTCTGCATTTTTAGGTGTTCTTGGGAATGGTATAACATCACGGATATTAAGCATACCTGTAACGAATAACATTAATCGTTCAAAGCCCAATCCAAATCCGGCATGAGGAGCAGTTCCGAATTTACGGGTTTCAAGATACCACCAAATAGGATCGGTATTCATTCCTGTCTCTTTAATTCTTTCCATCAATTTGTCATAATCAGCCTCACGTTCCGATCCTCCGATTATCTCACCGATTTTAGGGAATAAAACATCCATACCTCTGACTGTTTTACCATCTTCATTCTGTTTCATGTAGAAAGACTTGATCTCTTTAGGATAGTCTGTCATTATTACAGGACGTTTGAAATGCTTTTCCACTAGATAGCGTTCATGCTCAGACTGAAGGTCTGCTCCCCAATATACAGGGAATTCGAATTTATGTCCGCTTTCTTCGAGAATTTTTACACCTTCGGTATATGTCAGACGAACAAAATCATTTGAAAGAACAAATTCAAGACGTTCAATCAATTCCTTATCATACATTTCATTCAGGAATGCCAGATCCTCTTTACAATTATCCAGAGCATAACGAATCAGATATTTCAGGAAGTCTTCAGCCAAATCCATATTATCATGAATATCATAAAAAGCAACTTCCGGTTCAATCATCCAGAATTCGGCCAAATGTCGGGGAGTATTCGAATTTTCGGCTCTGAATGTCGGGCCAAAAGTATATACCGCACCCAAAGCCATTGCACCCAATTCTCCTTCGAGCTGACCCGATACTGTCATATTAGTCTGACGTCCGAAAAAATCCTGACTATAATCAATCTTACCATCTTCTGTTCTCGGTAGATTATTAAAATCCAAAGTTGTAGCCTGAAACATAGATCCTGCACCTTCTGCATCGGAAGCCGTAATTATTGGCGTATGCAGATAAAAGAAGCCATGGTCGTTGAAATATTTATGAATAGCATACGACATATGGTGACGCATACGAAAAATGGCTCCGAATGTATTTGTTCTGGGACGTAAATGTGCTATCTCACGAAGAAATTCAAGAGAGTGCCCTTTTTTCTGCAAAGGGTATTCCTGTGCATCTGCTGTTCCGTATATTTCAATTTCGGTTGCCTGTATTTCTCCGTTTTGTCCTTTACCCTGCGATTCTACATATTTTCCGATAACATGGATACATGCACCTGTGGTAATAGGTTTCAGATTGTCTTCGCCAAACTTTTCTATATCTGCAACAATCTGAATATTATTAATAGTAGAACCGTCATTAAGAGCGATGAAGCTTACTTGTTTATTGCCTCGACGAGTACGTACCCATCCTTTAACACTCACCTGATCTCCAAATTTACATTGGGGTAAATCCGAAATTTTTGTCCTACGAATTGTTTCCATTTCTAATTTTAGTTTGTCTTAAGGTCACAGACCTTCTGTTAAATGTAAGCGTAAATATAATAAGGTCACAGACCTTTTTATTTCTTTGGTTTTATAAACCAGAAGTATATCTTATAGCATTTCCTTTAACTGAATAAAACAGTTAGTATAAATTAATTATACTAACTGTTCTTCTATTTTCTCAGTAATTATTCAAAAGCACCCATGCGTAGCATGTTCACCTCAGATTCAGTCAGATACCTCCAGCGTCCTCTCGGGATATTCTTTTTGGTCAATCCGGCAAAGTAAACACGATCGAGTTTCTGTACCTGATAACCTAGTTTTTCGAATATACGACGAACAATACGGTTACGTCCTGAGTGGATTTCAATACCTACTTCGTTCAAAATATCTTCTGCAACATAGGCTATAGAATCTGCATGGATTTCTCCATCTTCAAGATCTATACCATCGGCTATAGCCTGCATATCCTCGATTGCAACATCACGGTCAAGCTTTACCTGATAGATTTTTTTCTTCACATATTTTGGATGCATCAGCTTAGATGCTAAATCTCCGTCATTAGTAAGAAGCAATACACCTGTTGTATTTCTGTCAAGACGCCCAACTGGATAAATACGTTCGGGACATGCTCCTTTTACCAAATCCATTACAGTCTTTCTGTTTTGAGGATCATCTGAAGTTGTCACTGTATTTTTTGGTTTATTCAATAATACATAAACCTTACTTTCCAAACGAACGGGTTGATCATGAAATGTTATACTATCTCCGCGTGTAACCTTCGCTCCAAGTTCAGACACAACTTCTCCGTTTACTTTTACAACTCCGGCTGTAATGTAAGAGTCTGCTTCACGACGTGAACATACTCCGGCATTCGCCAGATACTTGTTTAAACGAATAGGTGTGCTGGGATCAAGATTTTCTTTATATTTAACCGGTTTCACCAATTGTTTCGGTCCTTTATTATTATCCCTTCTTTGGAATGAGCCTCCACGGTTATCTCTCTGATCTCTGTTATTATAAGGATGACGATCGTTATCCCTGTTATTGTCTCTTCCGCCTGATTGATATCCTCCGGACTGGTATCCTCCAGATCTGTTTCTACCCGATCTGTTTATAGAACGGCTTCCACCAGACTGGTACGAATTATTTCCGTAAGACCCCGATCTCCTGTCATCAGAGTTATAGCCTCCACTACGATTATCTCTGTTATAATCACGAGAATCGCGGTTATCCCGACTGTCCCTATTGTTATACTCACGGTTAAGGGACGGACGTGCATCACCAACACGAGGGCGTTTTTTCTTTATTTCGCCGCCTTGGTTGTTTTTGTTGATAGATGGTCTGTTCGATGATGAATAACCATCCCGGCGTTCATTATCTCTGTCTGTAATCATCTTTGGTTAAATTTAGTTTTTATAAATTATTTATTTAAATAACCTCACGGCTATATTGTTGTGTTATACTCCCGTATAGGTCTGAGGCGTAATTTTCTTTAATTCTTCTTTAACGGATTCAGTAACAGATAATCCATTGATAAAATTCTCGATAGACTTAGCTGTTATAGCTTCGTTAGTTCGGGTCAATTCCTTCAGGGCTTCATAAGGCTTAGGATATCCTTCTCTGCGAAGAATAGTCTGAATAGCTTCTGCTACCACTGCCCAATTATGCTCAAGGTCTCGTTCCAAAGCATCCTTATTCAGGAGCAATTTACCCAATCCTTTCAATGTGCTTTGCAATGAGATGACAATGTGCCCCACGGGTACACCTACATTTCTCAAAACTGTTGAATCAGTCAGATCTCTTTGCAATCGGGATATCGGTAATTTGGATGATAAATGCTCTAGAATAGCGTTGGCAATACCTAAGTTCCCTTCTGCATTTTCGAAGTCTATCGGGTTAACTTTGTGGGGCATTGCTGACGAGCCTATTTCTCCGGCTTTGATCTTCTGCTTAAAGTACTCCATCGAAATATACTGCCAAAAATCCCGATCCAAATCAATGATTATCGTGTTGATTCTTTTCAGTCCGTCAAAAATTGCAGCTAGATTATCATAGTTAGATATCTGTGTTGTATATTCTTCCCTGACCAATCCTAATTTCTCAGAAGTAAACTTCGAACCGAATTCTTTCCAGTTATATGCCGGATAAGCAACATTATGGGCATTATAATTACCCGTTGCTCCTCCGAATTTTGCAGTAAAAGGAATTGTCTGCAATTGTTGCAGTTGGTTCTCTAACCTACTTACAAATACCATAATCTCTTTACCTAAGCGAGTCGGGGATGCAGGCTGCCCATGCGTTTTTGCCAACATCGAAACATCCGACCATTCTTCGGCACGAGATCTTAAATGTTCTATCAATTCTTTTAACAACGGATAATACACTTTGTTCAATCCGTCTTTCAACGATAAAGGAATGGATGTATTATTTATATCTTGCGAAGTTAAACCAAAATGAATGAACTCCTTATACTTTTCCAATTTCAAAACGTCAAACTTTTCCTTAATGAAATATTCGACAGCTTTTACATCATGGTTTGTTATACTTTCTATTTCCTTGATATGGGTTGCATCTTCTTCCGAAAAGCCGCTGACTATTTTACGTAATTCTGGAAATACGTTTTTATCTATATCCTGGAGCTGGGGCAATGGCAATTCGCATAAAGCGATGAAATATTCCACTTCGACATGTACCCGATATTTTATCAATGCATATTCCGAAAAGTAATCGGCCAGTTCCTCAGTCTTATTACGATAACGTCCATCAATCGGGCTGATGGCTGTTAGGGTATCTAATTTCATGATGGATAAATATTTATCTATTCAATATAAAACAAGTTCAATACTTGTGATTATGTGTTTTATTACTTCCTAATTAACTAACAGGCTGAAATTATTCAGTCGTTTAATGGCTTAATAACCAATTATTGTCATACAAATTTCACTAACAAACAAGGCTAAAGCCTTAACCCTAACAAAGGTAGTTTTTTAAATTAATAATTTACAGTGATAATAACAAAATATTCATTAAATATGCTACAATTCGTGATTTTGATGCAAATTTTCTAATTTTGAAAGAAAATCAAGAGATTAAGGTCTCAGACCCATTTATTGTACACCAAGGTATAACTCCAATAGGACGGTTATTACTTTAAAACATGACATTAAATACTTACTGTTACTTTGGAGATTATCCAAGCCCACAGTATGGAATAAAAAGACAAACAATGCTTGAACTTTGCCTTAATCCGGAGCAAGTAGAAGCCGGCTGCGATGAAGCCGGAAGAGGATGTCTTGCAGGTCCGGTATTTGCTGCCGCTGTTATTTTGCCTAAAGATTTTCGTTGCGATCTATTGAACGATTCGAAACAAGTAAAAGAAAAAGAAAGGTACGAACTTCGCTCTATTATCGAAAAAGAAGCTGTGGCTTGGGCTGTAGGCATTGTCGATCAGACGGAAATTGACAAAATCAATATACTGAATGCCTCTTTTCTGGCAATGCACAGAGCTCTCGACCAGTTATCCATTATACCCGAAAGCCTCTTAATAGATGGCAATAGATTTAAAAAATACAAAGAAATCAATCACACATGTATCATCAAAGGTGACGGGAAATATCTCCCAATAGCCGCAGCATCTATACTTGCAAAAACATACCGTGATGATTTTATGTTAAATCTGCATAACGAATATCCGGCCTACGGCTGGGACAGCAATAAAGGCTACCCTACCATAAAGCACAGGAAAGCAATAGAGCAATTCGGGGTAACACCTTATCACCGGATGACATTTACTCTACTCAACAAACAGCTCTCATTGGATTTTTAGCCTACTTTGCGAGGATTGCCGGGTTATTCACCGCAATTTCAATATTATCGGCAAGTTCATTCAGAAAGTACAGTGTACTTTTTTTGACATTCGCTCTGATTTCGTGTTTGTCATCACTAATCGCAAGTGTCCTATCTGTAATTAACGATTCGGCTTTCACTGCTTTCTTCTCGTGAGGCAGCACATATGAAATATCTTTTATTTCCAAGATACACTTACTGTCAAAAATAAATGTATTGAAATGATATGTCATCATTACCTTCTCTCTCACATTCTTTGCGTTTGGAGGTAAAAGCAATTCTATTTTCGACCGTATCACAATCTCTTTATTCGTATTATCATACCTGATATTGGAGATCAGAGGATCAGAAGCGTAATTCATTTTACACCACTCTTTCAGGTGCAGATAGCTGTTATTCTGATTAGAATATTTTAATGGGATTTCCTTGAGAAAAATCACTTTACCTTCGAATGTCGGCACATAACTGAATTTTTCATTCTGCAGTAAATCCTGCGAATATGCTTCTGTCGCGAGCAAACTGATAGATATAATTAGAACAATTGTTTTAAATAATTTCGACATAGACTGATGTTTAATTCTGTAAAAAAGTGCAATTCCGTCTTTATACGGTCAGGAGTTATCATACCACTTATGCAAAAATAAAAAGAAAGAACAGAATCTGCTCTTTCTTTAACTTTAAATATAAAAAATTTTATTCTTCTCCTTTTGCTATAAGATAGTTCTTAAGGGTATTGGAGTACATTTCCAGAAGCTTTAACCTCAGGAATGGTATATCCTTATTTTCCAAATCTATTTTATTCATCTGTTTTGCCAGATAGTTTTCGAAATCAGCCTTTTGATCATCATTATATTTTTCAATAAATCGATCGGTCTGGTTCAATAAGTCAAAAGCAATATAATTACAAGGAAAAAATTCATAATTGAGATGTATCTCTCTGTCAATAACATGAGCAACAGCAGATGTCTGCTCTTTTTTTTCCAGCTCTTTTATTGGATCAAGTTTATCGTTGATTACCCGTCCGAATCTAAAATGGATATTCCCCTTGAAGCCAAGCAGCCCGATTTCCATATTACGGAGATCATCTATCTGAGCTTTTTTATATTCGGGATTATCTCTTTTCAACTGAAATTCTTTTGCCTTCAGGTAATCACATGGATCGAACTCATACGATATAGACATCGGTATAATATTCAATTCCTTAATACGATCAACAAAACATCCGGTCTCCGGCCACAAGGCTAACATTTTGAGCAGGCTTTCCTGAGTACGGTCATTAGAGTCCTTTGCTCTACCTTCCCTTTGGGCAAGCCATACAGACTCTTTCTTTTCGTTTATAGTATAGTGGATATATTCCGACATGTGCTTAGAAACCTCAAGCATCTGCCGTACAGACACTCCTCTCTTTACAAGAAAACTTTTATTTAGTTTCACCAGTTTTTCTATCCATGGATGTATCAGCAGATTATCTCCAATAGCAATCTCTGTTGTTTCCAGACCTTTTGAATTCAATGAAATATTGAGTATTCCGGCGTCCAGAATAATATCTCTGTGATTCGATATAAATAGGTGCGACCTATCCCTGCTGATATTTTCCCAACCTGAACTTTCGACCGAAGTCGCAGTTCTTTTGGTCAGCCCCCATACAGTTGGGGCGATCATTTGAGATTGAAAGTCGAATTTAGTATTATACTTAGACATTTCAGCCGAAAACTCCTCCCAGTTCACATCAGGCAGGATGTACTTTACGGCATGAAGAAATCCAGGATCAACGAGTAATTCCTGAATAGTGCTTTTTACCTGATCATCTTCCAACGGTGCTATGTCGCTGAACCTGTCGCTACTCATAAATTATTTTGCGTTTTTAAGATATTCATTTTCAATTATCTCAGACAATACATCCGCCATATTCATACCTGCGGCTTTTACCTGTTGAGGGATAAAACTGGTTGCAGTCATTCCCGGAGTTGTATTGACCTCTAATAAATACGGTGTTCCATCTGATATAATAAAGTCTGCCCTGATTATACCTTTAGCATCTACCAGATCGTAAATCTTCGATGTCAAAGCCTGTATACGGGAAGTTATTTCTTCGGGTAATCGGGCGGGAGTTATCTCTTCCACCTGTCCCATATATTTTGCATTATAATCAAAAAACTCATTCTGAGTCACTACTTCCGTCAATGGAAGTAATACAACTCTTTCTTTTGTTTTATAACAGCCGCATGTGACTTCCCTGCCGCTGATAAAGCTTTCGATAATCACATCCGATGCTTCTCCAAATGCCGAATCGATGGCACTTTGCATATCTTCTCGAGATTTAACTTTGGTTGTAGCAAAACTCGATCCGCCTGTATTGGGTTTAACAAACACAGGAAGATTCAGATAATCGATTATTTCAGCGATATCGTATTTTGTTTCTCTGCTTAAATATACTGATTTCGCAACATTGAATCCAAAGTTTTTAAGAAAATTATTGCAAACAAACTTATTGAAAGTTATCGCCGAAGCCATCATTCCACATGTCGAATAAGGAACATTCAACATATCGAGATAACCCTGAAGATGTCCGTCTTCTCCGGGAGTTCCATGTATTGTAATATAAGCAAAGTCTATTTTGATTCTGCCTCCGGCAGTTTGTATCGTAAAATCATTCTTATCAACAAGGCATTCCTGCCCGTCGATCTCAGCTGTCCAGCTATCTCTTGCTATTTTTACTTTATAAATATCATAGCGGTTTTTATCCATAAAAGAATAAATACCTTGCATGCTCTTTTCCGAAACTACACTTTCGGACGAGTAGCCGCCCCATACAATTGCGATATTTTTTTTCATGCTCTGTTGATACTAAGGTCTCAGACCTATTTGTTATATTTGACAGGTATAAACACAACTGAATGTTATACCCCGACAATTTTCTAATTAATATTAAAGCCTCTTGTTTTTTAGATTTATCACCTTTACAGGCATAACAACAGCCTGTTATCGCTAAAAAACATATCATTAAGTACTTTCTCTTACTTAATTTATTTCAAAAATCACGGCTGGAGATGTATCCTCTCCACTTCTCTATTAATTGCTGCATATCTGCAGGCACAGGACTTTCGAAGAGCATTTCTTCTCCGGTCGAAGGATGTACAAATCCTAAACTACGGGCATGCAATGCTTGTCTCGGACATATATTAAAACAGTTTTGGACAAACTGCTTATATTTAGTAAAAGTCGTACCTTTCAATATCTGATCACCACCATAGCGAGCATCGTTAAACAAAACATGTCCTATGTGTTTCATATGAACACGTATTTGATGCGTGCGTCCTGTTTCGAGTCTGCACTTCACCACCGATACATACCCAAGCCGTTCTATGACCTCGTAGTTAGTCACCGCCGGTTTACCATGCTTTCCATCTTCAAAAACCGTCATTTGCAAACGGTCTTTCACACTTCTCCCGATATTTCCTTCTATACGGCCTTTATCCTCTTCGACAGCCCCCCATACTACAGCAACATACTCCCGTTTTGTAGTTTTATTGAAAAACTGGGCTGAAAGATGAGCCTTTGCATTCGGATTTTTAGCAATGACCAATAATCCCGATGTATCTTTATCAATACGGTGTACCAGTCCCAATCGAGGATCTTTAGCGTCGTATTCTGGCGTATCTTTCAGATGATATGCTATCGCATTTACAAGAGTGCCTGTATAATTTCCGTGTCCCGGGTGTACGACCAATCCGGGCTGTTTATTAATGACCATCAAGTCATTATCTTCATAAACTATATCAAGGGGTAAATCTTCGGGAATAATTTCGAGTTCACGCTTCGGTCTATCCATCACGATGGTTATCACATCGTTTGGCTTCACCTTATAATTAGATTTTACAGCAACACCGTTGGCAAGAATACATCCAGCATCGGCAGCACACTGTATCCTGTTTCTCGAAATGCCTTCTATGCGGCAAGTTATAAATTTATCTACTCGTAGTAAACTCTGTCCTTTATCGGCTACAAACCGGTAATGTTCGTATTGTTCAGATGCCGATTCATCTTGATCTTCATCAAGAAGATCATCTATTTCTTCGTTAGGATCGATCATCATTAATATATTTCAGTCGTTGTAGTATCTATTTCGGTACTATCTGCTGATACACCTCCATCTCCGACCCTAAGGGTAAGCACTGAGTTTTTAGGTATTTTTTGACCTGCTTTAACGGTTACTCCTCTATAAGCTACTCCAAAAACAAGATCCTGATACTGAGAAGGAACTTTTTCTATATTTATCCGACTAAAGCCTAATGCTTTAAGCAACGCCTCAGCCTGCCTCAGCGAAGCATCTTCCAGATCAGGCATAGAAACAAGCTGTTCACTTTTCGCCTGCACAGTAAGATATATGGTTCGTCCTTCTTTCACATGTGATTTTCCGAGAGGAATCTGTTCAACGATCGCACCGGGTACACCATCCTGATTATACACAGAGTCTACTACCTCATAGCGAAGGCTCGACGATGCAATAATAGATGCTGCATCCTGAACCTGAAGCCCTTTTAAATCCGGCACTTCTATCGACTCATTATGGCGTGTATATTTATTCAGGCAAAATAAAGTTATCGCAATCAATATAACAGCCAGGATAAGCATTAATAAGACATTCCTGACATATATGTTAGTTGTTATCTTTTTCAAAAAGTCTACCATTTTGATTTCCTATTTATGGACAATACATCCGAATTGCAAAAGTATTAAAAAATATATGAAAGCATATGCTTTTCACTTTTTTTGTATGAAGAGGAAGGTGTTGATGTCCGGATTTTAGCATAACGGAATCATGTAAAACACGGTAAACTGCATAAAAACCAAAAGGATAATCTACTTTTAGCAGACTATCCTTTTGATTTCTTATGTGAAATAAAGAAGCTTGAAAACTTTAAGGTCTCAGATCTTATTCAGCCTTTGTTATAGGGATCTGCCGTTTTACACCCTGGCTCAAAGAGATCATTGTTTCGGTAGCCACAACTCCGGGGATTTCCTGGATTTTGTTATTCAATAAGTCCATTAAGTGTTCGTTGTCTCTAGCATAAAGTTTCACTAGGATTGTATAAGGTCCTGTAGTAAAATGAGATTCTACAATCTCGGGAATTTTATCCAACTCGGGTATAACGGTTTTATACATAGAACCTTTTTCAAGTTTTACCCCGATATAAGTACATGTATTATATCCTAAAACTTTAGGATTGATTATATAACCCGAACCGATGATCACTTTCATCTCTATCATTCGCTGCACACGCTGATGAATAGCCGCACGCGAAACACCACACTCCAAAGCCACATCCTTGAATGGGATACGGGCATTCTGAGATATTATCTCCAGAATCTTTTTGTCAAGTTTATCGATTTTCTCCATATTCTATCTTTTTATTAGATTTAACTGCCAAATATAATGGTATTTTTTTGATATACCGCTTTTTTATATAAAAAGACTCACTTTCACTTACTATTTATTGTAAAAAAAGACATTTTAAGATATTCTTAAATAAATAAAATGCTCTGACATATATTGCCAGAGCATTTTATTATTATCATTTTGTATGATATTACTTCTCGATGCTAACTAGTTCGATATCGAAGATCAAAGTAGAGAAAGGAGAGATAGAGCCAGCTTGCTGACCGCCATAAGCTAAATCGTAAGGGATATATAATGTCCATTTTGATCCGGCAGGCATCAATTGCAATGCTTCTGTCCAACCTTTAATAACCTGTCCAACTCCGAATACAGCAGGATCTTTACCTTCATTTGTTTCGAATACAGTTCCGTCGATCAAAGATCCTTTATAGAATACTTTCACACGGTCTGTTGCAGCAGGTTTTGCCCCGGCTCCTTGTTTTACCACTTTGTATTGAAGTCCGCTAGGAAGTGTTACAACACCATCTTTAGCTTTGTTTTCTGCAAGGAATTTCTGTCCTGCTTCAATTTGTGGCTGATATTGAGCTTTCAACTCTTCTTCGTGTTTAGCCTGAGCTCTTTTTTGAGACTCCATTGCTTTAGTCTGAACCAATTCAGAAGAATTTGCAATAGCAATCTTTTCATGTTTCAAAGAATTCAAAACACCGGCAAGTAAAGCAGTTTTGTTTATCTTAGCTGAGTCCAGCACTTGATTTTCGAAATTTTCAGACATTTGTTTCAATTGTCCTCCGATCTGAAGACCATTGAAATAAGCATCCTGATCTTTGCTGCTTGAATTGAAGCTTTCGTTAAGACCTTTTATAAACAAAGCAAGGTTTTTAGAATTAGCTTTATTTAGAGAGTCCAATTTTGTTGTCAATTCTTTTTCTAAAGTAGCTTTTTTAGCAGCATCAGATTCAGCTGCGATACGCTGAGCGTACGAAGCCTTGAACATAGCAGTATCTTGTGTTACTCCTAATTGGGTCAAGTATTGGCTAAGACCGCTTTCAGCTAATTGTACTCCATAAGCATAAGATAAAGAGTCAACTTCTGTTTTTAATGATGCGTTAGGAGTTGCAGTTCCTCCATCGCAAGAAGCTACTGAAGCTCCGATTGCAGCAATCGCACCTAGTGCTAGAATTTGAAATTTTTTCATTGTTAAGGCAAATGTATTTAATAAGTAATTATTTACTTGTTTCTTTAAAAAAAATATTTCTTTCAAATATTGATTATACGATATCCAAAACTTCTACCTCGAACACCAAAGTCGAATTAGGCTCGATAGACTGTCCGGCTCCTTGTGCTCCGTAAGCAAGATCCGATGGGATAAAAAGTTTCCATTTAGAACCAACCGGCATCAACTGTAAAGCTTCTACCCATCCTTTGATAACCTGATTAACACCGAATGTTGCAGGTGTACCACGCTGAACACTGCTATCGAAAACAGTACCATCGATCAATGTTCCATGATAATGGCATTTTACCTGATCGGTAGCCGCAGGAATCTTTCCGTTTCCTTCTTTAATTATCTCATATTGTAATCCGCTGGGAAGAGTAACTACGCCTGGACGATTTTTATTGATAGCAAGAAACTCTTGTCCTGCTTTCAGATTTATAGTCAGTTTTTCGTCTTGTAATTTGGTGAAGTATTCGTTGATTACGTTTTTTGCTTCATCGTAATTCATCGATGTCTGCTTTTGGTTCAATACATCATCTATAGCTTTAGCGAATGTTTCTATATCAAGCTTATTGATTCCCGAACTTAAAAAATTATTGGCGATGCTCAGACCTAAAGCATAACTGATTTTATCCATTTGTTTTTCAATTAAAAAATAGGGATTTATTCCCTGTTTGGTTTATTACATACTTTGTTGCTGCAAAAGTAATTCTTTTAGCGATATTTTATCTAACTTTCGTTCTCGAAATTATATCTTATTTGAAGAGAGATCTGTTAAATCTTTCAAAAAAATGTGTGAAAATGAAGAATATAGTAGTTCTGACAGGAGCAGGGATGAGTGCAGAAAGCGGAATCGCAACATTCAGGGATTCCGGAGGTTTATGGGATCAATATAAAGTAGAAGATGTAGCCACTCCCGAGGGATTTATGCGCAATCCCCAGCTGGTTCTTGATTTCTATAATAAAAGACGTCGGGAGACAATTAATGCAAAACCGAATAAAGGACATCTGCTGCTAGCATCTCTGCAGGAAAAGTACAGTGTACACATTATCACACAGAATGTAGACAATCTTCATGAAAAGGCAGGAAGCAAACATGTGCTGCACCTGCATGGAGAGTTAATGAAAATACGGTCGTCCCGAAATCCGGATCTGATTATGGACGCCGACCCTCAAAATCCCGATACCAAACTTGGAGACAAAAGCTCGGACGGCTCACAAATCCGCCCTCATATTGTTTGGTTCGGAGAAGCCGTTCCTATGATGTACGAAGCTGAGAAAATTACCGAACAAGCCGATATCCTTATCGTAATAGGAACCTCCCTCAATGTATATCCTGCTGCAGGTTTAGTAAATTACGTTTCACCTGATACTCCGATCTACCTGATAGACCCGAAAGATGTTTCGATATACCGTCCGAATGTAACTTTCATAAAAAAAGGCGCATCAGAAGGAATGAGTGACCTTATTAAATTACTGGAAAAGTAAGAATCCCTAATCGTTTTTACTATTTGACTTCTTCGTAATCGACATACTCGCCTTCGTCTTTACTGAAGACTTTTCCCTGAGGCTGCTGCCCCGCATCAGACGTAGAACTATCGTTATGAGATTGTTGATTGTTGCGGGATGTACCGCCGAATGACGATGAGACTCTTGCCCCTTTCGTGAAAAGCCGCAGGAATCGAAGAATAAATCCCACTCCTAATCCAATGATCAGGAAAAATATAAGTAATATGAAGAGTAAAAAGCTGCCCATTTTCTATTTCCGTTTGGAGTTTTAAAGGTTTTCGACCTTTTTAAGGTTCCAGATCTATTTATTGACTTTATAAGCATAAAAGCAACAAGTAGTTATTACTCTATAATGCATCATTAAATACTTTCTGTTACTTAATTTATCGAATTACATAAACACTAAGGTATGATAACGAAACTTATCATAAGCCTAAAAATACGGCAAAAGACATTAACGAGGAAAACTTTTTGTAAAATTTAACGACTATACAGGCTTACCGCCTTTCCTGGTCATGAGGTATCAACCGTTTTTTGACTGAGTACGCTTGGCTGACACGACTGACAATATGATATATAAAATAATCCCTGCTGCTATGCCCAATACATTCCAAAGTATAACTGCCGCTATCATAAAAACAACCAAAAGGTAGCGAAGTTCATTTCCTTTCAATTTCAGGCTCTTGATTTTTAGTGAAAACATAGGTATTTCAACAATCATCAACAACGAAAATACAATAATAAGAACAACGGTCGGATAAAAAAGAAATAGCTGCGTCAGCTCATCAAAACGGCTTGCCCCAAGACAAAAGCTAATCCAGAACAAAGCATTGGCAGGAGTCGGCAATCCGATAAATGTAGTTGACTGCCTCTCATCTATATTAAATTTTGCAAGACGCAGACCTGAGAATATAACCAATAAGAAACTTATATAAGGAATAAGTTCACGCAGATAAAAAGAAGTCCCATCAGAAAAATCAAAAAAAGGAGACCCTAAAGTGTTATTTGTGGATAGAAAATGAAAAACAGCCAAAGCCGGCGCCAATCCGAAACTAACCATGTCGGCGAGAGAATCCAACTCCTTTCCCAAAGGAGAATAAGCCTTCAACAGACGAGCCGAAAAGCCATCGAAAAAATCGAAAACAGCTCCCGTAATAACCCAAATCACCACCCATAAATAATTACCGTTAAACGCCATAACACAGGCGATACAACCCGAAAGGATATTCATGGATGTAAGGAAATTGGGTATATGCTTTTTCATTTTCTATATTTTTTGAGGAAGTTCTCCTATTACAGTCTGGTTACCGATTACATTCTGATCAAGAGTAACATTGATTTTGGTATCAAGAGGCAAGAACAAATCCACTCGGGATCCAAGTTTTATAAATCCCATATGATCATCAATATGCGCACGTTCTCCTTCTTCGGGATATGTAACGATACGCTTAGCCATGGCTCCGGCTATCTGACGCATAAGCACTTCCACCCCGTCGTCTCTTCGTATAACAACTGTCGATCTTTCGTTTTCGACACTTGATTTTGGCAGATATGCAGCCTGAAACCGTCCGTTATGATGTTTTTTAAAGATCACTGTTCCATTCACCGGAAACCAGTTGGCATGAACATTCAACGGCGACATAAAAACAGATACCTGTAAACGATTATCTTTAAAATATTCGGATTCGAATACTTCTTCTATCGCAACAATCCTGCCATCGGCCGGACATACTATCGAATTATCCATATCTCCTTTGAATCGTCTGAACGGGCTTCTATAAAAATTCAGAACAATAAAAAAGAAAACGACTGATGCACTTAATACTACATATGTGAAAATATTTTTCCCGAAAAAGTAAACCAATGCGCCGTTTATAACAGATAAGATTATAAACAGAATTACTAGTTCGCTACGTCCTTCATGATGCAATTTCATTCTTAAAACTTATTTTAAGGTCTCAGACCTATTTTAATTCACATTCATTATGTTGATTGTCTATTATTGCGTATTCTTAGATAACAATAACAATCACCCCTTGCGAATAAGATACAAATTTTCTTGAATATTTATTCTTCAGTCGCTATTTTTCGTGGAGCAAAAATATTCTTATTTATGCAAACTGCAAAATAATCAGAAGATATAAAAGCCGGAAGCACCGGATATGCAAGCAACATTTGTGTTGCGAACATCTTATAATAAAACAAAAAAGCCGGAACGAACCATTCTGATTCAGTTCCGACCTTCTTATATAAGTTTTATTACAATACGTATAATGAGCTGATAGATTCGTTATTACAAACCCTTCTGATAGAGTCTGCAAAGACATCCGCAATAGACAGAATAGTCACCTTTTCGCATTTTTTAGAATAAGGTATACTGTCTGTAAATAACATCTCGGAGAGAGCCGATTTATCCACTCTTTCGGATGCAGGGTCAGACATCACCGCATGGCTGGCAATCGCCCTCACCGAACGGGCTCCGTGAGACATCATCAAATCGGCAGCCTTGGTTATTGTTCCGGCAGTATCTACAATATCGTCAACCAAGAGAACATCCATTCCTTCAACATCTCCGATAATTTGCATTTCCGATATTTCATTTGCTTTCTTTCTGAGCTTGTAACAGATTACCATCGGTACTCCGAAATATTTCGCATAAGAACTGGCACGTTTCGTACCTCCGACATCGGGCGTTGCTATAACGAGATTTTCTTTATCGAGAGTGTCGATATAATTGGTAAAGATAGCCGAAGCATAAAGGTGGTCTACAGGAACATCAAAGAACCCTTGTATCTGGTCGGCATGCAAGTCCATTGTGATCAAACGGTTTATTCCGGCTGCACCCAGCATATCGGCAATAAGTTTTGCACCGATAGACACACGGGGTTTATCCTTACGGTCTTGTCTTGCCCAACCGAAATACGGAATAACAGCGACAATAGATCTGGCCGAAGCTCTTTTGGCTGCATCAATCATAAGAAGCAGTTCCATCAGGTTATCTGAAGATGGATAAGTAGACTGTATCAGAAAAACCTGACGTCCACGGATTGATTCTTCGTACGATACAGAAAACTCTCCATCGGCAAAACGCTGTATGTTCATGTTACCAAGGGGACAGCCTAGACTGTTACAAATTTTTTCTGCTAAATAACGGGAATTAGTTCCGGAGAAGATTTTAAATGGTATTGATTCCATTGATGAGCTTTTTATGATCTCAGACCTTTTATTACATTGGTAAATAAAATAATCTAAGCCAGTTATGATTGAAATTAATATATTTTTTACTTATCTACTGATTTACGCATGCAAATTTACAAAACAAATCATTACCAGTTAAATATCAACTGTGAAAATATCAGGAGTTCAAAACTTTTTTATCATTTTGACAGACAATCATAGGTTGAACGGCATATACATCAGAGATATACTATAAATATTATCACACTTCCAGGCTCAGATCTTCTTGATCTCCTTATTTTCGCTGACTCTGTTTATAATCGCCTGATTCTTTATTTTTTCAAATTCTTTCTGCGCAGCCTCGTATCCGATATTCGCTATTTCCTGAGTATGATCGAGCGTAAACATGGCATATTTCGACAGAGCGTTAGTTTCAATTAATATATCACACAGCTTACGGTCGGCAAACGAATTAGAGACCGACATATAATGAAATGACCGCTCGGCAATATACAGCAACGAGTTTTTATACTCCTGCTTAGTCAGTGGCGCAACGTTTACTCCGATAACCGTTTCGCAATCGAACCGGATAGGGGTAACAGGAAAATTCTTAAACAATCCTCCATCAACATAATACACTTCATTAATCAATGCGGGAGTAAATATAATAGGAAAAGCACATGACGCTATGACAGCAGGAATGAGAGGTCCCCTATCGAAAACAACGCTGGTTCCGTTCGCCAGATCCGTTGCTATTATCTTCATGGGTATCTGCAGATCTTCGAAAGTTTTAGCCTTAAGATGAGTTTTTAGAAAACGCTTAAACCTATCCGTTTTAAATATTCCTGTATGAGGAATAGTTAATTCGGCAAATTCTTTAAATGATTTTTTCTTGAAGAACGACATTATTTCATCCGGACTATTTCCGTCCGCATAAAGCACACCGGCAAAGGCTCCGGCACTGGTTCCGGCTATAATATCAGGATGCAGCCCCTGCTCATCCATGGCTTTCAGCACTCCGATATGGGCAAAGCCTTTAGCTCCACCACCACTTAATGCTAAACCCAGTTTATATTTATATTCTTCATCTTCGTGAGGCATAAAACCCGAGTATTAAGGTCTCCGACCTATTTATCTGTATATTACAGAACAACTAAACAGGATTATTGTTAAGCAGTTCAATTTCCAAATTTAAGTAAAAAAAAGGATTTAATAGTATGCTTCTAATTTGTAACCGATTTGAGGCATTTTATTCACCATCGTAACAAAAAAATCTAAGATCTTAGACTAATTATTCTTTGTCAAACTCGAATTTCAAAAACGGAACAATATGCGGTGCAAATGGCTGCACGTACTTATACATTTTAGAGCGGTTGATTGTATCTTCGCTTATTATATAGTGTTTTGAATCAATCTTCCCTATTAAATTTATCACTATACTTATTGCCAACATCCACTTAACAAGGCAAATAACTACTCCTGCCAACCGGTTCAGAGTCCCCATCTTTGCGGCTTCAATCACGCCTTGAATCAAAGTACCCAACAAATAAAATGCTAACATAATAAGGGCAAATGCCAGCATATACGAAAGGGGAGCCAGTATATATTCCGACGAATGGCTTTTACCTTGCAACACCGGCAAAAGAATAGATGATATCTGACCGGACAATATAGCACCGGCAATTAATCCCGCCAAAGTCGCCAGCTGTTTAATCAAGCCAGTCTTATATCCTTTAAAGACACAATATATAACAACAATGTATATCAATATATCAAACCAAGTCATCTCTTTATCTGTTAAGGATTCAGATTTAAAACAACAAAAGTAAGAATTAATTAATTCTTACTTTTCGATATTGTCAGGTTTTACTGATAAATTCCTTATTTCGCAGCTTCGTCAGATACAGAAAGTTTAGCTCTTCCTTTTGCTCTGCGTGCAGCCAATACTCTGCGTCCATTAGCTGTAGCCATTCTTAAGCGGAAGCCGTGTTTGTTTATTCTCTTTCTTCTTGAGGGTTGAAAAGTTCTTTTCATCGCTTTATATATTTTTTCGTTATTATTTTCTGAAATCTGAATTCGGCTTGCAAAAGTAGAGAGTTTATTTTAAATATACAAGAATATTCCAATTTTAACTTACCAAAATCATTGTATATTAAGTAATAGTCCATATTCGACCTTTATTTTAATCCATGTATCAACTTTTGCAGTAATATTACACCATACAATAGAAAGGTCTGAGAGCTTAGTTCCCCTCTTCTGTATCGATTGTCTTTTTATCTATTATCTCGTTTGCTCTTTCAAGCGCAACTGTGATATTCGGACATACGTTTTCCTTGCTAAGAATCTCCGAAAAGCCGAACTTATCCAATGCCTCATGCACGTTGGGACGTACACCTGACAAAATAATCTGAATATCCTCACCCTGGGACTTCATACATAAGCTTTCCAGATTGTGCAATCCTGTAGAATCGATAAAAGGAACTTTACGCATACGAATAATCCGAACCAACGGTTTATCTCCAATAATCCGCATGCTCTCTTCAAACTTATTGGCAATACCGAAAAAGAATGGTCCGTCTATCTCATAAACTTCCACTTCTTTGGGAATAGAAAGCATATCTTCATTCGTTCCGCTGTCGGTCGGATTTAATTCATCTGTAATAACAGATATCTGAGTGACATCCATAATACGTTTAAGGAAAAGAAATACAGCTAACAATAATCCGATTTCGATTGCTATTGTCAGATCAAAAATAACGGTCAGCAAAAAAGTTGTTACCAACACAACAACATCGGCTTTGGAGTTCCGCAGTAAAGCTAAGAACGAACGCCACTCACTCATATTATATGAGACTACAATAAGTATTGCCGCAAGACAAACCATAGGTATATGCTGAGTCAGTCCACCAAGAAACAAAACCACAAGCAGTAAAAAGGTAGCATGTACTATCCCTGCAACAGGAGTCCGTCCTCCATTACTTACATTGGTCATTGTTCGCGCCAATGCTCCTGTTGCCGGAATACCTCCGAACAGCGGAGCTATTATATTAGCAACACCCTGCGCAACAAGCTCCATATTGGAATTATTCTTCTCGCCCGTAACACCATCAGCAACATTCGCAGAAATCAGAGACTCTATAGAACCCAAAATCGCTAACGTAAAAGCATACGGAAACAACAGATTTATTGTTCTCATATTAAATGAGACACCTTCTATATCGGGCAATGTACTTTTGAAACTAAATCGATCCCCTATCGTTTCCACAGAATCTATCCCAAGAAAATGCCTCAGACAGTAAGCCAAAACAGTAATAAAGATGACAGCCAAAAGAGACCCGGGTATTTTTTTTGAAATTTTATGGGAGAATATAATAATCAATAAACTCAACACCCCTACTCCAAAAGTTATATAATCAATAGTCGAGAAATTATTCAGATACAAAGACCATTTCCCTAAGAAATCAGGAGGAATATTATCGACTTTCAATCCGAAAAAATCCTTTATCTGGGTCGAGAATATAGTCACGGCTATACCACTCATATACCCCACAATAACCGGATAAGGTATATATTTAATCACCACCCCAAGCTTAAGTACTCCCATGAGTATAAGCATTATTCCCGACATTATGGTTGTGATAACCAAGCCATCGAAACCAAACTGCTCTATAATATTGTAAACAACAACAATAAATGCTCCGGTAGGGCCTCCGATCTGTACAGTACTACCTCCCAATGCAGAAATCACAAACCCTGCAATAATAGCCGTATAAAGCCCCTTTTCGGGACTAACCCCTGAAGCAATACCAAAAGCTATTGCCAAAGGCAAAGCAACTATCCCCACTATAAGCCCGGCCATGACATCTGCCATGAACTTATCTTTATTATAGCCTTTAAGAGAATCGAGTATCTGCGGCCTGAATGTTTTGAATCTATCCGAAACCATTGTTTTGAGTAGGTTATTTTTTAAGGTCAGCAAAGGTATAAAATGATTTGCTGTTTAACGAAGTTATTCTCAGTATTAAATAGAAGGAAAGTTTATTTCCGCAAAATCGGACTAAGCTTAATCAATAATATTTATCTCTATCGAAGAAGATATACTTAACCTGTATCTGGCCGGATACACCATATTTTAAATATTATGCAAAAAAATTTCATCCTCTTCCTGTTACTACTTTCGGTAAACCTCACCGGATTTTCCCAGAATTATGAATTAAAGAAAGACATTTCTTATATATCGGAGACCGAAAAAGATCCCTATAAGAAAGATCGTTGTAAACTCGACATCTATTATCCTACTGACAAAAAAGACTATCCAACCATCGTATGGTTTCATGGAGGTGGACTGGAAGGAGGAGGAAAGGATATTCCTCAGGAACTGAAAGACAAAGGAATGGCTGTTATCGCCGTCAACTACCGGCTAAGCCCAAAAGCAACCAATCCGTCATATATCAATGATGCAGCCGAATCAATAGCATGGGTATTCCGTAATATAGAATCATTTGGAGGAAATCCTCAAAAAATTTATGTATCCGGACATTCTGCGGGAGGATACCTTGCTCTGATGGTCGGGCTTGACAAATCTTATCTGAATAAATACGGAATTGATGCAGACCGCATAAAAGGGTTTATACCCATCAGCGGACAAACCAATACCCACTTCACTATAAAAAAAGAACGGGGCTTACCTTACGACATTCCATATATAGATGAATATGCACCTATCAGCCATGCACGGAAAGAAGCATCTCCAATTCTGCTTATTACAGGTGATAAAAATCTTGAGATGACAGCCCGTTATGAAGAGAATGCACATTTATATGCCATACTGAAAGCAGTAGGGCATAAAGATGTTACTCTATACGAACTCGAAGGGTTTGACCATGGAGCAGTGTATGCCCCGGGCTGCTATCTGGCCATCGACTGGATCAGAAAACATGAGAAGCAATAAAGTTTCAGAAACAGAAGAAACAGGGTAACGTTTGTCACCTTTGTCACCTTTTAAGCACAGAAAGGCATAGAGGTAATGTCTTATTCCCCATTTTTATTGCTATTTTTGTCCCCCGAACAAAATGATTTTTACACATTCTTTTTTATTGATGTTTGTATATAAGACTATTATATATGCTATGCTTGCATTAAGCATATTCGCATGTAAAAAAAAGGACAAAGAAGCAGAAAAAACCGAAGAAAGTATACCGAAGGTGTACACTCGGTTTCGAGGTGATTATAAAACCTTCAATGATATGCCCGAAAAGCATTTGTCGGCAGCAATGGCTAAAGGTATCACCCCGATGATAAACAGGGAAGATACAGCCAAACATGTAAAAGACATGGTGAGGTTACCGATGGAGCTGAATCTGTATAAAATAGACAAGCTGACTCATTCCGTGCCTTATCTGGGTCCCGATGCGTCGGCTCTGCTTATTCAGATCTGCGCCAATTTCAGGGATTCTCTTAAGTCCAAAAAGCTGCCTTATTACAAACCTATCATAACCAGCATCACCCGCACGCAGGAAGATGTTACTGGATTGACCAAACGGAACCGTAATGCAAGCGACAATTCGGCTCACACTTACGGAACAACATTTGACATCTCGTGGAAACGTTTTCAGAAAATAGGAGTAAGCGGAACCAACGATGTCAGCGTAGATAAATTGAAGTTAATATTAGCTCAGGTATTACACGACCTTAGAGAAAGAGATAAATGCTACATAGTACATGAGCGCAAGCAGGCCTGTTTTCATATAACAGTACGATAAGGCTTGCTTTCAGATAAACCATTTTGGGATGAATCGCTATTTTATATATCTGGCATATAATGGAGCAAATTATTGCGGATGGCAGACCCAACCGAACGGGCTGGCCGTACAGGAATCAATAGAAAAAGCTCTGTCGACACTACTTAGAACTACTACTCCGATTGTAGGAGCAGGACGCACCGACGCCGGAGTACATTCGCGACGGATGGTAGCCCACTTCGACGGAAATGTAGAAGACACGGAAGTACTCAAAGACAAAATGAACCGGATACTTGCCAATGATATTGTGATATATGATATTGTTCCGGTGACCAGTGACGCACACGCCCGTTTTGATGCCACATCCAGATTGTATCGCTATTATGTGACCACTCGCAAAGATCCGTTTATGCATCCATTCAAATATAAGGTACATGGCAACATGGATATCGACAGGATGAACCGATGCGCCAAGGTACTTTTCGAATATGAGGATTTTACCAGCTTCAGTAAACTGCATACAGACGTTAAAACGAATAACTGTACCATTATGCAGGCAGAATGGATACGGCAGGATGACGACTATGTATTTACGATCAAGGCAAACCGATTTCTCCGAAACATGGTACGTGCCATTGTCGGCACCTTAATTGAGGCAGGGCGAGGCAAACTGGACGAACAGGGAATGCGGCGCATTATAGAATTGAAAGACCGGGGCGCAGCCGGATTATCAGTTCCTGCGCAAGCCTTATTTTTGGATGAGATAGAATATCCTTCACACTTATTTTTGAATAAAGATCACAAACCGTTTTATTATAACAGGCAAGACCTGTTGTAACATAAAAATACACCTTTAAAATACAATCTTCTGATTATGTGGTTAGCTTTAGCCTTTGTTTCGGCTTTTTTCTTAGGATGTTATGATATAAACAAAAAGATGTCGGTGCACAACAATGCGGTCATTCCCGTATTGTTTCTCAACACTCTTTTCTGTACGCTGCTGTTATCGCCGCTTTTTTTGATTTCCCGTTTTTCAGAAGCAACCTTAAGCGACACAATATATTATGTACCGACGGTCACGCTGGAAGCACACGCATACATTATCCTGAAATCCATCATTGTACTTTCATCGTGGATATTCGGATATTTCGCCACCAAACATCTTCCGCTTACCATAACAGGCCCTATTAATGCAACCCGCCCTGTAATGACACTTGTAGGAGCTCTTCTTATATTCGGAGAACGTCTCAACCTGTATCAATGGATCGGAGTTTTGCTCACTATCGTTTCGTTTTTTCTACTCTCGGCTACAGGAAAGAAAGAAGGTATAAATTTCCGGCAAAACAAATGGATTCTGTTTATCTTCATTGCCGCTGTTCTTGGAGCAATCAGCGGATTATATGATAAATACCTCATGCAGAAGTTCAGTTCCACAGCTGTTCAGTTTTGGTATAACCTGTATCAATGCATCATGATGTTTGTTGTGCTTATCATTCTATGGTATCCAAAGAGGGAAAAATCAACTCCGTTTTCATGGAAATGGAGCATACTATTGGTCTCCCTTTTTCTGACAATAGCAGACTTTGTATATTTCTATGCTTTGGGTGATCCGGATGCTATGATTTCGATTGTGTCTATGGTTCGCCGGGGATCAGTTGTCGTATCATTCATCGGAGGAGTATTGTTCTTCCATGAAAAAAACTTAAAAGGGAAAGCTATCGATTTAGTTTTGATAATAATAGGGATGTTTTTCCTATATTTGGGTACAAAATAGGGGCGTAAGCTCATTATCCATGGAGAGAGCTACTCTCTTATTAATTCAGATCAGATTATTTTAAATATGAAAAAGATACTATCAGCACTATTTATACTTCTTCCTTTGATTAGTACAAAAGCTCAGGACATTGCTGCTCTTGTTGTAACAATGCCCGATAACATGACAATAGGCGTAACAGTGGATCAGAAGAAAGAACTGGCTGTTGCCGAAACCGATTCTATCGAAAAGAAAGTATTTGTAATAAACGCGGTAGGAGATTCGATTGAAAGACTGGCTTATTCGGACGATTATATTTCATTCAAAACTTCCGACGCAGGCACTCTTCAAATCAAACTATTGCCATTAGTAAACAATACCAATATAGTAGGAGTTATCACCACGGTTTGCGGAGATCTTTGCGACAGCCGTATCGATTTTTATACAACATCGTGGCAGCCATTGGATAAATCAACGTTATTTCCGACAATAAACAAAGATTCCTTTCTGAAGAAGGATATTGACCGCAATTCAGTTGATTATGTGAATGCAAGTGCTCCAGTTGATCTGACTCCTGTAACATACAACTTTTCAGAAAAGGACAAAAACATTACAGTTGAATACCAGTTAGAAAATTATCTGGCAGCAGATGACTACAAAGCTATACAACCCTATTTAAACACAGAGCCTAAAATTTTCGAATGGAATAAATTCGCATACAAAGAAAAACAATAAAGTCTCTATCTTTTTAGCTCCATCCGACATTATAGCGAATGCAAGCTATATGTCGGTAAGTCTCTAAATTTGCCCCCTACTACAGTAACTTGTGATATTCGGGATGTCGGTCGATATACGTTTTCGTATATGGGCAAATAGGCAGCACCCTGTATCCGTTTGTTTCGGCAAAGTCCAGAAGAGCTTTGGTCATAGCTCCGGCTATACCCTGCCCTTCGTATTTAGTATTAACTTCGGTATGAGGTACAATCATGACTTTTTCATCAGTCAATTCGTAATCGACCAATCCGATAACTTCCGTATCGAGCTTGGCTTCAATACGGCTATTCGTGACATTATTTACAATCTTATATTCCATAAATTAAGGTCTCTGACCTATTTATTGACTTTGCAAGCATAACAGCAACAGCAGATTATAGCTTCAAAATACATCATTAAATATTTACTATTATTTATAAACAAAACTGACCTCTATTTGGTTTTAAGGTTTTCGGCTTTTTAGAATTAAGGTCTCAGTCCTTTTTATAATATTGCCAGATATCGATATCAGATACTTTTGAGAGATAATTCGGTTATTCACATATCCCTTTTCCAGAATTACATCTTTTGCCGTATCTTTGTTTATGATTAACGAGGTATGTTTACAGTATTTTATCTATTAGATGAGTTCTTTGAACAGTTGGCGTAAATCAATTATCAGTCAATAAAAAGGGAATGAGATTGCCGAAAAAAGTATCATCCGAAAAAGTGAATATAAAAAATGTAACTTTTGTTACCTTTTGGAAAATAATCCCAAACCCAGAGAGGTTTACCCTGACGGCAGTAAAATCCCTTTTAGGGGACAGAGGGATAAAAGCAACGGTGAGAAACGGACAAATTTGGTGTAACTTTTGTCACCTTTTTCATTTAGGCAACTGATAAACAAGGACAAACAAAACTTATAACTTTAATAATAAATAAACAGGTCTGCGACCTTATTTCGATTTGTAATGGGAAAAAATAAGCTGGCTAAGTTTGCCAATATGGAAGAATATCCTCATGTATTTCAATACCCGTTTTCGGTACTACGTGAAAAAGGGTTTGAGATGAAGGGCAAATGGAATGAACAATTCTTTAAAAATGACCACCCCATAGTTCTTGAACTGGGATGCGGCAAAGGAGAATATTCGGTTGGCCTTGCGAAACTATTCCCTGAAAAAAATTTTATAGGCATCGATATAAAAGGTGCACGTATGTGGACAGGTGCAAAACAGTCGTTGGAAGAATCGCTTTCGAATGTCGCTTTCCTGAGAACACATATCGAATTACTTGAGAATTTCTTTGCGCCATCGGAAATTTCGGAAATATGGATAACATTCCCCGATCCTCAAATGACCAAAGTCAATAAACGCATGACATCAACTCGCTTCATGAAACTCTATCGTAAGTTTCTGAAACCCGAAGGAGTCATTCATTTAAAAACTGACAGCAACTTTATGTTTACATATACATCGGCGATGGTCGATGCAAACAAGCTGCCTGTATTATTCCGCAATGATGATTTATACGCATCGGATCTTCAGGATAAAATTCTAGGTATTAAAACCTACTACGAGCAGCAATGGATTGCACGGGGATTAACGATAAAGTATATCAAATTTGAGTGTATCGACAAAGCAGAATGGACTGAACCTGAAATAGAAATAGAACAAGACAGCTATCGTAGTTTTGGGCGTAATAATTCCCAGACACTGAGCAAACAATTATCGAAACAAGACGAATCAACTAAATAATAAAAAAGATGAGCATAAACATATATCCTAAGCTTATATTAGACGCTCTGAAAAATGTGCGTTACCCCGGAACAGGGAAAGATATTATCGAAATGGGATTTGTTTCAGATGATATCCATATTGATGGGAAAAAAGTGAGTTTTTCGTTAGTTTTTGAAAAACCGAATGATCCTTTTATCAAATCTGTGGTAAAAGCATGCGAAACTGCCATACTTACTTTCATCGATCCCGATGTCGAAATCAAGGGAAATATCGAAGTTTTAACAAAAGAATTACCGAAGGCAGAACCTGCAAAATTATTACCGGATGTTAAAAATATCATTGCAATAACATCAGGAAAAGGCGGTGTTGGAAAAAGTACGGTGACTGCAAATCTTGCCGTTGCTTTAGCCATGAAGGGCTATAAAGTGGGGCTGCTTGATGCTGACATCTTCGGACCTTCCATGCCCAAAATGTTTAATGTAGAAGACGATCAGCCCTTTCTGGAAGCGGTAAATGGAAAAGAACTCATTGTTCCTATCGAAAAATACGGGGTTAAGATGCTTTCTATAGGTTTCTTTGTCAAGAAAGAAAGCGCAATAGTCTGGCGTGGAGCAATGGCCGGAAATGCACTGAAACAGCTAATCACCGATGGCAACTGGGGTGAACTCGATTATTTCTTAATAGACTTTCCTCCCGGCACAAGTGATATACACCTGACCCTGGTACAAACATTACCTATAACCGGTGCAGTGGTCGTAAGTACCCCTCAGGAAGTGGCATTAGCCGATGCCCGCAAAGGTATAGACATGTTTACCAATGATAAGGTCAATGTCCCTATTCTAGGTATAGTCGAGAATATGTCGTGGTTTACTCCTGCCGAACTTCCAGATAACAAATACTATATATTCGGTAAAGATGGAGCTAAGAACCTCGCTGAAGAAATGAATATTGAACTGATAGGACAGATACCTTTAGTACAAAGCATACGTGAAGGAGGAGACAATGGAAGCCCTGTTGCTTTAAACGAAAATTCGATTACAGGAGCCGCATTCGGCGTACTAGCTGACAATCTGGTTACTGCTGTTGATAAGAGAAACAAAGAGAAAGCACCAACCACAAAGGTTGATGTCAGTCATAAATAAACAAAAAGCGGCAGGGTATAAAAATCCTACCGCTTTTTATTATTTCTTAACAATCACTTACATCTCTACTACAACAACTGAACCATTAATTTCAATGTAATATTTTATACCACCTTGAATCTTATTTAGTTCTTTTGCGTTCAATTGTTTGAAATTATTCAATCCTGTCTTTTTCATAACCTTAATTATTTATTTGTTTAGTACAAAAAAAGCAAGGTTTTGCGACATCGTTTATAATTAAATTGTAATATTTTTCTAATATTTCTCTTGATATATTATTCTATTTAACTACAATAACCGAAAATATATTCTTATATTTATCTTTACTTTAAGAATAAACAATATTTATGGAAAATGTATCATTCAGAGATAAATTATTAACCTGGGTATCAATAGTATTCGTGATACTTATCTTTTTATTTCAGGCAGGAATTATTTATAGTTTGTTCCAGACAAATATGAATCTTCTGACACGTGAGTTGAATTTACTCACAGACGAAGTTTATACTACCAGCCTAGATAAACGTCTTGATGCAGGAAAAAAAGATGTAGAAAATAAGATTAAAATTAAGGTTGATGATGCTCCGGAAGTACCGGATACAATTCAAGGCAAAAATGTTGTCTTTTTTAAGAAAGACAGTCTACCCAAGAACACCGAACAGATATCTCCATCTGCAATATTAAATCTGGCTATTGAAGAATTTATCAGTCAGACTCACCCACTTAATCTTGTAGAAATGAGCGAGGAAGTAGCTTCCGCTCTTAAACGTAATAATATAAATCTACGCTTTTATGTAGAGATCGTGGATCTGTCGGCAAATAAAGTTCTGGAAACAACTCTTCCGGCAACAGCTCATCCGTCGAGTATACTGTCTTCCAAAAATCTGCCGTTAAATATAAAGCAGACTAAAGTCTTACGTATTGTACTTATCGAACCGATGAGTAAAATATATCCCCAAATGGCATGGATGTTAGTATTGTCGCTCCTCCTGTCTTTAGTTTGTATTTACTGTTTATATTTCCAATTGAAAACACTGTCTAAACAACGCAAATTAGCGCACTTAAAAAGCGACTTCTTCTCTGAAGTATCACATGAGTTTAAACGTCCTCTATCTGTTCTAAAACAAGCTGTCAGCTCTTTAGATAACGAAAAGATTATAGGAGACAGAGACCGCAGATCCAAATTACTGAAAATAGCGGATCTGGAAATTACAAAAATGACAGAGAAAACAGAAATGCTATTAAGTTTGGCTATGGACGATGAAGGTATCTTCGAAGTCAATAAAACTGAGTTTGATTTTGTGAAAGTTGTTTATGACCTGGCAGATGAAGCTCTGGACACTACAACCAAACCAATAGATGTAGATGTGGTGAACGAAGTAAAAAATCCGTATATCATAGCTGACCAGTCTCACATAGAACAGGTTGTCTCTAACTTGCTGGGAAATGCCATTAAATATTCGAAAGCTGTAATTGATATACACATAAGAATCTACGAAGAAGGAGCATACACCTGCATAAGTGTAAAAGATAACGGATTGGGAATTGCTGCAGACGATCTTAATGTTATATTCGATAAATATACACGAGTTGCCAAAACGGCCAATATCAAAGGTCATGGAATCGGGCTGAACTATGTTAAAAGAATCATCGAAAAGCACAAAGGAATCATCGATGTTGAGAGTGAAGTAAGCGTAGGCAGCACATTCACTATAAAAATACCTACTAATGGCTAAATATATCCTATAAATACATAACAGAGTATAGGCTGTAAAAGAACTTCTTTATTATCTTTGTTTATATTTTGACAAGCAAACTTTTACAGGCACTTTTTATTATTTATAAAGCAGTATGGCAAATATATTATTAGTAGAAGATGATGAGAACTTAGCATATATGCTCTGTGAAAATCTAGAGATTGAAGGCTTTGAAGTGAAGCACATCAACAAAGGGGCAAAAGCGTTAGCTGAACTCGAAGTGAATCTAGCTGACTTATTATTAATGGACGTTGATCTGGAAGATAATATAAGCGGGTTTGATGTTGCAGAAAGCGTTCGGATGGTTTATCCAACACTACCCATTATATTCACAACCGGGAAAACACACTTCAAAGATGTTGAAAGAGGGCTTAAGCTAAGATATGTCGACTATCAAAAGAAACCTTACGGAACAAAAGAACTTCTGGCACGGATCAATAATCTGCTTAACAGAGTAGTAGAAACAAACGAGAAACGATTTGTATTCTCCGGATTCTCTTTCAATCCCATGGAGCAGATTGTATCAGTGGACGGCAATGAAATCCGGATAGCTAAAACCGAAGCTGCATTCCTTCGCTTATTATGTGAAAATGTCAACACCGTTGTTACTAAAGAAAAGATAGTATGGATATTGTGGAATGAAGAAGATGTTTACCAGAAAGAGCATTCGCTAAACAATCTGGCGCACAAAATACGTAAATATCTGGAAGGAAACCCTTATGTAGACTTAGTTACAATCTCTAAAGTCGGATATAAACTTATAGATAACAAGTAATCCTGAATCCGCCTGATAAATCAGATATCTTATAAAACAAAAAAGCATCCAATAATGGATGCTTTTTTATCTTATAAGACAGATAATTATTCTTCTGTTTTATCTTCGCTTTCAGCTTTAGAAGCCTTAGCTGCTTTAGGAGCCTTCTCTTTAGCTTCTGCTGCAGGAGCAACTTCAGTTGTATCAGCATCAGCTTTCTTTCTAGAACGACGTGTTTTAGGTTTAGCAGCTGCTTTAGAAGTTTCCTTAGCCATATTATCGTTGTAATCAACTAACTCAATAAAGCACATCGCAGCGTTATCACCAAGACGGTTACCTGTTTTAATGATACGAGTATATCCTCCAGGACGATCTGCTACTTTTTGAGAAATGTTTTGGAACAACTCAGTTACGGCAGTTTTACTTTGAAGTTCTTGGAAAACCAAACGTCTTGAATGAGTTGTATCTTCCTTCGATTTTGTGATGATAGGCTCAACAACTTTCTTCAAAGCCTTAGCTTTTGCCACCGTAGTAAAAATACGCTTGTGTAAGATCAAAGAAGCACACATGTTAGACAACATGGCATTTCTGTGCGTATTAGTACGTCCTAAGTGATTAAATTTTTTATTATGTCTCATCGCTTAATTAATCTTTATCTAATTTATATTTGGATATATCTAAACCAAAAGACAGGTTCAAGCTATCCAATAATTCATCAAGTTCAGTAAGAGATTTCTTACCGAAGTTTCTAAATTTAAGAAGATCGTTCTTGTTGAATTGAACAAGTTCACCAAGAGTCTCTACCTCTGCTGATTTCAAACAATTTAGAGCTCTCACCGAAAGGTTCATATCTACTAACTTGCTCTTCAACAATTGACGCATATGAAGTATTTCTTCATCAAATTCTTCGTTTCCATCAGTTTCTGTTTGCTCTAACAAGATCTTCTCATCAGAGAACAACATGAAGTGATGAATCAGAATTTTAGCAGCTTCTTTCAAAGCGTCTTTAGGATGTATAGACCCATCTGTTGATATTTCTATAACCAATTTTTCGTAGTCCGTTTTTTGTTCTACACGATAGTTTTCTATCGCATATTTCACGTTACGAATAGGAGTATAGATAGAATCAATTGCGATAACATTAACATCGTCATTCGGATTACGGTTCTCATCAGCTGGAACATATCCGCGACCTTTGTTAATTGTCAATTCAATCTGAAGGTTTGCACTGGAATCTAAGTGGCATATTACTAAGTCAGGATTCAATACCTCAAATCCGGACAGGTGTTTACCAATATCTCCAGCTTTGAACACTTCGGAACCCGAAATAGTTATACTTACTTTTTCATTCTCGATTTCTTCTACTATTTGTTTGAATCTTACTTTTTTAAGATTCAAGATAATGTTTGTTACATCTTCTATAACCCCCGGTACTGTGGCAAACTCATGCTCAACACCGTCGATTTTGATAGAAGTAATAGCAAAACCTTCAAGCGAAGAAAGGAGAATACGGCGAAGAGCATTACCTACAGTAATACCGTAGCCGGGTTCCAACGGACGAAACTCAAATTTTCCGAAGAAATTGTCCGCCTCCAACATTAATACTTTATCGGGTTTTTGAAATGCTAATATCGCCATGAAATTATTATTTAGAATACAATTCTACGATCAACTGTTCTTTGATGTTTTCGGGAATATCTGCTCTTTCTGGCAAGTGTAAAAATTTACCAGCTTTAGAAGATTGATCCCATTCAACCCAAGGATATTTACTGTGGTTAAATCCTGCTAAAGCGTTATCAATCACTTCCAATGATTTAGATTTCTCACGAACACCTATCACCTGACCTGGTTTCAATGTATAAGAAGGAATATTTACCACCTTACCATCAACCACGATATGACGGTGAGAAACAAGCTGACGAGCAGCAGCTCTTGTAGGAGCGATTCCTAAACGATATACAACATTATCTAATCTTGCTTCAAGGAATTGCAAAAGAACCTCACCGGTAATACCACGTGAGCGAGCAGCTTTTTCGAATAGGTTACGGAATTGTTTTTCCAACACTCCGTAAGTATATTTTGCTTTTTGTTTTTCACGCAACTGAATACCATATTCAGAAGTCTTTTTCTTTCTACCGTTACCATGTTGTCCGGGAGGATAGTTCTTCTTAGAAAGAACTTTATCCGGTCCGAATATAGGCTCACCGAATTTACGGGCTATTTTTGATTTTGGTCCAGTATATCTTGCCATTTTTTTTAAATTAATACATTAAAAAGAAGCGAGAATTGTGCAGCCGCGATTACAGAGAGGGTGTTTTGCAATCAATCACAACTCAAGTTTCAAACTTTAAAATTGGGATTAAACTCTTCTGTGTTTTGGAGGACGACATCCATTATGAGGAAGTGGAGTAACATCAACGATTTCTGTTACCTCAATTCCGGCACCATGTATTGTACGGATTGCAGACTCACGCCCATTACCCGGACCTTTTACAAACACTTTTACTTTTCTAAGACCAAGATCGTATGCAACTTTTGCACAGTCCGATGCTGCCATCTGAGCTGCATAAGGGGTGTTCTTTTTAGAACTTCTGAAACCCATTTTACCTGCAGATGACCAGCTGATCACTTGTCCTTCGCTATTTGTAATAGAGATAATAATATTGTTAAATGAAGAATGCACATGAGCTTGTCCGACTGCATCAACTTTAACGACTCTCTTTTTCGCTGCGACTGTTTTTTTTGCCATATCAAACTATTATTTTGTAGCTTTTTTCTTATTTGCAACAGTTTTCTTTCTACCCTTACGTGTACGGGCATTATTTTTAGTACTTTGTCCTCTCAGAGGCAAGCCATTACGATGACGAATTCCACGGTAACAACCGATATCCATTAAGCGTTTGATATTCAACTGAACTTCTGATCTCAAATCCCCTTCTACTTTATATTTAGTAGAAATAATTTCACGGATAGTACCCGCTTGATCATCAGTCCAATCTTTTACTTTAAGATCTCTATCAATACCTGCTTCTGCCAAGATAGCATTAGAAGCACTTCGTCCGATACCATATATATATGTCAAGGCAATTTCGCCTCTTTTATTTTGCGGTAAATCGACACCAACTATTCTTATAGCCATATACTAGATTATATTTTGCAAAATTAATAAAATTATCCCTGACGTTGTTTGTACTTAGGATTTTTTTTGTTGATTACATATAAGCGTCCTTTTCTTCTGACGATTTTACAATCATCTGTACGCTTTTTCAATGATGCTCTTACTTTCATATCTTGTTTTTTTATTTATATCTGAAAGAGATCCGACCTTTAGTCAAATCATAAGGAGACATTTCCACACGTACTTTATCTCCGGGAAGAATCTTGATATAGTGCATACGCATCTTTCCCGAGATATGAGCAGTGATCTCATGCCCGTTTTCTAATTCTACACGAAACATTGCGTTTGACAATGCTTCTACAATTACGCCATCTTGTTCTATTGCAGCTTGTTTAGCCATAAATTATTTTTTAGATTCCGTTGTTTCCTAATACAGCCTCGACAAATTCAAATGTCGATAGAATATCTGCTTTACCTTCACGGATTGCAACTGTATGCTCAAAGTGTGCCGACATTTTACGATCTTTAGTTCGTACAGTCCAACCATCACTCTCGAACACGACATTCTTACTTCCTTGATTAATCATGGGTTCTATCGCAATACACATTCCTCTTTTTAACTGAGGACCTGTACCTCTTCTTCCATAATTAGGAACTTCAGGTGACTCGTGCATTTTACGACCGATACCGTGACCGACTAATTCTCGGACAACAGAAAAGCCCTTTTTTTCGCAATACATCTGAACAGCCTCACCAATGTCTCCGATACGGTTACCTTCTACGGCTTTAGCTATTCCTTCGTATAAAGATTCTTTTGTTGTTCTCAGAAGTTTTTTTACGTCTTCCGCAACTTCACCTACACAAAAAGTATAGGCTGAGTCTCCGCAGAATCCGTTTTTTTCGGTTCCGCAATCAACGGATATAATATCTCCATTCTTCAATATATATTCCGAAGGAAATCCGTGAACCACATTCTCATTAACCGAAATACACAATGAATAAGGAAATCCATTATATCCGAGAAATGAAGGGATAGCCCCATGGCTGCGAATAAACTCTTCTGCAATATTATTGAGATGCAGTGTAGTAACCCCCGGTTTGATGTGCTTGGCAACTTCACCAAGAGTCATGCCAACCAAACGGTTACTTTCACGCATCAATTCTATTTCTTCGTCTGTCTTTAGAAAAATCATTATCTATTTTAAACTTAATATGCTGCAATTGATCCAGTGCGACCCTTGATTCTTCCGGATTTCAACAATCCATCATAGTGACGCATCAACAAGTGGCTCTCAATTTGCTGCAAAGTATCCAGTACTACCCCGACAAGGATAAGCAATGATGTTCCTCCAAAGAAATGAGAGAACTCACGGCTAATTCCGACCAGACTAGCAAAAGCAGGAAGGATTGCAACCAATGCAAGGAATAATGATCCGGGCAAGGTTATACGAGACATAACGTCATCTATATAATCAGCTGTTTTTTTCCCGGGTTTGATACCAGGAATGAAACCATTATTTCTCTTCAATTCATCAGCCATTTGCACCGGGTTAATTGTAATTGCTGTGTAAAACCATGTAAATAAAATAATCAACAAAGCAAATATTGTACAATATAACCAACTTGTATTATCAGTCATAGAACGCATAAACCATCCTGCCTGATCCGCAGTAGTAAATCCTGCAATAGCCACCGGAATAAACATTATTGCCTGAGCAAAGATAATAGGCATCACATTTGCAGCATTCACCTTTAGAGGAATGTACTGGCGAGCTCCACCATATTGTTTATTACCAACTATACGTTTTGCATATTGTACCGGAATCTTACGAGTACCTTGTACCAATAAGATAGCTATACCTATAACAAACAGCAAGAATACTATTTCGAGCAGGAATACTATCAAACCTCCGGCCTGATCGCTCAAACGAGACATGAACTCGTTCACTAGAGCATGAGGCAGACGGGCAATAATACCTACAAGAATGATAAATGATACACCATTACCAATACCTTTATCCGTAATACGCTCTCCTAACCATAGAACAAACATACTACCTCCGGCCAATATTATTGTTGAAGGTATATAGAATGACCATAGCCCACCGGGAGCAGCACTACCCAAAGCACCCATCAAATAGGCAGGACCTTGGAATAACAATATAGCTACTGTCAGATAACGGGTATATTGATTTAGTTTATTACGTCCACTTTCTCCTTCTTTCTGCAATTTCTGGAAATATGGTAATGCAATACCTAACAGCTGGATAACAATCGAAGCCGAAATGTAAGGCATAATTCCCAGTGCAAAAATAGAAGCATTTGCAAAGGCACCTCCTGAGAACATATCCAATAGTCCTACCAGCCCTCCTGATGCAGTATGCTTCAAAGCATCCAAATCAGCAGGATTTACTCCGGGAAGCACAACATGTGCCCCGAAGCGGTAGATAACTACGAAAAAGAAAGTAGTGAGAATCCGTTTGCGCAGATCCTCAATCTTCCATATATTTTCAATTGTCTTTACAAATCCCATCTTAGTCTAGTTTTGTTGCGGTTCCACCTGCAGCCTGAATAGCTGCTTCTGCTGACTTAGAAAAAGCATGAGCAACTACTTCCAATTTAGAAGTAACAGCACCATTACCTAATATTTTAACTAAGTGCTTAGACGAAACAAAACCAGCGTCGATCAAAGCCTGAACATCAATCTTTGTTAGGTTTTTAGCATCAGCCAAAGCCTGAAGAGTGCTTAGGTTGATTGGCTTATATTCCACACGGTTGATGCTCTTGAAGCCATACTTAGGAAGACGACGTTGAATAGGCATCTGACCTCCTTCAAATCCGATCTTCTTAGAATAGCCTGATCTTGACTTAGCTCCTTTATGACCTCTAGTTGAAGTACCACCCAAACCAGAACCTGTACCACGACCAATTCTTTTTCTTGTTTTAGTAGCCCCTTCAGCGGGTCTCAAATTAGATAAATTCATATTCTTAGATTTTTATCTTTTACAGATTATTACTCTACTATAGAAACTAAGTGATGAACTTTAGCAACCATACCTCTTATAGCAAGATTGTCTGGATGTTCAACTACTCTGTTCAACTTTTTCAAACCTAAAGCATCCAAAGTTTTCTTTTGATCTTTAGGGCAGTTGATTCTGCTTCTAACTTGTTTAATTTTAATTGTTGCCATAATTGTAATCTCCTTGCGAATTAGCCTTTAAAAACTTTTTCCATTGATACACCTCTGTTTTGAGCAACAGTATAAGCATCTCTTAACTCACCTAAAGCCTCGATAGTAGCCTTCACTAAGTTGTGAGGGTTAGACGAACCTTTAGACTTTGCAAGTACGTCAGTTACACCAACACTTTCAAGTACGGCACGCATCGCACCTCCTGCTTTAACCCCTGTACCGGGAGCAGCTGGTTTGATAAATACTTCCGAACCTCCAAATTTAGCAATCTGCTCATGAGGTACAGTACCTTTCAATACCGGAACTTTGATTAAGTTTTTCTTTGCAGCTTCAACTCCTTTAGCAATGGCTGTCGTTACTTCTCCGGCTTTACCTAAGCCCCAGCCAACAATGCCATCTTCGTTTCCTACAACTACGATAGCAGCGAAACTGAATGTACGACCACCTTTTGTTACTTTAGTAACACGATTGATAGCCACCAATCTGTCTTTCAATTCAATATCGTTGGTCGATTTTACTTTATTATTAACTCCTGCCATTTCTATTAAAATTTAAGACCACCATTACGGGCAGCGTCTGCTAATTCTTTAATTCTACCGTGATATAGATAACCGTTACGGTCAAATACTACAGTTGTAACACCAGCTTCCTGTGCTGCTTTAGCCACCAATTCACCAACTTTAGCTGCAATCTCTTTTTTAGGAGCTTTTTCTCCTAATTTAAGAGAAGAGGCAGATGCAAGAGTTTTTCCGGCCAAATCGTCAATTACTTGAGCGTATATCTGCTTGTTACTTCTGAATACGGTCAAACGAGGACGCTCTGCAGTACCACTTACATGGCTGCGAACTCCTAATTTTATCTTATTTCTTCTATCTGTCTTCGATGTCATGATTATTACAGTTTATGTAAATTATTTACCTGCTGATTTACCTGACTTACGACGTATCACTTCACCTACAAAACGGATACCTTTACCTTTGTAAGGCTCAGGTTTACGGAATGAACGGATTTTAGCACATACAAGCCCGATAAGTTCTTTATCGCAAGATTCTAAAATGATCAAAGGGTTTTTGTTTCTTTCAGACTTAGTCTCAATTTTGATTTCAACCGGCAGCAACATGTGAATGTTGTGAGTAAAACCAACCGAAAGGTCTAGTTGTTGACCTGCATTAGAAGCACGGTAACCTACACCTACTAATTCCAATTCTTTACGGTATCCTTCAGAAACCCCGATAACCATATTATTGATTAACGCTCTGTAAAGACCATGCAACGCACGATGTTCTTTCTCATCACTCGGACGTGTAACTGTTACAACTCCTCCATCAACATTTATTTTGATGTCAGCATTTACACTCTGAGTTAATTGACCTTTAGGACCTTTTACAGTCACTAAATTATCATTATCCACAGTTACGGTTACTCCCGCAGGGATAGTTATAGGTAATTTTCCAATTCTTGACATAGTATACCTCCCTCTTAATTAATAAACGTAACATAAAATTTCTCCACCGACTTTAAGGTCGCGAGCTTCTTTGTCAGTCATAACACCTTTAGAGGTAGACAATACAGCAACACCAAGACCATTAAGTACTCTTGGCATTTCTTTGTATCCTGTATACTTACGAAGACCTGGAGTTGAAATACGAATTAACTTCTTAATTGCATTCACTTTGTTAACCGGGTCATACTTCAAAGCTATTTTGATTGAGCCTTGAGGACCTTCTTCTACAAACTTATAGTTAAGAATGTAGCCTTTTTCAAAAAGAATCTTTGTGATTTCTTTTTTCAAATTTGACGCTGGTATCTCTACCACTCTGTGTTTAGCCATGATCGCATTACGAACACGCGTCAAATAATCTGCTATTGGATCTGTCATTATTAAATTGATTTAAATTAATCCCGGCTTCCGGGACAATATTTAATTCTAAAAAAAATTCTAATAGATTACCAGCTTGCTTTTTTTACTCCTGGTATTAAGCCTTTAGAAGCCATTTCTCTGAACTGAATACGAGAAATTCCAAATTGGCGGATATAGCCTTTTGGACGTCCTGTCATACTACATCTGTTGTGTAGACGGATAGGTGTCGAATTCTTTGGCAGAGCCTGAAGACCTTCATAATCTCCTTCAGCTTTCAGCTGTGCACGCTTAGCTGCATATTTAGCAACAAGTTTTGCACGCTTCACTTCGCGGGCTTTCATTGATTCTTTTGCCATCTTATATCAATCTTTTTTTGCGTTCTTAAATGGTAGTCCAAACTCTTTCAAAAGAGCATAACCTTCTTCATCTGTTTTCGCAGAAGTTACAAAGGTAATATTCATTCCCAGAATTTTATTGATTGAATCAATATTAATTTCAGGGAAAATGATTTGCTCCTGGATACCTAGTGTATAATTACCACGGCCATCAAGCTTGCTTTCGATACCTTTGAAGTCACGTATACGAGGAAGAGCAACTTTCACAAGTCTTTCCAAGAACTCATACATACGATCGTGGCGTAATGTAACCATTACCCCGATTGGCATTTTCTTACGCAATTTGAAGTTAGAAATATCTTTCTTCGAAACAGTTGCTACAGCCTTTTGACCGGTAATAGTAGCCATTTCGTTAAGAGCCGTTTCTATAATTTTTTTGTCGGCAACAGCTATACCCAGACCTTGATTGATCACAATCTTTTTAAGAACAGGCACCTGCATTGGCGACTTATAACCGAATTCTTTCATCAAAGAAGAAACAATACGGTCTTTATATTCTGACTTAAGAGTTGTTGTATTGCTCATTATTTAATTACCTCCCCTGATTTTTTAGAAATACGTACTATTTTTCCTTCTACAACTTTACGACCAACGCGAGTTGGTTTTCCTGTTTTAGGGTCTACGACATTCAAGTTAGAAATATGTATAGGAGCTTCTACTTGTTCTCTACCTCCTTGAGGATTTTTCGCATTAGGCTTAGCATGTTTCGTTACCATGTTCAGACCTTCTACGATAGCACGTTGTTTGTCAACTAAGACTTTAACAACACGACCAGTCTTACCTTTGTCTGTTCCGGTATTTACGAAAACGATATCGCCTTTCTTTATATGTAACTTACTCATTACCGTTTCTGGATTAATTTTGATTAAAGTACCTCTGGTGCTAATGAAACGATCTTCATGTTTGTAGCACGAAGTTCACGAGCAACCGGTCCGAAGATACGGCTACCTCTGATTTCTCCGGCTGCATTCAATAACACACATGCATTATCGTCGAAACGGATATATGATCCGTCAGCTCTACGTACTTCTTTTTTAGTACGAACAACTATAGCTTTAGTTACAGCACCTTTCTTAATATCACTTGAAGGGATCACATTTTTGATAGCAACTACTATCACATCACCAACTGATGCATAGCGACGTCTTGTGCCTCCCAATACGCGGATACAAAGAGCTTCTCTTGCTCCGCTGTTATCTGTTACAGCTAACCTAGATTCTTGTTGTATCATAATTATTTAGCCCTTTCAATTATTTCGATTAATCTCCATCTTTTTAGCTTACTCAAAGGACGAGTCTCCATGATACGAACTGTATCGCCGATATTGCACTCGTTTTTTTCGTCGTGAGCATGATATTTCTTCGTTTTATTAACGAACTTTCCGTAAATAGGGTGTTTTTCTTTCCATTTTACAGCAACAGTAATGGTTTTTTCCATCTTATTACTGAAAACGACCCCGATTCTTTCTTTTCTTAAATTTCTAGTTTCCATCAGCTCTTATTACTTGTTATTTAGTTCTCTTTGGCGCAATACTGTCAAAATGCGAGCGACATCACGACGCTTTACTTTGATCTGAGCAGGATTATCCAATGGAGTCACACTGTGGTTTAAAACTAATTGATCTAGTGCCGCTTTTTCGGTCACTAATTTGTCTGCTAAATCCTTATCGGACAATTCTCTTACTTCTGCAATATTCATCGTGCTTAAGAATTTTGAGTTAAATCATAATCTCTACGTACTACGAATTTTGTAGTTACGGGTAGTTTTTGAGCAGCTAAGCGCAATGCTTCTTTTGCCACCTCAAAAGACACACCTTCGATTTCGAATAGCATTCTTCCGGGAGTAACAGGAGCCACAAATCCTTCTGGCGAACCTTTACCTTTACCCATACGCACTTCGGCAGGCTTCTTAGTAATAGGCTTATCAGGGAAGATACGTACCCATACTTGTCCTTGACGTTGCATGTAACGAGTTACAGCAATACGAGCCGCTTCGATCTGACGTCCGGTAATCCATTTAGAATCAAGAGTCTTGATTCCGAATGAACCGAAAGCCAATTGGTTGCCACGTTGAGCATTACCCTTCATGCGACCTTTTTGCTGTCTTCTAAACTTAGTTTTTTTCGGTTGTAACATCTTTTTTCAAATGTTTAATTCTTATTTTCTCTTACCTTTCTTGAAACCTCTTCCTGAATCCGAAGATCTGCGATTATCGCCACCTCTGTTTTGAGAAGCGTTATCTTTAGATGCTACGAATGAAGGAGCAAGGTCTTTCTTACCGTAAACTTCTCCACGGCAAATCCATACTTTGATACCGAGCAAACCTACTTTTGTCAAAGCTTCAGCGTGTGCATAATCAATATCTGCACGGAATGTATGTAGAGGTGTACGTCCTTCTTTGTACATTTCGGAACGAGCCATTTCAGCACCGTTCAAACGTCCAGAGATTTGGATTTTGATACCTTCTGCACCCATTCTCATTGTTGAAGCAATAGCCATTTTTACTGCACGGCGGTAAGCGATCTTACCTTCAAGCTGACGTGCAATATTGTTAGCTACGATAACCGCATCTAACTCTGGCTTTTTGATTTCAAATATATTGATCTGAATATCTTTATCTGTAATTTTCTTTAGCTCTTCTTTCAGCTTATCTACTTCTTGACCGCCTTTACCGATAATGATTCCGGGGCGTGCAGTACATACTGTAATAGTTACAAGCTTCAGAGTTCTTTCGATCACTATGCGAGATACACTAGCTTTTGCCAGGCGGGCATTTAAGTATTTACGGATTTTGCTGTCTTCTAAAAGAGTATCACCGTAATTTTTACCGCCATACCAGTTTGAATCCCATCCTCTAATGATACCTAAACGATTTGCTATCGGATTGATTTTTTGTCCCATCTGGCTAAATTAATTTTGTTTTTTATTAATAAGTGCATCTACTTCGATAGTCACATGATTCGAACGTTTACGAATTCTGTAACCTCTACCTTGTGGAGCAGGACGAAGTCTTTTTAACATCGCTCCTCCATCTACATAAATCGAAGACACATACAGTTCTCCACTCTCGGCTTTACGTTCATTTTTAGCTTCCCAGTTTGCAATAGCAGAACGCAAAAGTTTTTCAACTCTTGCAGATGCTTCTTTATTTGAGAATTTCAAAACGCCAAGAGCTCTAAACGCTTCCATACCTCTTACCATATCGGCAACTAAACGCATTTTGCGAGGCGAAGTAGGAACGTTATTCAACTTAGCTAAAGAAACCGCTTGTTTAGCTTCTTTTCTAGCATCAGCTGCTATTCTTTTTCTCTTACCCATTTTATATTAATGTTTCTTTTTTTGAATAAATTTTGGCTTTGCTCAGATTACCTTTTCTTGTTACCTCCGTGTCCACGGAAAGTACGAGTTAAAGCGAATTCACCTAATTTGTGACCTACCATATTTTCTGTTACATATACAGGTATAAATTTATTACCGTTATGAACAGCGATGGTGTGACCTACAAAGTCAGGAGAAATCATCGAAGCTCTTGCCCATGTTTTAACTACAGCTTTTTTGCCTGACTCATTCATAGTCAAAACTTTTTTCTCAAGCTTAACATTAATATACGGGCCTTTTTTTAACGAACGACTCATAATTTTCTTTTAATTAATCAGGTTACTTCTTTCTTCTTTCAATAATGTACTTAGAAGAATGTTTCTTAGGAGCTCTTGTTTTAAGACCCTTAGTATACAATCCATTACGTGATCTAGGATGTCCTCCCGAAGCACGACCTTCTCCACCACCCATTGGGTGATCAACAGGGTTCATTACTACCGCACGAGTACGTGGACGACGACCAAGCCATCTAGAGCGTCCTGCTTTACCTGATCTTTCAAGTGCATGATCTGAATTACCAACACTTCCTACTGTAGCTTTACAAGCTAATAGTACTTTACGTGTTTCACCCGAAGGCATTTTCAGGATAGCATAGATACCTTCACGAGAAGTTAACTGCGCATAAGCTCCTGCCGAACGAGCCATTTTAGCTCCTTGTCCCGGGCGTAATTCGATATTATGAACAACTGTACCGATAGGAATATTTGCCAAAGGCAATGCATTTCCTATCTCAGGTGCTGCTTCTGCACCTGACATCACTGTCTGACCTACTTCCAAGCCTGTTGGGGCAATGATATAGGCTTTAGCTCCGTCTACGTAATAAAGCAATGCGATACGAGCCGAACGGTTCGGATCGTATTCGATTGATTTAACAGTAGCAGGAACTCCGTCTTTTGTTCTCTTGAAGTCTATGATTCTCAGCTTTCTTTTGTGACCTCCACCAACGTTACGCACGGTCATTTTACCAGTATTGTTGCGGCCACCTGAAGCACTCTTACCGACTACAAGAGATTTCTCTGGCACACTAGCAGTGATTTCCTCAAATGTACCAATAACTTTGTGTCTTTGCCCCGGTGTTGTGGGCTTTAATTTACGTACTGCCATTTTTGTATTTAGATATTACTAAAAAAGTCTATAACTTCACCTTCTTTCAAGGTAATGATTGCTTTCTTGTAAGCAGAAGTTTTGCCATTAACAGCACCTGCTTTAGTAAAACGGCTTTTGCGTTTTCCAGGATAGTTGATGGTATTTACACTTTCTACTTTTACTCCGTAAACTTGTTCTATAGCTGCTTTGATTTGAGCTTTGTTAGCATCTGGAGTCACACGAAAACCATAGCGGTTAGGAAATTTTTCCGAGATCGCTGTTTGTTTTTCTGTCAATATAGGTTTAATCAAAATTCCCATTTTTACCTCCTTATGCTTTTAAAAGTTTATCAATTACCGCAACTGAAGATTCCGCCAACACAAGACTTGAGCAATTCAAGATTGTATAAGCGTTTATATCAGAAGCAGTTACAACTTTAACTCGTTCTAAATTACGAGCCGACAAATATACGTTTTTATTTTGATCAGGCAAAACCAAAACTACCTTTTTATCAGCAACTTGCAAATTTTTAGCTAATGCCACAAAATCTTTAGTTTTTGGAGCTTCGAAGTTAAAGTCTTCAACTACTAAGATCTGATTGTCTTTCGCTTTGTAAGACAATGCTGATTTACGAGCAAGAACTTTCACTTTTTTATTCAATTTAAAGCTGTAGTCTCTTGGTTTAGGACCAAATACACGAGCACCACCAACCAATACTGGAGAGTTGATATCACCACGACGGGCTCCACCACCACCTTTTTGTTTGATTAGTTTACGTGTACTACCAGACATCTCACTTCTTTCTTTAGACTTGTGAGTACCTTGGCGTTGGTTTGCCAGATACTGTTTTACGTCTAACCAAAGAACGTGGTCGTTAGGCTCGATTCCATAGATCGCATCGTCTAACGATACTTTCTTTCCGGTATCTTTACCGCTTATATTTAATACACTAAGTTCCATTATTTTTCAATTAATACGATTGAACCTTTGCTTCCCGGAACAGAACCTTTTACTAGCAAAAGATTGTGCTCAGCGATCACTTTAATTACTTGTAGATTTTGTACAGTAACACGTACATTACCCATTTGTCCACCCATTCTTGTTCCTTTGAACACCTTAGCAGGGTAAGAACAAGCACCGATAGAACCCGGAGCACGCAAACGGTTATGTTGTCCGAGAGTAGCCTGTCCAACCCCACCGAAACCGTGACGTTTAACAACACCTTGGAAACCTTTACCCTTTGATGTTCCGATAACATCGATAAATCCGTTTTCATCAAACAGATCCACCTTCAATTCATCGCCTGGTTTGCAACCTTCAAATCCTTTGAACTCAGCCAAGTGTCTCTTAGGTGCTACTCCTGCTTTTTTGAAATGACCGGCAAGAGGCTTAGTTGTATGTTTGTCTTTTGCATCAACAAAACCCAACTGAACAGCTTCATAACCATCTGTTTCTGCAGTTTTAACTTGAGTAACAACACAAGGACCCACTTCGATAACAGTGCATGGAACATTTTTTCCCTCGGCACTGAAAACGGATGTCATTCCGATTTTTTTTCCTAATAATCCTGGCATTTCTTTAATTAATTTACTGATTTATCAAACTTTAATTTCTACTTCTACCCCACTTGGCAATTCAAGTTTCATCAAAGCATCCACAGTTTTAGCTGTTGAGCTATAGATGTCGATCAATCTTTTATAAGAAGATAGTTCGAATTGCTCACGAGACTTTTTGTTTACGAAAGTCGAACGGTTCACAGTGAAGATACGTTTGTGCGTTGGTAACGGAATTGGTCCGCTCACCACAGCTCCTGTAGCTTTAACTGTTTTCACGATTTTTTCAGCAGATTTGTCTACCAAGTTGTAATCGTAAGATTTCAGTTTGATTCTAATTTTTTGACTCATATGGTCTTTTAATTAATAAATTGATTTTAAATATATAATGATGCAAACTGCGATTAAGAGTCATTTACTAATCACAGTCTGCATACATTTTCTTTTTATTTGATAAGATCTACACGACCTTGACATTCAGTCAATACTTGTTTCGCAATAGAAGAAGATACTTCTTCGTAATGAGAGAAAGTCATCGCTGAAGTTGCACGTCCTGAAGTGATCGTTCTTAAAGAAGTCACATAACCGAACATCTCAGCCAATGGAACTTTAGCTTTCACGATACGAGCTCCTGAACGGCTTGATTCCATACCTTCAACTTGTCCACGACGTTTGTTCAAGTCAGAAATCACATCACCCATACTTTCCTCAGGTGTTACAACCTCAAGTTTCATGATTGGCTCAAGAAGAACGGGAGATGCTTTTTCGGAAGCACTCTTAAATGCAAAGCGAGCACAAAGTTCGAAAGACAACTGGTCTGAATCGACCGGGTGGAAAGAACCATCCACAAGAGTTACTTTCAGTTTATCCAAAGCAAAGCCGGCAAGCACACCATTCTTCATTGAAGAAAGGAATCCTTTCTGAACCGAAGGAATAAATTCTTTTGGTATATTACCACCTTTTACTTCATCAATAAATTGAAGATCTCCTTCGAAACCAGCATCAGCAGGACCTACCTTCACGATAATATCAGCAAACTTACCACGACCTCCTGATTGTTTCTTATAAACTTCGCGAAGCTCTACTGTATTAGTAATCGCTTCTTTATAAGACACCTGTGGACGACCTTGGTTACATTCTACCTTAAACTCACGTTTCAAACGGTCGATAATGATTTCCAAGTGAAGCTCACCCATACCTTCGATGATAGTTTGACCTGAGTCTTCATCGGTATGTACACGGAATGTTGGATCTTCTTCTGCAAGTTTAGCCAAACCGTTAGAAAGTTTATCGATATCTTTTTGAGTCTTAGGTTCAATAGAAATTCCGATCACAGGATCAGGGAAGTCCATTGACTCAAGTACGATAGGATTATTTTCATCGCAAAGAGTATCTCCTGTACGAATATCTTTGAAACCAACACCCGCACCTATATCTCCTGTAGAGATAACATCTTTAGGGTTTTGTTTATTTGAGTGCATCTGGAACAAACGTGAAATACGTTCTTTTTTATCAGAACGAGGATTGTATACGTATGAACCGGCAGGAAGTTCTCCTGAATACACACGGAAGAAACAAAGACGTCCTACGAATGGGTCTGTTGCGATCTTAAATGCAAGAGCACAAAGAGGCTCATCCGGACTTGGGTGACGTACTACTGTATTGTCATTTCTTGGATCAACACCTTCGATAGCTAATGTATCAACAGGGCTTGGCAAGAATTTAGCAACAGCATCCAATAAAGGTTGTACACCTTTATTTTTGAATGAAGAACCCAATAACATAGGGTTGATCTGCATAGCCAAAGTTCCTTTACGGATAGCAGCGATCAATTCTTCTTCTGTGATAGATTCGGGATCATCAAAGAATTTCTCCATCAAATCTTCATCACATTCAGCAGCTTTCTCAAGCAAATTAGCTCTCCACTCTTTAGCTTCTTCTAGGACATCAGCAGGGATTTCTTCAATCTCATAAGCAGCACCCATAGTTTCGTCATGCCAGAAATAAGCTTTCATTGTGATCAAGTCTACGATACCACGAAAAGTTTCTTCTGCACCAACAGGGATTTGAATAGGGCAAGGGTTTGCACCTAACATTTCTCTTACCTGACGAACTACTTCGAAGAAATTAGCACCCGAACGGTCCATTTTATTTACATAACCGATACGAGGTACATTATATTTGTCAGCTTGACGCCATACAGTTTCAGACTGAGGCTCAACACCGGCTACCGCACAAAATGTAGCGATAGCACCATCAAGGATACGAAGAGAACGCTCTACTTCTACAGTAAAGTCAACGTGTCCGGGGGTGTCAATCAAGTTGATTTTGTAAATCTCATTATTATATCTCCACTGAGTGGTTGTAGCAGCCGAAGTAATAGTAATACCACGCTCTTGCTCTTGTTCCATCCAGTCCATGGTAGCTGCACCATCATGCACCTCGCCTATTTTATGAGTCAAACCAGTATAAAAAAGAATACGCTCAGAGGTCGTAGTCTTTCCGGCATCGATGTGAGCCATGATACCGATATTTCTGGTAAGTCTTAAAGCATCTGTAACTTTTGCCATTGTTTAAATTATCTCCTTAATTAAAATCTGAAGTGAGCAAATGCACGGTTAGCTTCTGCCATTCTGTGCATATCTTCTTTACGTTTGTAGGCACCACCTTGATTATTGAATGCGTCAACGATTTCGGCAGCTAATTTATCAGCCATTGTTTTACCGCCTCTTTTACGAGAATAAAGAATAAGATTCTTCATGCAGATAGATTCTTTACGATCAGGACGAATTTCGGTTGGAACCTGGAATGTAGCACCACCCACACGGCGAGATTTTACTTCTACCTGAGGTGTTACATTTTCCAAAGCAGCTTTCCATATTTCAAGAGAGCTTTTTTCTTCGTTAGGAAGTTTAGCTTTCACCACTTCCAACGCTGTATAGAAAATTGTGTATGAAGTACTTTTTTTACCATCATACATCAAGTGATTTACGAATTTCGTAACTTTTACATCACCGAAAACAGGATCCGGAAGCACCTGTCTTTTCTTTGGTTTTGCTTTTCTCATTGCTTGTTAAAAATTTTGTTCTTGTTTTTGGTTGCCAATTTCCCGTCTTCAACAGTTCCGCTGAACTATTTACTCAACCTATAGTAGCCTACCCAATAAACTTAAAAACACTTTAATACTTGAATTAATTAAAAATGTTGATTATCGGAACGAAGAATTATTTCTTCTTTCCTCCCTTAGCTGGTGCCGCTGGTGCCGCTTTTCCTGCTTTAGGACGTTTCGCTCCATATTTAGAACGTCTTTGAGTACGACCATTCACACCGGCAGTATCCAATGTTCCGCGAACAATGTGATAACGTACCCCAGGAAGGTCTTTCACACGACCACCTCTAACAAGTACAATTGAGTGCTCTTGCAAATTGTGTCCTTCTCCAGGAATATAAGCATTCACCTCTTTTGAGTTTGTTAAACGCACACGTGCTACTTTACGCATAGCTGAGTTTGGTTTTTTAGGAGTGGTTGTATACACACGCACACAAACACCTCTTCTTTGAGGACAAGAATCCAAAGCAGGAGACTTGCTCTTATCAACCAAAACAGCCCGTCCTTTTCTTACTAATTGTTGAATTGTAGGCATTTTTTTAATTTTTAGAACTTAAAAAATTCAATTATTATTTGGTTAAACTACTTCGATATACGACAATAAATCACAGCCAAACATATGATTTCCAAAGAAATACACACGAAGACTGATCATTACAGAGTAAATCGAGGTGCAAAAATACAATAAATCAATGAGATATACAATGTATCAACAACGAAATATTAATAAAAAAAATCATGCATAACATTAATAACCACTTCATTCAATATATAAGAGACCTCTGTTCAGTAAAAAACATCAAACTATAGCTTACCTTAAGATACAATCAATAAAATCTTAGGCAAAACAAAGGGCCGGACTTTTACGTCCAGCCCAATTGCCCACATTTTCTACCCATCGTGTAATAGTGTTCAGATGTGTCGTCTGTTTTTAAAATAGAGAGTGTACAATATATAGAATATAACGAAAGTTGCTAACGGATATTTATAATCTCCTATCGGAGAATCAACAGCTCCCAATTCGGGATTACCCCACCCATCATTCGGATTGAAACCTCCTCCACTCTCTCCGGCAGACGGACTGGCTGACGCAATAACATTTACTGCTATGTTTTCATTGTAATAAACTTCCGACGGAAGCAGTTGACTTCCTGAAGGACTGCCGGACGAATAATAATTGTCATCCCCTATATTTTGAGCATACAAAGGGCTGGTGCATACCAATAGTATACATAAAACTTCCACTATAATTTTCATAGAAATAACTTATTTACAGGAAATTAATTCCCCCATAGTCTATCAATTCATATCGCTATCTTAAATGTACTCTCAGCCGTAGCCGTTCTTACTTTTATCAAATACACACCTTTTCCCAAAGTCTGCCCTCCAACTTCCACATCTAAAGACTCAACTCTGGCTTTCTCTTCTATCAATCGTCCAAGTATATCATATACAGAAACATTCTGAATAAGATCTCCTGTCGACTCCACACGATACTTATCTCCATCTTTTTTCAGAGAGATAGAGCTTTCCGATGAAATTATATCCTCTCCAATACCCGAGGTTGGTTTTCCGCTAACCCTCAAATAAAAACGCTTTTCCAGATTTTCCGTAGAACTTTTCTCGAAAGAAACGGACTCAACTTTTCTCAAGTCATACTCCTTGTTTAATACTTTATCTATTAATTTTATATTTGAGTAAGAATCAACTTTATCCATACCTGAGAAACTCAAGGTACCTAATCCTGTTTTTATCGTTTTTATCCCGATTTCCACATCTTGAGACTCAGCATCAACACCTATAAGATTAATTTCTGACGGAGAGAGATCTGTTGTTAACGTATACAATTCAGCGAGCTGATCTCCCGGAGCAAAAAGTTTTTCGATATCCTCCCCTTTTTTGAAACTTCCGGATGCTCCCGAACGAAGGGCTACAATCACCTGTGACTCATCATTGGAGAGCTTAAGATTTAATCGAATAATATTCGACAGATCCTGTGACGAAGATCGCAGCACTGCCGCCGTAGAAACTCCACCTGAAGTTACATTTTCGGGTTTAAACAGCAAAGATTCTGCACCCGGCTTAGATTCAACAAAGAACGATTGCATCGGAGCTATATAACGAGATGTTGCAGAAGGAGAAATATCAGTACTCAAACCCGTTAAACCCGACCATGATTCCGTTCCCCCATCACTGATATAAGAATAAAATTTCACACCATCCCAAATTCTATAATACCCATATATTTTCGTTTTATTATCAGAATAAAATTTATCAAAATTCAAATAGGACATAAATGGATTACCGATAATATTAGTAGCCGCCGCATTTATCGCTACGGTAATCTGCCCATTTACATAATTATCCTCAAAGACAAAACGATATCTATTATCTTTCTGAGCCTGAGTCAGGCTGTTATGATTGGAAACCCAAGTCAAACTATCAGGGATAGACGCTACGGCCCCCCGAGATAATGCCCCTGATGGATAAAGCCACTCTCCGGTTTTTGCATCATGATAACTATACGTAACATCATTTCCATCAGGCAGACGGCGAGGAAACTTATATGGGGTTCCTGTTAAAAAATTCTGATCAGGATAAGAATACTGTTCATCTTTACCATTCACCCAAAGAGCAAACCCTTTTTCAGGCCCGACCCTTTCCTCTAAATTTGCAAAAGGAGCCGAAAAACTACTAATACGATAACCCACACGTCCATCTGGATTCACATTGCTCTTAACATTAAAATACATCATAAATATTTTCGGTGACATAGAATCTGTCCATGTCATATCTCCATGATAATCAGCTGAGTACATATACCGGAGAGGAGCTCCCAGCATATACCAACGATTACGATCCAGCAACAATTCGATATAAGCCTTTCTATATAAAAGATATTGAATCTGCCCGACAGCCGCACCAGACTTAAACGTGATATCCCGACAGGCATCTCCATTCTTCAGAGTAGGATATATATTTGCACCGGAGGGGAGTGTCACATCAGTACACCAGATTGGATAACCTCCACCGGTAGACGACTGCCAGTTATTCGCATTAGCCCATACATCATCAGTTACCGCGGATTTCCATGCAGCAACAGAAGGATGAACACTTGCCACCACAGTTTTCATCTCTGTACCAAAATTATCTTTTATCACATACGTCAACTCCCCTGAAACATCCTCCGTGAATACCGCCTGATAAGAAGCGTCAAAGGTTCCCTTTTTTACATTGTTCCTATACACAGAATAAGCAGGTCCCGGCAGCAAAGAACTGCCGGACATTGTTATTTTGATCGGGCACTTTGTACATGATGCATCTATCAAAACCGTTGGCTCCGCAACTACAGTGATATGTACAACCGCCTGAGCATAACCTGCTCCTGATTCCGAGATATTATATGTTATGTCCGGCATTACCTGAGGAAGGCTTAACCCCGGAACAGATTTAAACGTTATATTTCCAGATTGATCAATTGAGACCACTCCCGCCAAAGACCCATTTTTATAAACCTGAGCGTTAGTTCCCGAAGCATAAGTCATTCCGTTAATGGTAAAACTGGTAACAGTTATTGCTCCGTTCAATTCACTCGGCAAATCATTTGTCAGAATATTAGCATGAAGCTCCTGCTCTGATTTCACCACGTAATAATCATCTACAGCTGTAGGTTTGGGGACATCTACACATCCATCATGCTTCACCAATACAATCTCATTCGAATACATAGGACAACCCGAAGTTGCCGTGGTATAAATGGCCAAACGATACACTCCTGCATCATTTGTAGAAAAAGTTCGATCGACCTTCCCTGAAATATTTACAAATGTGTTTCCTGTTTTTTTCTGCCACTGAAAAGTATAACCGGTTTTAAACGCATCAACAATTGATCCTGTAAGAGTAAAGACCGCTGCACACCCGGTTCCCGAGGAAGTTATATTAGCCTGTATCTGGGGGATAATAGCTTTCATACTCAGATTATCCAGCCCAAGGTCATTTCCACCACCTCCACTCTCGTTGTTTCGAAAAGCAACATACACCGAAGTTGCAGAACATGGAGCAACATAGTCAAAAAAGGTGTTTACCCATTCACCTGGAGTCGGAAGTGTTGTCGAAGATTTAGCTGCGACTGTTGTCAACAGGCTTTTATCAGGATCAATAATAAACGCAACATTTGGTGTTATTTGTCCGGCCATATTCAAGCGAACTAAATCCACACTCATTCTATAAGCCTGTCCGGGCTGCACAGATATTTTCTGAAGATAAAAGAGTTTGGTTTTATCATAGTCGGCGTTGACTATCATAAAATAATTAGACGGGCTATTCGTATTAGTTTCATATTTATCATATACTGTTTTAGGCCAGTCCATATAACTATAGGAAGGAGGTCCATACATTCCTCTTGTCGTAGTAGCGATAATATAATACCCATCGCTCGGCCCATGAGGAACCTGATAGGTGCTTTTCCCTCCATTATTTCTCTTAGGAAAATAATATTTCGTAGGCCCATTAGTAGACAACCCCCATGTATAGGAAGTCTGATCCGAAGCTAACGGTTTTCCCACAGTTGCTGTTGTATTTAGCGTAAGTGACAACAAATTGCCTGACTCATTATAAATACTTGACGCAGGTTGATAATAAGTTCCGATATTAGATACACTCACTCCCGGATATATATGTGTACCGGTAGAATTATCCCCATTTTTACCTTGTGTGGAAATTGATCCGAAATTGCCATTCACAACAAGTTCAGGCCCATAAATCTGAGCAGACACACTCAAAGCCTGCAGCCCCAATACAAATATTAAAAATCTCCTCAAAAACTCTCTTTTATTCAAAAAACAAGACATAAGATCCTCCGTAGGCAGATTTTTTCCGCCTTAATAATTATTCAATAGAAATACAATTCCATATTCGAATTAACATTTTCGATTATGCGAGAGTGCATAAAACAGCCTATAGGATAAATTATTATCCCAGCCTCACGAAAACATCAAACCGCTCAGATGATTCTTCATAATATGCGCCACAGTCAATCCTTCCCCTCCAGATGCTTAATAAAGCAATGAGTATCTACTTATCGTCGCACGCAAGTTATTCAATCATAACCAATACTTTTCATTCAACATCCTGATTTAGTTCAATTGATATCCACCTTATAAAACCTAATATTTACTTTTTATCGCACAGTGTATTTTGCAGTAATACCTGTAAAGTTTAAGAATGTTTTTTATTCAAAATTTAGCTTATTTTAAGAAGAAATATTAACTCTTCTTTCACAAACAAAGATCGTTCGTTTTTCTCATAAATCTCAATAAAAAATCATTTATTTTAGTATTCTATATTTCTATTTACGTAATACAGTATAATACAGCCTCTATTTTTGTAATAAACACCGGAGAATTTGTCTGTTTCCGCAAAACGATCATTATAATTTGTTGATATTTCGATTATAGATTAATTAACAAATAAATTTCTGACAGCTTCCTTTTGACTCGATATATACATATACCTCTGTCTTTCCCCGCTTTGGGTTATAAGAGTAGAATAACGTTTAAACGACTCAATCCATTCCTTATGAATACGACATACCTCTTCATTACAAGACTCGATTGTATTCATCGAATAAAGACGGAATAAGGCCATCTCGAATTCATTGCATTCATAATGAATATATGTACTATCTAAATCTATTTCAGACACATATATATTCACATCTTTAAAACCATTGTATTTGCCCGAAATTGAAGCCTCTTCCAGATCGTCTATAAAAAGCAGTAATTCGGCTTTAATTTCTTCAAGATCATCCTTAGAAAGATAATTCAGTTTAAAGAAATATGCTATTTCTTTTATAAAAGATGTAAAAACATTATGATCGAGCACCATTAAGGTTTTTTGAATCAAATTCATTTCCTTTATGTAAACTTTATGCAGATCCAATATCTTATCGGGAATCTGAAATTCAGAAAACGGATAATAAAGCAGAGATTTTTTGGACTGATACATCCAACGATAAAGGCGTAGTTTTGTTAATTTATTATATGTTAACAACAAAGGCAATGGCAATGCATTTAATGCAAAACGAGCCATAGAATTCGAAGATTGATTGATTCTCTTCAGATTTTCAATATAACTGGTTGTTTTGGAGCAATAATCATCAACCTGAAATTCACGATCAAACATCCGCAAATCAAAAACAGCCTGAGAATAGCTGTTAACGCCGACAATAGAGTCCAAAGAAAAACCATATTTTCTGGACAATGTGGCTATTTCATCAAATGTAAAGGCAACCTCTCCTCTCAGCCTTCTGTAAACCGCTTCTTTTCCAATATATAAGACATCTGTCAATTCATTTACCAACGTGTCCCCATTAGACATAGATTTTTTTATAGCTTCAACAAGTCGTTCGTGTAATTTATTATTTTCTTTCATTATATAACATTTGTCTTTAATACACATAAAAACCATACACAACAGCCCGTCTAGTTGTTAAGCTTAGACATTGTGTAATGTTAAAAGTCAAAAATATCTGTTATATAAAGGTAGGAATCAATCAGATGCAAAGGTCAGCAAATAATTTCAATTATACAAGTATAGAAATATATGTTAAGATTTTTTATTCAAATTGCTCCACATATAACGAATAATACTTCCCTCTACGCCCCAGCAGTTCGTCATGAGTGCCTTCTTCAATAATCTGCCCATGCTCCATCACCAATATCTTATCGGCATTACGGACAGTCGATAGCCTATGGGCTATAATAAAGCTTGTGCGGCCAGCCATTAATCGAGCCAGGCCTTTCTGTATCAACAATTCGCTACGTGTATCAATATTACTGGTCGCTTCATCCAGCAAAAGAATCGAGGGGTTTGTTACAGCCGCTCTCGCAATATTAAGCAATTGCCGTTGCCCTTGACTCAGATTCGCTCCATCATTTTCAAGAAGAGTATCGTATCCTTTAGGTAAACGCTTAATAAAAGAATGAGCTGCCGTTAATTTTGCAGCATCAACCACCTCTTCATCCGTTGCCGCTAAACGTCCAAAACGAATATTTTCTTTCACCGTTCCCGTAAAAAGATGGGTATCTTGCAAAACGATAGCCATGGAAGACCTCAGACTGCTTCGCTTGATATCCTGCAAGGGTATCCCATCAATAGAAATAAGACCGGATTTAATATCAAAAAATCGGGGAAACATATTTAATATAGTTGTTTTACCCGCCCCCGTCGTTCCAACCAATGCAATAGTCTCGCCCGGACGAGCATGTAGAGAGACACCTTTAAGTATTAATTTTTCGGGTTTATACCCAAAATATACATTCTGCATCTTCACCTCACCTTTAACATCAGTCAGCACTACTGCTCCATCCTTATCTTCAGGCTCGGAAGGTTCATCTATCACATGAAAAATACGTTCAGCTCCGGCAATAGCTGCCTGAATATTATTATAAAGACTTGCCAATTCATTTATAGGCCTTCCAAATTGTCGGGAGTATTGCAAGAAAGCCGCTAAGCCACCAACATCAAAGCCCCGATAAATTGCAAGAAGAGCTCCAACTATCGTAATTATTACATAATTGAGAGTATTCAGATTCTGCATAACAGGCATCATCATCCCTGAATAAAGCTGGGCTTTCTCAGATTTCGATTTCAAGTCCTGATTAAGTTCCTCAAAACCATCCACCACTTTAGCCTCATGACCGAATACTTTTATAACCTTCTGCCCACTGATCATCTCTTCGATATAGCCATTTACCTGACCGAGCGTATCTTGCTGCGCTTTAAAATATTTCCGGCTTTGCTTCACAATAAGCCTTGCAGCCAGAAACATTAACGGAATAGTAATAAAAGTGACCAGTGTAAGTATAGGACTGATATATATCATTAAACAGATGATTCCGATAAGAGTTAATGCACTGGATAAAAGATCAGACAAGCTATCGGTCAACACCTCACTGATTTTATCCACATCATTTGTATATCGGCTCATCAGATCGCCATGCTGATTTACATCAAAATACTTGACAGGAAGAATCTCCATTTTCCGAAACAAATCGACACGGATGCGAGCCACTGTACGCTGCCCTATAACATTTAACAGGCGGTATTGTATATAAACTGCCAAAACTCCACTCAGATATACAGCAGCAAGTACAATCAGCATATTAATGAGCCCCCTGACATTGCCGGGCAAGATATAATCATTAATTATGGGTCGCAGCAAATAAGAACCCGCCAGATTTGCCAGAATACTGACCACGATCAACAGTCCGATAACAACCAGCAAAGAACGCTCTTCCGAAAGATATGTCATCAAACGAAAAAATGTTTTAGAGCCGTCTTTAGGCTTTTCTATTTGCTTGAAAGTATTACCATGCGCCATTATACAACGAAGATATAAAAAAAAGGATCAGCGGCGGAATCTGCTAATCCTATAATATCACGATTTATTTCACATCAATTATTTATAAACAAATTGGGGTCTACAATTTCCTGAGGTTTAGATTCCTCGACCTCAACAATGCTATCCACAATAAACCGGGTATAACCGCGCCAGGGCAGAGCGCCAAAATATTCTTTATAATGAAGTTTCACATTTTTGCCTGCCATATTCATCAACTTCTCAGCTAATTCTTTATTTTCTACCGAAAACTCGAATTCGTTTGATTGAACACCTCCGGTTGCCGCAGTTTTTATTCCTGTCTGAATAAGTTTACCCTCGTAAGTTTTAAAGATAAATCCCTTATACATCACATAATTCAACTGACCAGCTTTCACACTGCTTGCTCCGTACGGATAGTAGAAATAAATACCGAGAAACCCGATACCCAGAACAAATACGACTAATATAAATTTTAGAAAAAACTTTTTCCACGATTTGGTTTGAACTCCCATATTGTTGTTTTTTTGTTAAAACATCAAACTATATCAAATTGTTTGATGTCTACTAAGATTTACTGGAAGAACGCTGACGATCCTTCAATCGCTCTTTTCGCTCTTTCTCTCTCTGCTTCAGCAATTCTTTTCTATCTTTCTCCCGTTGCTTCAATTGTTCCTTTCGTAGCCTTTCTTTTTCTTTCAGCTCTCTCTGACGCTGTTTACGGGCATCTTCTTTCTCTTTTATTTCATTTTTCTTTTTATCGCTTTCGGCTTGTTTTACAGACTTTATCGCATCGGCTTGAGCACGCTCTACTGTATCAATCGAATCCTGACGTGCAGCCTCAATGTCTTCCGCTTTCTTTACACGTGCTTTTTCGGCAGCTTTAGCACGGCGTTCTTCTTCTTTGCGTTTTCTGTTTTCTTCCTTCTGTGCTGCTTTTTCTTCTTTCGTCAATTTAACCTTATCCTTTGATGAGTTAAGCAAGTTCTTCAAGCCCTCAACAGGATTATCGAAGATTTCTTTTGCCTTATTGATCACTTCATCAGCTTTTTCAATCTGATTTTCATCCAGAATATCCCCGATTCCAATAGTCCTGCCATTTGTTTCTTCTACTTTCTGTTCGGGCTGCCTACGAGGAGGAACAGGTACAACAGGAGGTAGCTCCTCTTGTCTCTCAGGTTGTACTTGAGGTGTAACGACTTCCTTTACATCTTCAACTTCAGGCTCTGCTACGGCTTTTTGTCTCTGCTTATTCCAATACATGATCAAAGGAATCATCTCTTTTGTATAATTCTTTTCGAAGAATAAGAAGTATTCATTCAGGGTCTTTCCGTTCATCAGGGCAATATAGTTATCGGTCGAAATAGGAATAGGAATAATAGAAGGATCAAGATCATCCATCAACGAATTCTTTTCAAATGCCATATCAATATATGATATTATATCGGCAAAAGATTTAAAGCCTTTCACCTGAAGCACTTCGAGTGAACCGGCTACACTAAAAGATAGATCGAAAGTCTGGTAAACAAACTTCGAGAAATTATAGCTTGCCACATCATATATCAACCGATTCTTGTCTACAGTCTTCGATTGGAAAAGGAATACCAACATAAATTCGGCATCTGATTTCGCAACAAAGTCTAATCCGGCAACCTCTTCTCCGTCTTTGTTGTCACCCAGTTTCAAATTCCATATCATTCCCCTCATCGGAGAAGAATCTGAGGCAAGTGCCCGTCCTTCAACAGCTTCTTTAAGCATTGCAGTTGCTAATTCTGTCACATCTTCTTTCGGATATTTCTCGATCAGACTTTTCAGTTCAGACTTAAATTTTTCCGAATCATTGGATTGAGCATACGTCAAAGCATTCAGAAACATAAATTTCGGAATAAGTACAGATAAAGGATATTTTTCCTTCATCGTATCATAGTTTGCTCTCACCTGTGTAATATTACCGGACAGATACAGCTGATAGGTCTGATCATACAAACCTGTTTCCAGCTGGTGCATATTACGTGTATTCCATTCATAGTCTGGATCGGCCAGAGCCTTTGCATATATACTTTTCGGAAATCCTCCCAGCAATAAATTCCGATATTGAGCAGTCATTTCGTGATTTCCCAGACGCAGATAAATAAGGAATAGCTGATAATATATTTCCTCCATATTAGGCGATGACGGAAAACGTCTCAAATCGGTTTCAAAAGCATCAATAGCTAAATGGTAATCACCAAGCTTTTCATTATATATCTTACCCATATTGAAAAAAGCATCTTCGATAATATCATCGGAAGCCTTTAAAGCCTCGGAGGTCAGGGGAATCTGCTTCAGGTAAAAATCAGGATTATATTTATCGGGGATCCCATTTTCTGCAATAGGCTTCTGTTCCTCCACTCCATCAATCGGAGTGCGGTCATTATCCTCAAAAACAGCGATCTGCTTTTCTCGTCTTCTCCAGTCATCTTCGAGCTTTCGGGTACCCCATCGTTGCTTAAACGCAGCTTTTCCCGAGTTAACCATTTCTTTATTATAAAAATAAAAAGACGATCCTCCCGAATTGTTTATTGAAGGCTGATTTTGTGGGATATTAGGTGTATTTTGTTTAAATAAAGGTTCATTGGGGTTACCATCATTGATCTGAACCCTATTTTCCCGCTCGGCAGCCTTACGTTCCTTTTCATCTTCTTTTTTCTGTTCGGAAATAATTTTATCTATAGCAGATAATCGTTGTACATCCGACATGCGTGATAAGACTTGCAGACTATCCTGCAAATGAACAGCTTTCACGTACACAACTAATTCGTCCAGTACTTCGGAACGTAAAGAAACCCTCGGATACTCCGAATGCTTCTTACTAAGCCCGGTCAATGCTTCCGAATAGCAAGGCTGAGCTCTAACATAATCTTTCTGTTTAAAATAAATATCGCCAAGCTGTACTTGATTTATAGCCTTATCATACCCACCTCTTGTACTTTTTTCTATAGCCTTCCGATAATTTTCGGCAGCAGTAACAGTATCTTGCTGATTGAGAAATACATTTCCTATCGCAAAATAAATCTGATCAAGGTATTCTTTGTTTTTCGGATTACGGGTCATTTTATCAAGCCCGCCGAGAACTTCTTTCCGATTTGAAGCATCAGCCAGACCTGCCTGTTGTATTTTTGCATTGAAGGTAAATTCGTAAGGTGTATTCATCCCCATAACCTTATCGAAAGCCTCGTATGCTTTTACCTTGTCTCCCTGCTGCGCATATAGCTGTCCCAGTAAATATTTCATACGTGTTCGCTGATACCTGTTTGGTTCGCTGTCAATCGATTTCTCGAGATAAGGTATAGCCGAAGAGTATTCTTTCTTCTTGATCAGGTAATCAGCATATGCAGCATCATATTCTGGCTGAAGGTGTGAGGATACACCACCGCTGATCTTTATTTTATGGAAAGTATCTTCCGCCTCATAAAACCACCCCATAGCGGTATATCCGCGAGCAATCCAGATACGGGCTTCGTCGACGATGTCTTTATCTGTTTTATATAAGCGGGTTACATACGACAGAGTAGAAACGGATTGCAAGTAATCTTCGTTTTGATACTCCGCCTTGCCCAACAGCATCCACACATTTTTCAGGAAAGGGTTAAATTCCTGTTGCTTGAGCCATGTCTGATATTCAATATCTTTCCGTTTTGCAGGATCCCGTTCGGGCTTTGTTTTAATAGAATGCAGTTTTATTGCTTTCGTTGTTTTATCGACCGTTATATCAAATGCACCTCCGGTTTTCTCCTTCAATTCATCTACATCACGGGCAGGATAAATATCGAGCAGCAGAGACATATTGTCGTTATACCCCTTCTGCTTTTCGTCAAGCTTTTCTTTATATGCCTCTTCGGCATTGAAATAAATATTGTAACGGGTGTTTATCTCATGGTATGCACGTGTAGTACGGGTATTCTTTTTAGAAGAACATCCCGATACAAGAATAAATATGGCCCCTGCCAATATGAGAACTTTATATTTCAATCTGAAACTACCCTAATTTCATAATCAATGAATCAGTCGCAAATATAATCATAGTGAGCCAATAAATGACTTCACCCCAATAAAAAAGCACCTCAACCGAAGTAGAAGTGCTTTCTTATGAAATGAGAAAAGATTATTTAGCAACAGCCACTCTCTTTTCTTTAATTCTTGCTTTTTTACCTGTAAGTGCACGAAGGTAGTACAATTTAGCTCTACGAACTTTACCAACTTTATTTACAGTAATGCTGTCGATAAATGGAGACTCAAGCGGAAAAATTCTTTCTACACCGATATTGTCTGACATTTTACGTACAGTAAAGCGTTTTTTGTCACCGTGTCCGGCGATTTTGATAACAACACCACGATACAACTGTACACGCTCTTTGTTACCTTCTTTGATGCGATATGCTACTGTAACAGTGTCACCACTTTTAAATTTGGGATGTTCTTTCCCTGTAGCAAATGCTTGTTCTGCAATCTTAATTAAATCCATGATTATTAATAGCTTTGTTGTACAACAATACGTAATATTCACGAGACCGTCCCGTCAGAGATTACGCAAAGCGGTTGCAAAAATAAGAACAATTATTATAATTGACAAATACTTAGCTGCTTTTTCGGTCACAGACCGTTTTATTGTTTTGGCTGACGCAACAAACACTGTTAGTACTTAAAGCTGCTTCCTCCCAAAAACTCCCTTAACAACGATGTGGGCGGCATTTCCCTGTCGTTTATATAATTGAAATAGTTCAGAAATTTCATGATACGGTATGCTTCTGCATATTCGGGTGCCGACTTCGGAACCTGCATTAATATAGGTTCTGCATATTTACGTAAGGCTGCCAACTCATATATTATAGCCGAATTGAACATTACATCTGCATTTTCCTGATAGGGGAATATCCACTTATCCTCTCCTTTTCTCACACTATTCCATCGGGAGATTGTATCTATCGCCGAATAATTACGGTATTTATAATCCCTTATCAAACGACGGATTAATCGATTGTCTGTCGTTGGTATCCAGTTGTGATTATCCAAAGAGATAGCAGTAAGAGCCGAAACATAAATCAAGAATTTGCTCTTATCCGGAATACGGCTTGTCAATTCGGGATTCAATCCGTGTATTCCTTCGATAACCAATACTGTATGCTTATCTATTTGCAATTCATTGCCTTTATACTCTCTTTGTCCGGTTGTAAAATTATATGTAGGCATAGCCACCTTGTCCCCTTTGAGCAATCTCGCCATGTCCTCATTAAACTGCTTCAAATCGAGAGAATAAAGAGACTCATAATCATACTCGCCATTCTCGTCTTTCGGTGTATCAATTCTGTTTACAAAGTAATCATCAAGGGAAATCCCTACAGGCTTGATCAGGTTTACCATCAACTGTACCTCGAGCCTTTTTCGGAAAGTAGTCTTACCTGAAGACGAAGGTCCTGAAATTAAGACAATCCTTACTCCTTCATCAAATTTTTCTGCAATTTGAGTTGCTATATCCGAAATAGATTTCTCCTGCAAAGCTTCCGAAACTTTTACCACGTCAGACATGCGTCCTGTACGGTTAGCTTTATTCAAATCGCCGACATTATCCAACCCTATGATATTCAGAAAGGTCAAATGCTTATTAAAGACCTGCTGCATCTTGGGTTGTTGGATAGCAGGCTCCAATTCCACAGGATTATCCCTATTAGGGACACGAAGCATAAAGCCTTCCATATACGGTTCCAATTCATACAAAAAGATATATTTGGTAGAAGGCACAAGGCATCCGTAAAAATAATCGACATAATTACCCAAACGGTAATATTTAGAATATAACATGTCGGATGTTTCAAGGAGCAATGCCTTATCTTCGAAATAATGCTGGCGGAACAGCTCAACGACCTCTTTTGTTTCAGCTTCCAAAGCTTCAAAGGGTAGATCTTCGGCAATCAGACGGTCTATCTCCAATTTAATCTTCGCAATATCGGACTCAGTCAGCGACTTTTTCCCTTTTATAACTCCATAATAGCCTTTCGCAATAGGATGCTCAATACTCATTTGCGCCTGAGGGAATACATTCGACACAGCTTTTGCAAGAATAAAACAAAGCGATCTTACATAGGTTCTCATTCCTGATGATTCACTGATGTCGATATATTCTATATTCTTAGGCTGATACACCTGATAATTCAGGGACTCCGTCTTGTTATTTACTTTACAGTTGACAATCAGAAAAGGCTTTTCGATACCTGTTGTCTTTAAAATCTCAACTAAAGATGTTCCCATCGGGACATCATAATACTGATTGTTATTTTTGCAAAAAACTTTTACAGTTTGGATCATATTCATAGATGTTGTTAAGGTCTCAGACCTATTTTATTTATATCTGCTAAGATAAATCTTAAATAAACGGAAAGCCAAACGTATGGATTATCTTATTAAGGAACTTTCAGTTCGTTTGTGTTTTTTTAGATTTTTTACCGTCTTCCTTTTTTATTAAAATTAGGATTATAACTCTTCGGAGTTTGCGACTTGTTATTACTCCCTCCTCCGTTACCTAATCCAGCAGGATATAGTTTATTCAGTAAATCTTCACGTTTCAATCGCCTTAGAGACTTTATAATGTCCGGCTTATAATCGTTATTGTACCAAAAGAAATATTTACGCTGAGCCAGCTTTTGTTCCTTTGTCTTAGGTGTATATATTTTTTCGAGAGTATACGGGTGATAGCCTGTATAATATATTTCGGTAGCCAGTGTCATGGGGGACGGAGTAAAGTCCTGCACCTGCTCGAGGTTAAAGCCAAGCGGTTTTGTTTTCACCGCTAATTCAGCCATATCCACCTCATCGCATCCCGGATGAGACGAAATAAAGTAAGGAATAATCTGCTGCTTCATTCCATAATCAGCATTTACCTTATCAAAAACACGCTTAAACTCATAAAACTGCTCGAAACTTGGCTTACGCATATAGTTCAAAACAGTATCCGATGTATGTTCCGGCGCAACTTTCAATCTTCCGGACACATGATTCTTTATCAATTCCTGAGTGTATTCATCAGTCACCTTATTTATCTTTTCATCGGCTGATCGGTGAAGCAAAACATCGTATCGGATTCCGCTTCCGACAAATGATTTTTTAATTCCGGGTAACGCATCTACCGAACGATAAATATCCAATAAAGCCGAATGATCTGTATTCAGATTTTTACAAATACGAGGGTGAATACACGATGGACGCCTGCATTTTTCACAAACTGACTGATCTTTTCCCTTCATCCGGTACATATTAGCCGAAGGGCCGCCTAAATCACTCAAATAACCTTTAAAGTCGGGCATCTCGGTAATTTGTTTAACCTCGTTTATAATCGATTCCTTGGAGCGTGAAGCTACAAACTTACCCTGATGAGCCGAAATAGTACAGAAAGCACAACCACCGAAACAGCCACGGTGCATATTTACCGAAAATTTTATCATCTCGAATGCGGGTATCGTCTTATCCTTATATTTCGGATGGGGCAAACGGGTATAAGGCAAATCGAAAGATGTATCGATTTCCGTTTCGGTCATCGGAGGATACGGGGGATTGATAACCACATACTCCCGTCCTGCCTTTTGCACGATACGTGCAGCCTTCATCATATTTGATTGTTCCTCTACAACTTTGAAGTTTTTGGCTTGTTTGAGTTTATCCTCCAAACACTCCTCGTGAGAAAACAACTCTATATCTTTTTCTTCTTTCTGAAATTCTGTAGAAAGATAAGCCACCTGTTTCACATCGGTCATTTCTGAAATAGCCTGTCCCTCTTTCAGACGATGTACAACCTCCCTTAGTGGTTGTTCGCCCATCCCATATACAAGCAGGTCTGCTCCCGAATCAAAAAGTATTGACCTCTTCAATTCATCGTCCCAATAATCATAATGGGTAACCCGTCTTAATGAAGCCTCTATTCCACCCAAAACAACGGGAATATCAGGATATAGTTCTTTTAATATTTTCGTATATACAACGGACGGACGATCAGGACGCATACCTGCACGACTATCCGGAGTATAGGCATCATCGGATCTCAAACGTTTATTGGCCGTATAATGGTTAATCATCGAATCCATCGCTCCGGCCGAAACACCAAAGAATAAACGGGGTTTTCCCAATTTACGGAAATCCCGTAAATCATCACGCCAGTTAGGCTGCGGTATAATCGCCACTTTTAGTCCTTCGCTTTCCAATATCCGCCCGACTACTGCCGCACCGAAAGCGGGATGATCAATATAGGCATCGCCCGAGAAAAGAATGACATCTACATCATCCCATCCTCTCAATTCTATTTCTTTCTTGGTTGTAGGCAACCAATCTGTCAGTTTATAATCTCTCATTGTGGTGCAAAGATAGTTATTATGTAACAGAAAGCATTTAAGGTCGCAGACCTATTTATAGCTTTGACAAGTATAACACTCTGAACTTGTTATAACTTGAAAATGTATATCCACTCGTATCCTTGTAAAATTCTTTGCTGATACACAAATAAGTTTTGTATACTTGTAATATAAAATATTTATACGCCTCATGGAACACTCCGACCTATCCCGAATTGCCCGTCTTGCATCTATATTAACACTGTTACAATCGAAAAAGATTATAACAGCCCAAATAATTGCCGATAAATTCGGGATAAGCACACGCACAGCTTATCGGGACATACGTGTTCTGGAAGAAGCCGGTATACCTATTGTTACCGAAGAAGGAAAAGGTTATTCGCTCCTGCAAGGTTATCTTCTGTCTCCGATTTCATTTACCGAAGCGGAAGCCAATGCCCTTATCACCGCAGAAAAAATTGTTGCAGTGAACAACGATGAATCATTTCGCAAAAGTTATACTGACGCTATATCTAAAATAAAAGCAACAATGAGATACAGCGTCAAAGACAAAACCGAACTTTTGTCCGACCGTATACAAGTCCGCAATAACCATTGGTATAATCAGACAAGCCGCAATCTTACCATTATTCAGTCGGCAATAACAAATTTCAGGACAATACAGATAAAATACATATCGGAAAGCGGAGAACAAACCCAACGTTCGATCGAATCTCTAGCATTATACAATACGCAAGGTAATTGGATACTTATAGCTCATTGCCGTCTGAGAAATGAGATCAGAGCTTTCCGACTCGACAGAATCAGCTCTCTGATAGAATCAGGAGACCTTTTTACCCCTCACAAATTCAATCTTCAAGATTATTTCGAAGAATGTAAGCAAAAATATTTTAGATACTCTTCAACCCTTGACACACTGATGTCACAATCCTCTGATACCTTTGCAATATCAAACAGTGAGATGCGCAATCACAACAGTAAATCAACCCATAAAAGCAAAAGTATGAAAATAGAAGAATTTTATGTTATAGGAATATTTGTCCGCACATCCAACGAACCGGGAAAAGGTGAAAAAGATATACCTGCACTATGGAAACGTTTCTCAGCAGAAAATATCCCTGGAACAATACCCAATAAAATAAATGCGGATGTATATGGAGTATACTCCGATTATGATGGAGATTGTACCCAACCATACACTCTTACTATCGGTCTAAAAGTAAGCAGCATTGACCAGATCCCCGAAGGCATGCACGCAGTGAAAGTATGCGGAGGAAGCTACGAGAAGTTTACAGGTCAAGGAAAACTGTCGGAAAATATCATTTTCAACAAATGGATGGAGATATGGCAAACAGATCTGAACAGAGAGTACAGCACAGATTTTGAATACTATCCTGCCAGTCAGTTCTTCGGAGACGAACTGAGCTTCGATATTATGATTGGGGTTAAATAACCAACAAAAAGGGCAGCTGTTCGGGCTGCCCTTTTATATCATTGTACGGAAACGGAACGCTCGCCATTCGCCTCCTCTTTTATATACACATTCACCGTATCGTGAGGCAGTAGAGACTCCACTAACTCCGGCCATTCGACAAAACAGATACTACCACTATAGAAGTAGTCTTCATAGCCGAAATCAAAAGCTTCCGACTCATTTTTAATGCGGTAAAAATCGAAATGATAAATCAACTCGCCCGTACCCGAACGATACTCATTCACGATAGCAAAAGTAGGACTGTTTATTACATCCTCCACTCCCAATTTTTCACAAATGGCTTTTATAAAAGTAGTTTTACCGGCTCCCATTTCACCATGAAAAGCGAATACGGTATTATCTCCCATTTGTTTGACAAATTCTGTTGCCGCATCATTTATAGTTTCCAGCGACTTTATCTTTATCTCCATATATCTATCTATAGATTAAGGTCTCAGACCTATTTATTATTTCGGTAAATACTATAATAAACTAATTACAACCCAAAGTATATCATTAAAGACAAAATAATTCCTATTTAACCTCACTTCGGATTCAGCGTAACCAATGGTATCAGCATTTCCTCCAAAGAAATTCCTCCATGCTGGAATGTATCGATATAATACGACACATAATAATTGTAATTATTAGGATAAGCGAAAAAATCATCATTCTGCGCAAAAATATACTTACTGCTTATATTAGGTGATGGCAACCCGATCTGCGAAGGATTACGGGATTCGTATACTTTCTTATAATTATAATCGAGATTCTTCCCAACCTTATACCTCAGGTTCGAGTTGGTTTGCTTATCGCCGATAACCTTTAACGGATTTTTCACCCTGATTGTTCCATGATCCGTTGTTAAAATTATCTTATACCCCATATCGGCAATCTTCTTAAACAAATCACTCGTACTCGAATGCCGGAACCACGAACGGGTAAGCGAACGGTAAGCAGCCTCGCTGGCAGCAAGTTCGCGTATCATCTGAGAATCAGTCCGGGCATGCGAAAGCATATCCACAAAATTTACAACAATTACGTTCAATTGGTTATTCTGCAGAGTATTGAGATTCTGTACCAATTTACTGCCGTATGACGATGTATGTATCTTGTTATAAGAAAATGAATAATTCTTTCGGAATCGATCTATCTGTGCTTTAACAAAAGCTTCTTCATTGAGGTTTTTACCCTCGTCTTCCGTATCTTCCACCCATAAATCAGGATACATTTCCGATATCTGCAAAGGCATCAAACCTGAAAATATAGAGTTGCGGGCATACTGAGTAGCCGTAGGCAGTATCGACATATACATATCTTCTTCGATCGTAAAATCGGGAGCCAGCATATCTTTAATTGCCAGCCATTGATCAAGACGAAAATTATCGATCAGAACAAAGAAAACCTTCTCTCCGTTATCGAGCAGCGGAAACAGTTTTTTCTTGAACAAGTCGGGACTAATCAACGGACGGTGTTCTGCATCATGCACCCACGACTCATAATTCTTCTTCACGAATTTCAGAAAAGAATTATTGGCATCCTGCTTCTGTGCAATAATCAGATCAAGCAAAGGGTTTTGAGTTGCTGTCAGCTCCAATTCCCAAAAGACAAGCTTACGATACACATCCGACCATTCGTCAAAAGAATCAGCAAAACCGATCTGAGCTCCTATCTTGTTAAACTCCTCCCTGTAGCCTTCGACTGTGGCTTCAGAAACTATATCATTTTTATGCAGGTTTTTCTTTATAGACGATAGAATCTGGTTTGGATTAACTGGTTTTATAAGGTAATCGGCTATTTTTTTACCGATGGCATCTGTCATTATGCCTTCATCCTCGCTCTTAGTAATCATTATCACCGGAATATTCGGATCTATTTCTTTGATCTTGCTCAAAGTCTGCAACCCTGTAAGACCGGGCATATTTTCATCTAGAAACACCAAATCGAAACTCTCAGCAGAGCAGCAATCCAAAGCATCCTGACCGCTATTCACAGTTACTATTTCATATCCCTTATCTTCAAGAAAAAACACATGAGGCCTGAGCAATTCTATTTCATCATCGGCCCAAAGTATTCGGTATTTTTTCATATTATCATATATAAGAAGGTTTAAGGTCTCAGACCTTTTTATTGGCTCACATCCGTATCGTCGAATATTATTTATCCATTCAAGTATAACAACAGCCTGTTATTGCATTGAAATACGACATTAAATACTAACTGTTACTTAATAAGCTTAATTCAAGACCAAAGTTAGTGATTTATACGAATACCACTCTCTTTATTCGTTTTTTATCTATACTGACAAGGCGGTGAAGCATCTCTTGTTTATAAAGCGTTCTTTGAAATCAATAAATAACAGAATAGAAAGAAACAACATCTGAAAGGATGCATAAAAGCTGTAACTTTTGTTACCTTTTAAGGATTAAAAATCAAATTTACAGCAACAAAAAAAAAGCAACAGACAATAAAATAGATTATAAAAACCAATGATTAAAAGCGTACATAAACAGTGTTACCTTTGTAACCTTTTTGAAATTCAAAATTGATAACAGATCACTGTTGACTGATTCGGTGTAACTTTTGTTACCTTTTAGGCAAAGATTTGATTTGCCATCGGCAACTCATTCTCACATTATTAACAGGTTTTAATTTTGATACAAATATTTTTTTTACTATATTTGCATCGAAATTAAAGAGAGGAGAAGGCTGTGTGCTTTCTCTTTTTTGTTCATTAGATAAGAAAATGATAGACAAATCGCAAATAAAGGACATAGTAGACGAGCATCTATTGCAGTCTGATGTATTTCTGGTTGATGTAACTGTCAGACCGGGCAATCTCATTGTTGTTGAAATAGACAGCAAAGACGGGGTGAGCATAGATGAATGCATCAAACTGAGCAAAGAAATAGAATCTCACTTCGACCGTGATGTGGAAGATTTCGAGTTAGAAGTAGGCTCGGCAGGAATTACATCTCCTTTCAAAATACAAAAGCAGTACGAAAAAAATATAGGTAACGAAGTTGAAGTATTGACAAAAGACGGAAAGAAATTGACCGGGGTGCTTAAAGACTCCAACGATTCATCTTTTATCGTTACAATCTCTAAGATGGAAAAACCCGAAGGTGCAAAACGCAAAATTGCAGTAGAGGAAGACCTCACCTTTGGTTATGACGAAGTAAAATATACAAAATATCTAATCAGATTCAAATAACATGGCTAAGAAAGAAGTTATAAACATGATTGATACCTTTTCGGAATTTAAGGAACTGAAAAGTATCGACCGTATGACAATGATAAGTGTGCTTGAGGACTCATTCCGTAACGTTATCGCTAAAATGTTCGGAACAGACGAAAACTACGATGTCATCATCAACCCCGACAAAGGAGACCTTGAAATATGGCGCAACCGTACCATCGTTGAAGATGAAGAACTGGAAGATCCGAACACCGAAATATCACTAACTGATGCCAAAAAAATAGACGAAGATTTCGAAGTCGGAGAAGATGTGACAGACGAAGTATTTTTCGAAGATTTCGGTCGCCGTGCGATCCTGAATCTACGTCAGACTCTAGCTTCAAAAATCCTTGAACTTCAAAAAGATACACTCTACAATAAGTACAAAGAAAAAATCGGAGAAATTGTATCCGGAGAAGTTTACCAGATCTGGAAAAAAGAGATCCTGCTTTTAGATGACGAAAAAGAAGAACTGCTTTTACCAAAAACAGAGCAGATACCTAGCGACTTTTTCAGAAAAGGAGAGCATGTGAGAGCTGTTGTTGAACGTGTAGACAACAAAAACAATAATCCCAAAATTATTCTTTCGCGTACATCTCCAGTCTTTTTGGAAAGACTGTTTGAACTGGAAGTACCTGAAATCAACGATGGACTTATAACCATCAAAAAGATTGCACGTATCCCCGGAGAACGCGCCAAAGTAGCTGTTGAATCATACGATGACCGCATTGATCCCGTAGG
>OGZT01000056.1_pt1 | contig 79237 bp, 73 predicted proteins | sample 1576891 | NCBI WGS metagenome assembly OGZT01 (sample SAMEA3541521, study PRJEB24748) | human gut metagenome | biome: human gut; feature: human-associated habitat; material: faeces | place: China | collected 2012 | reverse complement strand
AGAGAGAGAGAGAGAGAGAGAGAGAGAGAGAGAGAGAGAGACGCACCTGGCGTAACTAATCATTTTTTCAACAAAACAAAATTTCTATTGTGTCAAAATGACGGAGTATTTTTTCTTGCATATATACCTCAGTTAATACATATCAATTTTTTAGTAAACCGGCTCGACACCTTATGCAAGGCAGTCTTGTTGTTGTTTTGTTGTCGTTCTGAATCTGCTTTAAGCATATACTTGTTCGACAGCCGGTTGACCTACGCAGTAAAGTGCAGGGAGTGCACTTTACTGCTTCATTCGTTGCAAACAATTCTTCAAAATATAAACAACAAGGTCTTTGACCATAACAATCAAACAACAATGAAAAAAAAATTTCTTTTACTGATAGGAATATTCTCCTTTGGATTAATACATGCTCAAATAGCTATCAACACAGATGCTCCGGCAATCGGAACCTTATTAAATATTGATCCTCTGGGCAATAATTCATCTTCGAGTTTACTAAAATACCAAGATGATATTTCCATTGACTATAATGGAAATATGGGAATTGGAACAACTACTCCTCAAGCTCGATTGCATATCGTCAGCAATTCAAGTCCGGCATTCAGATTAGTGGATGGAAATCAAGGAAATAAAAAAATACTAATGTGCAAAGATGCAACAGGTAGAGGTCAATGGGGCGAAGCTGTTTTCAGCAACTTCGGCACAATTCCCTTCGGCCATATTACACTCAGTGGATCAGATATTATTGGACAAGGTGCTGCATTCTACACAGGTCTGAGCTATACCTTTTCGAAGGTCGGTGTATATTCCATCTCTATTACAACTAAATGTTCTATAAATAAGCAAACTAACGCATTTGTCCGTTGGGCACAATTATTGCCAATATCTTCAAATATCAGTACAGTTTGGGGAGATTCTTCACCTAGATTTGATGGTGGCTACGAAATATATTTATCAAGCAATAGATACATATATACATCTACACCCTCAGGCACTGTCACTAGTGCATACTTCACATTCAATCAAACCATTGAGATCACCGAAACACATAAGACAATTTATCTCTGTATGACAGGCAGCCTCCCCTCACCCACCGATTTAATTACCTTTTCGTGGGGAGTATCAACTACAAATCCCACACCAAATGGCGATTCGTCGAATGAAACATCGGGCTCTTTTATAAAAATCAATTAAACAAACAATATGAAATTATTATATATACTAATATCTCTGGCTATTGCTTACCCTACATTAGCTCAAGTTGGTATTAATACTAAAAATCCTCAGGGTATTTTACATATTGATGCTAAAGATAACACATCCGGAAATACAAATTCTGATGATGACATCATTGTAACTCAAAATGGTAATCTGGGTATAGGAACACTCAACCCCACTACTAAGTTACACATCGTATCGTCATCGATAGGCAAAGGCTTTGCTCTACAAGACGGAAGTCAGGGAAGCAACTATATACTGGTATCCGACAACAATGGTAATGCTTATTGGACAGAGTCAGAAGTCAGCCAATTTACCATAATCCCTTCTGTCACATCCCCAACAACCACATTTGCAGGAAATACATACAAATACGATCCGGGATTTAGACTAACTTTCCCTCGATACGGTACATATTCCGTTTCTATAATTACTCGGCTTATATTAAACCGAAGTGCCAATGAAACTCCAATTATAAGGGTTCAGCTTGTCTCGGCAACAACCGCAAATGACTATCTTGGTTCGGCTCAGATATTGGCAACTCCTATATCAAGCACCCCTTATCATCAAGCGTACATTAATCAAAATATAGAAGTTACCGCTGCCACAGGCTTAATAGCCCGACTCGAATATTCAATATCGGGACAATTTATAGCAACAACAGGAACTCTGACTACAATATGGAATGGAACTTACATCAGAGTAAAATAAATTAAAGAAAAGGATGAAAACATTAAGATTTATCGCAACCATAATAATAGCACAGATGTCATATACAAGTTTGACAGTTGCTCAATCAGTAGGGATAAATACCAACAATCCCTTACAACTTTTACATATCGATGGCAAAAAGAACACAACAACGTCAACAACCGACAGTGACGAAGAGATTGCGGACGATATAGTAATAACCAATACAGGGAACGTTGGATTAGGAATACTGAACCCTACTAATAAACTACATATCGACAGCCGAAGTAAAAGCAATCCTACCCTGCCCATAGCCGGATTTAGGCTACAAGACGGATCAGAAGCTCCAAATCGAGCATTAACATCAGACGCTAATGGATTCGCCTCGTGGGTACCTGTAGATTTCACCGGATACACAATCATACCCTACGAACGAAAAGAAGTTACATTTTCAATACCTCCTGGTCTCGGTAGTATATACATATACTCGGGTTTGTATATAGACTTTCCCGTGCCCGGAAAATATCTGATCTCAATTGGAGCAAAAGTTGAAACCAATAGAACAGGGACAGAACAAGCCATATTCGGATACTTAAAACCCAGCTCCAATCCTTCCGATCCGGAATCATATTCAGGTGCATTTCCTGTTCTTGTTAGTAATCGCTCAGCAAGAAATGAGAATCGGATTATATTATGTCAAGAGATCGAAATAACAGCAGGTGCTTTAAGAGCATACCTCATCTTAGAATATTTCAATACAAACTATACTGCTGACGGAAATATATTTACATCATGGGGCAATGGAGGCCTCCCTCCTGAGGCACACCGTACAGGAGGTTCATTTGTGAAAATTAATTGATACATATACAAAAAAGAAATCTCTTGCTAAATATAGCAAGAGATTTCTTTTTATCATCATTACAGATCAACAAGCAGTACAACCTGTATTCGGTTTCAACTGTTTAAAGAAATCATTTCCTTTATCATCTACTAAGATAAATGCAGGAAAATCTTCCACTTCAATCTTCCAGATAGCTTCCATACCCAACTCCGGATATTCAAGACATTCCAGACTCTTGATATTGGTTTGAGCCAAAATAGCAGCCGGGCCACCGATACTTCCCAAATAGAACCCTCCATGTTTATGACAAGCATCTGTTACCTGCTGACTGCGGTTACCCTTAGCAATCATAATTAAGCTGCCGCCTGCTGCCTGAAAATTATCCACATACGAATCCATACGCCCGGCTGTAGTAGGTCCCATAGATCCACTTGCATATCCCTGAGGAGTTTTTGCAGGGCCTGCGTAATAGATCGGATGATCTTTGATATATTGAGGAAGTCCTTCGCCTTTATCTAAACGCTCCTGTAATTTGGCATGAGCAATATCACGTCCCACTATTATAGTACCGGTGAGAGACAAACGGGTCGATACCGGATATTTACTCAATTCAGCCAAAATTTCGGGCATCGGACGATTCAGGTCAATCTTCACACCTCCGGCTTCTCCGGCTTGTTGGTATTCAGCAGGAATTAAACGAGCAGGATTATCTTCCATTTTTTCCAACCAGATACCATCTTTATTAATTTTTCCTTTGATGTTACGGTCAGCAGAACAAGAAACGCCCATTCCTACAGGGCATGATGCTCCGTGACGAGGTAAACGAATAACACGTATATCATGTGCAAAATATTTACCTCCGAACTGAGCTCCGAGACCTAATTCCTGAGCAGCTTTCAATAGCTTAGCCTCCATTTCTAAATCACGAAAAGCCTGACCACCTTCATTGCCTTTAGTTGGCAGATTATCATAATATTTGGCAGAAGCCAGTTTTACAGTTTTCAGATTCGTTTCGGCAGATGTTCCTCCAATAGCAAAAGCGATATGATAAGGAGGACAAGCCGCTGTACCCAAAGATTTCATCTTTTCTATCAGAAAAGCCTCTAATTTACCGGGAGTAAGCAAAGCCTTTGTTTCTTGATACAAATAGGTTTTATTTGCCGAACCTCCACCTTTTGCTATAAATAAAAACTTGTACTCGTTACCCTTTGTTGCATACAAATCTATTTGAGCAGGAAGATTACAACCTGTATTCACCTCGTCATACATGTTCAAAGGTGCATTTTGTGAATAACGCAGGTTTTCCTGTGTAAATGTATTATAAACGCCCAAAGACAAAGCCTCTTCGTCATTAGCACCTGTCCATACTCCCTGACCTTTTTTACCCACGATAATTGCTGTACCCGTATCCTGACAAAAAGGAAGTATACCTTTTGCCGAAATCTCGGCATTACGCAGGAAAGTCAATGCTACAAATTTATCGTTGTCACTGGCCTGAGGATCTGATAAAATCTTTGCGACCTGTTCCTGATGTTCGGGTCGTAATAAAAACTCGACATCACGGAAAGCATGCTGAGACAATAAAGTCAAAGCTTCGGGTGCGACCTTCAATATTTCCTGACCGTCGAATGTAGTTGTAGAAACATACTCTTTTGATAGTAAATAGTACTCGGTAGTATCTTTGCCCATAGGGAAAGCCTCCTGATACTTAAATGCTGGAGTTGCCATATTGATTAGTTTATAGTTGAAATATCTGGTTGATCATTTTCACTCCACAAAAAGGGGTGAAACCTTTATAGTACAAAATTAACAAAAATAATCGGATGCAGAGAGTAAAAAAAAGTTTAAAAAGCCTCTGATTTATCAGCAGGAAAAACAATCCCTAACTGCCGTCTTATTTCATCAACAACTTCTATCACAGCCAAAGAATTAGCATGGCTGTTTATATCGGACTCTCTCTTCCCCTGCTTCACCAGATCAATAAATTCGGCGATCTCATAATAATATTGATTTCTCTGGTTAGGAACTGTCAAATCCACCATTTCACCTCCTCTTTTATACAATTTGAGATTCGAGATAAAGTCGATCTTGTCCATTGATATAACAGCGTCTTCGCCTTGAATTTCAGATGACAATAGCGAATCTGAAATTTTCGAATACATAACAGTAGCATTCATCCCTTCATATTCGAAATTAATAGCTCCCTGACCATCTACTCCCGTACTTAACATCACTCCGGATGCCTGTATCGAACGAGGTTTCCCGAATAACACAATCATAGGATAAATAGTATATACACCCAAATCCATAATCGCCCCATTCGACAGCTCGGGATTGAAAGCGTTAAGAACGACTCCCTGCTTCAGTTTGTCATATCGGGATGAATACTGGCAATAACACCCAAAATACCGTCTTATTACACCTACGTCCTGTAAATGACCGATAACCTCTTTAAAATTAGGGGTAAGAGTCGACCGCATAGCCTCCATTAATGCAACATTATGCCACTTGGAAGCCTCAACCATTGCTTCCACTTCTTTAGCGTTAGAAGCAAATGGTTTCTCACAAAGCACATGCTTTCCATGTTTCATAAAAAGGATGCTTTGTTCTGCATGAAAAGCTGTCGGCGATGCAATATAAACGGCATCAATATAATCAGACTGAGCCATTTCCTCTAATGAGGTAAACTTATGAGCAATACCATGTTTATCGGCAAAAACATTCGCCGTTTCTATACTTCTGGAATAAACGGCTGCAGCCTGAAATCTGGGATCTGACAAGGCAGCCTCCAGTACAGTATCTACAATAAAATTGGTTCCTATAATACCAAATCTAAGTATATTTTTCATATTCCGTTTTTTAGTAAATCAAGATCCGAAAAAGAAATCAGTTTTTAAAACTACACATTACTATTTAAGGTCTCAAACCTTTTAATTGATTTTTTAAACATAACAACAGTCGAAAAGAAAAAAACTAATAATGAACACTAAAAAGGTTACAAAAGTTACACATTTCACATTCGTTTTTAGAGTGATACTTTTCCCCTCTGTCACCTAAAGGTATTTAGCTGACGCCCGAAAAAACCCCTTCAGGAGTTTGTGGTCATTTTTCAAAAAGGTAACAAAAGTTACAGCAAGACAACACTCTTTCTTTTGTTACTTCATTGCACCTTTTCAAGTTTTCTGATTAAACTCCAGCCAACGATTGAAAGAACGTTTTTATAAACAAGAAAGACTATACTTCCTTTTCTATATAGATAAAAAAAAGCAGGATAAACCTGCTTTCAAATTATTCTATATTCTAAAAAAAATCAATTACTCATCAGCACACTGGCGATATACTCTTCCAGCTTGCCCGACTTATCTAGTTTTATATAAGATTCGACTTCTTTATTTTTCTGTAAATGTCTCTTATTCCTTTGGTAAAAGTTTATTACATTTTTTACTCCGGCTATAGACAACTGAATCTGATTTTGAGAATAATTATTTTCAAGAAAATATTTAGTCCATCCTGTCATATAAGACATAATCAGCCAAGGCTCTCCGGCTAAAAATGTAACGATACGTTCGTCCAAATTCATTTTCATGTAAGGAACACCCGACATCCACATCAACACAAAACTATTCTTGTCGTCTCTCACATCTTGATTAACACCAAGAGGAGTATAACTCAGCCAATCGATATCGGCTTTCACCTGAGGTTCTAAAGCCTGATAATCGAGACTCCAATCTTGAATCGTATCATTTGCCACATAATCCTTCTCTCCTTTATATGTGATAGTGTCACTCGCTATAGTTTGTCCGGATACATTATATGCAAAAGTAATAAGCAAAAATAAAAACAGATTTTTTTTCATCTCATAATTATATTTTAAAGGTCTCAGACCTATTTGACTCACCTTCACGCTGTCGAAACAAGATTCGGCTTTAGCCAGTTTTAAATTGATTAACTTATCAAAGATAATCAATCCCGAAGAATTTCCGACTTATATTCATCATTCTTCGCAAGTGGAAAAGAAGCAAAACAAATAAAAACCACTAAATTATACCAATAGAATACACATCAATACAAATAGCCTCCGGAAACAATCCTACCCGATTTAACAGATTGTCTTCTAGCTGAAAACATACATAAACTATCTCTATAGGTACATATACCAGAAACATCTATTTTCTCATAATTAAGCCCCGATTTTTGTAGTAAAATCTGATTAGCCAAAGATAAATCAATATGTGTTTTTTTAGTCATATCATTAACTTTACCTATCCGCTCCAAGTCAAGACCTGCATTCTCGAATGCTAAAACAACTTCTTCCCCAACTTCGAAAACAGCCTGTGATATAGCCGGACCAATGTAGGCAACTAAATTTTGAGGTACTGATCCAAAAACACGAATCATTTCTTCAATGGTCTTACCTACAATATTTGCAACTGTACCTCGCCAACCGGCATGAACAGCAGCAAACACTTTATTCTCGGGATCAAAAAGAAGAACAGGCACACAATCGGCGGTAGTCACACCAATACAGATCAGCGGAATATCAGTTATCACCGCATCAACACCCGAAAGTAATTGCACCTGCTTTGTCGATGGATATTGTAAGAACTCTTTGTCTATCACATAAACCTTATCTCCATGAGTCTGGTATGGTAAGAATAGATTCTCAAGAGGTAAGCCGATAGCAGAAACTAATCGAGAACGGTTCTCCATCACATTTTCAGGAGAATCGCCAGAGTACAGCCCTAAGTTAAATGTAGCATAATTCCCTTCACTTACTCCTCCATATGTAGTAGTAGTAAAATGACAAAGCGCCTTATACTTATCCAACAATTGAGAATGTATCAGCTCGACAGGCATTGCAGTTCTCTATTTTTTCGATTCGTTATCGTCCTCTTCAACATCCTCTCCGTAGTAAAAGTCAGGATCGAAGTCTTCATCCTCCTCATCCCAATCTTCTTCTTCGTAATCATCTTCCGGAATAAAGTCATCGTCATCATCATCAAGCTCAATAGCACGGATATCCAGTTTGCGGTGCTTGATCTGATTATCGGCAGCTTTCACGTATGCTCCGTCTGCATTCAATTCATTCCACAGAAGGTCTTTCAATTGCTGAATATTCAATCCTACAACAGAAGAAATAAATATATGAGGAATATCCGGTAAATCTTTGCTAAGTGCTTCAATCAGTTCATCATCAAGCATGTCAGACTTAGAGACAGCCAACACCCTGCGTTTATCCAACAATTCGGGGTTATACTGAGCCAATTCGTTCAACAATACTCTGTACTCGGCATGAATATCATCTGCATCAGCCGGAACCAGAAACAACAGCAAAGAGTTACGTTCGATATGACGCAAAAATCTCAATCCTAATCCCTTACCTTCACTTGCACCTTCTATAATACCCGGTATATCAGCCATCACGAAAGACCGATGGTCTCGATAGCTCACAATTCCCAGATTGGGTTCGAGTGTCGTAAAAGCATAATTTGCGATTTTAGGTTTAGCCGCAGTCATCACCGATAGCAATGTCGATTTTCCGGCATTCGGAAAACCTACCAAACCGACATCAGCCAACACTTTCAATTCCAAAACAATACGCCTTTCCTCGAAAGGTTCTCCAGGCTGCGCATAACGTGGAGCCTGATTAGTCGGAGTCTTGAAGTGGTTGTTTCCACGTCCGCCCCTACCGCCTTTCAACAAGATAATCTCTTGTCCGTCATCCGTTACATCACAAATGTATTCACCTGTTTCGGCATCGTAAGCAACTGTTCCGCAAGGCACGTCTATAATTACAGATTCGCCTTTTTTTCCTGAACACAGCTTTCCTGATCCGCTTTCCCCATGATCAGCTAATAAATGCCTCTTGAATTTCAGGTGCAGCAAAGTCCAATAATTACGGTTTCCTCTGAGTATGATGTGTCCACCATCTCCACCATCTCCACCATCAGGCCCTCCCTTAGGGATGTATTTCTCCCGACGGAAGTGAGTAGAACCTCTCCCACCCTTTCCTGAGCGGCAGTATATTTTTACGTAATCAACAAAATTTGTATCTGACATATATTTAAATAACAAAAAGTATTTATGATATACTTTAGTTTATAACAGGCTTTGGCTATCTTACTTACCAAAGCAACGTTTAAAGCAGTGAGAGCAGAGTCTAGGTTTCTTGAACTTTGCCAAATCGCGATAAACGATTAATATAATTGAATAAAATAGGTCTGAGACCTTAACTAGTAAGCCGGCTCAACGCAGGCATATTATTATATTGACGGCAAAAGCCATTGACTTTCCAGCCAACAGCTTTCCTGCACATATTTTATATTTTATTTTACCTTATCTATAACAGACGATATGCGGCTGAAGATGTCTTCGACACTACCTACACCCTCGATAGAATAAAGCTTTCCTTCTTTTTCGAAAAGTTCTTTCAATGGGGTTGTCTGATTGTAATATACATCCAAACGAGCCTTGATAGTCTCGTAATTATCATCATTACGTCCGGTTTGTTTACCTCTGTTAATAAGTCTTTCGATCAGTTCTTCTTCGGGAACATCAAGACTTACGACAGCTGAGATTGCCTGTCCTCGTTTTTCCAACATTTCAGACAACGCTACTCCCTGTGGAATTGTACGGGGAAATCCGTCAAAGATTACACCCTTGCAGTCTCCCGCTTTGATTTTCTGATCAAAAACACTGGCAAGTATATCGATCATCAGATCATCGGGGATCAATTGCCCTTTCGACATGAAACTGTCTGCCAATTTACCCAATTCTGTTCCTGCTGCTTTTTCGGCACGCAAAACATCACCTGTGGAGATATGAGCCAGATTATACTTCTTGATAAGATTTTCGCTTTGAGTACCTTTCCCTGAGCCCGGAGCTCCAAAAATAACAATGTTCAACATCCTATATTATGATTTTATTTTGTAAATATCAGCTAAGTTACGTCCGTAGCCGTCATAATCTAAACCAAAACCTACAATAAAATCGTTGGGAATTTCTAAAGCGACATAGTCTAATTTGACTTCTGTTTTCAGTGCTTCGGGTTTAAACAATAAGGTTGCTACTTTTATTTCTTTCGGGTTATCACACGCCAACTGATCTAATATCAATGACATTGTATGTCCTGTATCTACTATATCTTCGATAATCACGATCGTACGTCCTTCGATATCTTCTTCAAGACCATAGATTTCTTTTATCTTCCCGGTCGATTTTGTTCCTTGGTAAGACGCCATACGCACGAATGAAATCTCGCTGGCTACAGTTACCTTTTTCATCAACTCGGCGGCAAACATAAAAGAACCGTTAAGTATACATACAAACAAAGGGTCTTTACCCTCCAAATCGATATTCATTTTCTCGGCTATCCTATCTATAGCCTGAATTATCTCAGCCTCAGGGATAAACAATTCAAATTCTTTATCTCTTACCTTTACGCTTTTCATAATTGAATGCTTAAAACTTTTAAGCTTACAAAAGTACTATAATTAGATGAATATGCACATCTATAATATACTTTTTTTCGCAAAGGTTTTATTTAAGTAGCTTATTGATTTAGAATATAAATATTTTCCCTTTACCGGAAAATGTATTTTATGTAACTTTACTTTCGTTTTCACTCAAAAAAATATCAAAAATACTACACTTATGCAAGAAACAGAATTTACAACCTCAGCTAATTTTATTACCGATCATATTCAGGCATTCCTCTCCGACATAGGGATCGCTGACAACTGGATCAAAATACTGAACCTGATTATTGTAATGGCAGCAGCCCTGATTATTGTATATCTTCTTCAGAAAATAACCCGAATGATCCTGATATTCTTATTCAAAAAAGCTGAAAAAATCACAAACCTTAATATATTCAGTTATGCCCGGAATAACCGCCTGCCTCACTTTCTGGCATTGGTAATACCTTACTCATTTATAATATCGGCAATACCAACCATTTTTGCCGATTACCATAAAGTGATCAAACCAGCTATCAAACTGACTGATATCTACATGGTTTTCATGATCATTTGGACTATTATGTCTGTGGTGCGCACCTTAGCTGATATGATACAGGAAAAACCGGCTTTTCAGAACAAACCGATGAAAAGCTATATACAGGTCATCCAGATTATATTCTTTATATTCGGAGCCGTTGTCATTTACTCTATATTAACGGGCAAATCGGCAACCGCTTTCTTCGCCGCCATGGGAGCCGCATCGGCTGTACTGATGTTAATGTTTAAAGATACGATAATGGGATTTGTAGGAAGTATACAGATTTCGACCAATAATATGGTACAGATCGGCGACTGGATCACCATGAACAAATATGGAGCCGATGGTACTGTCGAAGAAATAAATCTGACAACGGTAAAAGTCCGTAATTTCGACAAAACCATAACTACTATCCCGACATATTCACTGACATCCGATTCGTTCCAAAACTGGCGTGGAATGCAGGAGAGCGGTGGACGACGTATCAAACGGTCACTGGTTATCAAACAGTCGGATATACGTAACCTGACTGATGAAGAACTTGCTGTATACAAAAAAACAGAGGCTTTAGCCCCATATATTAAGAAGAAACAGGAGGAATATGAGATCCTCAACAAAAATCTGAATATCGATGCTGCATCTCTATTGAATGGCTTCCAGATAACCAACTGCGATCTTTTTATATGCTATGCTATCTGGTACCTGAAAAACAACCCCAATATTCATCAGGAAATGACATTGATGGTTCGGGAATTAGCTCCTACTTCAAACGGACTGCCTATAGAAGTATACGCATTTACCAACACAACGGTATGGGCTGAGTTTGAACGAATCATGTGCGAAGTTTTCAACCATCTTATTTATAATGTAAAGGTATTCGGATTGACAATATACGAAAGTTCATCGAGCAGCGATTCGCTCACAGTAAACCTGCATCAGATGGATAAGTTTGAGAAAATGAGAGAACTAGATTCACCTAAAAATTAAAAGTGATAGACAGAAGGCGGAAACTAAGGTTTGAAACCATAGTTTCCGCCTTTGCAGGCATAATAGCAACAGGGTGTTATTGCTTTTAAATACATCAGACTTTCTATTACTTAATAATTAGAGCCTTCCGGCTTTTCCTTTTATCCTATACACTTTGTATACTACTAAAAAAATTTATTAGATTTGTATTTCGTACAAAGGTCAAAACCTATGTATTTATCGCTTTGACTGGTCAAACAATCAAAGCCTGTTATAAACTAAAAGTATATCATAAATACTTTTTTACTATAAATATATGAAACGATTATACACAGGTCTGCTATCAATATTAATAATAGGAGGATTATCGGCTCAGAATACTGTAAAGATGAGTGCTGTACGCAGCAACGATTATGGTGTGGTATACTCTTTGCCCAAAACTTCTATAACGGTAAAAGCAAAAGCAACCAAAACAACACGTAAAGCCGGAGAATTTTACGAATACGCTCAGCAATATCTGAATATACCAAACCCGATAACTCAAGACGAAGTAATATACACTCTTACCGATATTTCGGCCGAAACTCAAGGAATTCCAGATAAAGACAAGAGTTATCAGGTCGAATTCAGGAGTAATACTGTTGCACCGTATGTCACGTTGACCAAAAGCGGGCTTATATGTGCTATCAATGCCGATGCACAGTTCGATAATGTAAGCAGTGCAAGCAATACGACATCAGCAGAACCCGAAAAACCGCTGCCCAATCCCAATTCTTTCTTATCGGAAGAAACTCTGCGGGCAGGCTCTAAATCAAGACAGGCGGATCTTATTGCCAAGCAAATCTTTACATTGCGTGAAACCCGCAACAGCATACTCACCGGCGAAGCCGACAATATGCCTCCGGATGGAAACGCCTATAAGCTGGTAATGGAAAGATTAGACACACAGGAAAAAGCCCTGACATCATTGTTCATCGGATCGGAAAGTGTGGAAAATATAGAAAGCTCCGAATATACTATTGTTCCCGAAAGAAAAAATATAGAAAAGCAAGTTATCTTCCGTTTCTCTCGCCGCTTGGGTTTTGTCCGCAGTGACGATTTATCGGGAGCTCCGGCTTATTTGAATCTGACAAGTAAGGAAGCCCTAAGGGACGCACCGATCCTCAGCCCAAAAGAAGAAAAAGAATTGGAGAAAAAATTCTCAAAAGGAATCATATTTAATGTTCCGGGCAAGGCAACTCTTGAGGTTGAATTCGGCAACAAAGACTGGGTAAGCAAAAGCTGCGATATTGTGCAATTCGGTACACAGGATGTGCTTACTCCTCAGATGTTCGATAATAATAAACAGCCTATCAAGGTTATTTTTTATCCCGACTTAGGAGCTATCAAACAGATCATACAATAATTTAGATAAATACAAAACACCATTAATATAAAACAAATAGTGCAGGCATATCCTTTATATGCCTGTTTCATTTATCCATATGAACAATAATAACACCGAGATCGAGCGCAAATTTCTGGTAAAAGGAGATTACAAATCACAGTCATTTTCACACGACAGAGTAGTACAAGGTTATATGGCATCTAATACAGGTGGCCGTAGTGTACGCATCCGAATCAGGGGAGGAAAAGGATACATAACCATCAAGGGCGGAACAACACCAAACGGTATCAGCCGTTTCGAATGGGAAAAAGAGATTTCTCTCGAAGATGCCGAACAATTATTAAAACTTTGCGATCCGGGAGTAATAGATAAAACCCGCTATCTGGTAAAAGCAGGAAACCATACGTTTGAAGTCGATGAATTTTATGGAGAAAACGAAGGATTAACTGTGGCTGAGATCGAACTCAATGAAGAGAACGAAGAATTCGAACATCCCGACTGGCTCGGAGAAGAAGTGACGGGAGACCGGAAATATTACAACTCACAACTGATAAAAAAACCTTATAAGGGATGGAAATAAGGTCTAGGTCTCAGACCTTTTTATTAAATTAGTAAACGAGTAGACAGCTTTACTATATGTAGCATATCATTAAATACTTACTGTTACTTAAACCCAAAACCATTATCTTTGGCTGAATGATCGATATTAAGGTAAAAATACACGACAATTACTCATTTGAATTCAAAACATCATTTATAGCAACCCGCAAAACGGTTGATAGTGACATCAATGAGTTTAGCATCAATACATGGCTGTTTGTCCCCAATAGTATTGATATCAATCGTGGTACATACAGCAAAGATCAATTTTACAAAGACACCAAATCAAACGTAAGGCTTATTACGCCCGTATATACTTTACAGGAAATATATATGGGAGACAACGGTCCTTTGGGCAGATTGAAAGATGCGGCTAAAAAGCTCTCCGAATCACCTGATAACGAAGAATATCAAAAGAATTACATCTTTCAGATAAGAATGCTTTCATCCATCTTCAAAAGTGCATCACGGGATAGAGCCTTCTATATTATCGAAGAAGAAGACAATAATCTGATCGAGGAACTGGTAGATGAATATATACTTCATGTTTCGCATATTATACAGCGTTACCGCGATTTATGGGTGATTATCAATAATGACTCGATATCGGAAGACAACAAGCAATACTATGGTTTTGGCGACGACTTTATAGGCAATATTTTGCAGCAGCAAACTTTCCGACTGATGAGAGGGCTCGAAAACAGATCACCTTACAAACAGGTGAAAGATAAGCTGTATCAACTCGTTGCAAACGAAGATTCGTATAAAAGAGAACAAGGCTATTCGATGCTCGATACGAAAGATGAGAGCAACAATTACCTGGTAGTAATGAGACGGGGTATACTTAAAAAGTTTATTGAAAGCGACTTATTCCTCATCACAAAAAAGACAAAAGACGGAGCCTTGGCCGAACAATTTTATTACGGAATAGCGGCAGGTACTTCGATGATATTCGCCACGGTTGTTTCGTTTTCGGCACAACTGCATTACGGTAATTTTACCATTCCCTTGTTTTTTGCTCTTGTGATCAGCTATATATTCAAAGACCGCATTAAAGACCTTATGCGTTTTTACTTCAGTACACAATTGGGTAAAAAATACTTCGACACCAAACGTCAACTCGATATACAACGCAACCCGATAGGATGGACAAAAGAAGCATTTGATTTTGCTATCGAATCGAAAGTTCCGGGAGAAGTTCTGAATATGCGCAAGCGGTCTCCATTGGTTGAAGCCGAAAATCAGATATATAACGAACAAATAATACTTTATAAAAAGCTGGTAAATCTGGAATCTTCAAAAATAAGTAATTATAAAGGATACCAGTTTATAGGAATAAATGATATAACACGATTCAATATCACTCACTATATCCTTAAAATGGATAACCCGAAAGTCCCTATTTACCTGCCTGATGAACAAGACGGATACATCCGGTTCTCGAGCGAAAAAGTATATGCTCTGCATTTTATACTAAGGTGCGAAGGACATGAAAACCTCTATTACAGAAAATTCAGGTTACTGTTCAACAGAGAAGGAATAAAAGAAATAACCGAACTAAAAGACTAAAGTCTTCAAAAAACCGATAAGATAAAGTACTCAATATATGAAAACCCTGATCAACGACAAATTATCAATAAAAGTAAAGCCTTTAGGAGCAGAACTTTCCAGCATCGTCAGTCTCGATAATGGACATGAATACCTCTGGCAGGCCGATCCAGCCTATTGGAAACGGCATTCGCCGGTACTCTTTCCCATAGTAGGCGGATTATGGAATAATAAATACACGCATAATGGACAGATTTACCCCATGTCTCAACACGGTTTTGCACGGGATGAAGAATTTTCACTGATATACGAATCGGCTAACGAGATACGGTATAAACTCACGAATGACAGCAAAACGGAGCAAATATATCCATTTGCCTTCGAATTGGAGATAGCTTATAAACTGGAAGGAAATAGCGTTATTGTGATTTGGGACGTTATCAATACAGGACAGTCCGACTTATACTTTCAGATAGGCGCGCATCCTGCATTCAATTATCCGGAGCATAGTTCAGCAAGCCCTATCAAAGGCTATTTTACATTCGACCGCAATAACGATCTGAAATATATACTTATTGCCGAAAAAGGATGTGCGGATACTACCAAAGAATACGATCTGCAACTGACCGATAACCTTTTGCCTATAACAAATCACACATTTGACAACGATGCGCTGATATTCGAAAACAGCCAGATAAGCAAAGTTTCGCTGTTGGACGCAAACCGTAAGCCATATATCAGCTTACAATTTGATTCGCCGTTAGTCGGGTTATGGGAACCTCCGCACAAAGACTCCCCATTCGTTTGCATAGAGCCTTGGTATGGACGTTGCGACAGAGTCGGATATTCAGGAGAGTTCAGCCAAAAAGACCGAATGAACAAGCTGGCTGTTCAGCATAAGTTCTCGGCTTTATACCGTATTATTATTGAAAAGTAAAACGATAGGGATTATTACACATACACTTTCGGTAAAGACAAACAATCTATATATGCAACACTCTATAAAATCGTACTATGACGAACTGGCTTCGGAATATGACAACGACAGGTTCGCCAATTCGTACGGAAAATACATCGATTATCAGGAAAAGAAGATCCTGCATAAATTACTGTTAAACAACAACAAGGATAAAACGCTGGATGTTGCATGCGGAACAGGCCGTTTTCTCAGATATGCCCGTTATGGATTAGACATCAGCCCTCAGATGCTGCAACAGGCTCAACAAAAATATCCGAGCCGTATGCTCTTTGAAGGCAGTGCTTTACAAATGCCTTTCGAAAGTAATATGTTCGAGACTATTTTTTCGTTCCATCTACTTATGCATTTGGATAAAGATGATACCCGTCAGTTTTTGACAGAAACCGCACGTGTCGCAAAACAAGGTGCACGGCTTATCTTTGACTTTCCGTCTAAATACCGTCGCCAGATCATCAATTACAAGATAAAGGGTTGGCACGCATCCAACTCTCTTTCGTCAATGGAAGTGCAAGCAATGACTACAAAATGGATACTGAGAAAATCCTACGGATTGATGTTTTTTCCGATACATCGCTTCCCATCATCATGGCGGAGATACATCAGACGACTTGACCGTTGGATATGCCGCTCATGCCTGAAAAAATACGCATCATACACCATCGTTGTTTTAGAAAGAACATGAAAATAAAGAAGCTGATCCCCTCATCGTTGCGGTTGAGATACAAACTGATCAAACGTTATACAGAAGACCGGAACAAAGGAGTAATCTTCGCCTCTTTCAGAGTAACGGAATCACCGTTCGAACATTCTATTTCAGAAACACAAGAGATCAGAAAGTCTGAGTATTATCAGAATAAGATCGACAATATAAGACTAGGAACCAATCTAATAGAAAGGATTATCATAACTTCAGGAGAAACTTTTTCATTCTGGCGGGCAATAGGAAACCCATCTCCAGAAAAAGGCTTTAAGATGGGTCGCAACCTGATAGATGGCAAACTCAAGGCTGACTACGGTGGAGGACTGTGTCAGCTATCGGGCATCATTTACCTGTGTGCGCTGAAAGCAGGACTTAGTATAAATGAGCGTTATAACCATACGGTGGATATTTATACCGAAGAAGAACGATTTACTCCACTGGGAGCCGATGCAACAGTAGTATACGGATATAAAGACCTGAGAGTAGTAAACCCCTACCCTTTTGACATCAGATTCGAATTCGAAATACAAGATGGCTACATGTCCTGTAACCTGCTAAGTACAAAACCGATAACAGAGCGTACGATTGAGTTCAGACGAAAGAAATACCTAAACAGAATTGTTGTTGAAACATTTTCGGATAATAAGTATCTCAATACATCGGAATACCTTATCTAAAAAAAAAGGTTGCTACAAATTTATGTAACAACCTCCTGTAAAGTGGTATTAGATTTTATCTATTTTTATCCAAAGGATAATCAATATGCGTTCTTTTCGCCTTGCAGCATATTGGTTATTGTATAAACCATGATGCGGATATCAAGCCAGAAGCTCCAATTCTCAAGATACCAGATATCATATATCACACGGCCTTCCATCTCAGGAAGAGTCTTGGTTTCTCCTCTATAGCCATTTACCTGTGCCCAGCCTGTAATACCGGGTTTTACCAAATGGCGAACCATATATTTATTGATTATTTTCGAATAGTCTTCTGTATGCTTCAACATATGCGGACGAGGCCCCACCAGACTCATTTCTCCCCGCCATACATTAATCAACTGAGGCAGCTCATCGAGATTGGTTTTTCTGAGGAAATTCCCTATTTTGGTCTTTCTTGGGTCATTCAGCGTAGCCTGTACCTTGTCGCTATCATTATTGACCTTCATACTTCTGAACTTATAGCAGCCAAAGCTTTTGCCGTTCAGACCAGTTCTTTGCTGACGAAAATAAATCGGACCCGGAGACGATATTTTAATTATACTTCCTATTATCAGGTACAGAAAAGGATATACAGTGCATAAGAATACGGTTGATACCGAAAAGTCTACAAAACGCTTTATAACCCGATTGGTTATTCTGCCCAAAGGCTCACGGCGAATGGCAAGTATTAATACATCACCACATTTATCCACCGTCATTTTACGTTTCAGATAATTCCGTAAATTGGGAACACTGTAAAAACGCAGCAGGTTATTTTCGCAATAATTAATAATCGGTAATATCTCATCCCTATGTTTAGAAGGTAATCCGCAGAAGACATCATCTACCTTATTGCTCGATAACCACCCCACTACATCTTCCGGATATCCCAACCACGACACACCTTCGGGAAAACCTTCCAATTCTTCATTAAAAGAAAAGACTCCCAACAGATTATATCCCATCTCGGATTGTTTCAACGTTTGAATTATTTCCAGCATATTTCCACCATCTCCCACAACCACGGCAGATCTGCTGTTTCTACCATAACTTCGAACATTCAATATCCAAAGTCTTAACGAAAGCTGTGCTAATACAATAAAAGCAAAAGCCACGAGATAAAACGGTACAACATATTTGAGATGTATAGCAGGAAGCATAGCAATGCTAAGCCCCGATAAAAACAGGAAAAAAGCTATTATAATAATTCTCGATACATGAGATACTATAACCTCAGGACGTACTATCCGCTTTTGCAATATAGCCCCGGCTATAAACAAACTCATGATATACGATATATTGCAGATAAGCCAGTATTGAAATACATAAGAATCAAAGGCTTCGATTCTCCGTTCCGTACCCAATAAAAAATAGAACGCAACACACCAAATATTGAGAACTAGTAGATCAACAAATTGAGTCGAAATCCTAAAGTATGTACTTTTACTTAAAGCATTATTCATTTTCTTTCAAATTTTAAATGTTTAACTTAAGACTAAACACTGATTGGCAGAACATTTTTCTCTAGTGATTATACTGGCTACCAAAAAGTTGCAAATCTGTTTAGTTTAAAAAACTGATTCATAAGAGTATCGTTTGTGTTAGATGATAGGTTGCTATTGTCTTTTAAGTAAAAGTGAATATTTTCTGATATCAAAAAATGATATTTCAAAAAAACTAAAAATAGTAGGTGTGCCTTGCAGACGAGCCGTTTGTAAAGGATAACCGGAGAAGAATAAGCTCTCCTTCAATCTTTCTTGTGTTCTAATCTCGATTATCGTACTTCCGAACGGAAAAAGAATACGTCTGCAAGTATACCTACATCAACCACTGATTCGTATCTTGGACTCTGTTATAATATTCTCTAATATGACACTATTATTAATTTGTACACACAGGTCTACTAAATGGGGGAAGATCGTTATATGGATACGGTAGCTGCACGTACTCGGTTTACTTCCCTTCTCAGTAAAACATTATCGCATATGCCGTAAATTTTCAAGAACTCTGGTATATTTCAGAAAACCAGAGGTGCATGTTTTATATCGTTTGGTTCGAAAATTATCTCTATAATTTATCGTCAGTTTGTATATAATTAGAGGTAGAAAACTTTAAACCTCTGTCTCGCACAATATCGTCTGTTCATACATCCTCGGTTCTTCGAGCCTCTCCAGCTGATAAGGAGAAATATAAGCTGTGGCAACAGACATTAGACCATCTACAGATACAACAACACGCCTGTCTCCTCTGATCCGTAAAAATTCGCCGACAACTCCGGCTAAAGGCCCTTGGGTAATACGGACTTTGTCACCCCGGCGTAAAAGAACTTCAGACGAATCGAGATATATCAATTGATCGTCATAAGTTTTAGCTACGCTCAAAAAATTATTCATCTGATTTTCGGGAACTACCATCGGTTCGTTGCGGACTCTATCCATCATATAACGTACCGGAAAACGCAACTCCACCTCAGTCTTTACCTTATTCAGAACAGCTCTTGATGTCTTGACAAAAACAAGATTGTTTACAACCGGAACCAACACTTTGATTTTCTGTCCTTTTTTCTCTACATACTTGTAATGCATCGGAATAAAATTTTCGATATCAATCGTATCCAGATGATTTTTAAACAACATTTCTCTGTTGTATGGTATACGCATTACATGCCATACGATTTCAGTATTTTTCACTTTCAAAAAAATTTGAGATAAATAAACTTCTTTCTATAAATTAAGGTCTCAGACCTATTTATTAATTAGACAAGCATAAATATAACAGCATGTTACCACTATGAAACACCTCATCAAACACTGCTATTACATAGTTCGGATCGGACGTACCTTGGGGACACCAGAATTTTTTAACCCTGTATCGATCTTTATTTTATTTATTCAGAAAATTATTGAAACCCCTCTCCTATCTCAGCATCAGGATAAAATATAGCAAAACGCTAAACAATCTTTAATCTCTATCTATTACTTTTATTAGTTACACACTCTACATTAACCATTTCGAAACAATATGATTCAATAAAATCCACTTAACTATCATATTGATTTATCCTATTACAAAAATAGGTCATTTGTAAATACCAACTGTTTCATAAATAATCACTTTTATGTCATATATAGACCTTTGATCATTCTTTCTATCATTTTCATCATCTAACCGCACCCGACGAACGTATTATTCCGGGAGTTGCACCCAAATATTTTTTACAGAATGTATTAAAATGAGATGTCGATGAGAAATTGTATTCTTCACATATCTGCTTGAATGATTTTTGTCCGTGATTAAGCTCATAATATATATCTTCGGCCTTTTTCATTTTAAGCCATTGGGCGGGAGCCATATTAAAAACTTTTTTGAAACGCTTTTTGAAGCCTGACAAACTATAATATGCCAAATCGGCCAGATCCTGCTCGGTTTTTACTTTGCGATACGCATTATATATAAAATCAGAAAACACTCTGTCGCTTGATAATATCGGTTTAAAGAAATTTTCGATTTGCTGGCTTGTATAGCTTATATTCATTATGCAGATAAACTCCTGCACCTTTATTTCCATATACTGCGGTGTACATAATCCGGCATCACTGCACTGGCTCAATAACGACACATACAATATCAACAGATTATTCATATCAAGCACCGACAATTCGTCGGATGATTGCTTTTTCTCATTCAGCTCTTTATGCGAATAAGCCGAAGCCATATTACTTACAGTCCGTGATTTTTGCCCCTGAAAACATCCCGAAAGATTGATATTATAAGGAATCTTAAGCAGTACCATTTCGGATCTCTCTTGTGCGACCCCCGTAAAGTTAGAACCCAATGGTATTACCAGCATTTGGTTTCTGTCCAGTTCTTTTTCATAATATTTCGACATAGAGAAGTTCACTCTACCGTTTCGGATAAAAAGTATTTTAGAGTCACCGGGTGCAATTTCTAGAACTTCACCCTGGTCGACAATAAAAGTCTGGATTATATCGTGATCATAACCAAACTTATCGTCCAATACCTTTAAGTAGTTTAGAGTAACATCCTTTACCATAACTTTGTATGTTCTTTATTTATTGATCCGGGAAAAGGCCTCAGACCTTTTTATTTACATAGACACACACGCAACAAGCCTTTCGTGCAATAGTTGATTTCCCGGTATGCCTAGTATTTTTATTTAAGATTAAAATGGAATGTGCTTGAACAAGCCCCTTATAGACCCACCATAGACTAATGAGAAAGTAGAGTTAGAGTTATTCTGGGAATTCTTGGGGACACCAAAGATCTTATGTCCTCGGATAACCACTTTTATTTAAATAGAATCTATCTAAAGTATTCATTTTCTATCTCAGCGTCAGAATAAATTAGAAATACGAATTGAACCATCGAGTGCAGCGGCCAACACAACTATAGCAGCACTTCAGGTCTTCTTAAAATAATTACTCTCTATATTTTTATAACAAACACTTAATTATATATCATCAGCTACATTGAACTGATATACAGAAAAATATCCAAGAAGAAAACTTTGATTTCTTTCAATATAAAATATCTTTCTTTTTACGATTTTATATAGAAAAAAGATTATGAAATGATCTTTCTGATATAAGCTCGAGACTATGGAAACATATAAGACTTATATTTTGTTTATCGGCGTGTTCGTTTTTTTTTTAAGAAAAACTGATATTTTTTAATATCACACTGATATATATCAGATTATCCGAATAAAAATAATTCAAAAAAAAAATCCCGCTACCGAATAAATCTGGGTAACAGGATTTTTTCCTTATTTCAAAAATAGAATCCTTATTTCAAAGTAAATTTCACTTTTGATTTTATATCCGAAGACGAAGCACCGATCAGAGCCTCGAAATCTCCGTTTTCGGCAACCCATTCATGCTTAGCTGCATCGAAAAAGCTTAAAGCCGATTTATCGATAGACATCGTAACTTCTTTTTCTTCACCTGCTTTCAGATATACTTTTTCAAAACCTTTCAACTCCTTTAATGGACGGGGCAATGAGCTTTTCAGATCACTTATATAAAGCTGAACAATCTCAGCTCCGTCTCTTGCTCCTGTATTCTTCACTTTCACGGTAAATGAGATCTTTCCGTCACGGGTAACTTCTTTTTTATCGGCTGTTACTTTACCGTATTCAAACGTAGTATAGCTCAATCCGTATCCGAAACTGAACAATGATTTAATCTTTTCTTTATCAACCCAACGGTAACCGACAAAGATACCTTCTTTATAATCAGCTTCTTTATTTACACCGGGATAAGCATCCAGTTTATGAGCACCAACATCATCCAATTTTACAGGAAATGTAAACGGCAGTTTACCCGAAGGATTTACATCACCAAGCAGGATAGAAGCCAATGCTGTACCCGATTCTGTTCCGTTATACCAAGTCTGAACGATAGATGGTACTTCTTTGACCCAAGGCATTGCAACAGCATTACCCGACACATTCACCACTACCAGATTCTTATTTGCTTTAACCAGTTCCGAGATCAATTTATCCTGATCATAAGGTAAGCCCAAAGACTTACGGTCATGCCCTTCGCTGTCCTGATTATCACTTTTATTAAGACCTCCGATAAAGATAACCACATCAGCAGATTTAGCCTGATTTACAGCATCGGCTATCAATTCCGATTCGGAACGAGTTTCAGTCAAATCCTGTCCCGAGTGTACACCATTGTAATTTCCGCTGGCATCACCTACATATCCTCTTGCATAAACAACCTCAGCCTGAGATCCTACACGCTTTTTAATTCCGTCTAAAGGAGATACTTCGTATCTGGCTTTCAACGAAGAACTTCCTCCGCCGACAGTCATCGCTTTGATGGCATTTTCACCTACAACCAATATTTTTTTAGTCTTATTGAGGTCGAGAGGCAATACTGCATTATCGTTTTTAAGAAGTACAATTCCTTCTTCTGCAATATGACGTCCTGCCAAGGCATGTTCATCAGTACCAAACGATCCCCAAGGACGTTTTGTATTCATTGTTGTACGGAATGCAAGACGAAGAATATTGCGGACTTTTTTGTCTACTTCTTCCTCTTTCACTTCGCCTGATTTCAATAATTTCAAAAATGGTTTAGACAGATAATAGTTATCATAAGCGTTGCTTGTTCCTTCGCTCAGACCATTTGTCCAAGAACCGAATTCCATGTCCAAGCCATGATAAATTGCTTCCTGAGTACTGTTTACACCACCCCAGTCAGACACAACAACTCCATCAAAACCCCATTCGCCGCGAAGAATGTCATTCAGCAAATATTGATTATGGCAAGCCCACTGACCTTTGTACTTGTTATAAGCACCCATAATAGCCCAGGCTTTTCCTTCCTGCACAGCAGCTTTAAAAGCAGGCAGATATATTTCGTACAAAGTACGGTCGTCTACATTTACATTTACAGTGTGGCGGTCCACCTCCTGATTATTCAGGGCAAAGTGCTTTACACATGCGGCAACACCATTGGCCTGTACGCCCTGAATGTAAGGTACAACCATTTTTGAAGCTAAAAACGGATCTTCTCCCATATACTCGAAGTTACGTCCGTTTAATGGAGTACGGTAAATGTTTACACCGGGACCCAGTAATACATTTTTGTTTCTGTAACGGGCCTCTTCTCCTATCGATTTTCCGTACAGAGCCGACATATCTTTATTCCATGTGGCAGCCAAAGCTGTAAGCGCAGGAAAAGCGATACAAGAATCGTTAGTCCATCCTGCCTGATCCCACTCGTCCCACAATACTTCGGGACGTATACCATGAGGGCCGTCTGTCATCCAGTTTTCGGGTATTCCCAAGCGAGGGACACCCGCCGAACTGAATTTAGACTGAGCATGACACATCGCCACTTTTTCTTCCAGAGTCATTCGGGAAAGAGCATCCTCTACCCGCTGTTCTATTGGTTTGCTCTCATCCAGATATACCGGAATGGAATTCTGCGCTATCACAGGCATAGCAACCGAAGCCATAAAGAGAAAACTCAATAATAATTTCACTTGATTTAGCATGATTTAGTTATTTGAGATTAAAGATCATAAGATCTGTATTTATGATTATTTTTCATGGATTGCAAACTGATGACCGAGTTTATGCCTATTCGAGGTCTCAAAAAGATTCTCTTGTATTCGGTTTGTAGTATATCTGTAAACAAAAATACAATAAAACCTCCGATATATAAGTACTCAACAGCACATACCGACCTCACAAAAACCTCTCAACTTACACATAAAACACACAAGGCGGATGATTCTTATTTCCAGATACAAGATATAACAGACTGAGCAGGTACAATATAGCTGAACGCTTTATCGCCAAGTGCTACCGTTACCGTTTTTTGCTCCTGATTTTCGTTCAGCAAAACAACAGAATAACTTTTATCGGGATTCTCAAACGCCGAATAATATATCTTCTCATCTGTTTTTCCTTCCGATTTTATACGGAAACTTCCGGGTTTAATAACTTTCGAAAGATGAGCCATCGTATAATAATGGCTGTTCTTATCCATAGTCTTATAATCATTAGAATCAATAGTTATACAACCCAGGCAAATATCACATCCTCCGGGACGGTCCGGTCCGTGGTTATCATCGAGCATATAATTCCACATGATCACAGCTTTATTGAAGTTATTGATACTGCCTATACAAACCTCACGCATATTCCACATCAGATCTTTAGCAAAAGAATACCCTTCACCCCATAATCCGATAGACATTTCGGTAAAATACAGGTTCTTATCGGGATAAGCATTATGCACAGTCAGCAGTTCTTCTTTTTCACCTCCATAAGCATGGTACGCAGCTCCGTCAATGTATTTCGCGGCATTAGCATCTTCATATATTTTTACCGGATATTGTCCCTGGTCGTAATTCTCTGATTTATCGTTATCATAATTGTAGTTATGGTCATACACTACAATCTTTGTTTTGATACCGGCTTTTTCGAAAGCAGGGCCCAGAGCGTCTCTGACAAAATCACGCTGCTCCTGCCATGTCATATACAAAGACATCGAATTACCCCGATTGAGAGGTTCATTCTGAATAGTCGTCGCATCAATCTTGAAACCTTCCTTTTCCATAGCCTGAATGTATTTTACAAAGTAAGCGGCATAATCCTGATAGTATTTAGGATTGAGCTGCCCGCTTGTCCACGAATCGAAAGGCTTCAGTTCTTTCAGGTTATTTACCTTCATCCATTTCGGACAAGACCAAGGTGATGCCATTATTTTCACTTCGGGATTGATTGCTTTTATTTCTTTCAGGATAGGGAAAAGGTCTCGCTTATCATATTCGTTAATCGCGAAATTCTCTAATCCCGGTTTGTCGCAATAAGTGTATTCATCTAACGAAAAGTCGGACGCTCCGAGAGATATACGAATATAACTGTATCCGTATCCGTCTTTCTGATCGAAAGTTTCTTTTAATATGGCAGTTCTATCTGCCGGAGCCATCTTCAACAGATTATAGCAACTTGATCCGGTTATTGCAGCACCAAAACCATCCATTTCCTGATATTTCTCTTCAGGATGCAATGTTATAATATTATCCGTAGACTCGACATCTGATTTTGCCATAAGCATAACCGAGTCTTTTTGCATGGTCTTTGTTTTATCGGCAGTAGTGGTATATATATCCACAACAGACTTTTCGGTACATGCAAATAATAGTGAACAGCTTATCGCAAGATAAAAGATTTTTTTCATGAGGTTCTCGTTATCTGAAGGTCTCAGACCTATTTATTGATTCACAAAGTATAAAAACGACAGAACTCTATACACCTGTATATATGTCATTAATACTTGCTTTTATTAAAAAGGAAGATCGCATAATTAGTTTATTATGCGGTCTCCTTTGCATTTATATTTATTTCAACAGGAAAGATGCTACCGACGAATTCGGCACACTATACACAATACGTTTTCCGTTGGTTTGATCTTTGACTGTCATATTTATATTATTTCCCGATTCGTTTACAACAACAAGCCCTCTGCTACCATCAGGATTAAGGAATGCTGTTGCTGTAGCTCCTTCAGGAAATGCTCCGGTAAACGATGTCGAAATCATTTTCGCTCCTGTACGGCATACTTTACTGAAATGGCTCAACATATAATATTCCAGTTCTTTTTTGGCATCATCACCATCAATGGTAACAATACCACGGCAATCTTCGCAGAAAGTCCCTCCGGGTGTTACAGGGCCATGCTGAGAGTTTAATGCAATATTAAACATCATAAAGTTGCTCGATCCGTTCTGCATACATGGAACCATAAAATCCGAGATATAATAAAACATAGTTTCCATTTCGGTTCCTGTATTCCAATCACCGCCGGATAGTTCGGTTTCGTATATGCTCTTCGTTGGAAATGCGGTTTTCACTTCATTGATAGCCGAAGGTTTCCCTGCATATCCGTGAAAAGCCGTTCCATCGATATAAGGATTTGCCACAGCATCACTCAATACATTTATGGCATAGTTATAAATATCAAAATTATGATCGAGAACCAATATTTTGGTAGTTATGCCTGCCGCCTTAAATTTAGGCCCGATATACTTACCGATAATTTCGGCCTGTTCCTGCCACGACATTTTCATAGAAGGGTGAACACCCGATTCGAAATCAGCCTCATTCTGTAAGGTAATAGCATCTATGGTTATGCCTTCAGCTTTCATCGCCTGAACGTATTTTACGAAATAAGTCGCATAATCGTCATACACTTCTGGTCCTTTCAAAGTACCAAGATTGAGTTTACCCGAGCTTTTCATCCATGCAGGTGGAGACCATGGGCTGGCTATTAATTTAATATTGGGGTTAATAGCCAGAATCTCTTTCAGAACAGGAATCAAGTCCCTTTTATCTATCTCAGGGATGGCAAAGTTTTCAATGCCCTGCTTATCGCAATATGTATAAAGATCCATCGAAAAGTCTGAAGCTCCGATAGCAATACGGATACTTTCGAGTCCGGCTCCTTCTTTTGTATCGAACAGATCTTTCAATACCTGTGCTCTCTTTTCTGCCGACATTTGTTGCAGCAGATAAGCCGACGATCCGGTTAATGTACCCCCAAAACCATCTATGGTCTGGTATTTAGTCGAAGGATCTATACGTACAACCACATCGGTTATGTCATTCGTATAATCAATAGACAGTTCCTTGTTCAGGTATATTTTAGATTGTGTTGTAAGCCACATTCTCACCTCATTGTTTTCGGTCGGATTCTGCTCATTATCATCCGAAAATCCCGAATCGGTATTATAATCGATGCAAGAGGTTGCCAAAAGCAAGGAGAATATAGGAATCAAATATTTTTTCATATTCTTTTGAGTCTTTAAGTACCGGAACTACTTACTTTTCGGGTGAGTAGTCCGGTCATTGTTTATAAGATTCGTTAATCAAGGCAGAGTTACCTTTTCGGCAGTAACGACTTTAGTTGCCAGATTGATGGTTATTTTATAGTTCCCCGATACAGCTCCTTCTGCAGGATACCAGTTTCCATCATTTTTACCCAGATCGGTGTCTTTTGCGATGAGTGCAGGCATAGTAAATGTGGATGATTTCTTTTCATTCGCCCAGTCTCTGTTCTCGAAAGGTTTAAAGTTTGCTTTTGATGCATCAAAATAAACAGTCGCCTGATAAGTATCCGCAGCTACTTTACGGAATATTATCGCTTGCAGCGGAGCATTGAAATCCCATGCTGTATGCGCCTCGGGTTTCACCTTAGACGGATATCCCAACCCTTCGCCGCATGTCAGCAGGATATTAGGATAAGCTCTGTCCTGAGGTTCAACAAGCATTACTTTCCGGGTAGGACTGTAATACAAGTCATAGCTGCCTGCATCGCCTGTAAATTTCACTTTATCATCAGCAGTACGTTCAAAATAATCCATATTATAAACCACATCAGTTGAAGCCAATTCATCGAACAATGTTACTTCCTGATTCTTTTCGAATGTACGGGTAAGTTTTTTAAACGCCTCATTGCTTGCTGTTACATCACCGAAATTATCGAGAATAAGATCATTCGGATTTAATTTGCTCCCAACAAGGGTTGTTGCGAACTTATAATTATCAAAAACTATCTGAGTGATATAATCAACGCCTTCTGATGTTATCGTAATATAATCACCGGTTTCGTCCACTAACTGAACAGCACCGCCTTTTAAACCCCATACACGTCCTGAGAAGTCGATCTGATTATCATCAGTCAGCTTTTCGGCAATACGGTAACGGATATTATTTGACTTGATTTTCACCTCCGCCGACTCGTATTTGTCAGACTTTTCGGATTGAGCCGTCAATGGATACACCTCACCATTATCCAATACCAGATACAGTTTGCTGTAATAGGTTCTCTTGCCTTTCAGACCCGAAATATTTCCTTGAGTCTGATCACCTTCCACATTAGTCAAAGTAAGTAATACTTCAATATCGGCATTATCGGGTAATTCGGCTGCATACGCAACTTTGAACTTTGCAGAAACCTCAGCTTTATTTCCTGCAGTACGGATGGTTTGCTGAGCAACGAGTACGTCATTCACAACCATTTTCATCTCCAATGTAGAAAGAGGAGTTGCTTCGTCTGCCACTTTAGCTGTGATAGTAACCGAATCTCCGTATGTAAATGTTCCGGGATTGATCGCAGCATCCTCTATAACAGGAGTCGAATGAGGATAAACAGTCCGGGAATCTTCTTCTTCGCACGAAGACAGAAGCAAAGCTCCGGCACATAAGCCCCATATTATATTTTTATAGATATATTTCATAATCTTTTGCTTTTAAGGTCTCAGACCTTTTTATTCTTATTGATATTCGGTAAACGAGTTTACTGATCTAATAAATAGGTCTGTGACCTCAATAACCCGGATTCTGGGTAAGATTTACATTCAGATCGAGTTCACTCTGAGGGATAGGCCATATCAGTTTATTTTCACTCAAGCGAGAAGCATATGTATTCTGATGATCGGTACAAGCCTGCATCACCTGAATAAAACGACCTCTGCGTTTCAGATCCATCCATCTTTTACCTTCGAATGCAAATTCGAAACGATTCTCGTTTTCGATAGCCAAACGCATGTTATCTTTGCTGGATGCTGTAGTATTAGGCAGCTTAACACGTGTACGTACCAGATCTACCAATCTTTTAGCCTCACTCAGGTTTCCTAATTCGTTTTCGGCATCAGCCAATAGTAAAATAGCTTCCGGCAAACGGAACAGCACAATATTTCCGGCTTCCTGCGATCTCAGTTTATAGCAATAAGGGTATTTGTTAGACGGCCAATACTTGTCAGTCCATTTACCTGTAACATCACCAAACATAATTGATGCATCTCTACGTATTGTATCTTTTGCCGAAGTAAAAGCTCTGTAAAGATCCTGACTGGGTGTATTAAACTTTTTCCAGTCGATACCATAAAACATCTGAGCCCCCCAGTTGCCCAATGTAGACCAACTGTTGTAATCGACTTCAAATATCGATTCCTTAGTATGTTCATTTACAAGATTTACACTTGGCAATACTCCATTCGAAGGCGTTTCGGCTACAGCAAACAGATCATTATAATTATCCATTAAACCATAACGAGTATCCGACACTACTGCCTGAGCATATTGTTTCACTTTATTCCAGTCGGTATTAGCCACACCGTCTTTAGTCGCATACACCTGCGCCTGTATCAGATGCACAAATGCTTTGGTTATCTTAAACTTATCAGTCGAATAATCCATTACACCCGATTCGGCAACTTCGAGGTCGCTTACAATCTGTGCATAAATACTATCAGTTGATGATTTAGCCGGATACAGCAGCGGATATATCTCATCGATATTATCGAGGCTTATTTCAGGGATATATTGAGTAATTAAAGGTACACTTCCGTAAATCCTTACCAGATTGAAATAACATAACGCCCTCATAAAGTGGGCATCTCCGCTGATTTCACCTCTGCGTTTTTCGGTCAATGCAGAATCTTTGATTTTAGGAATCCATTCGATAATTGTATTAGCTTTGGATATCTGAGAATACATGTAGCCCCAATCTCTTTTCACTCCGCCATTAGATGCAGCGATACGAAGTTCGTCAAACTGCATAGTCTGATCTTTTGGTTCTCCGGCATAAGCATTATCCGCTTGAGCATCATTCATTATATACCAGTCGAGCTGCCAGAATTCCGATCCGTAATCGCTGTAAGCTCCGGTCAACAATTGTTCCATCTGAGTAGCAGTTGTATACTCGGTTGCATGGTCTTTATCTCCCGACCCCCAATTTTCGTTGGTAAGTTCCGAATCGGGTGATTCATCAAGGAAACTGCTGCATGAGCTTAATGCCAGACATGCTACTGCTCCACAAAGTAGATATTTTATATTGTATTTCATTGTTAGCTTCTTTTAGTATTGATAAACCTTAAAAAGTCAGATTAAGCCCGAAAATAAATGAACGGGACTGTGGGTATGTACCGTAATCGATACCTAATTGAGCCGCATTACTTCCTGTCCAGCTTAGTTCGGGATCATACCCTCTGTATTTTGTTAGAGTAAACAGGTTATTTACAGTTCCGTATATATTCAGTTTCGATAATCTTAGAGTATTAAGTACTTTTTGATCGAAAGCATAAGACAATGTCAACGATTTTAAACGGATAAAAGAACCATCCTCAACAAAACGTGTCGAATTCAATACATTGAAAGATCCCACAACAGCCCGAGGTACATCTGTAATCATTCCGGGACGCTGCCATCTGTTCAATACGGCTGTCGATTGGTTTTTCGAATCGCTCATCGACTCCAACTCTATTCGGGAAGCATTGAAGATATCGTTACCGTATGATCCGTTAAAGAATGCACTCAGTGTGAAGTTTTTGAATGAAAAATTCTGAGTAATACCGAAAGTAAAATCAGGTTGAGCATTACCGATTATTGTTCGGTCACCGGGATCAGCCACTTTATTTGCATCTACTCCATTCACTCCATTGTTATTCAAATCCTTATAAACGATATCACCGGTTTCGGGATCAACACCTTGAGCTATATATCCATAAAAGGATCCTAAAGGCAGACCTTCTCTGATCATAATAACATCATCTCCATTGGTCTCTATATTAGCTGCAGTAAATTGTTTGGTAAGACCTAGTTTTGTCAATTTATTACGGTTAAATGACATATTCACACTGGCATCCCATTTGAATGCTCCGGTCAGTATTTGTCCGTTAAGATTGAATTCCAAACCTTTGTTCACCATCTCTCCGCCATTTCTCATTGGCAGATCTACACCTACTGTTGCAGGCAAGGTGATATACAATAATAGGTCGGTCGTTTTCTTATAATACAAATCAAATTCTCCTGTCAATCTCGAATTAAAGAGAGTGAAATCCAATCCGGCATTGTATTGTGTCGTAATCTCCCATTTCAGATCGCGGTTTCCCAGTCGTCCCGGTTTTACAGCAGGCCCTTGACCGGTTTCTTCCCTTCTGGTAATGGTGTATTTATCGTAAGAATCATAATCCCCGATTCCTCCCTGATTACCATTACGTCCCCAGCCGATTCTAAGTTTGGCATCATCCACTACTTTTGTAAGAGGCTCAAAGAACTTTTCACTAGAGAAACGCCATCCGGCAGACAATGAAGGGAAATATGCCCACTTATGATATAACTTAGAAGAGCCATCGGCACGGAAATTAGCAGTAAACAGATAACGGCTCTCGTAATCATATTGTACTCTGGTCAGATATGACATCAGCGAGTTTCCATTCTTTTCGGTTTTCGCATTATTAATTTTATTAGCCATGTTTAAAGTCATGGTCTTGTATGTTGTACCTTTTACAAAATCTTCGAGAGACATATATGCATTTTCGTGCCTGTATCTTTGCATAGTAATACCGGCTAATGCACTGAAATTATGCTTTCCTTCGAATTTCTTATTGTATGATAAGATATTTTCACTTTGCCATGTCAGGTAATTATCATCTGCATGTTCACCTCGACCATTGGCCTGACGACCGTATTGAGTTTTAACCGGATCAATAAATTTGTCCCACGAATGATCTGTGTAATCAACCGAAAAACGAGGTTTGAAGTGTAAACCTTCAAGAATTGTAAAGTCCAGTTCGAGATTACCCATAAAACGGTATTCCCTATTCATATCATAAGTATCGGTTTGTCCATAAGGGTTTTCGCGCGACGACTGGTTTGGGTCGGCTTTGTACTGCCCCTCATTATCTGGATCCCAGATCGGGATATTAGGAGGAGTATTCAAGATAGACATAATCACACCACCGCGACCGGCATTCGCATTGTCGGTCACATCCCGACGGGCATTCCGTGCAAAGCTAAGATTAGACGTAACTTTGAACCAAGGTTTGATATCGCTGCTCAAATTTGTACGGAAAGAATACCTATCGTAAGTAGCAGGTTTGATAATACCATCTTCTTTCTGATAACCACCGGAAACATAATAATTTACTTTATCGGTACTACCAGAAAGAGAAACCTGATAATTCTGCTGCACACCAGTTCCATACATTTCTTTCGCCCAATTGATATAGTTTTGGTTGGTACGATCCATACTGAAACCAACTTCATCCATCAAATCGTAATACTGCGCAGTATTTAGTGTCTTAATTTGCTTTGCAACATTCGAAAAGCCTGCGTACATAGATAAATCTATCTGAGTACGTCCTTTTGCTCCTTTTTTGGTAGTAATAAGCACTACCCCATTTGCCGCACGGCTACCGTATATTGCAGCTGAAGACGCATCCTTCAGAATCTGCATACTTTCGATATCGTTTGGCGAAACATTAGTAATATCATTTGTAATGATTCCGTCTACCACATAGATCGGATCATTACCGGCATTCAGAGAAGTAGCTCCACGCACACGTACCTGAAGACCGACTCCGGGTTTGCCCGATGGTTGCACCACCTGTACACCGGCAGCTTTGCCCTGAAGAGCCTGTTGTGCCGAAATAATAGGACGGTCTGCCCAATCATCAGCAGATACGCTTGCTACCGAAGTCGTAAGGTCGGCCTTACGTTGCGTACCGTACCCGATTACAACCACCTCATTCAGTTGTTTTGAGGATTCTTTAAGAGACATATTCAATGTGCCTTGTTTTGCCTGTATTTCCACAGGCTCATATCCCATATATGTAAATACAATGATAGAATTTTGCGGCAGATTATTGAGTGAATACTTTCCGTCGATGTCTGTCATTGTCGCATTAGCCCCACCTTTCAGGCTAACCGATACCCCGATAAGGGTTTCACCTGACGATGCATCAGTTACCGTTCCTTCAACTTTGATATTGCCTTGGGCAAAAACAATCTGAGGAAGCAGCAAAGCAACAACGAGACAAATCTTGTACAAGAATTGTTTACTTCTACACTTCATGGTTTCTTTAGATTTTAATGATTTAGTTTTAATGTAAGTTATTCTTAAGGACTCATGCCTTTTTATGATTGTCATAAATCAAGGATGAGATTATCCCCTTATCCGTACCTCTTTTCTTGTAAGGTTAATTCTGGTTCATCATTTCATGTTCTTTCTGGTTTTTTGAGTTTAAAATAGACTAAGTAGAAAATCCTATTTAATGATATATTATTTCATTTTGACCTCCTGTTGCACCTATGCTTATAAAAGCAATAAAAAGGTCTGAGATCTTAAGGTAAGCATACGTTGCTTAATATCTCAAAATTACCCGCACAAACCACTCCTCCTTCTTCTTAAATAAAAAAAGTAGTAAACACAAACAATTAAACAATTAACAATAAGATATTTACATGTAAAAAAACAGAACTAAAAAGTAGTGAATTTAAATAACTTTAAATAAAATGAGAGCATTTAATGATATACATTTAGCACAGATAAGCTCTGGCTGTTTTACTAACCAAAGCAATAAAAAAAAGTTAAAAAAAAGACAGGCTTATCTAATTTTTTGAATAATCCCTATTTTCATAACCTGATTCTCAAATTCGTCTCTCGATACAGCGGCTTTATTCCTTGCCTTGGTGCGGTAGTTATATATTGTACTCAAAGAGTATCTGAGAAATCCGGCAATCTTCACACTATCGGTAATACCAAGACGTATAAGCGCAAAAATACGCAATTCGGTATTCAGCAGTTCTCCCGGTTTAAGCTGCACTTGTTCTTCTTTTATCAGTAAAGAGTTGAAGCCCTCAACAAACCCGGGATAAAGGTTTAAGAAGATATTATCGAACTGTTTGTACAGTTCCTCCAATTCATTATCTACAATGGTGGTAGATTTAAGCATTTTGAAAAGCTCATCGAGCTGGTTATTCGCAGCCTTTTTATTCAATGATTTCCGGTAATCTTCTAGCTTTCCGACATAGGTAGAGCATAAATCAAAGAAATGTGCTATATATTCTTCTTTGATATGATTGGCCTCCGACAACTGCAAATTCACATCATTCAGCTGACTATTGGTATTTGTCATGTCTTCATTCATATCTATAAGCTTGACGTTGGCTCGATACAGTTCCTTTCTTATTCTCGAAACCCGCTTCATTTGCTTATATACATATATAACAGCAACGACCAAACATAAAACCAAAATACTGGTAAAAATCAAAAATCTTTTCAGTTCGCTCTTTTGCTTGTATTCCTTTGCCAAATAAGCTGTATTTATAATCGTAAAGAACTCGGATATTTCGATAGTTCTGAATCTTACATTACAAAAAACAGCATCTTCTATTGCCGATTTTGTAAGTTTATATGCCTGATCGATATTTCCTTCTTCATAATAAGTAGAAGCCAGACTTTGCAACGAAGCATTATCCTTAATAGCATTCCGTATATCACAAATTGCGGACATAGCATAATACTGTTTCTGTAACTCCAGATTATGCTTGTTTTTATAAGCAGTCCCCAACAAATAAGTAACCATCGCATAATTAGGGTCGTCGGGCGATACATCTTTTAGTAAAAGCGTGAGCCTGTTGGTCGCAATCTCTAACTGCCCCTGATATAAAATCTTTTCAGCATATGCTATACGATACTGAAATGAATGCGGATCAAGTATGGTCAATAAAGAATCACGATAAGCCTCATTCTTCTGAAAATAAGTATGCCGGCTGTTACTCTGGGCATAATGCCCGTAAAACTGGCTGTAAGCTTCAAAATAAAGAGGAAGTAATTTTTCGCTTAAAGCCTGTCTGTTTATGGTATTCAGTATCTGCTTAGACTCCAAATAAATTCCGGAAGCCGAATATAACAACGAAAGTTTCAGATTGGTCTCGTCTATCATATCCTTATCGTGCAGAATAGCTGCTATCTCCTGATTCTTTTCCACATAAAAAATCGCAGAATCTATCTTATATTTCTTATATTCTGCCGATAACTTCATATTGATATCGTATTCCTGAGCCTTGAGCAGATTCGGTGTATCCAGCAGTTCTTTAAGTCCGTTTATCTTCTGCTCTTTCTTATCTATATATACTGCCTTATTATTGAGTTCCCTATTTAAAATAGAAAAAACCGAATCAGCCTCATTCTTAGAATACAAGTGTATACTTACAGTACATATAAATAATATGGTAAATATAATTCGAATCATGGTCACAGATTTATATTATGGTTGAGCAACGGTTTAATTTGAACAGAGCAAATATTAAACCGATACTAAATTATACACAAATATATACAATGCAATAAGTATTCGCTGAGTAAAAAAACAAAAGCTTGAAAAACAAGGGAATCCCTTGGTATCATAAAAGGTAAATAAAAGCCTGAATATATAACAATTACCGCCTCTTGTGTCAGGTAAGAATACTCAAAATAAAAAAAGCAGGGAGATTTTTGTTTGAATATCAAGGAAAAGGTTTATTTTTGCGACAGCAATTTTAGGATGAGGGCGTCTGCCCTTTATTTTCGATGAAATTGACACTGATACTAAATTAAAAATATACTATAGAAAATGTCGAGCAGAAAAGAACGCGAGTTGAATGAAGAGAAAGACTGGAACAAAATTGACGAAGCTGTAATATCGTCGGGTAACTTCCTTTTTAAATACCAAAAGCAACTTATAATAGCTGTAGCCGCATTAATAGTCATTATTGGCGGATACTGGGCTTACAAAGTTTTCATCGTTGAGCCTAAAACACAAGATGCGCAAGTAGCATTATTTAAAGGTGAACAATATTTCCAATCAGGAATGGATTCACTTGCTCTTAACGGCGACGGCAACGGATATATCGGATTCATCGGAATCATCAGCGAATACGGTTCTACCAAAACAGGAGATTTGGCGAAAGCTTATGCAGGACTGTCATATGCTCGTTTAGGTCAATACGAACAGGCTTTGAGCTATCTTAAAGATTTCAGCGGCGGTGATGATATGGTTACACCTGCTGTAAAAGGAGCTATCGGCGATTGCCTTGTAAATACAGGTAAAGCAGAAGATGCAATTTCGTATTTCGAAAGTGCAGCTAAAGATGCGGACGATGCTTTACTGAGTCCTATTTTCTACAAAAAAGCAGCTATCGTCTACCGCGATCTTAAAAAATATGACAAGGTTATAGACTTATTTACTAAAATAAAAAATAACTATATGGCATCACCCGAAGCAGCAGAAGCCGATAAATACATTGCAGAAGCTAATATCCTGAAGGGTGGCAACTAAGATATCAAGTCTTTCAAAAAATACAAATCCTAAAGTTTTGTCAGCAATGGCAAAACTTTATTTTTTTGAATAAATCTCTCTATCTTTACAGTCAGAATAATCATTAAAAAACAAATATATAATTATGGCAACAGCATATCATAATTTATCATCATACGACCCGGCAACTGTTCCTTCGGGCGAAGATATGAAAATCGGCATTATTGTAGCCGAATGGAATGACAATATAACTTATGCACTTCGTGACGGAGCTTGCAATACTCTCTTGAAAAATGGAGTTAAGCCCGAAAATATTTTGGTTGACTATGTCCCGGGAAGTTTTGAACTTATATACGGAGCGCAGACTTTTGCCGATGTACACGAATTGGATGCTATTATTGTACTAGGCAGTGTGGTAAGAGGTGATACTCCCCATTTCGATTACGTTTGCGGTGGTGTAACTCAGGAAATAGCACGTCTGAATGTTATGCACTCAATTCCTTTTATCTTCGGCTTGCTTACTACCGATGATATGCAGCAGGCATTGGATCGTGCAGGAGGAAAACATGGAAATAAAGGAGATGAATGTGCGATTGCAGCATTAAAAATGGTAGACTTCAGCAGACGCAATTCTCAATAAAAGATAGACATACGCTAGACTCTAGCCGCATACAAAATTGTAAATTATCTGATTCATAAAGATAGTTTACAATTTTTTTTGTACTTTTCAGATTCTATGTTTTTATACACACACTAACTAATTTATTAAAACCTTACGAAAATGAGAAAACATCACACGGAACACTATTCCCAAGGATACAGCTACCTCAATTTACTGACAATCACGGCTCTATTAATCTCTGCATCTATATTTGCAGGTTGCAGTGATGATGACAACGACAATTGGGAAAAAACAAAACTAGAAGGACGCCCCAGCAAAATAACATCTTCAACGAATGGATCAATTTACTTCTATTATCAATCCGATAAGCTTATCAAGATAAAAGAAGATAAAGGCTCTACTTCTAATTTCAAATACAACGGCAATGAATTAATAGAAGTAACCTACTCTCCTACAGACAAAAATGTAGCAGATGGAAATAGCATTACAACCTTTTCTCGAGAAGGCAACATCATCACCGCAAAAAGCAGTGGAGAACCGAGCTTCTATGCCTATACTCAAGAGATAGAATTAGGGGACAATGGTCTACCTGCAAAAATCTCCGACAAAAGCTTAAAAGAACCCGGCCCCGAGGGTAAAGATCTGATTATGGCAGCTCCCACATATATTTTATATACGTATGATGATTCAGGGAAGAATCTTATTGAAAAAAGGATCTATGATGCCAAAACCAACCAGTTGATGACGACATACAACTATTCGTACGACTCCAAACCGGGAATAATGAGCAAAACAGGATTGCCAGGCTGGTTTTATATCTTTAGGGAAGACTCATATAATCTCAACTTTATGTTTTTGAACTATACCAATAACCTTACTAAGCTATCATTTAAGCACTCAAGTGAGAATATGAATATTACAACTAATTTTGCTTATAAATATACCGATAACGGTTATCCATCATGGCTTTCGAAACACATGGATGGAGATGTGGAAGAAGCATCCTATGATCAGGCAATCGAATATTGATAAAACAGAAAAACGACAACCCTGATGGGTTGTCGTTTTTTATATAAAAAAAGGCACACCAAAACGGCATACCAATACATTCTGAAAAAATAATTAAGGTCACAGATCTATTTATTGACCATCCAAATACAACTACAATAGGTAGTTATTACCTTAAAACAAGACATTAAACACCTACTGTGACTTATATACAGTTTTAACGACTTGTATTTACCACCCACTTTTCGTCTTTCAACGGAACAAATTCTTTCATACGGCGAAGCAAGTCTTCAATATCATCACTAACGATAAGCAAATCGGCATGTTCTTTTTTCAGAAATCCATTCTTACTCATGTCTCCGACAAATTGAACAAGCGAATCATAATAGCCATCAACATTCAATAACCCCAACGGTTTCTTATGAAGCGCCAATTGCGCCCATGTCAGCATTTCGAACAACTCTTCCATCGTACCGAATCCTCCGGGTAAAGTGATAAATCCGTCAGCAAGTTCACTCATCATAGCTTTGCGCTGATGCATTGTATCTACAAGAAATATTTCGGTCAATGACATATGCTGAAGTTCTTTTTCAGCCAGAAAACGAGGTAATACCCCGGTAACAGTTCCACCTACCGACAAAGCGCCATCGGCAACTGCTCCCATCAGACCAACACGCGCACCTCCGTATACCAGATTGAGGTGTTGTTTTGCTATGGCAGCACCCAGTTCATGAGCCTTAATCATAAAATTTTTGTCTGAGCCTTCGCTCGATCCACAATATACTGCAATACTTTTCATTCTTTATTTCATTTTTAAGATATCCAAAGATACTCTTTTTTGTTTTCGATACAGTTACGGTTTAATGACGAAATAATGAATAAAAATCACAAAACAAGCAACACAAGTAAGGCCAGTACAATTATACCGAATACAACAGCTATTATTCCAAATACTGATTTAGGAGCATCATTTAGTTTCATAAATCGTTTTATTAGTTTTTATCAAAGGGTATAAAAAAAAGCACTTACATTGCTGCAAGTGCTTTCTGCTCAATGGTCGGGATGACAAGATTCGAACTTGCGACCACACGCCCCCCAGACGTGTACTCTAACCGGGCTGAGCTACATCCCGAAATCGGATGCGAAAATAATATAATATTATAATAAATCCAAGTTTTCGGCTAGCTTAGTCTTAATTTTATTTCACTATTCAAGACATATAAAATCGAATTAAATGCTAACTTTAGGTTTAGAATTCTGTATAAGAAAGAATTATATTAAGTAAGTTCGAAAACTTAAAAACATATCGATATGAAATATTTATCTGTTTTGCTATTTTTCATAATGGCTTCGTCTTCATTAGTGGCTCAAAATGTCTGGAAAAATCTGGCAGTAACCGAAAACACGGAAATATATATCGACTCAGCAAGTGTGCTCTCGAATGAAGGGCAAATATCAGCCCGTGTTAAAACTGCTTACACGACAGAAAGTTCTCGTCAGGCATATATCAATAAAATAAAAAACATCTACAAAAAAGATGCTGATAAGAAAATAAAAAAATGGGAAGGATTCAGCTATAACATTACTTACGGAATATACGATTGCTCTAATAAGCGATTCAAAGTACTGGAAGTCGAAGATTTTACGTCCGGAGATAAAAGGATCGTAAAAACAAAAACAAACGAAAAGAAAGTCCAATGGATATTTGTCGATACTGATACAGTGGGCGATTATATCCTATATTATATCTGCGACGGACAATACTAAGGTCACAGACCTGTTGTTGACACTGTAAGCATGGCAGCAACAACTAGTTCTTGATTCAAAATACATCATTAAGTACTTATGTCTACTTAAAAGAACAAATCCTCATATATAGAATAGAAGGACTACTGGTTAATTCCTCTTTTTTTCAGTAAAAACCTTTGTGTTAAATTATATTTCAATAATTTTGTATTTAATAAAATATTGCTCCAAGCAATTTTAAAGGGCTATTGATAATACAATGGCAGGTATTTGAACGACAACAAAAAACAACCTATCAATTGATAGGTTGTTTATATTATCCTTAATTCTTTTCTACCTATCGCTTTTGCTTACGCAGTTCTTTCCTATATAAGACAGTAAACCATATAGGTAAAATTATCCCTTTACACATCGAGGAAATAGCGATAGCCCACCAAACTCCGATTATACCCATTTGCGATGCCAAAATATAAGCCAAAGGAATCCGAAGAGCATTAAACACAATACTGATTACAGCTGGCTCTACAGTACGTCCTATACCGTTAAACATACCTTGAGTCGTAAGCTCAAACATCATAAATATCTGAACCATACCCATCACCAGCAGATACTGAGCTCCGGCTTTCATAGCATCTTCCTGAGGCACAATAAGCCCGAAAATCTGACCGCCGAACAATATAAACATAATACTTACCACGACACCCAAAGAGATCATTATCCTCAATGCGTAAATGTAGGCTTTACGTCCCCGTTCGATATGTCCTGCTGCATAATTCTGAGCCATAAAGGCACTCAATGCTGTCGAAAAGCCCTGCGAAGTATTCCATGTTACTCCTTCTATCTGACCACCTGTAGTCTGAGTCATCAACCCTATATGACCTCCATATATAGAAGCGGCACGAGCCAGATTCATATTAATAACCGCATACAGCGAATTCATTATCGATACAGGAGTACCCAGATAAAAAACTCGTTTCAGAAACAGTTTACGGGGTTTTATCAAAAATCTGAAATATCCCAAGATCGGATTTGCATATCTGATCTGATAATAAAACAGCCCGAATACAAACAGTTGGGATATGGCTGTACCAATAGCCGCACCATGCAAACCCAAACCACACGTAAACATGAGAATAGGATCGAGAATCATATTCAGCACCAAGCCAAAAGCATTGTTCCGAAACGGAACAAAACTACGTCCTGCCCCATTATAAATTCCGGAGAAATTATACGATAAAAACTGAAATGGAAGACAAATTGTCAATATCCGCAAATAAAGTGCGGCATCGGCAGTAATCTCCGGATCAAGTTTAAAGAAAGACAATATGGGCTCAGCAAAAAACAAAAGCAAAGATACCCATACCACCGCTATAGAAATAGAGACAGTTGTTGTGTGTGAAGCATAAGCTTTAGCCAAACGTATCTTCTTTGCTCCGATCGACTGCCCGACGGCAACTTCCGCCCCGATCATCGCTAAATAGGCTATAGAAGCAGTAAGCCATAATAGCATACCGATAGATCCGATAGCCGCTTCGGCACGGGTCGCGACCTCAGAATGTCCATCAGAGCCCAAACGCCCTACCCACGACATCGCCATCAGCGTATATGCCATCTGCAGAAAACTTGTTCCCATCAGCGGCAAGGCCAAACGCAATAAACCCGACAGAATTTTACCTTCCGTTAAGTTATTAATACCTTGTTTACCCATAATTTAATTATATCAGTTCACACAACAGACAATAACCCTTTGTAATTCAAATATCTTACAGAACATCCGATATTACGATCACTTATGATCCAAATACGTCCATCCATCCCTATTACATTACAAAAAAGAAAAGCGATCACTGTAAAGTGGTCGCTTTTCTGATTGAGAGCGGAAGACGGGGTTCAAACCCGCGACCCTCAGCTTGGAAGGCTGATGCTCTATCAACTGAGCTACTTCCGCAACTTAAAATGTGTGGGCAGTGATGGATTCGAACCACCGAAGACGTAAGTCAGCTGAGTTACAGTCAGCCCCATTTGGCCACTCTGGTAACTGCCCAATGCTTAATTGCGATGCAAAGATAGTAGATATTTCTTTACATCCAAACACATCAAAGCCTTTTCGTCTCGAAATTTCACACAGCTTAAGTTATAAACCTGTTTACTAAGGTTTTTTCTCGAAATATTTTTTTCACAAAAAAGAGCATCTCGAAAATGACAAAAAAAATAGTCTACCCTTTACAAGGCAAACTATAATTCCATATTTTATACATATATGGATAACAACCTAAAATAAACAACCCATAAACAATCTTATACCAAACACTTCCTTTAATTTTCTAATACAAAGAAACTATAAGATTGTTACATATAAGCTACGAAACAAATAAGAATAATGTAATATCTATAAAGATTCAGACTCCCTGAACAAACACTCTATCCGTGCATCTATTGCATCGGCTATACGTTGAGACTCCTTCCGAAATTCATCTTCGGTCATTCTTTCCATTGCATTAATCAATTCTTCCGACTGCATTCTCAGATCGATGATTTCTCTGTCTGAGTTTATTTTATCCTGAAACTTACGGCTCATAAGAAAAGCATTTAAGGTCGCAGACCTATTTATTAATTTGCAAGCATAACAGCAACAATAAGTATTATCGCCTGAGAACAAGTCATTACATGTTTTCTGTTAGTTATACAGTAAATTTGTATATTAAATAACAAGAATTATGCAGATAATTCCATCAGCAAAAATACATAAATATTCAGCATTCCTCTTTAATTCTATTTCTAATAATTACCTTTGCCCCCGAAAAGGGAAACGAACCCTTTCCGTGTAACTTCGATTAACCACGTAAAAAACAGAGATAAAATGAACTCTAAAGAACCAGCTTTAGTCCTATTTTCAGGTGGTCAGGACTCCACCACATGCCTTTTCTGGGCACTTAAACACTTTTCATCAGTTCGCACATTGTGCTTTACTTACGGACAACGTCACTCCAAAGAAGTAGAAATAGCCGAAGGAATAGCAAGCCGTGCAGGTGTTCCATTTCAAAAACTGGATGCATCTATCATCAGTCAATTATCGAGCAATTCGCTCACCGACAGCAATGTAGTCATGGATAAAGAAAAACCGGCAGATGCTTACCCAAACACTTTTGTACCGGGTCGTAACCTGTTGTTTCTTACATTTGCGGCAGTTATAGCCCGAAGCCATGGCATCCGACACATTGTCACAGGTGTATCCGAAGCCGATTACAGTGGATATCCCGATTGCCGCGACACATTTATATTGTCAGCCAACGCATCCATCAATCTGGCAATGGACGAACACTTCCAGATACACACTCCGCTGATGTGGAGAGACAAAACAGCAGTATGGCAGCTAGCCGACGAACTGGGAGCATTTGACCTAATCCGCAACGAAACCCTCACCTGTTACAACGGAATCCCCGCTGATGGCTGCGGAGAATGCCCTTCGTGCAAACTTCGCAAACACGGATTAGACGAATATCTAAAAATAAGGGAAGGCAAATAAAAGGTCTGAGACCTCGAAAATCCGAATACAAGAAAAAAATATTATCTTGCAACCTGTTTTTTTAAGGTCTCAAGCCTGATTTCATTGGCGAGACAAGTACATACACCACAGAAGGTATAGCTGAAGTACTATCTGTTGCTTACTCTAAACATTATATGCAGAACCGTTTTATACTCATTTTAGGATTATTGTCTTTTATCTTAACGGCCAAAGCCCAATCGATTACTGAAGCTGAAGTATTCGAAAAGCTGAAACAAAAATATTCCCCCGAAGCATATGACAATGCCTTGAAAGAATATCAATCGGCGAATGACACCGTAAAGATCATTATGCTCAGGGTCTATTCTATGCCTATGAGCAGCAGGAAAGAAGCTATCGATAATTACGAAACTCATATACAGGATATCAATAATTTGCAGAATGAGTTTGCAAAGGCAGTTCCTAAAGGATACACTGTATCATTGAGTATCGAATTAGACAACGATCCCTTACGCTCGATATTGGGAATAGACCTCATGATATCTAAAAAGGGTAAAGACGGAAAACCTGAACTGATAGACGGAGAATTCGATATGGAATACGGTTCGGAACGTCTCGATCAATTACTTAGAATATTAAAGTGGGATGCAATGACATTCAGCAATTTCCGCAACATGATGCAGATGGCGAACTGCTGTTCGATCGAAAACGGGAATCCCGTTGAAATAGGATTCACCCGCAGCGGTTTAGGTAAATATTCTTACTTGATTTTCCCTACCGAAATGCTCACAGTCCCACAGATTAAAGAGTATAACGATGGATGCCAATATAAGTATTACAAGAAAAATATAGTATTGAAATACGAAGGAGGAATGGCAGGCCCTCAATGCTTTACTGACTAAGCCAGCCGAAGGACGTATACATACAAAAGAAAAAAAAGGTCACAGACCTAGTTATTACTTTGGTAAGTATAAAAATTTGAGCTTACTATAACTTGAGAATGTATCATTAAATACTTTCTATTACTTAATACACCAAAAGAAACAATGAGTACAAATCACATAGAAGGACTGAGCCATTTAGGCGGAAAAACCGAATACAAAGACGATTATGCACCTGAGGTACTGGAGGCATTCGATAATAAGCATCCCGGAAACGACTACTGGGTAGCTTTCAATTGTCCCGAATTTACAAGCCTCTGCCCTATTACCGGTCAACCCGACTTTGCTACCATACATATCAACTATCTGCCGGACATAAAGATGGTAGAAAGTAAAGCGTTAAAGTTATATCTGTTCAGTTTCCGTAATCATGGGGCATTTCATGAAGATTGTGTGAATATCATAATGAAAGATCTTATAAAACTAATGGATCCGAGATACATTGAAGTGATCGGAGTATTTACCCCCCGTGGAGGCATCAGTATTTATCCGTATTGTAATTACGGACGCCCGGGTACAGAATACGAGCAGATGGCTAAAACACGACTGCTGAACCGCAACCCTCAACAAGGATATAAAGGTTAATCAGAGAATATGATTTTACTGATAAGCGCAAATATATTTAAAACAATCTTCGTTATCAATCTTATCGCATTGATAACGGGAGTTGTTTTAGCCCGTTCGGGCTATATCAAAACTGCCCGAGTACTTTCTTACATATCATTTGCAGGAATATTTATCTGCATCATATACATGATTGTAATAATGACTCCGTTTTTCAGGTTATAGACAGGACTTTCTTCTGCTTTTCCTCAAGCCATGATCCTGTAATCAAGATACTTCCCCTATCAACAAAGACAAACGACATGGAACAAATCGAAATAAAACTATACAAAGCTGAGTATAAAGAAGATTTCATCAGGTTAAATACCGAATGGATAACCACCTTCTTCCGTCTCGAAGATTCAGACATATATACACTAAACCATGTAGAGGAATATATCATCGACCAAGGAGGACAAGTATTCTTCGCTCTCGTAGACGGTCAGGTAAAAGGATGCTGTTCACTCATTCATCATCCGGAAAAAGATACATACGAACTGGCAAAAATGGCGGTATCACCCTCGGCTCAAGGCTTGGGACTAGGACGAAAACTTGGCGAAACCATTATAGAATACGCAAAATCAAAAGGCATAAAACAAATTTTTCTTGAAGGCAATACACAACTCGAAGCTTCCATCATTCTATACCGAAAATTAGGATTTGAAGAAGTGTCAATCTCACATGCTGCTTACGACAGATGCAATATAATGATGAAGTTAAAACTCTAAAATAACTCATTCCTATTCATCAGTATCAATACAGAAAGGATGTCCTGCCGGATCAAATAGAGTTCTCGATGTTTTATAATATTGAGTGTCTGCAATTCGCGCTCCGCATTGTACGGCATATAACACAGCTTCCTCCAGATCATCCACACACAAATCGAAGTGAAGCATCTGTGCCTGTCTATCTCCCTCCCAAGGCCACACAGGAGGCTCATACCCTTCCACTTCCTGAAAAGCCAGTACCGCCCCCGAAGGAGATGTAAGTGCCGCCCATCCATTAGCATGAGGATGCGTCTTTTCCCACCCTAACAGCCGGTTATAAAAATCAGCCATCACTCCTGCATCTTCACAATCAATCACCAAATTAATCCGCTTAACTGATAAACTCATTCTCTATTTATTAAAAGTTGCATTCAGATAAAAAGCAAATTTAGAAAAATAACACATCAATAAGCAAACATTTCCTCTTCTATCTTGTTAGAATAAAAATACTCATCTATGATTATGAAAAAGACATTTTTACTACTAGCTATTTTAGGGATAGGCTATTTCACAACCAATGCATGTACACGCGTAGTTTATAAGGGAGAAGACAATTTGATCCTCACAGCCCGCTCAATGGACTGGAAAGAAGACATCAAAAGTAATATATGGGTATTCCCCAGAGGAATGGACAGGGATGGAGCCGTCGGTCCTAACTCTTTGAAATGGAAATCGAAATACGGAAGTGTCATCACTTCGGCATATGATATTTCAAGCACAGACGGCATCAACGAAAAAGGATTGGTCGCTAATCTCTTATGGCTTGCGGAGTCGGAATATCCAACATGGAATCAAAAAACACCGGGGCTCACCATCGCAGCATGGGTTCAATATGTTTTGGACAGCTTCGCCACTGTAGATGAAGCTGTAAAGGCTCTCGAAAAGCAAACATTCGAAATCGTATCTGATAAAATGCCCGACGGATCACGTATGGCAACACTCCATCTTTCGATATCTGATGCATTGGGAGACAATGCCATTTTTGAATATATCGGAGGAAAGCTCGTTATTCATCACGACAAATCGTATCAGGTAATGACCAACTCTCCTATATTCGATAAGCAGCTAGCCCTCAACGAATACTGGAAAGAAATAGGAGGAACCGTTATGCTTCCGGGAACAAACAGGGCTGCCGACCGTTTTGTAAGAGCTTCATTTTACACAAACGCCATTCCTAAAACATCCGATACAAGAATAGGTGTAGCGAGTGTATTCAGTGTTATCCGAAATTGTTCTGTACCTTTCGGGATCAGCACACCCGATCAGCCAAATATATCTTCCACCCGATGGAGAACAGTATCGGATCATAAAAATCTGGTCTATTTTTATGAATCGGTTCTTACACCAAACACATTCTGGCTGGAACTGAAAGACATTGATTTCTCGGAAAATGCATCGGTAAAAAAACTAAATCTGGAAAATAACGAAACATACAAAGGCAATGCCGCCTCATCGTTGGTAAATGCAACGCCGTTTGTTTTCGCTGGAATTTAAGCATATATACTTGTCTGGAATATTTGATGTAACATATACCTCCTGTATTCCAAACATAAGATAACTCAAACAGTGGTAAACAGGCTCCATTCCAATGTTAATAAGTGGAATGTTGATAAACGTGTTAACAAGTTGTCAAAAACTTGTCAATAATTCTTTACACCCTGTTGATAAAACCCCAATCAGTTGTGAATTGATTGTGAATGACAATCTTTCAAAGTACTGATAAAGGATCGTTTACCATTATAAGCAAAGAACCTGTGCCTATAATCGTTTTTGTTGTTAATAACCTAAATATTGGCTGTTAATAACAGTATTTTTATTGTCAATAACCTTGTTAATAACTTCGGATATCGATAACAAAAGAAAAAAAAGACAGAGCCGACCTGATCAGGTCGGCTCTGCTTAGTAAAGTCTATTAAGAAAGAGTAAATATAGATCTTTCGACCTTTTTATCAACTTGTTAAGTAAAATATAAGTTTCCTGTCAGCTTATCAATAAACTACTCGCTCACCCATCATCGCAGCTTGTATATCAAATGTTTGAAGACGACGCTTAATTGCGCTCTCGGTATAACTATCGGCTCCCATAAAGAATTTGACAACTTTAACCTCAGAACTGCCTAACGATTCTTCTAACAATTGGGTAAATGCATCTTTTTTAACCGGATATTTAGCGGTACCATAATCGGCCAGCTTTGCTTCCTGTGCTGCCAGTGCAATAGCTGTATTCAGGTCGCCGATTTTATCAACCAGCCCTAGTTTTACAGCCTGCGAACCCGTCCAAACACGCCCCTGCCCTATCGAATCTATCTGAGCCTGAGTTTTGCCACGTCCATCAGCACAACGTTCAGTAAACAAATCATAGCCTTTCTCTATGTATTTCTGAAGCATACGAGCCTCTTCGTCATTAAAACCTCTAGAAGATGCGGTCAGCAAAAACGGTATAGAATAAGGAGTACCTCCAAACGAGCTGTGCTTGTTTGTATTAACCTCATCAAAAGACAACCCGATTTTCTTGGCAAGCTCCTCTCCGTCGGGAATTATCCCGAAAATACCAATTGATCCGGTCAGAGTTGTCGGCTCAGCCACGATAGACGTAGCTGCACATGATATATAATACCCTCCCGAAGCGGCATAATCGCCCATCGAAACGACAATCGGTTTTTTAGCTTTTAGTTCTTTTACTGCATTCCATATCTGTTCCGAAGCATAAGCACTCCCTCCGGGTGAATTTACACGAAACACAACCGCTTTAACTTTATCGTTGTCACGTAATTTATTCAATTCATCTACATATTCTTTTGCTGTTATGTTATTACTACCTCCAAAGAGACTGTTCTGAGCATCGTCTACTATCGTGCCTTCGGCATACAATACAGCAATCTCATTGTCCTTGCTATGTTTTTCTTTCGATTTTACAGTTACAAAATCACTGATAGATGCCAACCGCAGATCTTCATCTTCATCAATACCAACCAATGTCTTCAAGTACTTATTTACCGAAGGAGTATACAGCAAAGTATCTACCATATGATAAGCAACGAGCGAATCGGCTTCGGTTAACATCAAATACTGATCAGCATATTGATTCAGTTTTTCGACCGAGATCTTACGACTGTCCGAAATACCTTTCAACCAGTGCGACCATATATCGTTGAGATAAGAAGTACGCTGCAAACGGTTGGCATCACTCATCTTTTCCTGAATAAGAGGCTCTACTGCCGATTTGAATGTTCCGACTTTAAACACCTGCATCTTTATCCCCAGCTTATCCGTCATATTTTTCGTGAAGATCAGATTCGAGCTTAAACCATGAAAATCAACACCTCCCTTCGGGTTCAAAATAACCTTATCGGCAGCCGAAGCCAGGTAATAGGTGTTCTGCATATAAAAATCGCCGTATGCAACCACAAACTTACCGGTCTTTCTAAAATCAAGAAGAGCCTGACGGATGGGTTCCGCATTTGCTATACCTGCATCAAAATTACCGGCTTTCAAATATATACCTTTTACTTCATCGTTGTCCGCAGCCTTATTTATAGACTCCAGAATATCGTCAAGACCAAGACTTTCGGACTCTCCCAATATTTTTGCGAAAGGATTCGAAGCAGACCTTTCATTCAGGACGCCATCAAGATCGAGTACTAAAACCGTTTTGTCTTTCAACACATATTCGGGAGACGAACTCAATGCTACAATAATTCCGACAAAAATCAATATCGAAAAAAACGAAAGCACTATAGACCCGATTATTACCCCTAGTGTAGAAGCAAACAGCATTTTGAAAAAGTTTTTCATAAGCAGTGTATAAATAAGTTATAGAAATTTCAAGGCCTCAGACCTTTTTATTTATTTTGTAAACATAAGTGTAACGAACCGTTATCCTTTTAAAATGAACATCAAAGACTTTCTGTTGCTTAATCACAAGCCTTCCTCTATTCTTCAACATACTCCAGAATATCTCCGGGTTGGCAATCCAACTCTTTACAGATAGCCTCCAGAGTAGAAAAACGGATTGCTTTAGCTTTTCCCGTTTTCAAAATCGAAAGGTTTGCCGGAGTAATGTCTATTTTTTCGGAAAGTTCATTCAATGAAATTTTCCGTTTAGCCATCATTACATCCAGATTTACTACAATTGACATATTTCTGTTCTTTTAAGTAACTATAAACTTGCAACAAGCATCTTTCTACACATCTATCGCTATTCCGGCACTTCCCAAAATAACAAAAGGGGATAAAACCTTAGATGGTTAAATCCTGTTCTTCTTTCATCTTCAGAGTCATATGAAGTATCTCAGCCAGTAGCAACGTCACAATACCCAGAATAAGCGTTCCGAAACCCGAAAAGTCTATGAAAAAATTATAGTTTTCGAAATGTACCAGATATTCGGCTTTTAATGTATCAATAGTATTCGCGAGGATATCAGCTATATAAAAAAGGATCAGGATAATACCGATCTTACGTATCCGCTTGATCACTTTAAGGTCAATAAGATTACCTTTCGAAGCAGCTCTGATAACTCTGAAAAACAAAAAAGGCAGCCAGATAGTACATCCTAAAAGAATAAACGCCGAACATAATACGACATAATACCCGATAACTATACTCTTAGGCAGCTCCACGGGATTCAAGACCATCAATTTGGCATTATTCATCTCAATCAAAACGTCCTGCCGTCCGGAGATATCAGAAGCTTTATCAGGAAAAGAATACGTTCCGTTTTTAGGCATTAAGTTCACATGGAGTATCTCACGGGGAACACCTCTCACACCCTCTCTGAATCCGGCTTTAAAACTGGCTATTTGCGTAAAAATAGTATACATCACCACAAATACATATATGATGGCAAGTATAAAACAATAAGTTCGTATTTTTTTATTCATCTTTCCGATAACGTTAGATCTGATACAACAATTAAACATCGTCAATCCAAAGGAGTTGCACGATCAGCTGGATAAAATATTACACCTGTTCGAGTTTAGCTTTATCCGCCGTTTGCCCACGGCGCAGCATAACTTTACAGAATACATAAACAATATTGAGATAAACAACTCCCAACATCACATATGCCCATAAATTGGCAATCTGCAATGCTCCCAGTTCGGAAACAACAGCCAATGCTGCAGTTTCTATCTTCTGATAGTTTTCAAATAAAAAAGCAGATACATAAACTATTACAATAGCATAAAGAGCAGTAAATATATTCATATCACATCTATTTGTTATATTCAATACAATGACAAAAGAATAAATATTTTTTGTATTTCACAAATTATTTATCGAAAAACAATAAATATTTATTGAAAAAACCAAAAATAAATTACAATCATCCAGATAGTATATATAAACAAACAGCATCAATTTGCACAAATAATAATAAAAAAGAGCCGCAACAGGTTGTCCCATTGCGGCTGGCTAGTTATATCTTTAAACAACTATTAAAACCTGTATCCAACAGTAAGAGAAGCACTTCTGTTACGGTAACTAGCTTGTCCTCGGCTTATATCAGCAAGTCCCAATTCATATTTAAGACCTACGAATATTTGACTAAACTCAGCTCCGACTCCGCCTCCCAAGCCAAAATCAAATCTCTTAAGACCATCATCACCAAAAGTATCTTCCTTCAAGGTTCCGGTATAAACAGCATCTCCTCCAATGGTAGGATTCTTCCACTTTGTTTTACCTCCAATACCATAAGCCATGTACGGTCCTGCATTGAATACAATCTTCATATCGGGCGTTACTTCCAACTTATAAGCCGCGTAAATAGGCAATTGAAGATACATTTGATTGAAAGTCACAGATTCATCATGAGACGAAACTTTCTCTTCATATTTAGAGCCCTTTGTTGTGAATGATAAACCCGATTGCAAAAAGAAATCAGGAGCAAATTCATATTCAGCAACCACTCCAATCTGAAAACCTACTTTTGCTTTTTTATCAACTCCGCTATCATCTAATGATGAATTGGATAGGTTCACCCCTGCATCGATTCCAAATTTGACAGGAGATTGAGCAAATAATGATGTTGAACTGAATGCAATTAGTGCAACAAGTGTTAGTTTGTAAATTCTTTTCATAAGTAAAGTTTTTTTAGTGTATATAAATGCATGTGCAATGTAGAAAATTTTATGATTAAACAAACTTTTTGACATCAGTATTTTATGGCTGATTCATTTTAATTTATCAAGAAGAATATCTAATCGGATTTTTTTATAAATCTTTTCTTTACCACATAAATATAACATGAACGATTTCCTGTTCCGGCTTTATCTGTGTATTAAAATCGGAGTAAGTAAGATAAAATGTGATCTCTTTTACCTGAAAATCAAAATCATACGTTTGAGTCCAAAGAAATTCACCCTGACTATCAACACCTCCACGATGTGAAACATAAGGCAAGCTATTTTTTACTCCGGGCTCAGTTTCGATATAAGCCAGCACAGTTCCACTTTCATATATAAACTTAGTAAGTTCAGAAATGGGAATACTAGCATAATAAAACGAGTTAAGCTCTCCTTGTTTACCTGAAAGCTTCCAATCAGAGGCTTTAATAGTATATGAGCGGGTAAACCAACTTGTGCCATTTTCGCCGGGCTCGCCCTGAGGACCTTCTGGCCCCATTGGACCTGTCGGACCTTCACATGATGTAACCAAAAACAGGACAGTAATAATTGATAGTAACAATTTTTTCATGATCTTAATATTTTAGTTAGTAATATATTATCGTCTTATACGTCCACTTGACTGTCTATCTGAACTTCCGCTGCTCTGAGTACTCTGGCGTTCTCGAGTACTTCTTTCTTCTGCTTGACGACGTTCTCGAACCTGTGTTTCCTGACGTTCTCGTTCCCGACGTTCTTCTGCTTGGCGGCGTTCACGTTCCTGTGTCTCCTGACGCTCTCGTTCCCGACGTTCTTCTGCTTGACGACGTTCTTGTTCCTGTGACTCCTGACGCTCTCGTTCCCGACGTTCTTCTGCTTGGCGGCGTTCTCGTTCCTGTGACTCCTGACGTTCTCGTTCCCGACGTTCTTCTGCTTGGCGGCGTTCATGTTCCTCTGACTCCTGACGCTCAGGCTGCGGACGAACAGATATTGCTCCATCCTCTCTGCCCGAAGGTGCCACAGATTCCGGACGAGGACGGGCAGATGCTGTTGATCTGTTTTCTGATGATCCGGCTGACTCGGGTCTGGGTCTGGCTGATGGTCTTTGGCTATTATTTTCCGAAGGTCTTTCCGGATTTGGTTTAGGTTTGGTTGATGGCCTTTCCGTCTCTAGATCCGGTCTGTTTGCATTTCCATCCGGACGTGGCTTGTTCGGTCTTTCGGGTCGAGGGCTCGGCTTACTCCACGAACCCAAGGGAGGATTAATCAGAATGGGATAATTATTATAATATTCATCTACTTCATAATAATTGTTCTGATAAAAATAAGATCCCCTGTCAATAAAATTGTCATAGTAGTCAGGGCTATTAAAATAATAATCAACCCGATTATCACTTACCTCATTTTTTTGAGACGAAAATAAGTCCGGATTATAATACACAGGAGGCATATCATCACCAGAAATCAGGTTAGAGAACTCTTCTCTTTCTTCCGAAGTGATTATCAATGGCTCAATAACACCAGACTTAGTCGTATATTTCGATGTAATAACCTTTTCATTCGGCTTTACATATAGACTATCCGGCACTCGCGTAGTATCAACGAATGTACCATCCGAAGGCGTTTCGGAAGAAAGAAGCTCTGTCTCAATTACTTTTGGGCTTTCTGTTGTCGCAGTAGATTCTTTACAGCCAAATACGAAAAGCAAGCCTATTATACTTATAAAGGGTAATTTATTCATGGCGTCCAAGATTTTGAGTATTAATAAAATAGTGATGATTGCAAAATTAAGGTCCCTGACTTATTTTGCTTTAGCAAGTATAATCACTTACCAGTTCTTATAAGGAAACAACTTGAGATAAAAGATTTCTGTTAGGTTATTACTATGCGTTGTTATTATCTAAGACCTTTTGTTAAGAGAAAGGTTTAACAATCCATCAAAAAAACAAGTTACAAAGTGTTAATAAACACAGAACATCCTGAATATAAAGGCAGTCTGAATAAAAAAAATCATAAAAGAAGCAGCGGTAGAGAATATCTACCGCTGCTTCTTTATGATTTAGGTAAAAGAAAGCACTTAATGATATATTTTTAGTTCATTCTTTCGCTGTTTCTCTCACCAAAGCAACAATTAGCAATCGCCGAAGCAAATAGGTCTGAAACCTTATTTACAATTGAGTTATATCAAAACCAGCTTGTTCTACTGTATCAATAACTTTATCAGCCTTTGCTCCTGATGACTGAACAGTCAATACTTTATCGGGATTATTAAGGTCTACGCTCCATGAGTCTATACCATCCACTTTATCTAAAAGAGGTTTCACCCGTGCCACACAATGCTGGCAATCCATATTCGTTTTGAATTTAAATTCTTCTTTCATATTTTAATATATTTAATTAATTAAACAATTAGAGGTCTATGTTTTTACAGCTTCTTATATTTAAGAATAATACTGTTACTTACCACACTTACACTGCTCAGAGCCATGGCAGCACCGGCAATCATCGGATCCAACAAGAAACCGTCAATCGGATACAACACGCCGGCAGCAACAGGAATCGCTATCACATTGTATATAAATGCCCAAAATAAATTTTGTCTGATAGTTCGATTAGTCTGCTTCGATAATTTTATAGCAGTCGGTATCTTCGTCAGGTCATTTGATATAATAGTCATTTTTGCAGTATCAATCGCAATATCGCTACCCTGCCCCATCGCTATACCTACATTAGCCTGAGCCAAAGCGGCACTATCATTGATCCCGTCACCAACCATTGCTACTGTTTTACCTTCAGATTGCAGCTGCTTGATAAATTCGGTTTTATCGGCAGGCAGTAAACCTGCTTTGTAATGTTGTATATTTGCCTGAGCAGCTATACTTCTCGCTGTATGCTCATTATCTCCGGTAAGCATATACACATCGATATTCAGATCACGAAGCTGATCTACGGCAGCTATCGAACTTTGTTTAATACTATCCGCAATAGCAATACTGCCCATAACCGATACCTCGTCAGCAAACAATACTACGGTATTTGCATCTTCGAGACGTTCGAAAATCCAATGTTCCATATCATCGGAACAAACTATACCCTTCGACCTCATTAACTGCTGATTACCAACCAGATATTTTATTCCGTTAAAAGTACCCTCAATACCCTGTCCTGTAAGGCTCTCGATATGTATATCCGAAAGAACTTTGGATGTACCCTTCAAATAATTCACAATAGCCTCAGCCAAAGGATGCTCCGACGACTTTTCTATCGTGTACAGAATATCGTGTAAATCAGAAGAAACACCGTTCATCCATTTCACAGATACGACCTGAGGTTTACCTTCTGTTATAGTTCCGGTTTTATCCAGAATAACAGTATCTACCCTCTGAATAGTTTCGAGACTTTCAGCATCTTTGATCAGTATGCCATTTTCGGCTCCTTTGCCTATCCCCACCATAATTGCGGTTGGAGTAGCAAGGCCCAATGCACAGGGACAAGCGATAACCAATACAGTAACAAATGCAAGTAACGCATGTGTAAAAGCATTATCGGTTCCCACGATCAACCAAACAGCAAAACTGAGGATTGCAATGCCAATCACTACCGGAACAAATATTCCGGCTATCTTATCGACCAGTTTCTGCACGGGAGCTTTACTTCCCTGTGCATCCTGTACCATTTTAACGATCTGAGCTAAAAGAGTCGAACTTCCTACTTTTTCGGCACGGAAACTAAAACTTCCCCGTTGATTAATCGTTCCTGAAAACACCTTATCTCCCGTCTTTTTCTCTACAGCTAAAGGCTCACCCGTAATCATACTCTCGTCTACAAACGAAGTGCCATCGGTCACTATCCCATCAACAGCAATCTTTTCACCGGGCTTCACCAAAATAATATCACTTACCTTCACTTGCGAAACAGACAGCTCGGAGGTTTCACCCGATTCCGATATGATAGTCACGGTCTTAGGCTGCAACCCTATCAGTTTTTTCAGTGCTGACGAAGTATTACCTTTAGCTCTCTCCTCGAGTAATTTACCCAATAACACAAAAGCTACGACAACCGCTGCCGCTTCGAAATACACATCGGCATGTAATCCCCGACTATGCCAGAACTGAGGGTACAAGGTATTGAACACACTATACAGATAAGCCGTACCTGCACTAAGCGATACCAGAGTATCCATATTAAAAGCTCCGTGACGAGCCTGCTTAAATGCCCTGATAAAGAAATCTTTCCCGAAATACAATACCACCGGAGTAGCTAGCACCCACATCACATAATTGGCATACGAAAGGTGCATCAATGCAGGAGTCATCGCAAAGATAACCAATGGCACAGCTAACACAACCGATCCGATCACCTTCATTTTCAGCGACCTGTAATGCTCTTCGTGAGCTGCATCCACTTCTTCTCGGGCATGTTCCCCCTCATCGATATTCAGATCATAACCTACGGATTGTAACGCCTCTTTGAGCTTTGCAGTATCGGTTTTATTAGGATCATATTCAATCTGAGCCGTTTCTGTGGCGAAGTTTACTGCCGCATCGCTCACTCCATCCTGTCTTTTCAGTATTTTCTGCACACTGTTTGCACAAGCAGCACAATACATATTCAGTACAGGTAATGTCTTCTTTATATTCTTATTCGTTTCCATAAAAACCCTCTATAATAATGTATCAGACTTATTTATTACTTTGGCAAAAACAATAGCAAAAGTCTGTTACAAACTAAAAATATATCATTAAATACTTGCTGTCACTTAGCTATAACAAAGATAACATACCGAAAGATTCCGGCTATTACATAATTATGGATAAAGTTTACACACAACAAAGTCCTGTTCGAATAGAAATTAGCAAGCTACTTTAGGCTAAAAACACAATTTATTGTTATCTTTACCCACAAGCGGACTTATAAATTGGTATATATATTTTTAGTTTTTCGAAGTCCGTAAGGTATATTATATATTAACAAGTAATTTGAATACACAGTAGAGTTGAAGTATTTCCCATGCGTATTTCTCACGTAACACTGATATCCTGTCAGTTATACTATTCTGTTATTATGTATTCGGATTAAGAAACGACAACAAAAAAAATGAAAAATTTAACTTTTTCTACTGATAAGAATATCTTGTCGGTAGATGTTGACTGCTATCAGAAAGGATTATCAGTCACATGCGTAATTGCAGGCTTTCATGAAAGAAGCCCCAGAGTATTGTTGACAAAATTCAGCGACTCTGCGAAATGGATGCTCCCCACAAGCTTAGTAATGAAAACTGAATCACCCGAAGACGCGGCTTACCGTGTCCTAAAGGTTCATAACGGATTGCAAGGTGTAAACCTGCAACAGTTCCGCTTATTCGGAGATAGCGGCAGGCTTACATCCTGTGAGATCAACACAATCCTCAACTTGCATGGAGTAGAAACAATTGAGTCTGCTAAACGTTTAGTTACTTTAGGATATTATGCTTTGGCGGATATGTCGAAAGTAGTCTTAAATGCCGATCCGAACATGGAAACTCGTTGGTTTTCATTAAAAGAACTACCTACACTCTTTGGCGATGACCGCCATATAGCGAAAGCAGCTTTTACCGAAATCAGAAAATACGGATACAACAGACCTATCGAAAGAGATATCCTACCGGACTATTTCACGATAGATGAACTCAAAAATCTGTACGAAATGGTTTTTCAGAAAGATCTGGATGCCAGAAATTTCGAACGTAAGGTATTATCTAAAGGATATATACTAAAGTCGAAAGGCAATTCGGATATAGGAAAAGCCCGCTTATTCTACTTCAATCAAAAGAATTTTGAAAGAAGAGCCGATGTGATTTTCTGGTACTAATCGTACCTTTTTCAATCAATAAATAACCGCTTCCGCAATTTACTTTATAGAAAATACGGAAGCGGTTTCTTTTTGACAACTTATTTATCAAAAAAATAAACGCTGTAAAACATAGCATATCAACACCTTTCGAATAATATAGAATACTATTAACTTTTCTTAAACATTTACTTTGCAACATATACCCTATTTGGGTCTCTTATATAAAGAACAAAGAAATACCCCGGGTATAGTACCTTAAGGCACTTAAACAATTTCTTTCACACAATTGTGTTCAATACAAGATCAAAGCCTTACTATTCTTATTGGTATATAACCAAAATCTATAGTTAAGACATGGGTGAGGTATGTCTTGTAGTAAACAATAACTAACAATTTTAAATTTATTAATTATGAAACTGAAAAGTTTTTTGAGCTTATTCCTCTTTTCCGCCGTTCTAGGCGTATCATTTACCTCTTGTGACAATGACGATGACAACAACGGAGGAAACAACAATGCAGATAAATTAAATGGTACACTATGGAAGGTGTCTAAGACCGAAGCCAATGTGGAAGCTAAAGATTCGGACATTCAAAAACAAGTGTCTGACTTTATTGTAAAAATGAATCCCGAAGGAGGTATCACATACAGTTTCAAAGATGGTAAGGCACAAGAAAAATATGGAGATAAAGTTTTCGATCTTGCCAAATACACACTTAAAGGTGATAAAATAGAATTCGAAAAAAACGATACTACAGGAATCAGTCTTACTTACAAAGACTCAGCTATAATAGGATTGTCTGATGTAAAAAAATATGTTGCAGAACAACTAAAAATAGATACAGCTCAAATAACAAAAGCCGAAAAGAAAGATACTTTTATTAGTGTCTTGAAGTGAAAATCAAAAAGTGTTTCAGAAGCTGCTCTATTAGACGAGCAGCTTCTCTATTCACAACCGATCGAGACTTTTCCGTAAATCAACACCCTGAGCCCTAAATTGAGTCGGAGTCAATCCGGTAACCTTTTTAAATTGCGATGACAGATGAGATACGCTGCTATACCCAAGAGCAAAAGCTATTTCACTAAGCGTCTGCTTATTGTATGTCAGTAATTCTTTTGCTTTTTCTATTTTTTGCAAAATAGTATAATGCTCTATAGTAATACCTTCGGTAGATGAAAACAGCTTACTTAGCAACGAATAATCTTTATGTAAATCATTGGTGAGGATTTCGGATATATTAAATCCGTTTTCTCCCGAAAAATGAATATGATTGATGATAGTGGTTTTTATTTGTTCAATCAACTGTTGCTGATTGTCATCGAGTAATTCGAAACCGACCGACTCCAAAGCCGATCTGAAAGACTGAATATCAGCATCATCCAAATCTTTAGCCACTATAACTTCCCCCAACCTGACATCCAAAGGCTGGATACCCTGTCGGTTGAGAATATTTTCCACAGCCATTATACAGCGCGGACAAACCATATTTTTGATATAAAGTTTCATAACATAAACCGAATATTCGATAATTACATATCAAAGATATAACTACTTATCACAAATAAGACTTTAATTGTTGGTTTTAATAGATTCACCTGTGTTTACTTATTTATTTGTACACAGATTATATGTGAAATTATGATAGTAAATTGTAAAATAATGTTTATAGTATTGTTGTTTTCCTCAGAATTAACAAGAGTTGATTTGCTATAATGATGTATCGGAATATTCAAAACAGATAACATATACATTTGTGTACAATAAATAATTAACCTCGGTACAGATTGTATCATATAACCAATAACTAAAATAACGGACACTGCAAATAATCCGTAGCGCAAAGTCCGAAACCTTTTATAAGTTGGGGGCTTTGTTATCTAAAAATGAGACAACCAACAGTACCCATACATAATTATAAATAATTAAACAATCTGGTTATCAACAGATAAATGTCTTATTAGAAAAATCTATCAAAAAAAAGAGCTCTATCAGTGAACGAAACCACTACTATCAAGTGTTTATAAGACAAAGATTAACAAAAATCAACCGCCTATGATTATATGTCGGAGTACATCTTTATACAGCATTATAGAAAGTCATAAAAGGCTTTTACGCAAAGACAATCACAAACATGCACAGCATGAATAAATAGAATCTGATTATGGGGAAAAGTAAAAAGAAGAATTTCGTTTTAGACACGAATGTTATTTTGCACGATTTCAGATGCTTGGACAATTTTGAAGAGAATGACATCTACATTCCGATTGTGGTTCTCGAAGAACTTGACAAGTTTAAAAAAGGCAACGACCAAATCAATTACAATGCGCGTGAATTTCTCCGCCAATTGGATTCTATCACCGACGACGATCTTTTTACAAAAGGGGCGGCCATAGGTAGTGGAATGGGACGATTGTATGTAGAAACCAGTATCAAAGCTCAGGATCGGATAACGGAAGTGTTTCCCGAAAAGATACCCGATCATCGGATTTTAGCTGTGACACTCGAAATTACAGAACGTAATCCAAAAACAAAGACCATCCTCATTACGAAGGATATCAACCTGAGAATGAAAGCCCGTTCCATCGGATTACTTGCCGAAGACTATATCAACGACAAAGTAACCGACCTATCGCTATTCGGAGAGCATCACCAAACCTTATCAGGATTTGACGCTACTGTTATAGATCGCCTATATAACGATCCGGCCGGAATACCATTTGATGAGATTGAACTGGAATCGCCGTTAAATCCGAATGATTGTTTCGTAATGAAGAATGGCAAAAAGAGTGCCCTTGCACGCTATGATTCATTCAACGGACGTATCCGTAAAGTCGAAAAGCAAGTCTGCTTCGGTATACAGCCTCGTAATGCAGAGCAAGCTTTTGCTTTTGAAGTCCTCACCGACCCCAATGTGAAACTGATAGCTTTGACAGGAAAGGCTGGAACAGGGAAAACACTACTGGCTCTGGCAGCCGCTTTGAAGCAGAACGAAGATTATGGACAAATACTTCTTGCCCGTCCGATAGTTGCACTCAGCAACAAAGACCTCGGATATCTCCCCGGAGATGAAAAACAAAAGATAGCACCGTATATGCAGCCTTTATTCGATAATCTGGTTGTAATAAAAAGCCATCTTAATTTTGGAGGAGCAGAAGTCAAACGTATCGAAGAATTACAGACTTCTAAAAAACTAGAAATAGAAGCTTTGGCATACATCAGAGGACGAAGCCTTTCCGAAACATTTTGTATTGTTGACGAAGCGCAAAACCTCACTCCGCACGAAATAAAAACAATTATCACTCGTGCAGGCGAAAATACGAAGATGGTATTTACGGGAGACCTTCAGCAAATCGATTCTCCGTATCTAGATACCCAATCGAACGGACTGGCCTACATGATAGACAAAATGTCGGGTCAAGACTTGTTTGCACACGTCAATCTATTGAAAGGTGAACGCAGCCGTTTATCGGAATTAGCCAGTGTATTATTATAAATAAACATTATACAAATAGCATTGTTATATATATATTAGAATTACTCGCATCAAGGAAATACATACTCTTCACACAACAAATTGTGTATCTCCAGAGATGCAAAAAGAGGTTGATCCCCTCAACCTCTTTTACTTTTTTATATCCCCCCAGTTACCCCCCCCCCTTTACATTTGCCTAATAAATATTAAGTTATATATTTGTTGAACACACAATTAACCAAATAACCGAGATTATTAACAGTGTATGATTTAATATTAACACGTTTTCAACAAGTTATTAACATCAAGAAAATCATTTCGAGAAACACACTTCATCTCTCCATAAACATTATATTTGCAACAACATTAACGATACAACCAACACGAATGATATCTAACTATATCAGCAGAAAGAACCGAACACGCAAATACGAACTATTCCTGAAAGTTTTCAAACCAACTGCAGAAAATTCCATTCTGGATGTCGGATTCAATAACGAAGAACATTCTCCGGTGGATAACTTTTTGGAACGAAACTATCCACATCCTCAAAATATCACAGCATTGGGAGTAGATGCCGATAACCTTTTCAAGCAACGGTATCCAATGGTGAAAACTGTTATTTACGAGGGTAATCAATATCCTTTTCGGGACAAGCGATTCGACATAGGGTGGTCTAACGCCGTAATAGAACATGTAGGCAACGAAAATTCCCAATTATTATTCCTGCTCGAAATCAGCCGTACCTGCCAACGTATCTATCTGACTACACCAAACAGATATTTCCCGATCGAGCTGCATACTCGCATACCTTTTCTGCACTGGCTCCCGAAAAATCTATTTGACTATATCATAGGATTCACTCCAAAGAAATGGGCTAAAGGAGATTATATGCACTTACTATCCATCAAACAAATAAAAAATCTGCTAAAAGATGCAGGAATCACCGATTACACAATACACCGCAACAAACTTTTCGGCTTTACGATGGATTTCAGTATTATCATAAACCAATAAAAAAGAGGCTGTCTCATTGTGAGAAAACCTCCTTTTTTCTGCTTAATATATAATTTCGTTGATCAATATTACCGAATCAAGAAAAGATCTGCAACCTTAATTCGAATATACATGAATACTACCTTGTGCAGCAGGCAGATAATTGACACCTATCCATGTAATCATCAGCAGGATAAAGGCTACAGGCAGCATCCAAAGCACAAATCGCTTATGATACTGCTGCAATCTCATATGGATGAATACCAAGTAAGCAGCACCGGTGATAAATGCCCAGGTTTCTTTCGGATCCCACGACCAGTAATGCCCCCAAGCATCCTTTGCCCAAACAGCACCCATCAACATTCCAAGTATCAGAAATCCGAATCCCACATACACAATATTGTCAATAAACTGATTGAGAGGCTCATCTTCCTGCCCTTTACCCAACTTCGATAATTGAATAAACGCCGCAATAACGGATGCACCGAACATCGCATACGACAATATATACACCGTAACGTGAGGTACAAACCAATAACTCTGTAAAGCAGGCATCAGGTTTGTAGAATGTATTTCGGGCTTAAAAATATTCACACAAGCAAACACTGTTGCCACAATAGCCGAGAATGCCAGCATCCATGTATATTTCCAATGACGGTAAGTAATAAACCCGATAAGAGCAAGGAAAAACGAATACCATAAACGTGTTTCGCCAATTGTGCGTAAAGGCGGACGTTGCTGTCCGAACCACAAACCGACGATAAATGCACCGAAAATAATTGTACCTAATATCATCAAGGTATTGGATATCCATTTTTTATCGGTTAAGTATCCCGTAACCCCTGCACCTAACCAACATATTATGGAAGGAATTGCAAAGTATAGATATTCGTTCCAGGTCATTTCGTCCCTCCTTTCTTTTTCTTGTTACCCGACCACATCAGACAAATAGAACCTAATGCAAATAAAACAATACCGGCATATACCGCAGGCAGCCAAGGATCATATACTAATTCGAAACTGCTGTATGTAGAGGCTTTTCCGGCCACATTATCGTATCCATACTGATATATCATCCAGTTGCCGACTCTCAAGGGTTTATTTACTTCAAGCTGAGTGCTATCTACTCGCTGATCCTCTGTATAGACCACGATATCCGACATAAATCGCTTGGGTTCGGTCTGGGTCATTACCAATCCATACGTTTCATCCAGTGGAGCCATCATATACAATTGAGCTATACTTCCGCCACAGACCCAATGCGAAAAACTCTTGCCGGATTCAATATCCGTTATCCTCACCAGAGCTGCGGGTGTTGCACCCGGCATCGGCACTTCAGTATAAGTACTGTCGCTGTTACGAACTGCCTGGTGAATATATTTTTCGACTTTCAGATCCCACTTTCCTAAACGACCTTCGGGAAAACGTTCGTCTATCTGAAAATAGTCAGGACTGCCTTCGGGTTGAGCTTCTCCCGACTCACGATCTATAACAGCCAGTTTCGGCGGATATTCTTCCAGCACAAAATCATTTAGCTGAATAGCTATCGGCAGTTCCAGTATATCCTGATTATCATTATAAACCCGCCATTCGGTTTCTCCTTCGTACACATACATCACATAACGGCGGAGATCGGCGGCTCCCAAACCCGAAGCAAATAATAATATCCACAAACCAATATGATTGAAATAAAATGCGTAATCTCTCCAATCGAATCGTATCAGCCGACGAATAATAAGCGACCCTAATGAAAGTAAAGTCACAAAATACACCAGCACAAAAGGCCAGCACGAAGTAACCTGCCTCAGACCCAACAGTGTCCACATATCGTGAGCATGCGGATCTAACTTCTGCATCTGCGGAATCAAACCCATCGCTATCCCTAGAATCAGTAATCCTCCAATAAGAGACACAGAGAAAGGAACGCCCGAAAACCATTGATAAAATTGCGAATTACGGGCAAAAGAAAACAGCAGCAGAAACAAAATAATACTACCCCCTATTATGAGGTTGACCGGATAAGCCAACTGAAAAAAATCGACCTTCCCAACAAAGAGTTGTAAAGCAAAACCAACCACAATAAGTCCGATAACCATCATTATACTTTCAGTATAACGCCACGGAAATTGCCAAATTGTTCTTTTCGTTTTATTATTCATACTATTGTTTACTTACTGAAAAAAAACCTGATTTGTCATCACCGACAGAATCAGGTTCATTTGAGTGGTTCTCCTTCAATTAGCTTTCAGCGATTAAACGCTTATTGGCTTTTGCTTTTTCAAGCCATTTGGGCACAACAGTCTGTATCCATTTGGCTTTATTTTCGTTTTCTTTTTTCATATCCAGACCGATATACGCCTGAGCTTTTGCTTTTGTCGCAATATCGGGCATCGCTATATCGTTTGTCACTCCATGAGCGAATAAAACTTTCTGAATCTTCAACTGAGCCTGTAATGCTTTATCGAGACTATGTGTAAGAATCCGTTGAGTTTCGACCGGAGCATGGAAAGAACCTCCATGAGAAGCAGCAGCAAAATCCCAACGCCATTGAGAGTGGCGTATATCTTCGAGGGCAGCTTTCATTTCGGCATCAGTAGCACCATTATCCCATGCAGCTTTTGCCATAACATGAGCTCTTACCAATTCGTTTTCGACACGATCTCTAATCTCGAATGCTTTATCTTGATATTCATAAACATAGTTACGCAGTTTTTCTTCACTTTCGCGATGGCATGTCTGACATGTTCCAGACATATTTTTCAGAGGGCTCATAATCTGATGATCCGAATATTTGATTCCCCCCTCGGCTTTGTAAGGCATATGACAATCGGCACACGACAGCCCTCTCTGGGCATGAGGTCCTGCCATAAACAATTCATAATCGGGGTGCTGAGCCTTTATCATAGGTGTCTTACTCAGCGCATGAGTCCAGTCCGAGAATTGCACACTATCGTAATACGCCTCCATATCTTCCATCTTGAAACCTTTGTCCCAAGGGAAAGTGAGGTATTTGCCGTCTCCCTTGAAATAGTATTCGACGTGACATTGAGCGCACACCAGCGAGCGCATCTCCTGAGTAGTTGCCTGAGTTATATCCCTCCCCTGACGTTGGAATGCTTCGATCAGAGCAGGACGTGTAATAGTAAGATTCATTGTTTTGGGATCATGACAATCGGCACAACCAATCGGATTAACTATCTCTGCTCCTAAGTCACCCCATTTTGCTTTATAAAAATTCTCGATACCCATTTCATTCATCATACGGGGTACATCGGGACTTTTACAAGTCCAGCAGGTTGCAGGCTGCGGACCATCACCTTCGTTTACAGGGCATCCCGTACGCAATGTATTTCTCGAATCTTCCAAAGCGTGCATGTGTCCGCGAGGAGCTTTATAGTCTTTCGAAAATGCGTATCCCGCCCACAGAACAACCATATCGGGACGATCTTCGAGTACATCGTCTTCCATATTGCCCTGATGCTTGCTTCGGAAATCCATGTCGGCGGTATGTTTCCAAGTCTCATACTCACGAGGATAATTCAGCCCCCATATTTCATTTCGGGCTTCAATCGTATCACTGCTTATCTCGACTTTCTTATTATTGAATATCGAGGCAATCTCTGCACGCCGTTCGGTAACAGATGCAGCAAACAGACCGAGCAGAAACACCAGCACCATCACTGCAAGGAATAATCCCCAGCCGATAATCGGTTTCTTTCTTATAGCTTCTGATAGTTTAGTAAGCATAGCTGATATTGTTTTTTAGTTATTCTTTTGACATTTGTTTTTTCAGCCAATCCGGCACCGGCGATTTTGGCAGCGGAGCCAACGCATTGGGTGTTGCAGCGATATTACTTTGCGTTCCGTGAGCGACGTCACGATGGCAATCCCAACATGCCTGGGCATTTCCCGCCTTCACATCCGCATAGCATTTTGCTCCGGGTTTTGCTAATTGTGTGTTCAGTTCGGTGTGGCATCTGATGCAGTTGTCCATAATCACACCTAAACTGGCTTCTTTGGCTCTTATTCCCATAGGTTCTCCTCTCATCGTAAAAACGGCAGCATGGTATAATCCGTCTTTCGCTTTGAAAGCATATTTTTCTATAACATTATCATGTGGAACATGACAGTCGTTGCAATTAGTCCACTTGGCGTGCGAGCCATGCTCCCAAGTCGCATAATACGGTGTCATAATATGACAGTTGATACAAGCCTCCGGACTATCGGACAGATACGAGTAAGCCCTCGACATATAAAAAGTATATGCGCCCAAGCCTGCTATTATCCCCCCAATGATAAACAAGGGTAGTATAAACTGCACCGGTAATATCTGCAAGATTTTTCTCATATCTTAAAGTTGATCATCCCTATTTGGCTCTGACAGTGAGGTATCACTGACAAATACCTGACTATCGCTGAAACAAATATAGAAAAAAAATGTCTGTCTATATACTTATAAACAAAATTTATTTCATGTTATAAAACAACATATTACACAAAACAAACCTTAATACACTGTTAAAATAGAATAAACGGAGGCGGATTCTTTTTATAAATGCCAATCTTAAGATCGTTTTGATATGTCAACAAACCAAAAACAAGCATTTCAAATTATACCATAACGGATAAGAATTTTTTCGATAATTTTCTCCAGATGAACCACAGCATCCTCTCTTTTTGCTGTATTCTGAAATTGTTTATCAAAATCATAAAGGAAAACATCACGTCGGGGATTCAGGTATAAGTAATAATGTACAGATTTAGAACCTTGCTCTTCCAACAGATACATCACATTATAGTCATTCTCGGACGGCTCGGAACCATCATTATTCGTAGGATTTAAGTAAACATCGACCAATAAAGAGCCTATTCTCAGGTGAGGATTATCTTTATAACTGGGACAATACGTCTTACGATCTCCATTATTGATTATATACGCTCTCAGCTGTTCGAAATAATAAAAATTGAATTGACGGTTAAAGTCAATCAACATATTATACCTTTCAACTTGCTGCCCACTGACGGACAATACCATAAACACAAAAAATGCAGACAGAATACTTTTCAGCAGGTGTTGTTTCATCATATCCGGTTACAGATGCTTTGATTATAGTTTGTTATATGCCGTTATTTTGATATATCTACACTGATCACAAGTTCTGACTCTTCAAAATACGACGTTTAAAGATAATTTATTTTTCAGATAAAGCAAATCGTCCCCAAGTCAGATACTTCTGCTAACGACAAAACAAAAGACTAAAATAGCTCACATATAATAAAAACAAAGGGGTAAAGCAAAGCCCTACCCCACAATACAATTAAATAAACCAAGTCTTTATCCGATTGTCTGCGGTATACGAGTATAATCATCAATAAGACGTATAAGCAAATCGTTGAGTTTCTCTACTTTGTAGTAATTAGTTGTAGGAACTTCATGACTGTTACCTATCCCGCTGTCATCAGTAAGAGCGACGTATGTACCATTTGTCGCCAGAGCTATCGCACGCATAAGGTATTCGCCATTCTGATCCATACCACTGGCTACCAACGGAATCAGCCGTATACCTTTTATAGCAGCAAGTGTAACCTGCTCATGTACACGCCTGATGCTTTTATCATCATCATGAGGAGGAGCATCAAGTACAAGAAAAGCTAAGCGGCTCAATGCTTCTTTACTCCAATTCTCGCACTGAATAGCCTGATAAAGAGCCTCGTCAACAGCTTCGGGAGTATCCCCTCCTCCATCGGCAGCCTGCTTTTTCAAAAAATCCAGTGTCTTATTTATATCCGGATCCAAAGACGATTTCCGGGTCAGGTAATCATCTCCATGATCACGGTACACAAGGCTTCCGACACGAATATCGAGATTAGACTGCTTTACTCTGACCTGCTTGATTATATCGTACAGTTCGGACTGAAGATACCTCAGTTCATCACTCATCGATCCTGTGGCATCTATTATAAAAAACAGGTCTACATTGGAGGAAGGACGGCTCTTCACCGACATCTTCACAACATTAGTCATCTGGGGATACGGCTGAGCATTTTCGATCACCTTTTTTTCATTTCCATAAGTAAACTCTATCCTGTAAGGTGGATAAATACGCCCCGACTGATTATTCACGTTTTTATACATCCCCATCCACAATTGGGCTACACCTGTATTATCGGTACGGGTACTCCAGATAAGTTTTCCTTTCGAGTCATACAATTTAGTCTCAACATCGGGAACCGGACGTTGATTATAATCAGCCACACTCGCCACAAAACGATTTTCGGGCATTATCCGCCATCCATTTTTGTACGAAGAAAAATCTTTAAGTAAAAGCTCTTCCCATTCGTCCCACTTCTTAAAATCGTTGATCTCTGTTGCTGTCAGCAGATTGGCCGCAACCTGTCTTTTCAATCCCGGTCGGATATCCGCTCTGGAACTTATTTCAATAGCTGATTCTTCCGCATAATCAGAGGAGTACATGATTTCGGAAACAGACACATTATCGGTCGTTGAAACCTCTCGGTGCTTAGATTGTGTAGAACATGCAAACATCGAGACAATGCCGATAGTTGCACAAAATAAGTGTTGTATTTTCATCCTATTACCCTTTTTTAGGTCACAGACCTGCTTATTACTAACTAAACATTACAATGGCAACCCGCTATCGTACTAAAGTATGAATAATCGAACTGCCTGAAACGTCCTTTATATAAATAGAGGTAAATAAGGAGAGAATTCCATAAAGAGGATACACGAATTATATCCAACGTGTAATATTAGTCAGAAATGATTGAGGGTCAAATTTAGGTTTTTCAACTTCTTCGGGAATCAATATTTTTAAGCCCTGTCTGATAATTTTCACACAAATATCCTTATCGGTATGTATAGCATTACCGTCGAGGTGCATCACACCTTCCGATTCCCTTTCAATAAGGGCTTCCGAAGTAACTATCTCCAGCAAATTGGAGTTATTGCTTATATTTTTAGATACCAGCTGAATGGCTGTCTGTGCAATATTCATTGGAGGTAACGACCTCAGAATAGCAATATTCATCTTACCATCCTGCATATCGGCTTCGGGTGCAATAAAACCATTATTACCATATTGGGAGGCATTGGCACAAGTAATCAGAAACGATGTGTCGCTGAAATTTCCGTCGGGAGTGGTTACTTTATAATATTCGGGCTTAAAATTGACATATACATCGAGCATGCTTTTCACATACATTAATTTACCCCGTGCCGACTGATTCAATACTTTTTCGCTGACCAGAGCGTCGAACCCGACTCCACATGTACAGAAAAAAATATGACCGTTAGCTACACCATAATCGATTCGAGCTACATTTCCCTGCTTGATTATTTCCAAGGCTTTAGTATAATTAAGGGGAATGTTCAGATCCCGGGCAAGACCATTACCCGATCCGCTGGGAATAATCCCCAACACAACATCGGTATTTACCAATGCTTTGGCTACTTCATTGATTGTACCGTCTCCACCGACAGCTATCACGCAGTCAACACCATCACGTACAGCATCTTTAGCTATCTGAGTGGCATGCCCTTCGTAGCCGGTCATCAGGATATGTACCTCATATTCCCTCGGATCGATAGCAGCTGTCATTTCCGGAATATCCTTTTTAGATCTGGTTCCGGATACAGGATTAATTATTGTATAAATTTTCTTTTTCGTCCGACTCATATATAATCATTGACAAACCAAATTTCTAATTTAGCAGTACATTAATCCTCCAATGGATTCGTTACGTCACCAGCACAAAACTAAAAAAAGGCATTGATATAGCAATCTATTTCAATATTTAAACTCTTATAGTTAGCGAATTAGCAATTACAATAAAATATTTACACTTAAAGATCATTAATCAGAACGTAAACTTAATCAATTAACATTAAAATGACAGAAAATCAAGGGCAAATTTTGTTAAACAATAAAAAAACAGAACAAGAGATGCTTGAAGTCCTGTGAAGATGTACTATCTTTGAACACAAGTTAACAGCCTAATTAAAAGGAGATATCCGCTGCATAGATACTATTTACAGACTATATCAGTATTGACGAGTTAACTTATCAGAGCAACAAACAGTCCTTAAACGTTAAAGCATCACTTAAAAAGCCAAGTGTACTTTTGAATAAGGCAGGAAAATAAACACTTTTATTGATATTCGGATTATTTTATTATTTCATCACATGAATTCACTACTCTATATTTCTATAGGAATAGGTATTGCAACCGGAATAATTGCAGCCTTAATTACACGAAGCAGAAGCTACGGAATACTTATAAACATCTGTGCGGGTATTTTGGGTTCTATCGTAGGAGTATGGGCTATCGGACAGATACACTACTCATTCGAAGAAGACAAATTTATATCTTCGCTGATCGCCTCGGCACTCCTATCCATTGTTATTGTATGGGTAATGGCACTGCTGCGACGCAAGGGATAAGTCAAGAAAAAAGATTAGAGCAGGACAAATATCACACTTCACTAGAATGAAATACTTGTTCTGTTTTTTATTTTGAAAAAAGATCATTATATACATTTTTTAGTATACCTTTGTATAATAAAAGGTCTCAGTAGGTATTTACTGACCATCCCAAAATAACAGAATCAGTCGGTTATTCTTCGGAATGCGTTGTTAGATAATTTCTGTTACTAATGTCAGATCAACTAAGGTCAGAAATTGACTATCAGATATAACAATCAACCGTTATATACAATCAATCAACCAAAGACCTAAAAATATTTTACTTATTTTTTATGTTAAGGCCTAATTACAAGTTGCTTTTTCACTTTGAAAACGATAAAACGGCGATTGTGGAAATCAAGCGTAACGGTATTACAGAACAAGATCCGGCTCAACTATATAAATGGCTGGTATACGACAAAGTAAACGATATGCTCTCAAAACTGGAATTCAGCTCAATGAGCAACGATGCCGGAAAAGAATACCGGATATTCGAATCAGCGACGCTCGAATTTGATTCCAAATCGGCAGTATTCAAAGAAAAAGAAAAAACGAGTATTCTCGAAGTTAAAGCAATAGATACACCCTTATCTTCATCTCTAAAAGAAGCAATAGGTGATTATCTTTTACTTCAGAATTTCAGAACCGAAAGAATATGATTTGTTATATAGACCTCTAATACTATGTCAGCTATAATAATGCAATAGAATAATAAGGCCGACTTTCGAGCCGGCCTTATTTTTAAGGATTCAGACCTTTATGTTGTATTGAAACTTTACTTCGTTCATTATTTTCACTTCATTTTACCGCCAGCCTTGCAGTCTAAACGAATCAGTCAGAATATCATATTGAGGCTTCCAAAACAGAAATTCACTATCAGATGCAGTCAGTATCACCTGAGTCTGTGAGGTATTTGTATAAATATTAGTACACACAATCCGCTTAGGCTCACTGCCTTCTATCTGCTGTGTATACGAATAAGTAATATACCGACAGCCATTTTTAGACTTTGCGTCAAACGAATCCCAGCTAACCAGATTGTAGCGGGTATTGCTAAGATTTCGCTCAACCGATGCCCTCATATTCAATTCTATCGAATCGGTACTGATAGAATCGGGATGGCTAAGACGTGCAAAGTCTCCGGTACGATCCGATATCGTAATACTTCCAAAATCAGCAAGCTGTAACGAATCGTTTTCATTAAAATCTTTTTTCAGGAACAGGCATGCCGGACGGAATTGCTCGTAATTTATCGAATCACCCAATTTCTTCTTCGATTCGGCATCGACTAATTTAACAAACGGAATATCGCTCCGCTCCTCCAATTCCAAAGGATATATAACGGTACCACGTCCGGCAACTGGTTGTAAACGATGATATGACGACAATATGTCTTCGAAATGTGATTTCCATTCTGCTGATTGACTTTCGGGAGCCGAAGCAGTCAGTTGTATCTGCAATGTTTTATCAAAAATACAGGCCGAGTAAATATCCGAAGGTTCACCCTCGGCTTTTCGCTGGGTATAGGAATATATTAATGTGGGTAACCCTTTAGTTTCAGTAAGATAAAAATCTCCCCAGCTACTAATTTTATAAGCCGTAGAATCTATATTCACCTGTACACCAGCTTTAATATTCTGCTCTAGAATACGAAGATTTAAAGAGTCTTTATTTAATACTCTCTTATTAAATTCAGGAATTACATTCAACGATAAACTTCCGAAAGGAGCAACATCTGTGCTATCTCCGATTTCAAAATCACGATCGAGAAATAACAATCCGGGACGAAATTTCTCATAATCCGCCGAATCGCCCAAAATCCGTTTAAACTCTTTGTCTACCAAATATTTGAAAGGAATATCCTTACGCTCGGCTATAGTTGTTGGATAGCGCAGTGTAGCGATATCGGCAATGTTGACCGAACGGACAAACGATTGTACCATTGTGTTATAATAAAGCAGCCATTTGTTATACTCCTTCTTTGGAGCCGACAACGTTATTTGCAACTGAACATCCGAATCATACATGGTGGTGACTGCCGTTACGATTGGATCTTTCTTCTTAAGTTCCTGTTGATAAGAATACTGCATTGCAAAGAGGCCATTTATCCGGACGAAATCAAAATAATTCCATTTGGTTACTTTAAAATCCGTTCCAACCAGATTTGTATCCACATCATGACGGATACTCTGTTCCAGTTTCTTTTTCTGCACATCACTCAATACTTTCGGAAAACGGTATTGTCCGGTCATAACGGTTACAGTTATATATCCGAATGTCATTTTCTTTTGTCCCTCAGCCGGTGCTTTAAATCCTTTTTCGAAAAAGATCAGTGCAGGACGAAATTTTTCATAATCTATGGTATCTCCCAATAATTTACGGTATTGTTCATCAACCAATAATCTGAAAGGGATGTCACTTCGTTCTTCGATAGCCGAGGGATAAGCCAACGATCCGATATTAAGGACATCAATATTCTGCATCTCCGTTTTTTTATCTTTCTGCGCCGATACATAAACCAAAGGAAATGCCAAAAGGGAGAAAAGGAGAACTTGTTTTATTTTATTCATTATACGTGAGTAATTTTCAGGTCTCATACCTTTTATTGACTTTGTTAGTAAAATCATTTGATCACTATTCCAGAAACGATCTTATCGTTGATAGCCGCCCATTCTGCATATTCCTTTTCCTGAGCCGACATCAATACTTCTACTTGCTTATTGCCTTTAAAAAGATAGGTCAAAGCCATACATGTAATTCTGTCTGCACTATTAATTTGTTTATATTCGTACCTGAGAACTTTAGCCCCGTTAATTTCCTCAGCAGGCTTATCCGTCCAATCCGAAATAAGAAATGATGACTGTGCAGCATTCTGTTCTACGGATGCTTTTACGCTGGTCGAAATCTGCGTAACAGCCTCATCGGTCAGATTATCCGAATTGAAACCATCTATTACATTTCCGCTAATCACTATATTAGAGAAATTTTTAAGCTGTGCCGGATCATCTGCATTAAATCCTTTTGCCAGAAATATTTTGCCGGGACGGTAAATTTCGACATCCACCGAATCGGGAATACTTTTACGAACTTCTGGATCGATCAGTTTTACAAACGGAATATCGTTGCGCTCTTCTACTGCCGACGGATAACTTATATCGGCAATCCCGTCAATACTTGTAATTGTTAATTCTGACACGGCATTCGCCATTTCTTTCTGACTGTAACTGTGCAGTTGTACCAAACCGGCTATAACCGCAGCAAAGACAATAGTAAAGATTACATTCTTTCTCATGCTCAAATAATATACTATATTGTTGTTTTTTTAATGAATCCCTATATCCCTAATCATCTGATCCGTCTTGTGATACAAACGAACCAAAAGGTAACAAAAGTAACAGCCTTTGTGTTCGCTTTTCCGATGGCACTTTTGCCCTCGAAACTAGTGCTGCCCGTGGGGGCAAGTCTCTGCTTTGCCCGTTTATTCCAACATCGCTATTCCCTAAAAGGTTACAAAAGTTACTCTAAAATTGCACTTTCTCGGACGACACCTTTTTTATCTATCAATATGATTTCGGCAATATTAACTGATAACTGCTGACTGATCCCAAAGTCCCCTTTTCTCTTTATAGATAAAATCGGCTACTTATGAAACGTCAGAATAAGAAAAAAATTATTCAACCATCTTGACTGCAAGAGTCGAAGACGTATAAACACCTTTTTCCGAAAAAATCTTATATATCGCTTCGTTCAGATCCACCGAAACCGTTCCATAATCTCCGGTCAGTACCCAAACTCTCAGTACAATATCAAAATTTCCGTTATTGATAGCAGTCACACCCACAAATGGAGTTGGTGTTTCCATCACTTTATCATTACGGCTTATCACTTCTGTCAGAATTGATTTCAGTTCTTCGGCACTATTTCCATAATTAATATTCAATGTAATATCAAGCCGCCTGCGAGGCTGAGCCGTTACATTGATTATCGTTCCGGTAGATAATGGGCCATTGGGCAAATATATAGTACGATTGTCGCCGGTAAGTAATACTGTATATAATATCCCTATCTCTCTTACTATACCATCCATTCCCTGAGCACTGATATTATCTCCCATTTTGAATGGCTTATTGAGCAAAATCATTACTCCGCCGGCAAAGTTAGATAAATTATCTTTCATAGCCATACCCACAGCCAAACCTGCGGCGGCCAAGATAGCGGCAAACGATGTGGTTTCTATCCCCAAAACACTGATAATGATAAGCCCCAGCACAATTTTGAGCAGAGCATCTACCATATTGTTTGTAAAGGAAACAACAGCCCCTTCGACATGTTTGCGCTGCATGATACGAGCTACCAATTTCTCAATCCATTTGATAACCCAGCGTCCTATAAAAAATATAACTACCGCCAGTACAATACGTTCGCCCAGATCGACAGCTTTTGTAAAAGCAGAATGCAGAAAGGTATCTAATGCCGAAATATCTAAATTATCGGCAGATTGCAGTAATATAAAGTTTAACATAAAGTTCAGATATTTATACCATTGGGTTAATAGTTTTCCGGTTACAAATATACTATAAAAACAGAATCGGTAAAATATCCATATAAAGTAAACGGACAGTCATACTATAACTGCCCGTTTTTTTTATTGATTTATTAATTTTCTTTTGCTCACTTACTTTACTACAAATACAATATTGATATAATCATCGTAGTTTGCTTTGGTTGTAGTGACATAACTCATTATGCCATTCCCATCGATACTATTGATAGTTATACGTGATGGGTTATGATAAGTTACGTAATAATACAAATCTGTAGCAACAGGAAAATACGGTAATGCAGCAGGAGCTCCCGTACTTTTATACTTGGGTGTACCATATTCCTCTTTATATTGAGCATACAAATTTTTGCTTCCTGAGCCTAAAGTCGCAGTCTCGATATTAATAGACGGCATATAAAAAAACTTACGATTAAACAATGCCAAACAAGTCCATTGAGGTACAGCCTCAGTTCCTAAGTTCTGAGAAATACACTTTTTATCTGTATCATAAACCAAAAGACTATGAGCCGGATTTAGTATAGCAATCTTTTGGACGGTGGTCATTCTCGGAATAAGCAACCCTTTATCGGCATTGGACGGACTATTGATATCAACTACAGAACTAGACTGTGGTGTATCGGTATTGATACCTATCTGAGCAGATAGTTGCAGGCTAAAGAGCAGTGCGAATATATATATTAGCTTTTTCATATTATCTGTTGGCTTCTTTTGTGGCTGTATTTTGTAAATCAATCCGTATCATCCTGTTTGTTTTAAATACACAATCAATAACATTGGCAGGTATAGTAGTTTTGGAAAGAGCAACGCCATCAGCTCTGTAAGGAGTTATACTTATTGAATATTTACCGGTAGACGTATAATTGTGAGTCTGTTTATAAATTGTATTTCCGGATACTATGCTTTGGTTAACCTTTGCCGATCCGTCTCCGAAATCCCATTCGAGCCTTGTTGGAAGATCGGCAGAAGGACCTACCATATTTATCTCCACAGTGTATCTAAAATCATTACCGGTACAAACAAATGACTTTTCGGTTGCCTTGGCTGAAAACCAAGAAGCGGCAAAAGAAGGAAGTCCAATGCGGCACAATCCCGTACCTAAGAAACTATTCGGAAGCTGGTATATTTTTAAGTTATTATATTCATCCGGATTATCAATTACATAAAGATAACTTTTCTGATATGCACAAAAATAAATACGCCCGTCGGGTGCTAATTGGGGTGTATTGCGGTCAATACCCAAATTATACGTTTTATAGGTTACTGTTGACGGATTGCTTGCTGCTAACAAAGCTTCAAAGTCGAAAACGTATAATACTGCAGTACCTCCTATATAAAGATATTTCATAGATGGAGAAAACTCAAGTCCATATGTATTTTTCAAGCCCGACACTTTTTTGATATTCGAAAAAACGCCTGTACTGTTATCAAAATCTCCATATATAAACTCCGCATTATTTCCCCCCCAAGCAAAATGTTTTCCATCTGCAGTAAACTTGATATATCCACAAGCCGAAGAGTGATTTATAGATGCCGGAGAAGTTGTCACAATCGGAGTAGCGATAACTCCCGTAGAGGTTGCTAACCAAGCATTAAAATAGGATGTCGCCCCACGTCCGGGAGCAACAATCCAATAATCTGTACCATTAGCATGCCTGATGGATGTAACACTTTCTCCGATTCCTCCCATCCCTCCTGATAGCAATATGTTTTTTTCGCTGGCTATAACAGCTCCTAAACCACCCGCCTGACTCATATCTATAGCCGTATATGACAACATGTTTGTCCAGTTTATACCGATCGATACAGCCATGTATTTATTCGGACTATTCGGATATGGCAAGATAATACCCGATTGAGCCGAAGAATTATGCCCGGTTAATCCTGTACCATTTGTCATTACCGCATTATTTTTGTCCCAGATAGTCATACCATCCGAATAAAAGAGAAGGTTACCATCGCTGTCCGAAAGACTGAAACAGCCCTCCTGAGTAACAATAGACGTTCTGGTAAAAGTAGGTAATCCGTCCAGAACAGCATTTGCAGTTCCGGCCAAACCTGTTGCCGTTAAACTTTGTGTAGTATTCCATGTCAAACCTACATTTTGCCCGAAAGCCCAGTTATTTGCCTCCTTCTGAGCTTGGATTTGCATGCAAACAACCACAGATATGACAAGAGCCAATATTACTTTTTTCATATTTCCTCCCTATTTATTTAACGACAAAGACAACTGTCATAAATGTTGCATAATCGGCTTCCTTGAGAATATCATAATTAAGCACACCCGACGCATCCAAACTATTTATTTTCAGCACTGTATTATCATAAAAAGTCACATAGTAATACAGATCCGAAGCCGAACTGAAATAAGGGATACCGGCAGGTGCTCCGGTACTTACTTTTGTCGGGGTATTAAATTGTTTTTTGTATTCGGCGTATAAATCAAGAGTCTTTCCTGCAACTACAGCCGAGGCATCAATTGCGATGGAAGGCATATAAAATGACGATGACTGCGCATCCTTTTGAGACAGGCATAGCCATGCCGGAGCAGCAGACGTGCCTGCATTCTGCGAAATACATTTCAGCTGAGTATCATATACCATCAAGCCCGGAGCCGGACTGCTTATCGCTAATCGCTGGGCACTTGTCATACGCGGTATCAGTATACCTTTGCTGGTACTTTCAATATCCAGTGCTGCCGAAGCATTCGGAGTACTGGTATTAATGCCTACCTGGGCATGAAGCGATGCCATACCAACAGAGCAGAGCATCACAAGAATCATCTTTTTCATTGTTGTTCATTTGAGGGTCAGAGACCCGTTTGTTGTTTATATTTCGAGTAATTATATTCAAAAAAAACAGTAAAATGCACTCCCTGCACTTTACTGTATAAGACAACCAACTGTCATACAAGCTAATGCAAGAATCAGATTCAGAACGACAACAAAACAATAAGGCTGCCTTGCATAAGCTGTAAAGTCGGTTTGATAGTAAATTGGTACATGTTTGTTTGAATGTCCGGGTCACAAACCCTTTATTGTTTATATTTGGAGCAATTATACGCACTAAAAGAAACAGTAAAGTGCACTCTCTGCACTTTACTGTATAAAACAACCGACTGTAGGACAAGCTAATGCAAGAAACATATTCAGAACGACAACAAAACAACAACAAGGCTGCCTTGCATAAGCTGTAAAGTCGGTTTGATAATAAATTAGTATATATTAGCTGAAGTATAGACACAAGAAAAACTACTCCGTCATTTTGACACAATAGAAATTTTGTTTTGTTAAAAAAATGATTAGTTACGCCAGGTGCGTCTCTCTCTCTCTCTCTCTCTCTCTCTC
>OGZT01000047.1_pt1 | contig 83755 bp, 70 predicted proteins | sample 1576891 | NCBI WGS metagenome assembly OGZT01 (sample SAMEA3541521, study PRJEB24748) | human gut metagenome | biome: human gut; feature: human-associated habitat; material: faeces | place: China | collected 2012 | reverse complement strand
AACGTAGCGGCAACTTCCATCAACGCCGTACTTTCCACCATCGCTTCCGTTGTCATCTACATGGCACTGCGTCCGGCTCTTCAGAAATCCGGACTGTTTAGCCAGGTAAAAGCAGCAGCGAAATAAAAAAAAAATTTCATTTACGCGATATCCAAAAAAGTCACCATGTTCTATTTCGAACCGGTGACTTTTTTCATGCATTTCTTTTTATTTTTCAGCGGTGGCTGCTGCCTCTTTTTCCTCGTGCTTCGGGGTCAGCTTCTCGTTGATGAATCCATTTTCTTTCATCTTCTCTTACTCCTCATTTTTTGTTTTTTCTCCGGCGAACCACGCTTTTTCAATCATTTCCAGTTCCCGTATATCAATACAGTTGGGAATGCTTCCTTCTCTTACCGCCTTCTGGCACTCTTTGAGATCCATCCAGCGGACTGCTTCTACTTCCGACTCCTGTAGATGCAGTTTTTCCGCCTCGACCGGCTTCGTGTAAAGATACACGGCGCTGACCTCATGATCGTGGAACGGTTTTCCGTAAAAAACACCGTGTGATACTTTTTCCAGCAGGCCAAGATCCCTCAGCTCCTCTGCCTCTGCGTGGATGCCGAGCTCCTCGCCGATTTCCCGCAGAGCCCCTTCCAAATATGTATCGCCCGCCGAAAGATGGCCGGCGCTTGAAATATCGTAGCAGCCCGGATTCGAATCTTTCCAGGCACTCCTTTTCTGCAGCAGTACCTCACAGCCGCTCTTCTCATTCGCCCGTGCAATCCAGATATGTGCCGTTCCGTGACACCGTCCCTCACTGTGCGCCACGCCGCGTTCTACGATGGTTCCGGTCGGCGTGCCGTCGCCTGAGCGCTCCTCAAAAAGTTCCATCTGTTTTCCGTTCAGCACCGCTTCTGCGAGCGTGTCGCCCACATACCGCAGCTTCAGGGAGAAAAACGGCTCGTCTTCATTCAGAAGGCGGAAAAAGATTTTGTCTCCCTCCCACAGATTCAGGTGCAGGACGTCCTCTTTTTTCACCCAGGCGAGTTCGCCCTCATCACATGCAGTCGGTTCTCCCGTGAATCCGTCTGCCGTGTAGAGACACATATACTCCATGTACTCCACCGTTTTGCTGTTTTCTGCCTCTGTCACAAAGGTAACGAGACCGCGGAAACGCCAGCTCGTCAGCGTGTAGCCGGTTTCCTCTTTTACTTCACGCAGCAGGCATTCCTCCGGGCTTTCGCCAAGTTCCGCATGGCCGCCGACGCCGATCCACTTGTCCTTGTTGACATCGTTCTTTTTCACCGTGCGGTGCATCATCAGATAGCTGTCATCCTTTTCGATGTAGCACAGCGTTGTCATGCAGCCTCTGCCTCTTTCTTCTGTTTTTTCCTCCACCTTTGACTCCCTCCGTCGTGTGCCGGACTTCTTTCCGCTTCTTTTGTTTTTCAGGAAAAATGTATTTCTGCACACACCTTTTTCTCGTTTTCTATTCTACCATACTTTTTCAGAATTCCAGCAACAAATTTCTATCTTTTTGCAGATCTTTCACGAAAAATGTAACGACCATTCCGCATCTTCTTGACTCTCACACAGTACTGTGTTAAAGTGTCTGTAATTGATGTTTTGTCACCCGTAAACAACGTTTCTTATCATTTCTTACATTTGAGGTTTTCATGATGGAAAAACAGACGATAGTTGTGAAAGTCGGCACCAGCTCCCTGACACTCTCAGACGGAACCATGGATGCTGAAAAAATACGGAACATTACGACCCAGCTTGCCGCGCTGCAGACGGCAGGCCACCATGTGATTCTCGTTTCCTCCGGTGCGATCGCCGCAGGCTTTTCCCGTCTCGGCTTTAAAAAACGGCCGACGAAAATTGCCGATAAACAGGCTGCCGCTGCTGTCGGCCAGGGCCTTCTGATGGAGGAATACACGAAAAATCTGATGGCGTACCAGATTCCGGGTGCGCAGATTCTTTTGAACCGCAGTGACTTTGAGGACCGCCGCCGCTATAAAAACATCTTCAGCTCCCTCTCCGTCCTGCTCGGGCGCGGTGCGATTCCGATCATCAATGAGAACGATACGATCGCGATTGAGGAGCTGAAGGTCGGCGACAACGACACGCTCTCCGCCCAGGTGGCTGCGATGCTGCATGCATCGCTTCTGATTCTGCTGACCGATATCGACGGGCTCTACACTGCCAATCCAAAGAGTGACCCGAATGCGCGCCATATCGACGTGGTAAATGAGATCACGCCGGAGCTCACTGCTGCGGCAGGCGGTGCGGGATCGGGCAACGGAACGGGAGGCATGACAACGAAGCTCTCCGCCGCTTCGCTTGCCACAAGAGCCGGTGTGCCGGTTCTGATCTGCTCCTCGGCGGAGGAAAACAACATTGTGCGTGCGGTGAAAGGAACCGCAAAAGGAACGTACTTTACCGCCAGCGGCCACAACATGAAAACGCGTCTGCAGTGGATGGCATTCTATGCGCCGAGTGCGGGCAACCTCTACGTCGATGAGGGTGCCGCAGAAGCACTTGCTGTTCAGGCAAAGAGCCTGCTTCCCAAAGGCATCGTGGCAGTCGAAGGCGATTTTAAGAAAGGCGATGTCGTCAGCGTCTTCCGGCGCGGCAGCCATGAATATCTCGGAAAGGGCATTGTCAACTATAACCGGCCGGATCTGCAGAAAATCATGAACGAAAGCACCAGCCACACGGAAGCAATCAACCGCGATAACTGGATCGGCGCGGAATAAATGGTGCCGAATAAAGCATTCTTTTGTTTACGAAAATTCCCCTCCGTGTTATAATATTTGTATTCAGCCGGCTGCAGGTTTTTCTTTCAGCGAGGAAAGGAAGCTGCATCCGGTTTTCCATGTGCTTTTGGTTTTACTTCGAGAGCACAGCAAACACAAAGGAGGGTTTTTACCAATGAAATACGATTTTACATCTCTGATGAACCGCAGCGGCCACGATTCGATCGCTGTCGATCAGATCCCGATTCCGGGTGCGGAAGTCAAAGAGGGCTTCTCCCGCATCCCGATGTGGGTGGCCGACATGAACTTCCCGTCTCTTCCGACCATTCAGGAAGCAATTCACGCGAGAGTCAACGAACCGCATTTTGGCTACTTTAATCTGCCGGATGCATATTTTGACAGCATCATCCGCTGGCAGAAAGAGCGCAACGGTGTGGAAGATCTGCCGCGTGAGGCGATCGGCTATGAGAACGGCGTGCTCGGCTGTGTTGCTTCGGCTGCTGCCGCTTTTACATCCCCGGGCGAATCCATTCTTCTGCATTCCCCGACATACATCGGTTTTACCGGTGTTCTTGAGAACTGCGGACGCAATATCGTTCTCTCCGATCTTGTTCAGGATGAGAACGGCGTATGGCGTATGGACTACGCCGATATGGACCGCAAGTTAAAAGAACACAACATTCATTTCGCGATTTTCTGCTCTCCGCACAACCCGACAGGCCGTGTCTGGGAGCGCGAGGAAATTGAAAAGGCGATGGAAATTTACAAAGCAAATGAATGCGTTGTCATCTCCGATGAGATCTGGTCTGACCTGACACTGCCGGGCTTCAAACATATCCCAACGCAGTCCGTTTCGAAGGATGCACGCGAGCGCACCATCGCACTTTATGCACCGTCCAAGACCTTTAACCTGGCTGGCCTTGTAGGCTCCTACCACATCATCTACAACCGCATGCTGCGCGACCGTGTGGAGAAGGCTTCGTCCCTTTCTCACTACAATTCTCCGAACGTACTCTCTGTTCATGCGCTGATCGGCGCTTACCGTCCGGAGGGATACCAGTGGGTGGATGAACTGCGCGAAGTGCTGAAATCGAATGCGGATTATGCGTACAACTACATTCTCGAGCATTTCAAGGGCGTGAAGCTTTCCAAACCAGAAGGAACGTACATGCTGTACCTCGACTGCGAGGAGTGGTGCAAGGAGCATGATACCGATATGGATACACTGCTGAAAGCCGGTGTTGCTGTCGGCGTGATCTGGCAGGACGGACGGCCGTTCCACAGACCGTATGCGATCCGCCTGAATCTGGCACTGCCGCATGTGCTTGTGAAAGAGGCATTTGACCGTATGGATAAGTATGTATTCAATGCGAAATAATTGTATTTTCTAATTTTATAAGCCAAACATAATGAAAGACCGAAACGGACATTTTCCTCTGCCGTTCCGGTCTTTCGCTGTTTTGTGCATCCTATTTTTTCAGTTTTGCTCCAGCTCCCGCTGTGCCAGCATCTCTTCCACGTTGATGCCGTACTTCTTTAAATTGACGCGGCCGTTTTCCAGCACAATGCCGTCTGCCTCCAGCATATCCGCCTGTTTCCCGGCGCCGCCGAAGACAAATTCCGCGGCCAGTTCGCCTTTGGAGTTTACCACACGGTAGCATGGAATGTGCTCCGGATCTGTGTTTTTATGTAAGGCGTTTCCCACGGCACGCGCCATCTTCGGCTCGCCTGCAAGCGCTGCTATCTGGCCGTATGTCGCCACTTTTCCGCGCGGAATCTGCTTTACCGCCTCATAGATTCTTTTGGTCGGGCTGTCCGTGATGATGTCGTAGCTCTCGGCGATCATGGTACGCACAGCGTCATCGGGTACGGTTCCGTCGAGGAGAATCGTGTTCCAATGTTCTTTGTTCTGATGATATCCCGGGATAACTGACGCGAATGCATCGCGCCAGTAGTCCCGCCATTCCGGGTTTGCTTTTACATTCAGCTGAATGATTCCGTCCTTTTCATAGACCCACAGAAATGCCTTTTTGCTTCCTTTCACGCGGATGAGCTGCCAGTTGTCATCGTGGAACGGTGCTTCCTGATATGTGTCCGGGAAGGAAAGGCCATAGGATAGCGCTTCTTCTCTTGTCTTCATTGCAGACTTCCTTTCTTCCTGTCGCGGGTGTTTTGATGTTTTTTCCGCAAAACACCCGCTTTTTTCTGTATTCGTCCTGCCGCTGCGATTCTGCTTTTTTCTGCGGCATTTTTCTTTATTATATCAGTCCGCCTGCTTCTGCGCAATTTTTCACCTGCTATTTTTTCATCTTCGGCTGGAAAATCCAGCTTGCAAGATACGCGAAAATCAACGCCGCTGATGTTCCGACAGCCCCCGCCTTTAATCCGCCCTGGAACAATCCTAAAAATCCGCTTTCTTTTACGGCATCTTTTACTCCCTGAAACAAAAGATGCCCGAACCCGAGCAGCGGCACCGACGCGCCTGCCCCGGCGTATTCTGCAAATGGATCGTAGAGTCCCAGAAAGCTCAACACCGCGCCCGTGCACACAAGCGTTACCATAATTCTTCCCGGCAGCATTTTCGTGCGGTCGAGCAGAATCTGGCACAGGGCACAAATGAGGCCGCCGACCCAGAAGGCATTGAAATATTCCATGAACGTTCCCATTTTACACATCCTCCTCCCGCTCGATTACAACCGCCTGTGCAATACCAGGCACGCTGCTGCCCTCCTGAAAGCTGACCTTCGACATCAGCGCACCAGTCGGTACAAACAGAATCCTCTTCCACTCTCCGTTTTCCAGCTTCGGCAGCAGATACTCCGCCAGCACCGATGCCGCACAGCCGCAGCCGCTTCCGCCCGCACCGGTGTCCTGTTTTGCCGGATCGAAGATCAGCATGCCGCAGTCACTGTGCTGTTCCGAGATATCGTATCCTTTTTTCTTCAGCAGCTCCAGCAGAATTTCCCGCCCCACAACGCCGAGATCTCCCGTCACAATGCGGTCGTAATCGGCCGGTTCCCGGTTGAAATCGACGAGGTTCTGTGCAATCGTATCGCACGCAGCGGGGGCCATGCAGGCGCCCATGTTCTGGTTGTCTTTCAGCCCGTAATCAATGATTTTTCCCGTCGTAGCGCCCGTGATTTTCACTCTGCTCTTCGTTTTTCCAAGCACACACGCGCCGCTTCCCGTCACCGTCCAGCTCGCGGACGGCGGGCGCTGGTTTCCGTAGGCGAGCGGAAAACGGAACTCCTTCTCCGCCGTTCCAAAGTGGCTCGATGTCACCGCCAGCACCCGGTCACCGTATCCTCCCGCGACTGCCATCGCGCCAAGCGAAAGCGCCTCCCCCATCGTCGAGCAGGCACCGAACAGGCCGTAGAGCGGGCAGTTCAGATCCACCAGGCCGAACGATGATGCGATTGACTGTGCCAGAAGATCGCCCGCAAAAATCATGCGGATCTGCTCCGGCCTCACATTGGCTTTCTGCATTGCCAGCTTCGCGGTGGCAAGCTGCAGTTCACTCTCGCCCTCCTCCCAGCTCTCCTGCCCGCACATCGGGTCCGAAAGCGTGTGCGAAAAGTATTCGCCCAGCGGTCCATCCTTTTCCTTTTCTCCTACAATCGCCGCGCTGCCCTCGATATAGACGGCTTTGGCAAACGAGATGCTCTGCTTTCCTGTCATCTGTCTCATCGGCAAATTCCTCCGTTTTCTTATTTTGCGTCTTACCATTTCTGACCTTCAGTATTTCCGTTTTTTCCATTCTTACGCATGATTTTCCTGTTTTAGGGAACTCTGTACGCTGTAGCACAAAAATCCTGTTTCAGAAACTTTTAGAGGAATGTTTTTCATGAGTGAAATGCTGTATCTTCAGACGGAGCGGAATATCAAAATCACCAGTCCCGTCGTGACGCTCGGCGATGTGGCGCAGCTTTCCTGTTCAGACGGCGCTGTCCTCGCCCGCAATCAGGTCCGCCGCGTGGCGCATCTTCCCGATGACGGATACGGGCGCTACGTCTGCTCCGCCTCCACCCTCGTCCGCCTCGTCACGGAGGCCGAGGAGCATGTCGATGTCACCCACATCGGCGAGCCGAATTTTATTTTAACGTACGAGGATCCGCGTCAGAAAAACACCTGGATCAGCTGGTGCAAAACGATTCTGGTCGGCATCCTTACGTTTATCGGAACTGCGTTTTCCATTATGACCTTCCACACCGACATCGGCGTCCGCGAGCTGTTTTTGGATGTTTACACCCGTTTTCTCCCGCAGATGACGCCCGGATTTTCGGTGCTGGAAATTTCATATTCCATCGGCATCGGCCTTGGCGTCGTGCTCTATTTCAACCATTTCGGACGGCGGAAATTCACGCAGGACCCGACGCCGCTCGAGGTGGAAATGCGGGTCTACGAGGATGATATCGATACGACCATTATCGAACAGAACGACCGCTCCGGTAAAGGAAAGGAGGCTTTTCATGCGAATCCTGCCAGAGATCCTGCTGATCACAGCCGGTCTTAGCCTTGGCTTTTTCATCGCGAGCGGCCTTGTCGCGCTTGTGATCGGCCTTGGCATCGTGACACGGTACGCCGGCATCACAAAGACAGCAGGGAGCCTGCGTTTTTACGAATGCTGCTGTATGGCCGGGGCGCTGTTCGGCGATCTTTTCTCGCTTGGCACCTTCTCGTTTTCCCTGCCCTCCTGGACGGCCGGTGTGTTCTGGCTTTTTGCGGGCATTTATCTGGGAAGCTGGATCATCGCGCTCGGCGAAGTCGTCAACCTGTTTTCGATCCTCTGCCGCCGGATCGGACTGACGCGCGGACTGCCGTTTGTAATTCTCTGCATGGCGGCAGGGAAAATCGCGGGCTCTCTCTATTATTTTGCAAGTGGATTTCAATAAGAACTGGAGGTAAGATGTGATGCAGAGTTTAAAAAGTGAACGGGCAAAAAAAGAATACGAACAGTTTGTCAAAGAGGTGACGCCAAAGCAGAATCTCTTCTGCAATATGGCAAAAGCCTTTATCGTCGGCGGTCTGATCTGTGTCGTGGGGCAGATTCTGCTCCATATCGGCAAAACGCAGTTCTCGCTCAGCAAAGATGACGCCGGCTCCTGGTGCTCGCTGATTCTGATCCTTAGCAGTGTGATTTTAACCGGCCTCAACATCTATCAGAAAATCGTCACCTTTGCCGGCTGCGGTGCGCTCGTCCCGATCACCGGCTTTGCCAACTCGGTTGCAGCTCCTGCGATTGAATATAAAAAAGAAGGACAGGTCTTCGGCATCGGTGCGAAAATTTTCACCATCGCCGGACCTGTCATTCTGTACGGTGTCTTTGCAAGCTGGCTGCTCGGCTTTCTCTATTGGCTGTGGACCGCTGCCGGGAACTGGTTTTAAATCAGTTCCGCAGCGCTTCCGCCTCTTCTTTTGTGCAGCCCTCGCGGCTGTAACGGGCTTTTTCATAGCCGTCGTGCAGCCGTCTCATGCCGTCGCCGGAAAGCTCGTTTCTCTCTTCCAGCTCCGCCGGGGTTTCGACTCCGGTCGGCTGGTATTTTCCGGCTTTTTTGATCGTTTTTTTATACTGCCGGCGGATACGCATATTCGGGGAGAGATAGCCCTCTTTCTTTTCCCGCCGCCACGGCAGATTTTCCCGTTCGTCGTTTCCCTGATGCAGGAAGAGAACTTCGTCCTCCTCATCCTCTGAGAAGGCTTTTCCCGCATTTTTTACGCTCTGGTAAATCGCCCGCAGAACCGCGGTTCCGACGGCAACCATCACAAGATACATGACCGCCGTAAAAAGATTCTGGATCCACTGCGGCATCGGTTTGTACTCTTTGTCCCCCAGCATATCGGACAGATCGGCCTGCTCCATGCCCTGCGGCGCCTCGACCTCCGGTGTTTCGATCGTAAGATCGCTTTCCAGCTCTTTCGGCTCATAACCTGCGATCGCCTCCGCAATCGGATCCTTTCCGTAGAGCGCCGATGGGAGCACGAACAGTACCAGAAGGAGTACTGCAATTTTCAGGATCAGTTTTCCCGTCCGCTGCATCGTCTCCACCGGGAGATTGGCGATTTTCTGATGGTCACGGATGAACCCGTGCATGCCGTCGAGGTACTGGCAGAAGAAGCACAGGAATACATCTGCAAAGAAAAACCAGTAGATCAGATGCCAGTAGAACGGCATTTTCATCAGCACACCGATCACATACTGTATCATAAACCAGAGAAAATGAAGGGGCTTTGGCTCATCGAGGAGCGTCGGGATCTCCCACGCTTCCATATCCGCCAGCGGCATTGAGCCGGCCGGCAGTTCCTGCGCTGCTTTCTTTAACTGGCCTTTGCGGATTCTGACATAGCCGCGGATCAGGAAAATCACAGCGGCCATAAGACCCGTCATCACGCCGGAAAGGCTCTCCAGAAATGCAGGAGAAATACCGTTCTCAAACTTGTTTTTTCCATCGTTTGCCGCCACAGCCGCTTCAATTACCGCTGCCGCCTGCACACTGAACAGGGAACAGAAAAATTTCGCTGCCAGATACGTCACCGCGCAGACCGCAATTCCGCCAAGCAGAAACTGCCAGAGTGCTTTCGTTTTCCGGATCAGAATCCAGCTTGCGGCGGCCGGAATCAGCAGCAATAAGGATATGGCGCAGAAATACAGCGCCTCCCTTCCCGTCAGCTCCAGAAAACCGGCGGCAAAGCCATAGATGCCGGCGAATAAAAGCCAGACATGAAGCCAGGTCAGCGGGATCTGTACCGGTGTCTTTTTTATTTCCATGGTTTCACCTCCCAGCCGATTGCGGTGTACGCACGGTTCTGCTCTGACGGAACTTCTTCGCCCGGCAGATACGGAATCACCCACAGCACCTGGTTCTGCGCACCGGAGAGCAGATGAAGAGCCTCACGGACCTCATCGGTTCTGTTTTTGGATACGACAACGTAGGTGTGGCCGGTGAGCTCTTTTTCCGCCTCTTTGTGCAGAAACTCCGCGCTGCCTGTGAGATTGCCCCCAAGCTGCACGCACGCCAGTTTCCGGTTCAGCTCCGCTGTTTTTCCGGCGCCCGCTGCCAGATGGACACGCAGCTCCTCGCCGGTCTCCTCATCTTTCGCATTGCTCTTCACCCACAGATTCATCTTGTTTTTCACCATCCGCGCCGCAAGCGAAGACGTGATGCGGATGCTCTCCTCGACCTGCGCTTCCTCGCGCAGAATGTTGGCGTCCTCGATATCGAGAAGCACCGTAACTTCCACGCTCGTCGTCGCGTCAAACTGGTTGACCATCAGATCTCCCATCCGTGCCGACGATTTCCAGTTGATGCGATTCATCGGGTCTTCTTTCCGGTAATCGCGGATACCAGAAAATTCAAACGGGTCCTCGTACAGGCGATTCCGTGACAGAACCATGCCCGACACGGCACGGCAGATCATCTGAATCCGTGCAGTATCGACCTGGCGCGGGTAAACGTACATCTGTGTCTGCTGCGGGTAATCGCTGTAAAGACCCTCCCGGAAAAAAAGATCGTACGCTACGGCATGCGCACCGGTGATCTCGTAGAATCCTCGTTTTTTCGCCTGAAACGGCAGTGTTCTCGTGACCTGCTGATGAAACAGGAACGAAAAGACATCGCGTTTGTAGCTCTGGTCGGTGATGCTCGCGTTTGCTTTTGCCTCGCGGTCGAATTCCAGATTGCGGCTCATCGAAATGCCAAGCTCGAGTGCCGGAATCGGCAGCAGTTTGTCGTTTACGACGACCTCTTTTAACGTACTCTCCTCGCCCTCATAGATCGCGGAATCCTGGAAGCTGACCTGGATTTTCAGATTTTTCTGCCAGTTTTTCTGGTACAGCTTTTTCTGCAGAAACCAGGCGAGCGCCATTCCAAATAGTAATAAAAGAAGCATAGTCCGTTACCTTCCTGACCAGTTTTCGGTCGGCAGATCGATGCGGTTTAAAATTTCCTCGATCACCGATTCTGCGGCTCTTCCGTCGTCTGCGCCGATCTGCATGGTGAGACGGTGTGCGAGTACCGGAACAGCCACGGTCTTGAAGTCCTCCGGCACAACGTAGTTTCGTCCCTGCACCAGCGCGTGGCCCTGTACGGCACGTAAAAATGCGAGTGTTCCACGCGGGCTCACACCGCTTGCAATTTTGCTGTTGACTCTCGTCTCCTGTACGATGCGGACGAGATACTGTACCAGTTCCGGATGCAGGTAGACTTCTTTACACGCCTCCTGCAGGGTACGGATTTCTTCTTTTTGGCAGACAGACGACAGCTCGGCGAGCGGCTCCTCGGTCAGAAAACGGGCGATCATCTGTGTCTCTTCCGCCGGGCTTAATGCTTCCATCGAAAGTTTCATTAAAAAACGGTCCATCTGCGCCTCCGGCAGCGGGAAGGTTCCGAGCGTCTCGAGCGGGTTCTGCGTGGCGATGACGAGGAACGGCTCCTCGAGCGGCCGTGTCACACCGTCCACGGTGATCTGGCGCTCAGCCATGCACTCGAGAAGGCTGCTCTGCGTCTTCGGCGTTGCACGGTTGATCTCATCGGCAAGCAGAATGTTGCAGAAGGCAGGGCCTTTCGAAAAGACGAACTCTCCGCTTTTGGCATCAAAATAATTGAGACCGGTGACATCGGACGGCAGTAAGTCCGGTGTGAACTGGATGCGGCCGAACTCTGCCTCGACGGATTTCGCAAGGGATTTCGCCATGACCGTTTTTCCGGTTCCCGGGACATCCTCGAGCAGGATATGACCTTTGGCAACAAGGCAGGTCAGGACAAGCTCGATCGTGCGCTCGTTTCCGATCATGACCTTTGCGATATTTTCTTTTAATTGCTGCAATACATTATTTTCCATGTTTTGCTTCCTCCAATAGTAAGATTTAATAAAAAAATCCACCCCTCGCTGCTCTGTTTTGTAAGAACAGCACGATAAATTTATTTTACAGCACATATTTTCGGAAGACAAGCAGAAAAAGGACGATGCTGTACATACTTTTCACAGCATCGCCCTTTACGGTTTCTTCTATAAATTAGCTTGTCTCTTACAGTGCTTTCCGGTACAGCGCCTCGATGTCCTGCTGACGGGACACTCTCGGGTTGACGGCGATGTTTCCGCTCTTCATCGCATCTACCGCCATCGGCACGATTTTGCTCTCGATCTCCTCTGCTGTCACTTCTTTTCCCTTTGCCGCCTGGCGGATCGCATCGGTCAGGCTGGCCGGGATTCCGATGGCTGCGGTCAGCTCGCGGATCGCGCCGACCAGCATCATTGGCTCAAATTCATCGGCGTATGCCGGGATTTCGCTGATGTAGTTGTAGATCTTCAGATATCTTCCATGGTCTGCCAGTGCATTGTACTCTGCGATGACCGGAAGCAGAACGGCATTTGCCACGCCGTGCGGCACATCGAAGAAGGCGCTCACAGGATGACTCATTGCATGGACATTTCCAAGTCTTGCGTAGGAAAATGCAATACCCGCGAACAGCGAACCGGTCAGCATCGCCTCTGCGGCTTCGAGATCGGTTCTGCGCGCCACGAAACGGCGGATATTTTTACCGATCAATTCCATCGCTTTTTCTGCCATGGCATCGGAGAACGGAGATGCGGCTGTGGAAATATAAGCCTCCTCCGCATGGATAAAAGCATCGATACCGCAGGCTGCCGCAACGGATGCCGGAGCGGAAGTTAAAAGTTCCGGATCAAGAATGGCATACTCCGGCAGAAGTTCATAGCTGAATACGGTCAGCTTGTAATCTCTGCTGTGGTCGGTGATCACGGAAAATGCGGTCACCTCGGAGCCGGTTCCCGCAGTCGTCGGAATGGCAATCAGCGGGACAATTTTTCCCGGCACTTTGTGTGCGCCTTCGTATTCCGTGATGCTTCCGCCGTATTTTGCCGTCACACCGACGGCCTTTGCTACATCCATCGGAGAACCGCCGCCGAGTGCTACGAGAAAGTCTGCGCCGGAAGCAAGATAGCTCTCGGTTGCTTTTTCTACTGTCGTCACAGACGGATTCGCCTCAATATCTGTGAAAATATCGGCTGCGATGCCTGCCGCTTTCAGGCTGTCCGCTGCTTTGTCCACAACGCCCATTTTTTTCAGGGTAGGACCGGAAAGAATCATCGCATGGGTTCCGCCCATCTTCTTGGCACACTCCGGCAGTTTGGCAAGCGTTCCTGCTCCGACAATAATATTCTGTGGAATCGAAAATTCGAATGGATTCATCTTATTTTTCCCCTTTCTTTCAGAAAGCGTGCCGAAAATTTTTCTTTCCGACACGCTTTGTTTTATCCTATCTCAGCTTCAGCCAGCCATTTTGGCAAGGACACGGTCGATTGCTGCATCGATGACAACGTCGAGTTCCGCATCGTCTGCCTCCGGCATCAGGGACGCTGCGTCCTCGTCGGAGATCAGCTCGATCAGACTGCCGAACTTCTCTTTATATTTGAACTTGCAGACTGCAAAGAATACAACACCGAGGAGGCTCCAGCCGCCTACCATCAGCCACTCCTGCCATACCAGCGTTCCGCCGGAACCAGGAATGCAGTAAACAAGTACCATACATCCGGACATCAGAACCGCCATGGTTCCAACAAATTTGTATGCCGGAACACGGTACGGACGCGGCATATCCGGCTCTTTCTTCCGCAGGATCAGGAAGGAAAGAGATACCATACAGTAGGCAAGACAGCATCCAAAGTTACCTGCATCACAGATCCACACCATCATGCCTCGTCCTGCAAACGGAGCCAGCATAGTCAGCGCGCCGACCAGGAACAGGGCGTTGATCGGAGTTTTGTGCTGCGGATGAAGCTTTGCGAACATCGGCGGAATCATGTAGGATTCAGCCATAGAGTACAGGGCACGGGAACCGCCGATCATAAAGGAGTTCCAGGATGTGATGATACCGCACATACCGCCGACGATGATGACTTTTGCCATAACCTCTGTACCGAACGCTTTCGCCATCGCATCTGCTGTGACAAGTCCGGTTCCTGCTTCCGAGCTCAGGATTTCGGACGGGTTCAGCACATAGCCGACAGCCAGGATAACACAGGAATAGAAAACAACAGCGAGTACAACGGAGAGAATCATCATTTTACCGATTTTCTTTAACGGAACGTTGATTTCCTCTGCTGCCTGCGGGATAACGTCAAAGCCGATGAAGAAGAACGGGGTAACAACAGCAACTTTGATGATGTTCTGGAACATCGTTCCGGTGCTCTCGCCGACGAACATCTGTCCCTGCAGATTGCTGGAATCTCCGTTGATCACGGATGCCACAATCAGAAGGATACCAGCGCCGCCGATGATACAGGTAAGGACCGTCTGCAGAACGGCTGCTGTTTTTGCGCCCAGCACATTGATCAGTGTGATGAGGAACGCTACAATAACGGCTACGGCTACCCAGGAAGCATAGATATCAAATCCTGCCACGCTGTACATATAGCCTTTCAGGAATCCCGGCCACAGATATGTGATGATGGTTGGGAAGGCGCACGCCTCGAAACACGTAACACTGACGTATCCTAAAATAATCGCCCAGGTACAGATGAACGAACCGTTCGGGCCCATCGCCTTGTAGCTGAAGACGTGCTCGCCGCCGCACTGCGGCATCGCTGCAGTCAGTTCTGCGTAAGTCAGTCCGATGAAGAAGATCATGACACCGCCGATCGCAAACGCAATTGAAGCTCCGACAACGCCGCCCTTCTGAATCCAGCTTCCTGAGGATACGACCCAGCCCCAGCCGATCATGGCTCCAAAAGCGATGACGAGAATATCCCATGCACCTAATACTTTGTCAAATTCTGATTTTTTCTGTTCCATGGCTTATTCCTCCCCGCTTCCGTATTTCTTCTGAATCAGTTCCTCGAGATACTCCGCTGTGCCCTCCACGCCAAGGAATGCACTGTTGATCAGAATGTCTCGGTTGTGCCGGTCTCCGCGGTTGCTGCCGGTCAGCGCCAGATGACGCTTGTGATACCGTTTGTCCTTCTCGAGCAGCAGAATTTTTGCATCGCTCTCGGAAAGGCTGTGGCTCTTCATGATATTCTGAATGCGGATCTCATCCGGTGCATAGATAAAAGCCCGGAGGAGCTTGATATCTTTGCTGTCCTTTAAGATGTAATCCGCGGATCGTCCGATGATGACGCAGGCTTCTTTTTCTGCCAGTTTCCGGATGATCTGCTTCTGTACATGAATCGCACGCTCGGTCAGGTCCGCATATTTGGAGAAGGATCCACGGACATCGCCCTCGGCTCCTTTTCCGGCAATCGTACCGCCCTCTTCTACACGGTTCATGATGTCTTTCGGAATTCCGACTTCTTCAATAATCTGATCCACCAGCTCGCGGTCGTAGAACTTAATTCCGAGATCCTCCGCAATTTTCCTGCCGATGGCATTTCCTTTGGCTCCGTACTCGCAGCCGATTGTGATAACCAGATGTCCCATACCGTTTTCCTCTCACATTTAATTTCTCTGTTTTACCTGTTGTTTCCGATTCACAGAATGAAAAGAAAAACAGGACAGGGGCGAAGCATGGTTCTTTGCTTTTTGACGTCCTTGTCCTGTTCTTTTCACGCTATGAGATTTTCTTTGTTTCTATAAGAATTCTTTATTTTTCCAGAGCTTTTACGGTTTCTTCGATGATAGCAACTGCCTTGTCGCAGTCCTCCTCGGTTACGATAAGCGGAGGGATCAGACGAATGATGTGCGCTCCGATGGCGGTGATCAGCAGATGGCGGTCAAGGCAGCCATGTTTGACTTCTACGCCGCTGATGGTATCATCAAACTCTACGCCGACCAGCAGTCCCTGATGTCTGACTTCTTTGACATGCGGCAGTTTTGCTAATTTTTCTGCGAAGTAATCACCGACTTTCTTTGCATTTCCGGCAAGGTCGCGGTCGATCAGTTCGTTGACTTCTGCCAGTGCTGCTGCACAGCTGACTGGATGGCCGCCGAAGGTAGTTCCGTGAGATCCCGGGGTAAAGGCTTTTGCTACTTCAGCTGTTGTGCAGATTGCGCCAATCGGCATTCCGCCGCCAAGACCTTTTGCCATGGATACGATATCCGGTTTGATGCCGTAGTTCATGTAAGACATTACCGCACCGGTTCTGCACCAGCCGGTCTGTACTTCATCAATCAGAAGCAGCATGTCGTTCTCATCACAGAACTTCCGGAGTCCCTGCATGAACTCTTTCGTTGCTGGATGAACACCGCCTTCGCCCTGTACCGGCTCAACCATGATGGCGATGGTGTTTTCGGTACATGCATCTTTGAAGGCCTGCAGATCATTATACGGTGCGTAGGAGAATCCGTAGGTCATCGGTCCGAATCCAACCTGGCATCCGTTGCCCGGCTGACCGGTTGCAGACATGGCACCGAAGGTTCTTCCATGGAAGCCCATCTTTGCGGTTACGATGTGGTAACGGTTCGGGCCGTATTTCTCGATGCCGTACTTTCTTGCCATTTTGATCATGGCCTCGTTCGCCTCGGTACCGGAGTTCTGATAGAAGATCTTGTCCATGCCGATGGTCTCGCAGACTTTCTCAGCAAGCAGTGCCTGCGGGATGGTGTATGGATAGTTGAAGGTATGCATGATATCGTCGAGCTGCTCTTTTGCTGCAGCAACAACTTTCGGGTTTCTGTTTCCGGCGTTGTTTACGGCGATGCCTGCGTAAAAGTCAAGATACGGCGTTCCGTTTTCGTCGTACATGTACATCCCCTCTGCGGTTTCTGCAAGGAAATCGAAACGCTCGTAGGTCTCGATCATGTACTTGTTTACTTTGTCTTTGATGTCCTGAACCGTTAATCCTGTGTCTTTTAATCTCATAGTGTTATCCTCCCATAGCGTTGAAAAGATTTTTTAAATAAAAAACAAAAAAGCAAAGACTACTCGTTGGTAAGCGTCTTTGCTTTGTTTTTCGTTTATTATTTTGTACAACCATACAATAGCACCACTCCCTATATTTGTCAATTACTTTTTTAAAAAAGTTTTTTATTTTTTCTTTTTCTTTAACACCCGCTTTTTCTATTCTTTTTTGATGTTTTTTCGTCTTCCGCCGTATTTTTTTCATATCCGTTGTTTTTTATTCTGATGTTCCAGTGGATTTCTGTCCATTATATTGAACAGTTCATTCCAAAAAAGAAAGCCTGTTATTCTGCGGCTTTTAGTGATAGTCGAGAAAGAAACACATGCAGCTCGTCTTCTCCATCCCTCTGTTGCGGTAGATGTGGGTCTGGTCTGTCTCGAAACGGAATGCCTGCTTCAAGTGGATCTCATGCTCTTTTCCATTGCACTCCACGGTCATCACGCCGTCTGTCACCACCAGGTACTCTCTTGTTTTCTCTCCGTGGCCGCCGCTCACATACGTTCCGCCCGGTTCGATGTCGATGCGGTAGATTTCCACAAGCCGCGTGTCCTCATACGGAAAGCACGTCCACACAGTGTACTGCCCCTCCAGCTCTTTCGTCGGAACCAGATCCTCCGGTGTCACAAGATAACTATCCACCAGCGGCGTTGCAATCAGCTCCTGAAATTCAATCCGCAGGCCGCTCGTAATCTTCCCAAGCACGCCAAGCGACGGGTTCGCCGTTCCCTTTTCGATCTGCGAGAGCATACTCTTGCTGACCCCGGTCTGCTCTGAGACCTGGTCGAGACTCATCCCTTTCGACTGCCGGATCCGTTTCAGATTGACCGCCACATTTTCTGTCAGATAATCCATGTTCTTCCACCTGCCTTTCTTCGTATTTTGCTCATTGTAGCACACCTTCCTCCGATATTCCAGTGAATATTTTCAAACTTTCTGCCGCCTTTCCCCGCTTCGCCTTTCTTTTCTTCCTTTATCCGCCCGGGTTTCAGGCGCTTTTCTCTGCCTTTCCCAGGAAAAGCGCCCTTCCGCCGGATTTGTATTTTTGTCAGACCTTTTCCATCCGCATCTGCCGCAGAATCTTCTTTTCCATCCGCGACACCTGCACCTGCGAAATCCCCAGTTTTCCGGCGATCTGCGCCTGCGTCATGTCCTGAAAATAGCGCATGTAGATGAGCTGCCGCTCCTTCGCGGGCAGTCGTCCCAACAGCTCTTCCAAGAAAATCCGGTTCAGCAGCTTTTCCTGCCCGTTCTCTTTTTCCGGAATGCGGTCCATCAGAGAAATATCGTGGTTTTCCCCCTGATAGATGGTCTTCTGCAGCGATTCCACCTCCGCGCCGGACTCCATCGCCTCCACGATTTCCTCCACGGTAACATCAAGCTCCCCCGCTATCTCCGCCAGCGTCGGATCGCGCCCGTTCTCCCGCTCCAGCCGCTCCCGCACCGCATACGCTTTCCACGCCAGTTCCCGGATCGGGCGGCTCACCTTCACCATCCCCTCCGACCGCAGAAACCGCCGGATCTCCCCCGCAATCATCGGAACCGCATACGTCGAAAAACAGACTTCAAACGAAGGATCAAATTTATCAATCGCCTTCAACAGCCCAATGCTCCCGATCTGGCACAGATCCTCCATCTCCACCCCGCGGTTTGCAAACCGCCTCACCATGCTCCAGACCAGTCCCATATTTTCCTCTGCCAGTGTATCCCTTGCCGCTTTATCCCCTTCGTGTGCCTTTTCGATCAGGGCAAGCGTATGTTCCATGCATTCTGACTCCTATGACTTCCGATCCGGCCCTTACATTTCCGGATGCACACCGATTTTCCGTTTCATCACCACTTCCGTCCCCCATCCCGGATGCGACCTTACTTCCAGCTCATCCATAAACGCCTCCATAAACGAAAACCCCATCCCCGACCGCTCCAGCTCCGGGCAGGTCGTAAACATCGGCTCCATCGCCTTCTCCACATTTTCAATCCCGACGCCGGTATCTTTTACCGTCACCTGAAACACCTTCTCCTCCAGATCCAGCACACACTTCATCTGAATTTTACCTTTTTCCTGCCGGTATCCGTGAATCATCGCATTCGTAACCGCCTCCGAAATCGCCGTCTTGACATCCGCCACTTCCTCCACCGTCGGATTCAGCTGCGCCAGAAACGCCGCCGCAGACACCCGCGCAAAACTCTCATTGCAGGGACGGCTCTCAAATTCCAGCGTCATCGTATTCCACCGCATCTTCTCTTCTGTTTTCATCCTTTCTCGCATCATCCCATTCCCCTTTCTGCCCACTCCCCGTCCAAAACCTACTTCCACGTCTTCTCCTCTTCCACCTCAATCACCCGCGTCACCCCCGACATCACCAGAATCCTCCGCATCCGCTCTCCCACATGCACCGCTCTCACCTTCCCGCCAATCAGCTCCATCTCCCGAAACCTTCCCATCACCAGTCCAATCCCCGAACTGTCCATAAACACCGTCTTCCGAAAATCAAACACCACCTCCCTCACATTCCTCTCCACCAAAATCTCCCCCGCCTCCTCCCGAAGCCGGTCAGCCACAAAATGATCCACCTCTTCCGGAAGCCGAATCGTCATCACCGCATCCTTCACCCAAACACGATTATCCATTTCCCATCCTCCCTCTTTCCTGTCATAAAATAAAAAACACAAAAGATTTTTCGCCGTAAAGCGAATTTCATCTTTTGTGTTTTATCTTCTCACTTTTATACTTTTTTGCCCTTCGTCCCACGCACCCTCCGCGTAGTCAGTGGTATCAGCCCGACGAAACAGCGCCGCATCTCCTGCGGCATTCTGCCCCGTGGGCGTCCGTCCTCACTATTCCTCCGTCTTCACAGTCCCCCCCAGCGCCTCAATCTGCTGCTCGGCCTTAGTAGCCTTCTGGGTTCCCGGGAACTTATCGATGATCTCCTGGAACACCGAAATCGCATTATCGGTATCCCCACTCAGCCGATACGCATGCGCCAGATAGTTAAGCACCGTATAGTCACTGTCGTTGATATTCTTAGCCTTCGAAAGCTTATCAATCGCCTCAGTGTAATTCGCATCGTCAAATGCATTCACACCCGACTGCGAAAGCTCCTGGAACATAGACGACTGCATGCTCTTGTAAATAGTGTCATACACAGCCTTTGCGTCCACAGAAAGCACCTCCGGGTTGACCTCGGTCAGTGCGTTTGTTGCGTTGCTCGTGTTGCCCTGCTGCTGCGCTTCCACAGCCTTTAAAAGGTTCTCGTAGGAAGCCGCCGTATCCTGTGCCGTCTGGATCTGCTGCTGCGCAGAAGCCGTCGTTTCGTTCAGAGAATCCACCTGGCTCTGGAGCTGGTTCAGCTGGGCCTCCTGGCTCGCCATCTTGCCGCTGTATTCCACAACCTTCTCGTCCGCCTGCCGGTTAATTCGCTGCGTATTCGCAGGCCCGATCAGGAACCACACAACCAGTGCGCCAAGCACCAGCCCAATACCGATATTCAGCATCGTTGCCGCTGTAGACGTCTCGCGGAACGTCGGCGGAATAATCACCGTATCCCCGCTTACCACACGCTCACGCTCGTCCTCGCGCTGCTCCTCCGTACGCTCCCTGCGGCCGAACCGCCGCGGCTCCAGCGACGTCTGCGTACCCGTCTGGAAATCAACCTCCTTCAGGAAACGAAGCGTCGTCGAGTTCGTCTTGTCAATTTTCGCCGCCTTTTTCAGAATCTTCCGCGCTTTCTCATACTCACCCTTGTGAATATAAATCAGCGCCAGCAGATGATATCCCTTGATCAGCTTCGGATTCTGGTTCAGAATCTTGCGCAGCTGGATCGCAGCCACATCCTCATTGTTCTCGCGGCAGCATTTCAGCGCACTGTTGTATTTCTTGATCGTCTGATTGATCATATCCAGCTTCGCCTGCTCCGCCTGCAGCGTCGCAATATACTCCGTCGCCACATTATTCTCCGGCATAATATTCTTGCTGATGATCCACTCACTTAACGCCGCAACCGCTTCACCCGTCTCAAAATAGACAAGGCCTAACAAGTTCCGCGCATGGATGTTGTATTTGTTAAACTTCAGACTCCGCCGCAGCATATCGATCGCTCCGGAAAGATCCCGGATCTCTGCCTTGTCGAGGCCCAGATTGTAGTACATATTCGAAAGAGAAAAACATTTTCTCTGTACTCTCAGGTTAAAACCACAGTTGGGACAGATCTCCATTCCGACGTCCACAACCGATTTACAATTCATACAGTTCATTCCGGCACCTTACTCTTCCTTTTCCGCTTCTGTCTCGTTTTCCTGTTCCGGCTTGTCGTTTTTCATCATTTCTTTCAAAATGTCGATCACATCCGTCAGATCACGGCTGTAAATCGCATCCTCCACCTCGTCCACATCGAGACACGGTTTAAACTTCTTCAGTTCTTCTTCGTAATTTAACATAAACAAAAAATTCCTTCCTGTATTCGCTAACCATTCCGCTTTGCAAGATATGCTTTCAGTTCGCCCGCCAGATACAGAGAACCCACGCAGAACAGCATGCCGCTGCCCTTTTTGCCCAGTGCCTTCTCATACGCTGCCCCGATCTCCGGTTCCGCGCAGACATCCGTGCATCCTGCTTTTCTGAAGTCCTCTGCAAGCACTTCCGCCGGTACGACGCGGCTTCCGTCGATCTGCGTTGCAACAACATGGGACGGATGGATGCCCTCGCAGATTTCACCGATCATCTCATGATAGTGCTTGTCTGCAACTGCCGTGAACAGAATCGTGATCTCGTTTTCTTTCGCAAAATAGCCTGCCGTGCTGACAAACTGTGCAATGCCGTCCTCGTTGTGCGCGCCGTCGATGATGACGCCCGGCGCAGCCATTTCCATACGGCACGGCCATTTGATCTTCGAAAGGCCTTCCGCAAGCACGTTCTTAGGAATGTCGTGCACGTCCTGCAGAATATGCATCGTGTAGAACGCAAGGCTTGCATTCATCATCTGGTATTTTGCCACGTACGGAATCGCAAGCTCTGCTTTTTCGCCGCCTGGGTATGCAAAGGTAAAGGTGATGCCCTCGCGGCTCTGTGTTTTCATCTCATAGAACGACGGCTCCATCGGCCATGCCGGGCTTCCCATCTCTTTCGCCTTTGCGGCAATGACAGAAGCCGGACCTGGCTGGCTGGCGTCGTAGATTACCGGGACACCGGCTTTGATGATGCCGGCTTTCTCTCCCGCAATCGCCTCGAGGGTATCGCCGAGATACTCGGTGTGGTCGCGGCTGATGGACGTGATGATGCATGCCAGCGGCTTTTCGACCACATTTGTCGCATCCAGCCGTCCGCCAAGGCCGGTCTCCATGACCAGGTATTCCACGCCGGCTTCTTTGAAAATCAGCATTCCCATCAGGAACAGCGTCTCAAAATAGCTCGGATGGCCTTCGCCCTCCGCCTCGTATTCTTTGGCTGCTTTTTCCACTTTGAGAAATGCGTCGAGAAACTGCTCATCCGACACATCTTCCCCGTTGATCTGGAACCGCTCGTTGATGCGTACAAGGTGCGGGGAGGTAAAAAGTCCTGTCTTTTTGCCGCCTGCAAGCAGCATCGCATTCAAGTACGCGCAGACGCTTCCCTTTCCGTTCGTGCCCGCCACATGGATAATTTTGATCCCTTCCTGCGGATTCCCAAGGCGCGAAAGAAGCTCCCTCGTATGTTCCGGCGGATGCTTCACCGTAAATTTCGGTATTGTTTCGATATAATCAACTGCTTCTGTATAATTCACTTTATTTCACCATTCTTCAGTATTTTAGGGCTGCTTTCAAACCCTAGTATCATTATAATCGAGTGACCGGATATGTCCATAGCAATTTTCAAAATTTTGTCCCGACTTTTCGACTTTCCCCGTAAAAAGATACAGTGGGACGTCAAAATCCGCCCCACTGTATGATCTTTCGGACACTCTTTTTAATTCTGCAGACCGCCGTCTTCGGCCGGTTTATCGCTGTTTTCTGTTTTTGACGGCTCAATCTTGTCGCCTTCGCCCTCCGGCGCACCGGACGGCGCTGCCGTCAGTTCATCCTGCGGCGCAGTGCTCGTATTGGCATTTTCCTGTGTCACGTCCGTTTTCGTGCTGTCCGGGTTCGGCGTCGGCGTCGGTGTAGATACCGTTTTTGGCTCTTCATACATCATCGGCTCTGTCCTTGTCAGCACCTTCTTCGTCGAGCTGTTGCTCTGCTGCGCGATTGTAATCTGATCACCGTCTTCCAGGGTCAGACTATGCACCATCAGAATCGACGGGCTGACATAAACGGTATCCTGTATCTCCTCGTTGACTTCCACACGGCTCGATGCCGTAAAGTTTTCTCCGTAAAAGTACCAGGTATCTTCTCCGGATTTTTCGATTCGTTCCAGTGTTACCGGCAGAGCACCCATCTGCAGCTTCACACGCTCATACGGTGTCTCTCCGTCTTCTCCGTAAACGTACCGTTTTCCATACAGCATATCATACTGCAGCACCTCGAGATCCACCTGATAATTCTTCGTATTCCGTCTCGTCTGATGATACCGGAAAATGGTTCCGTCATGAATTCCCACACGGTTCATAACCTCTGCTGCAATCTGGTAGGAAGCAATGTTTTCCTGTTTCCTTTTCAGTCCCATGTTATCCCAGATCACGTATTCGGTCTGATACAGATAACGGTTCTCCAGATCTTCTACTTTCAGTCCCATCGTTGGCAGATGGTCCCCGTACATCACAAGTACCACCGGCTCCGGATAATCCGCAAGCTTTGTCGTCAGCTCTTTGACAAATTTGTCCATCTCATGGATCTGATTTACATAATATTCCCAGGAGTAATTATTTTTTTCCCGGTCTTCCGCGCCTGTCACTGTAATCTCCGGATCGTCAAGCACCGGCTCTGTCGGATAATCACCGTGGCCCTGTACCGAAATCGTATAGATATAATCCGGTTCGTCTGTCGCATCGAGCGTTTTTATGATCTCTTTTGTCAGAATATGGTCTTTTACCCATCCTGTCGCCGTCACATCCGAGATATCCGGCATATATTCCTCCGAGGTAAAGGTATCAAAACCAAGACGTGAGAACACACTTCTTCTGGAATAGAAGTTTGCTTCATTGTTGTGGATCGCATGGGTCGCATAGCCAAGATTCTTTAAAACATACGGCGCACTCTCACACGTCTCCTCTGAAAGCACCGATTTGTACGGATACTCACCCGCTCCGAAATACCGGAGGCTCATGCCGGAAATAGTTTCAAACTCTGTGTTTGCTGTTCCGGCTCCCACCACCGGCACGCGGAGATAACCGGAAGAATAATCCTTCATCAGCTGCCGGTAATACGGGATCGGATCCTCGGAAATGTTGAGGAAATTAACCAGCTCCGGATCGAAAAAGGACTCCAGCTGCAAAAAGATAATATTCGGTTTTACCGTATCATCCTCTTTTTGTTCGCCTTCACTCGTCTCAATCTGTTTCACGAGCTGTTCGGAATAGCCGTTCGGCTCTGAAATTCCCGTATCAAACAGGGTGACTGCCAGACAGTACGGATAGCCGTAATCCTGGTAGGCAAATGCGATGTTGACGAAATAGCTGGAAAGCACACGCTTTGCAAGCGCCAGATTTGTTGCTCCCGTAAAGAGTACAATTACCAGAGCAATCAACGGCACATTCAGATACCAGCGGATTTTCCCCTGAAATTTCGGTCCTTTGATCCAGACCCATACAAAAAATGCCAATAATGCCACAAGGGCTGCTACGACGAGGATCATGGTACCTTTCGACAGATACTTCGTCACGACCTTTGCGCCGTCGCTTAAATTCCGCAAGTCCGGTCCGGTAAACGGCGTGACGCGGTTTGCCAGAATCACACCGTTAATGATGCCGAGCAGCAGCCAGAAACAGCTCATCACCAGCCGTACCAGCACACGTCTGCGGAACAGATAAACTACCATAAAAGTAGTGAAGATCAAAAATGCATTGTACAAAAAGACCCATGGGCTTTCCACCATGTAGCTCCATGCAGATGCCAGCGAATGGCGGGAAAATGCTTCAATCACCAGATACAGAATACAGCATCCCAGGGCCTGCAGCGGCAAAGAGAGCCAGTTGCAGACTTTCACTACGGTTTCCTTGTTTCCATGCAGTTTTTTTCCTTTTTTCATTTATTTTTTCAGCTGCTCCAATCTTGTCTGAACCTGCTCCATCATCTGCTGATAGTTCGCCAGTTTTTCTTTCTCTGCCTGAACTTTTGCTTCCGGAGCTTTGTTGATAAAGTTCGGGTTGCCAAGCATGCCGTTGGAACGTGCGATCTCTTTTGTCAGACGCTCTTCCTCTTTCGTAAGGCGGGCGATCTCTTTTTCCAGGTCAACCAGCTCGGCAAACGGAATGTAGATCGTTGCCTGCGGGATCACTGCGGATACCGCATCGTCTGCGATGCCGGCTTTGTCTGCCTGTACGTGAACTTCGCTTGCTCCTGCCAGAGTTCCGAAGAATACAGCACCGTTTTTGAAAGTTTCCTGTACAGCAGCATCTTCCGTTACAACGAATACGCTTGCTTTCTTTGACGGCGGTACGTTCATACTGGTGCGGACACCACGGATGCTTCTTACCGCCTCTTTCATCATCTCAACGGCTGCCTCATCCTCTGCGTATGCAAAGTCTTCGGTCTCTTTCGGCCATGCGGCGATCATGATGGAATCCTCGTCCGGATTCAGTGTGCAGTAGATTTCCTCTGTGATGAACGGCATAAACGGATGCAGCAGCTTTAATGCATTGCCAAGAACGGTTTTTAAGGTCCACAGTGCAGCGCCCTTCGTCTCGTCGGTCTCGCTGTACAGACGCGGTTTTACCATCTCGATGTACCAGTCGCAGAATTCCTCCCAGATAAAGTCGTAAACCTTCTGTACGGCGATGCCGAGCTCGTAGCGGTCCATGTTGTCCGTTACTTCGGTTGCCAGGGTATTGACTTTGGAGAGAATCCATTTGTCTGCCAGTGTCAGTTTGTCTTTTGGCATCTTGGACGGAACCTCTGCTTTTTCCAGGTTCATCATGATGAAACGGGAAGCGTTCCATACTTTGTTTGCGAAGTTACGGCTGGCTTCTACACGCTCCCAGTAGAAACGCATATCGTTTCCAGGTGCATTACCGGTCATCAGCGTCAGACGGAGCGCATCTGCGCCGTATTTATCGATGACTTCCAGCGGATCGATACCGTTTCCGAGGGATTTACTCATCTTGCGTCCCTGGGAATCGCGAACGAGTCCGTGAATCAGTACGTGGTGGAACGGAACCTGTTTGGTCTGCTCCAGCGCGGAGAATACCATACGGATAACCCAGAAGAAGATGATGTCATATCCGGTTACGAGAACATCTGTCGGATAGAAGTAATCAAATTCCGGTGTTTTCTCCGGCCATCCTAACGTGGAGAACGGCCACAGCGCAGAACTGAACCAGGTGTCCAGGGTATCCGGGTCCTGGATGAGATGGGTGCTGCCGCATTTCGGGCATTTTTCCGGCATTCCGCCTCTTACAACGGTGATCTCGCCACAGTCATCACAGGTATAAGCCGGGATACGATGGCCCCACCAGAGCTGACGGGAAATACACCAGTCGTGGATATTGTTCAGCCAGTTCTGATAAATCTTGCTGAAACGGTCCGGGATGAAGTTTACTTCCCCGTTCTTCTCTGCTTCGCTGGCAGCGGCAGCCATATCCGCCATTTTTACAAACCACTGCGGTTTAATCATCGGCTCTACGGTTGTCTTACATCTGTCGTGGGTTCCTACGTTGTGAACGTGATCCACTACTTTTACAAGAAGGCCAAGCTTCTCGAGATCCTCTACCATGGCTTTTCTTGCCTCGTAGCGGTCCATGCCGGCGTATTTGCCGCACTTGTTGTTCATGGTTCCGTCATCGTTTAAGATGTTGATCTCTTCGAGGTTGTGGCGTTTTCCTACCTCAAAATCGTTCGGGTCGTGTGCCGGTGTGATTTTTACGCATCCGGTTCCGAACTCTTTGTCTACGTAAGCATCTGCGATAACCGGGATTTCACGGTCGGTCAGCGGCAGTTTCAGCATTTTTCCTACAATATCGGTGTATCTTTCATCCTCCGGATTGACAGCTACGGCAGTATCGCCGAGCAGAGTCTCCGGACGGGTCGTTGCGATTTCTACGAAGCGGCCTTCTTCTCCAACTACCGGGTAGTTGATGTGCCAGAAGTGGCCTGCCTGCTCCTGATATTCAACCTCTGCATCGGAGATGGAAGTCTGGCATACCGGGCACCAGTTGATGATGCGGCTTCCTTTGTAGATCCATCCTTTTTCATACAGACGGCAGAATACTTCTTCTACGGCTTTGGAGCATCCCTCGTCCATGGTGAAGCGTTCTCTCTCCCAGTCTGCGGAGGAGCCGATCTTTCTTAACTGGCTGTTGATGCGTCCGCCGTATTCTTTCTTCCACTCCCAGCAGTGCTCCAGGAATTTTTCGCGTCCGATTTCATCTTTGTCGATGCCCTGCTCTTTGAGCATATTGGTAACCTTTACCTCGGTTGCAATCGCCGCATGGTCGGTTCCCGGCTGCCAGAGGACTTCATATCCCTCCATCCGTTTGAAACGGCAGAGAATATCCTGCATGGTGTTGTCGAGTGCATGGCCCATGTGAAGCTGTCCGGTTACGTTCGGAGGCGGCATCATAATGGTAAACGGTTTTTTGTTCGGGTTTACAGTGGCGTGGAAATATCCTTTATCCAGCCATTTCTGATACAGTCTGTCCTCGAGTCCTTTCGGATCGTAGGTCTTTGCGAGTTCTTTGCTCATGAGATCCTCCTTTTATGTTTGGTGTATTGTGGTATTTATTCCCGCAGAGGCTTGTCTTAAATCAAAAACGCCCTTCACATACACATAACATGCATGCAAAGGGCGAAAATTCCGCGGTACCACCTTAATTTGTATCTCGTTTCGGAGTCTGTAACGTGACTCATGCGTGAGAACCTAATCATCACATCTTCTGTGCTTTTCAGCTCTCCGGTTCAGAAGCTACCTTCCATGACCACCTTCCCGGACAGCCTTTCAGCCGGTGAACCATCCTCTCTTTTGGGGCCTGCCATGTACTCCTCTTCCTCATAACCTTTTCTTTTTCTGTTGGAATAGAAACTGCATTTATCATAATCGCGTTTTTTTATTTTGTCAAGCCGCCGCGGGCAAAAACCTTTCTTCTTATGGAAGTTTTAAGATTTCACGCGCTTATTTTCGGTGAATCCGCGATGCACAGTACTGCATTTCTGCGCGGCCGTACGACGCGTAGCGGACCTGTTCTTTCGAAAACGGCTTCGCATTGCTTGGCCGTCCCAGGTTTTCGCCGTGGATCACCTGATCCACAAGGTCGATGAGATCTGCGAGAACGCCGAGGCTGAGCGGATTGTAAACCGGATGCGCCGTCGATTCAAACACCTGCGTGTGATGACCGCCGAAGAATTTCATGCGGCCGCCCTTTTTCACCAGCCACGCCATCAGACCAACCAGACCATCGTAATACTCTTCCAGGCTCGTTCCGCCCGGCACCTGCATCCAGACACCGCAGCCGCTTCCGATCGCATCTCCGGTGAACAGGTAATTCTGTTTCGTCTCCAGCACGACAACACTGCCCGGCGTATGGCCCGGTGTCTGACAGACGGCCAGCTCTGTGCCGCCGAGCGGAATCACGGAATCGGTACGGATGTCATGAATCTCCTCCCACGGTTTTAATTTTCCCGCTGTCAGTACGCTGAGCGTCTCCGGGTCCATCTTCTTTTCGTCGTGGCACATGTAAACCTCGTTGAACTCATCGATATGATACATGTGATCCGGGTGCGCATGCGTGATAACCAGCAGCAGAGGCTTATCTGTCAACTCCCTTATCACCGGCAGAATCTTTGCGCCTGCTGTGATGCCGGTATCAATCACAGCCGCTTTCTCTTCTCCTTCTACCACATAGAACGACGAATTTCCCGCGTCAAGAATACAGTAAATTTTTTCTCCGATTTCTGTTACCTGAAAACCTTCCATGATGTAAAACCTCCTTAAAATAATAATGTACCCTCGGAGTCTTTCTGTGCTTGCTTTTTTCCTTTCGGCAATTCAGTGCCCCGCGTTCTCTTCCCCGATGATAATCGAAAGCAGCGTATGATCCAGCATGATCGTGCGGTTCCACGGATTGAAAATCACACCACTGATCTCCTTTGTTTCGGATGCCATGTGGATCAGCTGTTCCAGACTCACGAGAAACGTAGATTTCACGCTGCTGCTCCCCTTTAATTCCTCATCAAAGCTCGTAAACGCGGCCCACCAGACTTTTCCGTCTGCGCTCTTTACCGTTCCGATCCGGATCTGATCGTCGCCGGATGGCGGTTCCACGGAAAGAATCGCCTGTCCGCCCTCTTTCATTCTGCGGCGGATTACCGTCAGCACATGTGCCAGCAGTTCCGGCGTCGGCTCCTTTTGCAGTCCCAGAATTGCTTCCTCTATCGTTTCATTCCCCTGCAGCCCTTCGTCCTTTGGAGTTTCCATTTCTTTTGCCATTGCTCTTGTCCTTTCTTTTTCGTTTTTCCCACACAGAATCTGTGTACCATCATCCCCGGCAGCTTCGGCACTTCCGATGACATTTACTCTGCGCCTACCCAGATGCCGTCTTCCCCGCAGAATCTGCACTCTTTTGATAAATCCAAAACGTTTTCCATCCGCTTTAAGATCTGATCGTACTTCCCTTCCCGCATCAATGCAATCGTCACCTGATCCGTTCCGATCTGCAGATGGCGGAAGCCGCGTTTTCCTTCCTCCGTCCACGGCAGAGTCAGCTCCAGTTCAAAGCCGCCGCTGCTTCCGTACAGCTCACCCGGCTGTTCGTCCGCAAACAGCTCGAAAAGCGGCTGATAATATGCTTTGAAATAATTCTCCTCTGGAAACCAAAGTGTCCCGTCCCCAGTCCGCTCCGGCTCTTTTACAACGGCATTCAGATAGCCTCTCTCGTAATACGTCATGCACGCCGCGCTCTTCGCCAGCGGATTTTCATTGATCTTCTCGATCTCCGACGCCGCCCGGCATCCGTTTCCAAAGGCCGCCTGGCTGTTCTCGCTCCTGCCGACCGGCTCCCAGACGCTCCATGCGTTCTGCTTTCCGTATCCGATCAGATCCTGGCGGTATGCACCGTTGTATTTTACAAATTTTTTCTCCCCCGGCTGCTCGATCAGGTTCAGCGGTACCATACAGTCAATTCCGTACAGCTTCTGCGCAATCAGCCGCGTGTAGATGATGCCGAGATAATGACAGATTGCACTGCGCTCCGCCGTGTCGAGATACATAATCTGCTCCGCTTTTGCCAGCTGGTCGCCGCGTGTTTCGAGCACACTCTCCACCATCGCAATCCGTGACTGCAGCTCCGCCTTCCGTTTTCCGCGGTAGCGCGCCGACAGACGGCCATACGGCATCGTGCTTGCAAGAACCGCGTGCAGCAGCTCCAGATTCGTGTATTTGATCATAATATCTTTCTTATTTAAACCGAGCTCTGCGTCGGTATCGACTTCCGTCACATTGATGATATATGTTTTTTCTTCGGTCAGTATCATTTGTTTTGCCTCTCTTTTTCAGTACTCTCTTCCATGCTCCTTCAGCCAGCTCTGCCACACTTTGTAATCGGGCATCTGCTGTGCCACCACCGCGTAAAACCGCGCGGAATGGTTCATCTCTTTCCGGTGCGCCAGCTCGTGGATAACGACGTAATCCATCACGCGCCCCGGCATCAGCACCAGTTTCCAGTTGTAGTTCAGGTTTCCGGCGCTGCTGCAGCTGCCCCAGCGGGTTTTCTGCTCACGAATTGTGATTCTGCCATACGTTACGCCCATCTCTTTTGCAAAATGTGCCGTCTTTTCCGCCAGCATCTGCGCCGCACGTTTAACCGCCGCTTTTCGTTCTGCTTCCGTCAGACGGTTCGCTGCTTTCTGCTCTGCGGCCGCCAACGCTTTTTCCCGGTGTGTGTGAATCCAATCCTGTTTTTCTTTTAAGAATGCTTCGATTTTGTATTTTGCCATCCGTTTCGGTGCGCGCACCACCACGCTTCCATCCGCTTTGACCTGGACGGCGAGCGTTTTGCGGACGGAATACATGATCTCATAGGGAATCTGTTTTAAAATCCGTTCTGCGCTGTCTTTCTGTTCCATTTATTTTTCCTCAAAAGCTGTCTGTTTTACCATTTTTTTGCCTGTTTTTCATTATACCTTTTTCCCGGCGGAAACGCAATCGGATTGCTCACAGAAAAAAAACGCGAGCAGAATCACAGTTTTTCTTCCGGCAATTCTGCTCGCATTTTTCTTTCTCTTATTTCAGCTCAATTTTTTTCTGCTTTCTTCGGATGCACAGCCTCACAAATAAAATCGCCGCCTGCACACAGAGAATCATAACCAAAATTCCAATCATGGACAGCGCTGTTGCCCCCAGTCTGATCAGTTTTCCCATTCTTTTTTCCTCACTTTTCTTTCTATCGTGCCAGAACCGGATCGGCTGCCGCATCCCACAGCAGGCTGTCCGTCTCACTTTGTTCCAGGTATCCATATTTTACCATTGCCGCCAGCACCTGCTTTTCCCGCTGCAGCGCCAGATCCGCGTGGCGCGACGGTGCGTAGGCGGACGGTGCATTCGGGATTCCGGCGAGGAGAACGGCTTCGCTGTCGGTCAGCTCCTGCGGTTCTTTCCCGAAGTAGCCAAGCGATGCTTCTTTCAGTCCATAGTAGCCATCCCCGAAATAAATAGTGTTGATGTACAGCTCCAGAATTTCTTCCTTGGAGAGCTGTCGTTCCACATAGAGTGCTGTCCACGCCTCTGCCGCTTTCCTGGCAAATGTCTTATTCTGATCGTAATACATGTTTTTTACCAGCTGCTGTGTGATGGTACTGCCTCCCTGCTCCGGTTTCATCACGCGGATATCATGTACAACGGCCCGCGCCATGCTGATCCAGTCTATCCCGTGATGTGTGTAATACCGATGATCCTCAACAGCAAGCACCGCTTTTTTGTACAGATCCGGCACCTGTTCAAGAGAAGCCCACTGTGCTCCGCTTCTGGCTTCCTCTACTGCCTGCGCGAGCGGCTTTTCCTTCACTGCCTTCTGATAGGAAACATATCCCTGGATTGCCCAGAACATTCCGGCCGTCAGCAGGATCAGGCAGAAAAATGCCAGAAAACCTCCAACCATTTTTCCCGCTGTTCCCCGGTGTTTTCGTGTTCTTTTTCTCATGGTTTCAAACCCCTTTGTTGTTCTTTCCTGCTTTCTATCCTACCATATCTCCCTTAACGCCTTCTTGCCTCTTTCTTAGGAATTCATTAAAATTTTGAAACTGTATGAAATGCATTTTGCACGTTTTCAAATAACCGCTGCTGCTGCGGAATACTTTAACCGAATCAGGCAAGTAGCGAAGCGGATTGCGAATATCCGCTTGACAAAACAGAAAAAGACAGACACCTGGCAGATTGTCAGGATGCCTGTCTCTTGTTTTTATCTTTTGGTTTTTCAGAAACGCTCTGTGATTATGCTGCGGTTCCGTAGTTCATTACATGAGCTGCTGACAGTGCTTTTCGAACGGCTACACCGAGAATTTCAGCTACTACAACGGAAATCACATCTTTTACGATGTACGGAACGGAAACTGCAAGGAACGAAGCCGGGATCGTGTTTCCTGTTACAATGGAAAACTGTACCACACCGAATGCGTGACATACCGCAAGACCTGCGATTCCAAGAACGAATGGTTTGCCCGGGAAGCCTTTTTTAATTCCGGCACCGCAGAGCATTGCCATCGGAATAAATCCGAAAATAAAGCCGCCGGCCGGTCCGAGAAGAGCGCCGAAGCCACCGCTCATGCCGGCATAAACCGGAACGCCGATCGCGCCGAGGATCAGATAAAGAGCGGACGATGCACCTCCCAATTTCCAGCCAAGCACGTAGCCGCAAAATGCCATTGCAAAGGTCTGCAGCGTCACCGGAACGCCGGTCGGAAGCGGAATCGTCACAATGGACAGTACCGCAAGCACTGCCGTCATCATGCCGGTCAGTACAATCTGTTTTGTTGTAAGTTTTGATTTTTTCATGAATGTAAGTCCTCCTCGCAGGTTCTTGTATGCAATTCTTTCTGTCTTTGAATTGTTAACCTTGTTACAATATAGGTTAATATTTCATTTTTGTCAATCTCTTTTTTAAAAATGCAGAGAGTTCTGCTACGATTCTGTTACACTTCCTGAAAATAGCGGTCACCCTCTTGTTTTCTGTTTTCTTTCTATGGTATACTATATAGTCTCGGAGTTTTTCCGGGAATTTTCACCCGATACAAACGATGAACTTTTACCTCATTTGAAAGGAGATACCCTCTATGAAACCTTCCGAAAATCCTCTCGGCTCGGAACCGGTCAGCTCTCTTTTGCGGCGTTTTGCGATTCCGAGCGTCATCGCGATGCTCGTCAGCGCCCTCTATAACATGGTAGACCAGCTCTTTATCGGTCACAGCATCGGCGTGCTCGGAAACGCAGCGACCAACGTAGCGTTCCCACTCAGCATGGTCTGCACATCCATCGGTCTGCTCTGCGGCATCGGCGGTGCTGCAAACTTCAATCTCTGCATGGGCAGAAAGGATCCGGAGCACGCGAAATCCTATGTTGGAAATGCCATCTCCATGCTGGCAATCCTCGGTGTGATCCTCTGCGTTGCCGTTCAGCTTTTTCTGCGTCCGATGATGCTTCTCTTTGGTGCGACGCCGGATGTCATTGATTACGCCTGTACTTACACCAGAATTACCTCCATCGGCTTCCCGTTTCTGATCGTCACAATCGGCGGCTCCAACCTGATCCGCGCGGATGGCAGCCCGAAATTTTCCATGCTGTGCAACCTGGTCGGCGCGATCGTCAACACGATTCTCGACCCGCTGTTCATCTTCGTTTTCCACATGGGCATGGCAGGTGCAGCGCTCGCCACGATCACCGGACAGATTTTATCATTCGCGCTCGTTGTCTTCTATCTGCGCGGTTTTAAAACGCTGCCGCTCTCTCTTTCCGATCTGAAGCCAAAAATAGCCTGCTGGGCACGGATCGCTGCGCTTGGTGCAACTCCGGCATTCAATCAGGTGGCAATGATGGTTGTTCAGATCGTTATGAACAACACACTGACCTACTACGGCTCCAATTCCGTCTATGGAAGCGACATTCCGCTTGCATGCGCCGGTATTATTTCAAAGGTGAATATGCTGTTCTTCTCCTTTGTCATCGGCATTTCCCAGGGACTTCAGCCGATTGTCAGCTTCAACTTCGGTGCACAGAAATATGACCGCGTGAAGGACGCTTATAAAAAAGCAGTTTTTGCGGCGACTGCCATTTCCATCGTCGCCTTCCTCTGCTTCCAGCTCTTTCCGCGCCAGATTATCGGCATTTTTGGTTCTGGTTCAGAAGAGTACCTGCATTTTGCAGAGCGGTACTTCCGCATTTTCCTGTTTTTCACATTCCTGAACGGTATCCAGCCGGTCAGCTCAAACTTCTTTACCTCCATCGGAGCGCCGAAGAAGGGGATTTTTCTTTCGCTGACGAGACAGATTATTTTCCTGCTTCCGCTGCTGCTGATTTTTCCGTATCTCTTCGGCATTGACGGCGTGATGTACACTGCACCGATTGCAGACCTTGCAGCCGCATCAGTCAGCATCGTTATGGTCGTGCGGGAATTTAAGATTATGGCAGAGCTACAGAAGGCTACTGCCTGAAAACAGGTTTCTTTCCCGGAGCGTTTCTGCAAAAGACTTTTCGTGAGCTGCGGTTGCCAGGGTCCTGTTAAAATACGGATCTTAGGTCATTGCCGTGTAAGTAAAAAAATCGTATGCTGTTGCTTTTTCCACAACAGCATACGATTTTTTTATGTGTTATCCACACTTTTCTTTATTTATTCACATGCATCCACATCAGTCCATGCGAAGAATCATGGTCAGGATTCGTTTTGCACAAAGAGCGATTTCGTCGCGGGTGATGTATCCCTTCTCAAATGCCTCCTGTACGCGCTCCTCGTATCCGTTTGCCATCTTGATATCATTTCCGGCTTTTGTCTCGCGGTAATGCTCGCCGTGGGTCCACCAGTCGGTCGTTACCATTCCCTTAAAGTCCCACTCACCGCGCAGAATACCGGTCAAAAGATCCTTGTTCTCAGATGCCTGAACGCCGTTGATCAGGTTGTAGGACGACATGATTGTGTATGGATCTGCCTCTTTTACAATGATCTCGAAGGCTTTCAGGTAAATCTCACGCAGCGCACGCTCGGAAACGCGGGAATCGCTGTCTTTTCGGTTTGTTTCTTTGTTGTTGCAGCAGAAGTGTTTCACACTTGCCCCGATATGCTCGGACTGCATACCGCGTACCATTGCCGCACCGGATTTTCCGGCCACAAGCGGATCCTCGGAATAATACTCGAAGTTTCTTCCGCAGAGCGGGCTTCTGTGAATGTTGACAGCCGGGGTCAGCCAGATGCCGATGTTGTTTTCTTTGACTTCCTCTCCGCCGGCTTTACCGATCTCTTCGATCAGCTCCGGATCCCAGGTGCAGGCAAGCAATGTTGCACACGGCCATGCGGTCGTGTTGACGCCACACTGCGGCTGAATGCGAAGGCCTGCCGGTCCGTCTGCGGTCATGATATTCGGGATGCCGTACTCAGGCAGATTTCCCATGCCAAACGTGTTGGCAACTCCTGTGTTCGGCTGACCGCCGAGCAGATGAATAAGTGCTTCTGTCGGAAGCTTATCTACAAACTTGTCGAGCGTTTCTTTTCCTTCGACCACATTCATCAGGTTCGGATTCGTCTTTGCTGCTTCCATAAGCTCGCCAAAGCTCTTTCTCTCCTGTGCTTTGACTGCCGGGAGGAAGCCTTCCAGAGTCAGCTTATCCTGACGCTCCAGTCCTTCTTCCTCAACAGGGCCGTCATCGGTCGGAAGCGCTTCGTAGGTTCCATCCGCAAGGAGACGTTTTTCCAGCTTATGCGGAGCGGCAAGGCTGGTGTACTGTGCAGTCACTTTTGTCTCTGCCAGATCGTAGGTGAAGTCCAGTTTCTTCGCATCTCTTACATTATTTCCAACGTAGAAGACGTAGCTTCCTGCCTCAAGAACATAGGCAGATTTTGCAACCTTTCCAAGGTCATCAAAAGATGCCATATCTTCCACTGTAAAGGAAAGAACAACTCTCTGTGTCTCGCCTGGCTGCAGCAGTCTTGTTTTCCGGTAAGCGCCAAGCTCTTTGGCCGGTTTGCCAAGCTTGCCCTGCGGTGCGCCGTAGTAGAGCTGTACAACTTCTTTTCCGGCACGTTTTCCGGTGTTGGTAACAGCTGCTTTTACAACAATCTTTCCATCCTTCTCTTCTGCCCCCAGAACTTCTGTCTCAAAGCTGGTATAGGAAAGACCGAAGCCGAACGGATAATTGACCTTCTCAGCTGCGCCCGGAATCGTCTCGAAATAACGGTAGCCAACGTAGATATCCTCGTTGTAATCCACGTAATAAACGGATTTATGGAAGTTCTCGGTGGATGGATAATCCTCGAGGGTTGCTGCGTAGGTATCAACAAGTTTACCCGATGGGTTGACGTCGCCTGTTACAACGTCCGCTGCCGCGAGGCCGCCTTCCATGCCGCCCTGCCATGCCATCAGCACCGCCGGAATCTCTTTGCAGTCTTTGAACCAGCTGGTATCAACCATACCGCCGACGTTCATGACAACGATGACATTTTTAAAGTTTGCTTTTACTTTTTCTACCATGGCTGCTTCGCCGTTTGTCAGGCAGAAGTCGCCGTTTTCGAAGATGCTGGCGCTCAGCTCGATCTGTTTTTTCTCATCCTCAAACAGCTCATAGCCTTCATCGTTGATCTGGCATTTGCGGTCCCAGCCCTCGCCGGAGAAACGGCAGATGGTGATGATTGCGGTATCGGTATATGCTTTCGCTTTTGTTACCAGCTCGTCCGGTACTTCCGGCTCTCTTGTCATGCCCGGTACAGCACCTGCAGCATACTGTTCTTTTACATTTTTCTCATAGAATTCCGGAAGTTCATGGAACAGAGAAACCTCCCCCTCGGCCTCTTTGATCTTCATGCCTTCGTAGAAGTTGCGGATATACTCGACCGTAACGTCACCGCTTCCGCCGCCGCCTTTTACGTAATCAATCGTTCCTTTTCCAAATAAAGCTACTTTTGTGCCTTTTGCGAGCGGCAGTGTGTCGTTCTCGTTTTTCACCAGAACCATACCTTCTCCTGCTGCTTTTCTGGAAAGTGCGATATGTTCCGCGCTTCCTGTTACTCTTTTTCCGTCTTTTCCCAGCGGCAGAACCGGCTGGTAAAGACTTCTCTGCCATTTACCCATTTTAAGTTTACCTCCTGTGTTTTCCTGGTGCGCAGATCACTTTCCAAACGCGCCCCATTCTGTTTTTATGATACGAAGTTTTTGATGGGATGTCAATTAGTTTATCAGCAGAATTACCATATTTTTTCTTTTCTTCTTTCAATTTTACTGTATTTTTACCAACTTTTTGTGATGTTGCTCTCTTTCAGGCACGCACTCGGACATTTTCCTGCTTTTGGGGCTTGTCCGGAAAATAACGGCGTTTTATACTTTACTTCATAAAGGCAGCAGCTCTTTTGCTCTGCTTTTGATCTCGTTAGGAATGGAGTCTGTTTTTATGAAAATACTGATTTTATCGTGTAATACCGGAGGCGGTCACAATGCGGCGGCCTTCGCCTTAAAAGAGAGTCTGGAATTTCATCACCACGAAGCTGAAGTGCTGGACCTGATGCGTCTCGGGCGAAAACATACGTCCGCGCTGATCGGCGGAGCTTATGTAAAACTCGTCTCCGTTTTTCCGGCCGGATTCGGCGCTGCCTATCAGCTCGGAGAACTGGTACGCCGCGTCCCGGGGAAATCACCGGTTTATTATGCGAATGCGCGGCTTGGAAATGCACTCGCCGATTATATCGTTCAAAATCATTTTGATGGTGTCGCCACAACGCACCTTTATCCGGCGGAGACACTGACCTGGATGAAACAGAAAGGGCTGCTGACCATTCCATGTGTCGCCATCGCTACAGATTACGCCTGCATTCCGTTCTGGGAGGAGACAAACTGCGATGATTATGTCATTCCGCACAAAGACCTGATCCCGGAATTTGCATCATACGGCATCCCGAAAGAAAAGCTGCTTCCGCTTGGCATTCCGGTCCGGCCCGCATTTTCGCGCCCGGCGTCGAAAGAAGATGTGCGCCGCCATCTCGGTCTTCCCGAGGATGCTCCGCTGTTTCTCGTCATGAGTGGCAGTATGGGATTCGGCAAGGTGCATTTGCTCGCGCATGAGCTCGTTTCCCGCCTGAAAAGCGGCGAACAGGTTGTGATTATCTGCGGAAATAACAAGAAACGGGCGCGTTCTCTCCGGCTGCAGTTCCATAAAAATTCAAATGTCCACGTCGTCGGCTTTACGCGTCATGTCGCGGAATATATGGCTGCCGCTGATGTTCTTTTTACAAAACCCGGGGGCTTAAGCAGTACGGAGGCGATTGTGCGGCGCGTTCCGCTGATCCATACCGATCCGATTCCCGGGTGCGAGACGAAAAACCGCGCCTTCTTTGTCTCCCGTGGAATGTCCGTGACCGGCACGCATCAGAAAGAACTGGCAGATGCCGGTATTTCGCTTGCAAAGGATGATGCGCGTCAGATTGCGATGCGCGATGCACAGCGGGAAAACAGCCATCCGCAGGCAGGAACGGCGATTACGCATCTGTTAGAAAAATTAGTTTCGGAGTAATACTTATGAGGATGACGATTTATCTGTTTTATCTTTTATTCGGCTATCTCTCCGGCAGTGTGCTGTACTCGTATCTGATTCCAAAGCACTTCTGCCATGTGGATGTCCGAACCGCGAATGAGGACCAGAATCCCGGCGCATTCAACGCATTTTCTGCGGCTGGACCGCGCGTCGGACTGCTCTGCGTTCTGTGCGATATTGGGAAGGGCTTTCTGCCGGTGTTTCTGGCAGTACACAGCTCTGCGGTTTCGATGGGTTCGTGGCTTTTTGCTTTGATTCTGCTCGCCCCGGTGGCGGGTCATGCATGGCCGTTTCTGCAGCCGGCGAAAGGCGGAAAGGCGATCTCTGTCTCGTTCGGCGTACTGCTCGGTCTCCTGCCGGACCTGCGGCCGGCACTTCTGCTGGCAGCGTTTTACCTTACCTTTTCGCTGATTCTGATTATCCAGCCGCACAATCTGCGCTCAATTGCTTCCTTTGCAGGCTTCGCTGCCGCCGCGCAGATTTCCTGCTTTCTGCCGTCCGTACGGCTCGGAAGTCTGCTCGTGTCACTGGTCGTCTGCTACCGCCACTTTTTCAGCTTCCGACGGTATGAATCCGAAAATGTTTCATTTACAATTCAGTCTCTGTCTGCTAAAATAAGGGACAAACAGAAAAAACATTAACATTCTCCCGGATTTTCCGCATTTTTTATCTTTTCCTGTAAAATTCGTAAAACATTTTTAAATATCGTTTATGCAAAAAGACTCCTCGGCTGTCCATGCACACCCAAATGGCACATGCATCGCAAACACATGGGAAACAGAAGGGGAACTTCTTGTAAATCCGCAGAAAACCCGCCAGAATAACTTCAGGAGGATATTTCATATGCTTTCAGAAAAAATGGTAACTCTTGGTACCAAAAAATCGGTCATCCGTGAAATCTTTGAATACAGTAAAAAACGTGCCGCCGAAATCGGTGCGGAAAATGTTTTCGATTTCAGCATCGGAAATCCAAACGTCCCGGCTCCGGCTTCCATTCATGAGACAATCAAAGAACTGCTTGATTCCCGGGATGACTACTATCTGTTCGGTTACACTTCCGCACAGGGAGATGCCGACACCCGCGCTGCCATTGCAGCGAACCTGAATGAACGCTTTGGCACTTCTTTTGGCGCCGATAACTTTTACATGACCTGCGGTGCTGCCGCTTCCCTCCGCATTGTCCTTGGCGCACTGACCCTTCCGGGCGATGAATATGTGGCCTTCACTCCATATTTTCCGGAATACCGCGTCTTCATTGAGTCCGCCGGTGCAAAAATGGCAGAGACTCCGGCAAATCCGGACACCTTCCAGATCGACTTTGACCAGCTTGCCGCTTCTGTCAATGAGCACACAAAAGGTGTCTTCGTCAACTCCCCGAACAATCCGTCCGGCGTTGTTTATACGGTGGAAAGTATCCGTCAGCTTGCCGCTTTTCTGGAAGAAAAATCCGCCGCCTACGGCCACCCGATTTATCTGATTGCCGATGAACCGTATCGCGAACTCGTCTATGGGGACGTGGAAGTTCCTTATCTGACCAAATATTATAAAAACACGCTGGTCTGCTACTCCTACAGTAAATCGCTGTCTCTGCCGGGCGAACGTATCGGCTATGTTCTTGTACCGGATGAAGTAGAAAATGCCAGAACCGTTTACGCCGCCGTCTGCGGAGCCGGACGCGCCCTCGGTTTCGTCTGCGCCCCGAGCCTGATTCAGCATGTCATCGCCAAATGTGCCGGTCAGGTTTCCGATCTGTCTGTTTATAAAAAGAACCGCGACCTGCTGTACGATTCATTGAGTTCCTATGGTTTTACCTGTGTTCACCCGGACGGCGCTTTTTATCTTTTCATGAAATCTCCGGAAACGGATGCGTATGCTTTCTGTGAAAAAGCAAAGAAATACGAACTGCTCCTCGTTCCAGGCGATGATTTTGGCGCGCCGGGATTTGTGCGGATCGCCTATTGTGTAACAACCGCGCAGATTGAGCGGGCACTGCCGGCGTTTGAGAAGCTGGCGAAAGAATATTTCGCATAGGGACGGATTTTAGAACGTACATTCTGTGATTACCTGTCAAACGCACTAGGTTTTTAATTTATGAAAGCGAAAAAATTTCCTGCTGGAAAAGCATATCTTATTTCTGATATCTTTTTCCAGCAGGAAATTTTTTCGCTTTCCCATCTTTTCTATCTTGCTCCCCTTTTTATTCACCATCCGCTTTCGCTGGTTGGCACAACCCGGAAGCACTGTTTCACTGGTTTTACATTCTAGCGTGTGTTTGAAAAAGGCTCTGGCGTATTCCCCAAAATTCATTTCTTCAACGTCTCATTCCCTTCCCCCGCCTGCTCCATAATTTCTTCCAGCGTACGCGGTGTATAATTCATATACGACCGCATGCATTTCCGGAATGGATGAAAACGGGCGATTGTCAAACTTGATTGCGTTTTCATGGAATAAATGCAGGTCGCTGATATAATATTTCATGTCTGGCGTTCCTTTCTGTTCGTTATTTCAAAGCCCGTCCCACCGCATCATACCGTTTTGCATTTAACTGTTCCAGCAGGCATCGATACGGATCCAGTTCATTGGAAAGTACCATCTGATAAACGGCAGGACTAAATCCGCTGACCAGGGCGACTCCAGCTTCATTTTGCTGCAAAGGAACCGTGTTTGTCCGTGAGCAGAGATTCCAGAATACCAGACGCGGCATCTGATATCCCTGCGCTTCATATGCTCGGTTGATTTTCTCAAACAGCGTTTCCAGTGAAATGCACTCGTCCGATTGTTCCCACTCCCATCGTCTGCATCCCGGAAACCGAACAGCCGCGTCAAATTCCATATCAGAAAGGATCAGAATATTTTTTGGCAGATCACCCTGTTTCATGTGATGAGAAACTGCTGTATCCAGGATCAGCCGGAAAACTGCCTGAACATCTGTATTCGCACATTCATCGTACGCATCACAGATTTCCAGTTTATCCCGCAGGCTTTCGGTATATTCCAGGCTCACCAACCTCGGATGTTCACTGAAAGTAATAAACTGATCGTGAAATTCTCCCTGGCACCGTTCGGAAAAATAAATGGCAAGTGCTGTTGCGACCTGAAGCGCTGTTACGTTTGTTCCGCCAACTCTTTTCATCATCGATCCCGATCCGTCACGTACCACAAGCGTGTTTTCGTCGTTTTGTACATAGTCCGGCAAAGCTTTCCACAATGCTTCCAGCGTATCGTTCTTTTCCTGCAGATTCATCCGCCACATATAGCGAGAACTTTCTCTGTAGTACTGTGCCACAATATCTCCCGGAAACAGCACGTCCGCATGAATCTTTGCCTCCCCGCGTGTCAGCTTACTTAAAAACTCCCGCCGACGGACTCCATCATGTTTCAGAAATGCATTGCCATACAGCAGATTCGCGCGGGACGTCACACGGCTGTACTCGATTTTGAACCAGCGATTGGCGGACATCTGCACTTCTGCCACGTTCAGATATGCACGAAGACCGGACAACATTTTCCGGTATTCCAGCTCCAACATTCCAAGTGCCTGATACAGCACCCTTGCCTGTCTTTTCGTCGCTTCCGAACTTGTATTGCAGGACGGCATCCACTTGGCAAGCAGGGATACCTGTCCGCCCATTTTCATTGCATCCAGATCTGCCATTAGCTGATCCTTCACTGATTGGATGACTTTCTCATGCACCGGAGTATCCAGCAGGGAAAGCCAGTCATCGAACCTGCCATATTCTGGGATCAGCGGTACTACATTTTCTGCATAATCCGCATGATTTTTCATCAGCCACTTCAGGCAGATGCGGAATGTGTGGCGCTCTCCCATGCCATTTCCGCGGATGTCCCGCAAATAAAACAGCCATTTCACGGCAAGAAGCGGATTTTCATAATAGGCCTTTGCAAACAGTTTAACAATTCTCTGTTCCGACCAGTTCCGCATACTGCTTACCGCAAAGTTAGCATCCAGCAGATGTTTTCCGGAGGTATGATAACCGACTGCACCATTTTCTGTTGTCTGTTTTTCCTGCGCCATCTGATGGTGCAGCTGCTTCATAAATGCCATGGTCCCAAACCTCCCTGTTTTAGTCATTAGAAACGTAATTGGAGAGGGCGGGATTCGAACCCGCGACAAGTGGCTTACCAGGCTAAAATATTGCTGTGTGAGTCTTCTACAAGACTCATATTTTTTCACTGCTCTACCAGCTGAGCTACCTCTCCGTATTTTGTATTTTATGTTTTGTGTTCTTAGCTTTTTTGTTGCTGTATTTTTCTGTGTTCTATAGATCTGTGTTTCTATGTTTTGACTATATCACATCGCTTTTCTTTTTTCATTCTACCTGTAGTTTAATCTTCTAACTTTTTTCCTGTGTTTCTATCATTTTTCTGCTCTTTTCTTTGGTTCTTTTCTTGATCTTTTCTCTGACAATTATGATTGTACCACGATGGTCTGATTTGTGTTGACATGCCTTTGTCCTTTTTTCGTGCATTTTATTTTTCCGGTTTCTTCCATGCATACGCAATACTGTCCAGTCCGTTTTTTCCATTCCGCAAATTTTCCATTTCCTTAATACAGAATTCTGCAGCACGCCGAATATACTCCTCCGCCATTTCCGCCGTCAAAACAAATAAACTCTCTTCTGATACCGTCGCAAACTGCTGCTGTACTTCCACAACAAATCCAGGCGCATCAAAAACAGCAAGTTCGCAAATCGGCTCCGTCGTAATATCCAAAGCGGAAATTTTGTCTTTCGAGAGACCGTATCTCTGGCTTATCCTTCCATTTAAAACGCAATAGTCATGATGCAGCTTTTCCACATTTCCCGGAATTGCAGAATTCCAGTGGTTCTCTACGTACAAATAATTCCGATAATACAGATCCTGCACAAGATGGAGATAGTATCCCAGATACAAATCATCCTGCTTCATTTGTTCTCCGAATTTTTCACGAAAAAATTCCAGATCATACGTATCTTTTGTTCCACCGCAAATGCTTCTTTTCAGATGGCTGTTTCCGTCAACTGCCGCATCCGGAAGGATTACGCCCAGATCTAACCTCTCAGCATTTTGAAATCGGATTTTCTTTTTCATTTCCTGTACCACTGCCAGATGCATCATACTTGACGCCATACTCTTTCTCTCCTTCCTGATGAAAGAAATCTGAAAAGCAAGAGCTGAACAAAATTTCTTTCATTCAGCTCTGCTTTTATAAAATCGTTATTTCTGCTCCATTAATCTTACAAACTCTTCTTTTGACATGTCCGCTCTTCTTGCGGCCTCCTCACTTTTTAACACTTTATCATGGACTAGCGAAAAGAGCGTTTCTAATCTACCTTGTTTGATGCCTTGTTCAATTCCTGTTTCAATTCCTTTTTCTTCTACTGCTTCAGACAAATTATACATAATGCTCAACTCCTTTCCAAGTCCGTTTTCCATTTTGATTTTGTATTCTTGTTTACACTGCAGATCATACTGAATCTTTGCCTGTTCCAGATTCACTATAGCATATTTTTCTTTGAATTACCACCAAACAACTTTCCAAGTCAGCCCAATATCATTCCGAATGTGCTACAGTTCCATTCTTCATCTTTCCCTGTATCTCCCCGTCTCCGCATCATACTCCAGCACCGGAATTTTCCCACTTCTCCACGTTGTCCCATCCAGATAATAATGGCTGCTGCCATCGCTCCAGATGCCATCATATGTCCTGTCCCCGGAAATTTTGGCTGTTGAAATATGGCCTGCAATCACATCTTTATAGAAATTTCCACGACTCACCGTTGTTTTCCCGACCATAAGCGCTTCGCTCGTCACGCACAGCCAGTCCTCGCCTCCCCACTCCGCAATTCCCGCATGAACCAGAATCTGGCGTTCGGTTTCGTAATAATATGGAAGATGCCGCATCCAGGCAAGCAGTTCCCCCGCATCCTCCAGGAGCAGCCGAACGGCCTCTGCATTTTGGGAATCCCCGGAAAGCCGTGCTTCTTTTTCTGTAAATTCCTGGAAATGCCTGGCACTAAGAAAGCTGCGCAGCGTTCCATAATCGCCGTCGGCATCGGACAGCAGCCACTCCGCGTCCCGATACTGTTCCACACCGCAGATATGCCGGTTTATATCCGCATACTCTTCCAGCCAGTCCAGCAGCGCTTTCTCGTGGTTTCCCATTAGGGTAATTACTTTTTGCGATCCATATATTTCCTGCAGCGCTTTTATCTTTTCCAGCACTTTCCGGCTGTCCGGCCCGTAATCTATGTAATCACCCAGTAAAAATAATTGATTCTCTCCGGAAAAGTCAACTTTATTTAAGGCAGTTTCAAACGCCTCATAGAATCCGTGGATATCTGACATCATAAATCGTTTCATATCGCATTCCTAGAATCCAATTTTGCGACTTTCTTTCTTTTCCATTCCAATTGGTTCAAAGTCTTCCGCTTGCAGCATACAGGCTTCCTCCTTCGACAATTCTCCACCCCTGTTTTCACGGAAGAGGCGTTCTGCCTGACGCATCACTGCATGATCCAGCAGATTCCGGACGTACCTTCCGTTTCCAAAATTCGGTTCCTGGCAGGCGTTTTCACAGATTTCGAGGCACTTATTTCTTGTCTCTGCCGTCATTCGATATGCAGATTTCTCCAGCATCAGATCCAGAATCTGTGTCAGTTCGTCAGCAGAATAATCCGGGAAATTCAGATGAAACGCAATCCGGCTTGCAAGTCCTTCGTTCTGCTGCAGAAACTCCCGCATCTTTTCCGGATAGCCTGCAAATATAACGATCACTTCATCCCGGTAATTCTCCATCTGTTGTACAATCGTATTGATCGCTTCCGCTCCATATGTACGTCCGTCTTCCACTAGGGAATATGCCTCATCAATAAACAAAATTCCGCCTCTGGCTGAGAGAAACTTATCTTCCACAATCTGTGCTGTCCATCCCACATATTTTCCAACCAGATCCTGTCGGCCGCATTCCACAATATGCCCGTTTTTCAGGACCTCCTCTTCTTTTAATACCTGTGCCAGCAAACGTGCCACTGTCGTTTTGGCTGTACCCGGATTTCCGGAAAACAGCATGTGCATAGACGTCTGCAGCTTGGGAAGTCCCATGCTTTTCCGCATTTTCTGCATTTTGGCTGTCGCCAGAATTTCATCCACGACTTTCTTTACATCCGTAAGGCCTACCATTTTCTGCAGTTCTTCATACGGCTTGTCCATCTTCTTTTTCAGCTCAATTTTTACCAGATCTTTTTCCTTATATGCACGATAGACATGCGTTTTTAGCCCGCTGCCATACCATCTGTTATATGCCTGGAAAATATCAGAAACAGAATATAATTCTTTTTCTTTCGGAAGATACCGCACGAGGTCTTCCATCGTATAGCCCTTATAATCAGTCTTTTCCGCAAGCTGTTTCAGATAGCCGGTCGCCTGCTCCAGGTTTCCGTGACCTTCCTGAATCTGAATCATATCCGCATGCGCCAGGATCGTTGCCATCGTCTCGTCTGAGACACTGCGGTTTCCCGAAATATCCACAAAAACAAACAAAACTTTATTGCCATACTCTAACAGCTTTTCTCCCAGTTTTTCCGCCAGTTTATAATATCCTGTCGCATACTGACCAATATTTTTTTCGCCTTCCAGATTCAATACAACCGTACCGCCCTGCGCCGCTTCAAATACATTGGCAAAATTTTCATCTCTTCCGGCCTTATCTGTTATCTTCTGCACATCATACACCCTGCTGCTCAGAAGGCGCTCGTTTTTCAAAAGTGACGGGATCAGAACCTCCAGCATATCGTCTGCCGCCGCTTTGTCCCCTGCGGAGATCAGATAATGCACCGGGTGTCCGGCGAAACGTTTTTCATTCTCGTTCGAAAAAATTCGGTCAATTTCTTCATAAAAATTCTGGGAAGCAAGAATCTTTTCCATCTGTTTTCCGATGGTTTCTCTGGTCACTCCATCCGTTGTATAAATCCGTTCGCTCACCTGATATGGTGCCGGTTCAAAAAAGCTATAGTATTCCGGTTGAATATTAAGTCTCATTTTCTTCAAAGTATAGCCTGCGGAATTATTCATCCACTCGTTTTTCTCTGCCCGGATCAGTTCCCGTTCAAATTTCTCCCCTGTAATCTCTTCCCGCTTTAAAATCCGAACATCCGGCAGAATTTTCAAAAGAAGGGAATCGCATGTCCTGCTGGATGCATCCGCCTGATGCGCAGCAACAATTGTCATCTTTTCCCGCAGAAGATCACTGATAACAAGATACGATTTTTTGTCCATTTCGTAACTTGCGCAAAAATCACGATTCCACTCCTCAATCGGACTGTTTCTGGAATACAGTTTCTCTCTATCTTCTTTATTCTGCATTTCCTTTTCCAGTTCTAATCCCGCACAATTCACCAGATATTTATAAAAAATCATATTGTCTGCTCCTTCTTATCTGTTTGCTTCTGTTTTCACTGCGTAACGCTATATCAGATAACTTTTCCTGATCTTCCTAAGAAAAACGGATGTCTTTTTACTTTCGTCAAACGTCTCTGTTCCACCTGTTCTCAGTGTTTTTTCGATACACGACTTCTCTGTATTTTGGCTTGTCTTTCACCATTTCCATCAACAAAACACTTACCTTTAAAGTGTACAGCGGTTTTTCTTCCGCCCGTTCCAATAAAAGCTGCAGTTCCTTTTTCGATTCAATCCATACAAAATCATCCAGGATGTCTTCTTCACAGATCGGTTCATAATACAAAACAGCACACAATTTGTCCTCGTCATAACAGTCCGTTTGAATCCCTTCTGACTGATTTTCCTGCCATTTATACTCTTCTGTTTCTTCTGCTGCACACTGACCTTTCTCTGCTTTTTCAGGAAACTTTTCTCTCAATTCACGCAATTTTTTCGCAAGAGACGTTTCCTGTGTTAAATGTTCCGCAAACCGGACCAGCTGTCGGGACATGTAAACGTCATCCGTCGGCATACAGGAGACCACATCGGATAAATACTTCCCTTCTTGTAACGCAATCTGCTTTTTCCCATACTGTTCCAGTCCATCCAGCATATCGTCCCATCTGCCGATAAAAACATCCAGAAAACTCTCAGAATCTCCGCGATTCCGGTATCGTCCCTCATATTCCTCTTTCCGTTCTCGCTCCGGGTATACAACCGTATACGGGATATAGTCCGCCGTAAGGAACTCCATGATCTTTCGTATTGTCGGAATCACAATCTGCCGTTCCGGGCTGTACCAGAGCAGATAGCGGATCATCCAATAATAATAAAGTTCCCAGTTTTCCCGTAACATCAGCCGTTCATTCGCCTTGATCTTTTCTCCCTCTTTAAGACTGCCTGCGACTTCGTAAAAATCACTGTATTTAAACGGCATACAGACCAGATCGATGGCATCCCCTGGATTTTTTTCACAAAACGTTGTTTTTCCGCATCCTGCAAAGCCTGCAATTACCATAACTCTTTCTCCTCCGTCCACTGCTCTTTTTCAGTATCTTTTAGCTTTCAGATAAAGCGCCTGCGCAATCAACTCATAATATCTTCCGCTTTACAAGCGTCTTTCCAACGTCTGTCACATTTCTCTTCCTGACAAATCTGTGCAAATTCCCTAGAACGTTGAAGAACCGCTCCTCCATATCGGGCTTCGCAATTCTCTTCTTTCTCATGCCTGAGATACTCGTACATTGCCTCCATCGCACGCCGAAATGCATCCTGCTTTTCATCACCGGAAATCACCGGTGGATTTTCCACCTCGAGGTACAGTGGGTTCACATGATTATGAATCCAGATCCCCGATTCATTCAGTTCAAATACAATCATCTGAACATCTGAAAAATCAACATAAAGTTCCCGATCTTCGATCCACTTTAAATATTTTTCCCACTCTTCTTCACTCTGTGCCAAAATGCCATAAGTACCAGTAACCACATTTCGCACAGGACATCCCGTCTGGAGCGGAGCCGGAATTTTCATAAAGTTGGATTCAAATCTTTCGATTCGGTAAGTATCTACAATTTTCTCCTCTTCCGGCAGCTCTCTCGAATAAAAATACTCTGCTTCCCCCTCGCAGTTAAATCCTGCTTTTGCTTCTTCCACACCACTATATGCGCAATATTCTTCTGTTTCCAGCCCGAGATTGGGATTTCCCTTCCACGGATTGCGTACGGTTTCATCCTCCGGTGCTGCAACAATCTGCTGTTTTTCGATGCTACAGGTTACCTCATATTTTTTCATATATCGCTTCGCATATTGAAAAGCCCGTTCATACTCTGAAAAGAAGCCGGCATTTTCATTGTCTTCCCGTTCTGCCACCACATACACATATTTTCTTGCATCGTTTTCTTTGAATTTTTCAAACGCTTTTCTTTCATAATCCAGACGTTCCTGAATCTGTCTTTTTGTGCAGAAATCTTTGGTATCTGCTGCCAGTTCCTTTAGTGCATCCAGAATTTCCTGCCTCTTTTTCCCTGGAGAATTCCAGATCAGCGTGGCCTTCTGGAAATCGGTAAACGTGAAATTCAGTTCTCTATAACATTCTCTCATATATTGCGATGGAATTAATTCAAACATATTTTTCTCTCTCCCGTATTTTCCATTCATTTTTAGTCTTATGCTTTTGCAATTGATCCGTCTCTTTTTTACCTTTTATGTTCCATCAGATATCTCGTCACGCACGTGCCTTTTCAAAGATATCCCATCTTTCGAAATGCATATTGCTTGATCTCAAACGCAGTCACCTCAAATCCATATTCTTCCTTTAACATCTGAAGGACTCTTTCCATCCCTCCCTCGTTGTTTGCTTTGTCCACTTTTTTCTGGTAATCCGCTGAGGCATGCCATTTTGCAAGCCGTTTTGTGAATTCCTGATCCCAGAGTTCCTGTTTATGGTAAGCGTCTGCAAATTCCTCCAGCCGCTCCAGCGCCTTTTCTTTTCGGATGATATCAAATCCATCCAAGATAATCTCGGTTGGTTCTTTTCCCGCAAAAAGATTAATAAATCCACGGGCATATTCCCGTCTGACCGACATGTGATTTCCACAGTCAAATGCAATTTCATGCCATCCTTCTGCATTTTTCGGTTTCGGATCATCCGGCGACCCGCCAAGTACAAAAACATTGGCGACGTACGGTGTCAACGGGTTTGGCCCGTTAAACACTGCCTCCTTTACGCCGGAAAAAGTTTCTTTTAATAAGCTCCAGGTATTTCCCTCTAAATAGTCGATGAAAAAGCTCTGCCCGTTTGCTCTTAAAAAACGGATCGTTCCGGCGCATCCCATGGCGCCTGGCTCGCTGAAAACAAATGCTACGACATCATGAAACAATTCTTTTGTTAATTTCATATTGGTTTTCCTCATATCATAAGTGTATAGCCGGTAGAAATGATGGTTATGCACTTATTCTTTCTATCGATTTATAAATGATCAGAGACACCTGGGATAACCCCTTTTTCTCTCATCTACATTAGTTATTCGTTACATTGATTATTCTGTGGTATGATATCACCGAAGTCTGATTTCTGGAGACACTGCTCTTTTTTCAGTATCTTTTTTGTAGTATGGATTCCTTCCCATTTTCCCGTTTCCAGATCTACAACGATCTGCATCACTTCCGTGGCACCATCCTCTGTCATATGCTGCGTAAATCCCAGTTTTTTCAACAATCCAAGCGTTGGTTCGTTTTCCGCCAGGGTTGTTGCATACAACTCATTTTCCGAAAGCAGCTTTCCATTAACCGATAAACCTTCCCCGAAAAGCTGGCCGATCACGGCGCGACATGCTTCCTCACAATAGCCGTTTCTTCGATATTCTTTTGCTATGTAGAATTCCAGTTCAAAGGTTCCATCGCCTTCCCTGTGAAAACCCACATAGCCGATGAACGTTTCCGCATCTGTTTTTAGGAACAGACTGTACATACACATTTCATCGTTGACTCTTTCAAAATAGTTTGCAAATCTGGACAGATTCTCTTCGGAAAAACGAGCTCCGCAGTATTGTTGAAAATCCCCATCGTTTCTCAACATCAACAGAAAAGGACTCGAATCCCTCTCATTTTTTCCAGGCCGTAACCATAGTCTGCTGGTTTCTATTTCTTTTCCTGTATTCATATAGTTTTGCTCCGTCCTTTCCTTTTTTTCTAATACCCCGCTTGGGTTGCCAGCTCTTCCTACTATATTTTCATTTTCTCATACCCTGTCCCGTGCTGCATTGAACTACTCGTTTAATATTATTTTTTTGCATTTCATGACGCATTTGATACGATATTGAGGTAGTCTTCTGCCATCTTTTTGACATTTTTCGGCGTTATGTCCATCAGATAGGCTTTCGGGTTATTTCTCAATGCTTTTCCCAGTATTCTAAGCATTCTGGCCGCCACCGGCAGGGTCTTTTCTTCCTCTGACGCATCGCAATAGTTCATTAACCGCCGTATCGTGCGAATGCTTGGGATTTCTTCCTCACGGATATTTTCCGAAAATTCGATTCTCATCATTACTTTTTTCGAAGTTCCACCGAACGATTCGACATCTTTCATGAAACTTTCAGAATCAAACCAATAGTATTGACCTGTATTTTCTCTGAGTACATTGGAAAATTTTCGACGCAGAATTTCTTCTTCCGTCAGTTTCTTTTTCTCTTTCTCTTTTGTTTTTTCCTTTTCACTTCCAGTTTCTATTTTTTTCTCATCATTCATCCCCATATTCTCCCTTCTTCTATCTGCAGTGCACTTGTTTAATCCGCTTACCTTCTCCATTTTCGTTCTCCTCCATTTTGTTACCCATTCCTACGATCCTTCTCCCTGTTTCGTTATGCTATATTTATACACTATCGCTCTGCGTATAAATCTTCACATCTATCGACCTTCAGATAAAAAAAGAGCCTTGTCCTCCAAATATTAATCCCACCATAAGGTAAATGTCTGATTTTCCATCAGATACCCCGGCAATTCTTCCGAACCACAATCCACAATCTCCGCCGACAGACTGTAGATTTCCTGCATTAAGGATTCGGCTTCCGATTCCGATAATTTTCTGCACTGAAAAGAAAGCGTATCATGCGAAATTCTGATGAGTTCCGCATCATATTTTTCATGCCATTTCTTCGCCATTTCCTGCATAACAGCCGTATTGGGCGTACAGTTCCATCCGCCCCACCAGCACCCAAACAGTCCTATAATTTCATACGCATATGCAACCTCGAAATTTGCGGTTAAAATTTCTGTATTATCCGACCTGGATACGATATCTTTGTAATTGTATTTGCCATCCTCTAAGTTCTTCTCTAAATGTTCAAATTTAAACCTCCACATATCTTCATCATCAATTACGCATTCGATCTTCCTAACATTTTCGCTCTTTTTGACATTCTCTCCATTTGATTTTTTTCTCATCTACGCAGTCCTCGTAATTTTTATCTTATTGATTTGTTGCAAAAACATCCATGAATCCTTTGTTCATCTATTCGCTTCTTACGTCCACAATAATCGCCGCGTGGTCTGTAATACCAGAATTCATCAACAACGGATCGATCTCGACGTTCTTGACCTTTCGGGCGAAAGAAGGGGATGCAATGGCATAATCCAGTCTTCCCTGATACTTTGCCTCTGTTGGTGTGTTCTCATCATTGCCTGCTGCAGTCCAAAGATCTACTGCCCCTGCCTCCAGCAGTTTGTTGACCATTTTCTTATTTTCTTTCGTTGGATCACTTGCATTCAAATCTCCGATCAATAAAAAATCCCGATTTAAAGATAAGGAGTCAAGCACAAAATCTTCCATATATTTTAAGAACACCTCATCAGACTCGTAGGGAAAATGGCTTCCACATATCATCATATTGCCCTCTCTGCAGATTACACTTCTATTTTTTCGATACTTTCCGGGAGAATTCACATACACAGGCTTTCCAGTCCGAAAGAACATCATAGTCAGGGAATAATTTCCTCTCTCCGGCAGGCACTCTTCCAGGTAGGCGTAGCCTATATTTTCCAACTCACCGATAAAATCTATGTCTTCATAGCAGCTAATCAACATTTCTGAGATAACCAGCAGATCCGGCTGTTTATTCAAAATATATTCCAGCAAGCCATTCCATGTCTCCCTTTTCTCCACTTCTCTTGCCCAGTATTTCCAATCAATGTGATATCTTCTGTCTCGATTGTTAAAGTACCGGTGTCTCATCAAATGCTCTGTCCTTCCACCGAAATCATTCATGTTGATCGCCATAATTCTCTTCTCTTTGTTCATTATTTTTCTCTCTTTCTTCTACATAATCTTTTATTGCGTTTTTTAGAACAGTGGCCGGATTTGTTCTTTTTGCCCTGCACAGCGTCTTGAATTTAAAATAAAGACTCTCATTCACGCTAAATGTAATCTCTATGTTCTTATTTTTTATATATTCCACAACATTTACCTCTTCTCTTCCCCTAAAATTTCCGACTTTACCCTGTCAATCGCCGTATCTAGCGTCATGTTCTTTACAAGCACTAAAAACACAAATGGACTCAGCACATTCATTAATCCAGGAAGTGCCGCTGTGATAAAGTCCTCTATTTCTAAAGCATACATTTCGAAATGCGTATAGGAAACCATCATCGCTGCTGTAATATCGTACCTGTCATCTTCCGTAACATAAAACCGTGGAGACAGCAAATGCTGCGATTGATACAATGTACCTCCCATGCCATCTGAAACCCGTGGCCACAGCCTTGCATTCAGAAAATTCAACAGCCTGTACAGTTCGGACCGATTTTGAGACGTTTTACATATGTCAGCCCCTAACTCTGAGTAGTACACCCTCACTTCCATGGAATCTTCATAGAACCAGATGCAGCCCTCGGTAATAAAATTGGGACAGTTATCACAATTTTTAAAAACCATGGTTATTCTCGGAATTCCTTCCATATGATCCATTTCCCAATAGATTTCGTGTGACTTTAAATATTCGATTATCTCGAACATGATCTTGATGTTCTTTCTTTTTTCTTTCTGCCATTCCATAAAATCGGTAAAGACCTTCCCTTTTTTGTCTGCCATAGCCAAATCTCCTTTCTTCTTTATGGTGCAAGTTGTCTATATTGCAATATTGCACTTCTAATATTTCTCATAAAATCTTTCCCGGTGTCATCTGCGCTGTTGCAAGATTTTATTTATAATACGCTTTTCTTTGATCACTCTTCTATATCAGCATAAAACTTTTCAAATTCATCCAGCATTTGCTCAATTTTTGCACGATCATACCACCCCTGTGCTTTCCAAAACTGCAGGATTTCCGTAAATTCATCTTCTTTTCTGTCCAAAAAGCCAGGACATCTGTTTCCATTTTCATAAACCGCATCCTGGGGTTCTGCATTCATGCAAGCAGTATCCCAGCTCAGTCTGGAACAATCTATGCAATGTAATTCCTTTTTCTTTGGTAAAAAATGACAATCATCCTTACAATCAACAGGGAAAAAAGAGGTTGCCCTGGTACATAACGCTGCACCTGTTTCTTTTGTATTGCCAATGTCTCTTTTATACCTACATTGTTCACATTTCATTTTGTTTTCCGCCTCCCTCGTTTATGGTTTGATATTTTTGTACATCATAGTCTTAAGTTTCCACTCCTTCCCAAACTTCTTTGCTCTTCAACTATATTATTTCTGGAACAATTCTAGCTTTTTTCTGGATTTCTCTAAATCCCGTGCCAGGTTTCCTTTTTCTATTTCGCAGAATGCTATAACGCTCATCTCTGTCACACTTTGCGCCTGGCTATAATCAAGCTCAAATGCTTCCATTAATTTTTCTCTTGTGTCATAATAATCATCTGATCCTTCGATAACTTCTACTATCTGTTTCGAATGATTTTGTGCCAAATGGAGCGCCTCGATCATGTGTATATGCTTCTCAAGCTTTTCTTTTTGAAGAACCAGCTCATCTGCAAAAGCTGCTATATTATTTCTATTCCATTCAAATGTATTTTTCGAATGCTTCTCCCCCTGTTTTTCTGTATATTCAAGCATCTCGAGAAATGCCTGAATAAGAATCTCATGTAATTCACTTCTTTCCGCATTTTTCGGCATGCCTCAATATCTGATAAACAATTCCACGCTCTTCTGCATTCGATATAATCTTTTGCGTCTTGATACAGACTTTGAAAGAGTCTTTTTGCTTTCTCATCTTCTTTTGCAGATTCACAGAAAACATTGTATATTTTTTTAATTTCATCACTCTCTTCCCGATTTCTTTCTATAATCTCTTTTATCATCTCAATTACCTTCTTACACTTTGCCTTTCTTCTTTTTATCCTTGCTCATTCCATTCCGGCGAAATAGTGAAGCTACCGCTATAATAGATTTCTGTCTGCTATGCTATATTTATACATGATTGGATTGTGTATAAACCTTCACAACTTTTGATTTTCAGAAAAAAAAGCGAGACTTTTGGCGCAATGCATCTTGGTCTGTATTATCGTAATTATTTTCTCTCATATCATCCCTCATACTTTTTTAATGCTTTCTTCAATGTTTCTTTGATCCTATTTCTATAGGAATTCTCGCCCTTTTTCCCACTGTCAAGGACCTCTACGCATCCACTATATTGCAATACCCAAAAAGTAAAGCTATTAAGATTTACTTTGAGTTCTACATCATAATACTTACTTTCATCTGCGTCATATCCCACAACTTTAAAATGATCTGAGAACCAGTCCACAATCTGTGAAAATTGGTCGGCATCTATACGAATTCTTACCCTCTCTACTTTGCCTGTAAACATATACGGATTTTCCATTCTATATTCAAATAAATCATTTAGTTCCGAAATTCCTGCCTCCTCTTTTGTAGTAGCTTTCGCACGACTAATTGTAATATCAGACATTAAATCCACTCTATATAATTTGTATTTCAAATCTGTGCGTTTTTCCGTTTCCAAATCAGCTCCCAACATATAGTAACGGCCATTCGAAAATATGATATCAAACGGCGAACAAATCCTATGTACATCCTCTTTATACTTCTTTGGAGTCTCTGGCAACACTTTTCCATGTCTTCCATACTCTATTAACCTGATTCTTTGGTTTCCATAATCATATACGCACAAATTATACTTTATCTTTCTCTCTTGATTGATCGCCTGTCTTATTAACCGGACTTGCTTTAACACACGGCTTTCTATGTAGCCAACTTTTTCATCTATATCATCATTTCCAATAAAATACGGCTGATTTCCCATACGCTGACGATAATTAGTCAAATCAGAAAATCTCTTGCCAGCCAAAAATGTAATTCTCTTTGCAAGATTTTCTGCTTCTTTTTTCGTTAAAATCTTACTATTGATTACTGAATCCAGTAAAAACATCCATTCACTTTCAGAGAGCGTCTCCATCATCCAATAACCGATTGTCCGCCCTTCATGACTTTTTTTAATGAATATAATTTCTCGCTCAGTCACTCGACATTCTCTTATAATTTCATCGCACTCTTCTTCCGTTTCATAGACCCTTGCACCCATTCTATTTGCAAAACCGTCCTCAATTGCCGTACGCTTTATTTCAAATCCTTTTTTCTTTGCATATTGGGTAATAGCTTTTCTTCCTATTGGATTTTCTCTACTTGCATACTCTCTCAAAATCTCACGGATGATATCATCCGTACTACGTTCTCCAAACCCTTTTTCTGTTCGTGGCATAAACATTTCTCCTGATTTTCTATATAGTTCTTCAGTTAATTTTTATTCTCTTTAAGATCTTTTGCATTTTTTCTGCCACCTGTATTCCTCATAGCAGGTGTTCCAATTTCACTAAATTTTTCTTTTCACTTGTTTGCTTGTTATTAAACTTTCCCATGTTATTGTGCCTCTCTTTCTATTTGATAACTCAAGATTACGCCTTTCTCTCTGTCACCTCAAGGAGGAGGCAGAGAGGAACAAAAGCTCCTCTTATTCCGAGTCCTTTTTTCTATCTTTTCCCGCTCTGAATATAAAAGATCTGGATCACTACGTGTAAGAAAACAGTTTTCAAAATTCTGATTTAACATTATGCATTCCTCCTTGAATTTTTCTCCCGAAATTGGCACTCATTGATTGATGTGTCATTTTTTCCGGGGGTTTTATTTATATATGGAAATTGGTGTTTTTCTAAGCATCTGGTACAGCCATGTTTTTCTCTTAATCGTAATTGTCATACACCTCACCTCTTTCGCCTTCCGTATAGGAACCGAACATGTCCCTTTCTACAGCATTTCTTTCCTCGATATCTTCTGAAATACTTCCTTCATATCCGCATGCTGTACATTTGTAATGATCAAAATTTTCACCAGATAATTTAAACTGACCTTGCATTCCACATCCTGGACAATGATACTCATTTGTAAATTCTTTGTTGTCGATAAAATTCTGGTTTAGCATTATGCATTCCTCCTTGAATTTTTCCCCTGAAGTTGGCACTCATTGGTTGATGTGTCATTTTTTCCGGGGGTTTTATTTATATATAAGGAAATTGGTATTTTTCTTTACATATAGGAATATTACACATATAATAGATGTATAGATTTTCTGGTGTGGTGTCACCGGATAACACTAAGAAGCATGTATAAGTCACTTGAAAAGGTGTTTTCTTTTGAAAAGAGACAGAATGGAGGATTAAGTATGAACATCGAATTTTCAGTAGAAGAATATTTTCATGAACTGATGTTAATGGACGAACAATATGGACAAGAAGAAGAATTGTATCCTTGGATTTATATATTGTTACAGATGGTAGAATGCAGGAAACGTGAAATATTAAAAACACTGTATAGAAGTGTATCCATAAGAGATGTACATAACCTAGAAATCAGCGAAAACTCTGAGAAGTTAAGTCCTATCAAGAAGAATTTAAGAGCACAAAAAGGAGTTCCTGATATTGCAATTCTAAATACAGAATCTTCATCTTTTTTGGGATGCATAGAAATAAAAAGTACTCTTCATTCACTATGTCTTGACGAAGGAAACTATTCCTTCGCCAATCAAGTTCAATATATTTTTAACACAGCACCAAAAACAGCAGAACGTTTGAAACAAGCAGACGCAGATTGCGCTGATAAACTTAAAACTGAAAATGGAACTTCTTTATCACCTGAGCAAGAAAAACTAGTGATAAGCAAATTATTACCTTATATCACCGAATGGATCGCAAAGGACGCAGGGAACAAAAATTTTAAACTCACTAAATTTTCAGACAAACCCTTAACACTTTCAGATTTAAATAAAGAAATCACTGTATCCTCAAATCATAGCATGTATTACTTAGCAGTTAATTCTAATAACCTAGATAAAGAAAGTATAAAAAAAGATCAGAGAATTATACAATTGGGAAAATCGCAAAACGGTTCACCTATTGAAATTACTTTTGATAAAGACAGAGTATTTAAAAGGAACTCTAAGACACGTTTTACAAATGATCAACTTCTAAGTCATCTGGAAAAATTCAAAAAAGTGCTGTATACAAATGGTCTGGTATTCTTTTACTTGATCCTTCAAGAAGCTCAAGAAAAAGACCCCACAATTCAAGTCAGAAAAATAGCTGATTTAACTGAAATATATAATTCCTGCAAAAATTATTATCAAAATGAAGCGTGTACGGAATCTCTTTCTGACATTCTTTTATCAGCCAACGCAGAATGGGACAAGTTAATCTCTGGTCTTACCTCCATCGACTGGCACAAAGCCCCTGTAGCACCCCTTAACTCTGCCTCAAAAGAAAATAACCTAGAGGAGATACACAATGCCCACAATAAAACCAAAGATTCTCACCATTAATGCCGAAGCGCTTTTTTACTATTTTTCAAAGCCCACCGATAAGCAAGCGGAACCTTTCAAACTTTTTCTTTTTAAAAAATCATTATCTAATTTCGTTATCAAACAGGAAGCAGAATTGGAGGACTGTCCGCTCTTTTATCAGTTTTATAAAGTATTAGAAGCCGACTGGCAGAAAAAGGGCAAACAGGCTCCTTTTGAAATCGCGGAAGATACCTTGTATGACAAATTTATTGTCGTTGATTTTGGTGATCTGTTTTTCCCTGTTGACGAAGAGTCTGATCCTCTGTGGATACAGGAAAAGAAAAAATTTCTCCTTGCAAATGCCCAGGATCTGATTGAAAACGGGCTGGATCTCTACTTTGGCGATGGCACTCTCCTTCCGGTGCATATGGTTGCTTTTGATAAAAGTGGTAACATGAGCCGCAAAAGCCGTATTTCCTTTATTGATGAAACTTTTTATGATGAGCTGAATCTCCGTCTGAATTTAGGCATCGACTTTCATAAAAGTCAGCTTAAAGTCATCGAAAGCAAGTATTACGCTTACCGCGGCCTGTATCTTTCCTCATCTCTGCGTGTAGATCCATCGCAATTACTTCTGACTCCGGAGACGCTTGTCGTTTTAAAAGACAGTCGGCTCGCCCACAAGCAGAACGGCAAAGAAGATAAGGAGAATGATGAAAAACCCTTTATCGGATATTCTTATGATAAAAATATTCCTTTATTCTCTGCCAAAACCCAAACAGTGATAGATGCTTCCGGCAGATCACAAATAGAATGTACTTCTTTCACATCGCACAACGAAGACTATTTATATGTTGATGCGCCTTTTGATGGTTCCGGCTTTATTACCCCCTCCTACGCTTCCATCATCAATCAAGCCCTTGGCCTCAACAACGCAACATCTTTTCAGATAAGACTTCCCTTTGCTAAAGGAATGCTTCATACAGTTGATGTTCATAAATTTTTAGATCAATACAATGAGCCAAGAACCAGCAAAGAACATTGGTATGAAGACGCATTCGGTATAAAACGAGACTTAGGCAAAGCAAAAATTTTTATTACGGAAAGTATGTTCAAAATGCACCAGTGGTTGATTGACTATCGTTCAAAATTACTCAAAAATGATTCTTCCAAAGACGAAATAGATCCCATGATCATTTATTGTAACGCCCTAAAAAAGTATGGTCATGCCCTGTATGTCTCCGGTACAAATTTGCCCTACGGACACACAGCATATACACATTTAAGTTATCAAATGATTAACACTCTGGATTTTTCAAAGGAACAATTTCAGGAAGTTTTAGACAACCACTGTCACTTCATTCAGAATCCTATTGATTTTTTGAACCCACAACAAAACGATTCTCTGGAAAACGACGATAATTCTTCTTCTGATGATGCAGATCTCTCTTCTTCTGATGAGCAAAATTTCATTCCGTCACAAGAAAAACTTCCCACTTGGAAAAGAGCTCTGTTTAAAAATCCTGTTCTGAAAGAAGATGTTTTTATTTCAGCTCAGCTGAAAAACACACAGAAAAGTATTTTAACCAGAATTCCAAAAGGAAAGTTACTTGTGAGGGGGCAAGTGCGGTATCTTTGCAGAGATCTTCTGCCATTACTTGTAAGCCTGCTGGATGAAAAAGTTAAGGTGAGTGACTTTTGGCCACGCTATCTTTACGCACGTTTTTATTTACCAATGGATCCACAGGATAACTTAACTAAACTCCTCCCATTGGACTACCATTCTTATTATGCATTATTCAGAAGCCCGCATTTGTCACGAAATGAACAATGCATGATGCAGCCATTCATTTCAACATCAAGAGCTTCTTTTTCTAATGACAAAGCGTATCACACTTATAGCCGTCATCTGAATTTATACAACGAATATTTTGGCGCACTAACCGGCATAGTCATGGTTCCCCGTGGTTCCTCTGCTCCTTTGTGCCTTGGCGGTGCCGATTTTGACGGTGATCTTGTGCATATTGTATTTGATCAAAACGTGGTGCAGGCCGTCACATCTGGTGCATACACCCTTGGCACAGAATCTCCTTATTATGTGCGGAAGCTTCCCCTGATCCAGATTCCTTCCATTCCAGCCGCGAAAGTTGTTGTCAAGGAACATGTGCCCTTTGAGCATATTAAGAATACTTTTTCGAATCGAATTGGTCAGATCGCCAATGCTTCGATTGCCCTCGGTCAAAAAGAATATGGAAAGCAGCTCCCCTTACCGAATGGTCAGGAAGCGGTTGGGGATGATTCTTCTGATCTTTCCTCATCAGATCAATCTTTTTGCGCACAGTGTACGCTGTTAACCGGCCTTGAAATTGATGCCGCAAAAAATGGAATACACCCAGATCTTGCGCCTATTTTAAAACCAGAAAATAGTTCCAATGCCTATATTGATTTTCTGAATCATTGGAAACAACTTTGTAGTAAAGAAACGTACAAGTTTAACAATCTGGTTCTGAAAAAAGAACCGATTAAAAATACTTCCGGCAAGATGCAGCTTTCTGTTTCTTTGAAAGATTCAAAAAAAGGAGAAAATGCCGTGTTCCCATTTCAGGCTTTCGGAACGTATATTAATTTGCTGCCGCTTCGTTTTGAAGAAGAGTTTTCCAAATACGAGAAAAATTCTGCTTCTTCTAGTGGAGCAATCAAATTTTCCTCTGATTTCAAAGCACTGTTCCCTTCCTCTCAGAAAGTCCTGCGTGAAAAAATTTCCAAATCCGAACAAGATGTGGTCTTAAAAAAACGGACGACTTTCCAAAAACAATGCGAGGCTGTTTTTTCTTTCTACCATTTATATACGAAAAAATTATTTCCAGTACTAAAGGCAGAAAAAGCAAAATCCTTTTATGCACCGGAAAATTTGCATAAAAATCTTTTGCAGATTTATGATCGCGATAGAGCAGAATACCTTTTCACTGCTACTATCCCGACATTACAGGAGAAACTTGCCAAGTCTGTTAGTGAAGGGAATACCATTACAGATATGATGGATCGCCTGAATCAGGTACAATGGCTTCTACAGCCATATCATCATAGGAAAGCAGCACTTGAGCAAATTATCGGAAATGGTTTTTGTTCATCCTGTCTTACGGATGAGGAACAAGAGCTGCTCTTTCATTTTTATCAGCAGGGCTATAAAACATTATGGCTAATTCTTTCTCTGATACAGGACCCAAAATTGCAGTCTTTTGATACGCTAAAAAGAGCGGGTCTCAAAAAAGGCTATTCTGATGAAAAGTTAAATGACCTTACTGATGATGAAAAGTTCCCGCTCATCTCTTTAAATAAGCGGCTTGATAAAATCATGCGAAACTACTACGAGCATCAGGCAATAAATTCGGAAGAAAAAGCATATAAGGCATGCCTTGTTTCGCTCCGCGCGCTGATTAAAAAATCTGATTTAGATCCTGCGCTTTGTTTTTCCACATTATCCAATATCACGCAGAAATCATTCTACCAGCGAAAATTCTTCTGGGATGCATTTTCGTGGAATGATTTTAATTCTTATCTAAGGTGGTGATTCTACATGTTAAATGAAATAGCCGAATTTGAATCTTATGTAAAAGATCCTGCGTCCAGGAATCCAAGAATTCAGCCAAAATTATTTACAGAAAATTTTAGCAATAGTTGCTCTTTATATGAACTCGATCAGATTCTGCTTGTGATTGCCAGAGGGTTTATTTTTTCTGCCTATCGTAATAAGGATTTCTGGGATTCAAATGGTATTCTTAATCAGGAAATTTTAACAAATACAACCACTGTACTAATGCGGTGGTGTGGCTTCGTCCCACAAAACACGAATAATTTTTCTCATCCAGATAATCCTGTCCGCAAGTGGTTTCAAGATTATCCAGATGCCGATGGTTGGTTGGAACGCTATTGGAAATCTCATTGTCCCAAACCGGAATGTGAAAAAAATCAACTTTGGGAACAAGTTGTCCAAAAACGTTCTGGTATTTTATCCGCTTTGGATTATAAAGGAAATATAAGCACTTATCATTCCATTATCGCCCTGGCACTCAGTCAGGGCGCTCTGAAAGAACGCTACCTGATTTTTAAAAAAGATGATTCTTTCACAAAGGAAAAATCAAATGCAGGAAAACGTTTCACCTACTTATATCAGCTAATACCTGGTAAAGATGGACGCATACACAATCTCCAACCGAAAACACAGGAACGCTTATTAAAAACAATTGTAGCTTACCTTTTATCGAAAGAATATCATCCTAAAGGTCAGTCCTCCATCCTGTTAAAACGGCTCCGTCTTCTGAATTGGTATAGCGCAGACGATGCCAAAAACGATCGCTCTATTTGGTATTATCCAACCTGCGTATGGAAAACAGAACCTTTAATCCCCATTATGGAAGCTACAGATCCGAAAGAACATCTGTCTTTCATTAAGTTGAAGATTAATCAGGAATTTCTGGAGCATTTTGATTTTCATATTGTTGAGAAAGAACAGCTTTGCGATGTAGACCGGGAAAAATATTGGATTTTGGAAGATACCGGACATGGTACGGGGAGTTTGAAATGTATGGAGTAGGATGCTAAAGCAGAGGGTCGTAGGAGGACTATTTATGACATATAAAGATTTTATTTCAAGATTAAAAGAAGTAAAATACATTAGCAGAATTGAAAACGGCTATAGCCATATTGTCTGCGAACTACTATATAATCAAGTTTTAAACCCGAAAGAGTACATGATTGTTGACACATCAACTTATCATAAGCGCAATAACAGACCTTTAATCATTGATCACTTATGTGCTGTTCCAGATTTTGTCATAACCAATAAAACATTAGACCTTTCTGAAGTAAAAAGATTTGGTTGTATTGAAATAAAATATTATGACGACGATGTCAAAGCACATTTATTAAAAAGGCAAAGCAATCGCTTAATAACATACTATAAGCAAAAAGGCTATTTAGAGACTTATAATAGTCATGTTATTTACACTAACGGCTGGAAATGGAATTACTATACCGTAAATCCAAAAGCTCCTTCTAAAACTTTTGATTTCACAGTTGAAACTAATCAAAATCCAGATTATTTTAGAAATCTTATTGATTTTCTATCGACGATTGATTGGAAGAACAAACCCAATAATGTGTAAACTACTAGTTAAATCACTAAACAAGAGTTTATGTAAGACATGCGAGAAAGTTCGTAAATAAGTTTCTTCCATGATTGTAAAGGGCAAAAAGTTTATTGATAGAACTCTTTGCCCTTGCTGTGACATTCCCAATGTTTATCCCACTTGCTCTTGACATGCCATTTTTAGTTCTCCTCTAAAAAACTAGCTAGTTTTTTCGTGTTTTTAGAGTATCTCATAAATGCGCCGCTCAAGCTAGGCGAGTGGTTTGACGTTTACTAAAAATACTCACGGATTGAGTAATAATCATGTCTTTCTTCTATCATTTATGGAGTATCAAGAATCAAGCTCATTCACTATATTTTTTCAACCACAACCCTACACCGTTTTTTCCAAAACGCAATCCCATATGCCAAAATATCATTTCTCCCATCTTCCCGGAGTTCCTGATCGTATCCACGATCTTTGATCTGGTTCAACGCTCTTTCGCATGCCTGGTCGAGGTCGCTGATGGAGCGTGCATATTTTAACTCCAAAATGATCCCGGTATCCGGATTTTTCGGCTTGATCAGAATATCCGCAAAACCGTTTCCCGACTCCCTGTTTGATTTAACTGCCCAGCCGGAATTATTTTTCAGAATCCCAAGCAAAATGCCATGATAAAAGATTTCTTTTTCGTCATTTCTTGCCCTTATATCAAGAATACTGATTGTTTCGCCAAGAAACATGGTCAGCTCCTGCTGAATATCCTCTGTTTTCCCCTCAAGAAATCCACGGTTGATTTTCTCCGTAGACACCCTGTCATTTGCAATCACCTGTTCAAACCATTCTCTGATCTGGAGAATAAAGACCTCACGTACTTCTTTATTTGGAATGACGAGTCTGTATCTTCCATCCGTTTCACTGCCTGTCTGTGTAAGATATCCTGTCGTAAACAGTACACTCCACATATTGTCTATCCGCTGATCGATCTCATCATACGTCAGATCCAGACGAATTCTCTTTTCTACTGCATTTCCCGCGATCAGCTGCTCAATTTCATCTCTGGTCGTTGTGTCGGCCTTTTCAATCAACCGTTTTACAAGATCATTTCCGCTGCTGTTGATCCAGTAGGCCTTGGGCTGTGCTTTGTCATTCCCTGATAAATCATCCACATAATTGATAACATCCCAGGGACAGTAAATATCCGCATTTCCAAAGCGATAACCATCGTACCACTCTTTCACTTCCCCAAAATGATTCTGCAGCCTGTAATCTGTCAGAAGTTTTTCTACCTCTTCGTTTGTAAATCCAAATGCTTCCTCATACCGGACATCATCTGCAGCGTAAACTTTAAAATTATTCAATCCGGTAAAGATACTTTCTTTCGAAATTCGAAGACACCCTGTCAGGACTGCAAACTGCAGGAACTCATTCGTTTTCAGTGCCTGCCCAAATATGCCACGAATCAGAGATACCATTTTAGGATAATATCCATGCTGGAATGCCTTGTCCAGCGGTACATCATATTCATCTATCAGAATCAGCGTTTTCCGACCATAAAAACGACACAAAAGCTGCGATAAAACTCTCAGCGATGAAACCAGAAACCCCTTATCCATCCAGTATTTTCCGTTTTTTATTACGGTAAAACCATCATACTGTTTCTTCTCAACATCAGAAAGTTTCGTACTTTCCCGCAAAAAAGAAAACCTTGCTGCTTCCCTTCCGATCAATTGTACGAACGCATTTTCCGCTTCCTCATAACTCAGTCCATCGACATCTTTTAGGGAAAGAAAAATAACCGGATATTTTCCCATGTACTCTTCACACAGTTCTTTTCTCTCCGAAATATAAAGATTTTCAAATAATGTAACATCCGTTCCGATTTCAAAAAAGCATTTCAGCATGCTCATATTTAAGGTTTTTCCAAAGCGTCGCGGTCTGGTAAAAAGATTCACTTCGCCCCAGTTTTGCAGAAGCTGCTCTATCAGTTTTGTTTTATCCACATAATAAAATTGATTTTCCCGGATTTTTCTGAAATCATCAAGTCCAACCGGCAATCTTTTCTGGCCTGTCATTCTAATCTATCCGCTCCTTTCCGAGGCTTCTTTGTTTTCTTTTCCTAGAGCGTGTTTGAAAAAGGCTTTTCGCAGTCTGCATGTTCCAGTTTGTGGGAGATTTTGTCCGAATGAGGGAGGCGTAGCGGGCTACGACGACTGAATGAGGGCAAAATATACCGCAAAGTGGGGCGTGCAGACTGCGGAAATGGTTTTTCAAACACGCTCTAGCATAATAAGAGACTCTTCTAATGATATTTATTGTATCATAGAAGAACCTTCTAATCACTATTTACAGTAAAATTTTTTTCCTATTCCATCAAAGCCTTCATCTTTTCAAAATCATATTCCCTTACAATCTCCGCACCGTCGGCGCATGCGACTTCATGATCCGTCACAACAATTTCCGCTTCCATCGGATCTTCCACGATTTCTTCCGCCATCATGGCAAAGAAATCCTGCACATTCATAATTTCCGTAATTCGAAAATTATCCATCAATACTGAAAGCGAGGAATCTCCGGCACTCCGCAGCCTGCTGTTTCTGGCTTCGTTCAGCCACACAAGCTCGTTTGTGTGCAGATCAATACCAAACAGATAGGCGAATGTGCTTGCGCAATTCACAAGATACGCGGATCTTACCGTTTTCGGTTCATATACCTGTCCGCTGTCTTCCTGATCCCGCAGCATGAATCCGGCCTCGCAGAAGCATTCATCGAAATTTATCCCTGAATAAACGTTTGCGCAGAAAATCATATACCGATAATCGGGATATAATTCTTTGACTTTTGGAATATTCACATCAAAATACTCGGAGCCCCCATAATAGCCGCTCGTTTCATCTCCAGAAAACGTAAGTGCTTCTGACTGTCGTTTCGACATTGTCCGCCAGGAAAATTCTTTTTGTGTTCCATCCTCCTTGAGTGCAAACACAGAAAGATCAATGTCATCTATTTTTTCCCAATAGACAAACGCCCGGACTTTTTTCCCTTCTGCGATCGGAAGTTTTGACCCTTTTGCAAGAACCCCCAAACCACCCTGCGCGGTATTTTCTGCCATCGGAAGGGCATAGTTTTTCATGGAAGGAGCTATATATACCTTTCCCAGCCGGTTTTTGAGCTTTTCTGCAAGCTTCTCGCGAAGCATAGCTCCGACTCTTTTCTTCTGCTCTTCCGTAAGATTACTTTTCCGTCTTTCCTGCTCCTCCGGCGTCTCGCAATGCATCTTTCCGAGATTATGACATGAAAACCGGAAAATGCGCCCTTCTTCCTTTTCCTTTGCTTCGTACCAGAACAGTAACTGCATCAAAAGCAATGTACTGCAATCCGCCGGAAATTCCGAAAGAAATGTTTGTTCCTCATCCGGATCCATACGGCTGATAATATAATTCAGATTCCGGAGGAGTGCTGAACTTCCTTTCTTCTCCTGCAATAACGCCGCCGCTTCCCGATGTCTTTTTTCCCGCATCAGCTTTTCAAATTCACTGTAGACGGACTCGTTGCCCTTCGTACGCATGGCATCGACAAAAATTCTCGCCGCTTCATTTTTCGGCTGATAATGAATCTGGTGCAAAAATCCATTCCAGAGCTGCTTTTTCTCATAGCAGGTGCGAATGTCGCATCTTCCACTTCTGAACATTCTATCCAGCAGCGCTGTGAAAAATTTCCTGTCCTGATTTCTGAAATTCAGTTTTTTCAGATTATCGTTGCGATACCTTCGATAGTTCATCTCATCTACAACCTTCATAATATCGGACAGATTCAGGCGATCCGCCAACGAAAGCTGTCTCGTATCCATCAGAAGTCTTGCCAGTGTGTTTTTGGATGCAATTTCCGGAATATCATCGGCGTGATCGCGGATGTACGCCACCAAAAGAAGATACTGTCTTTCATTGAGCGGTCGTGAACCTGCCGCCAGGTCATGTACAATCGTATCGATCGTGTTTTGCGCTTCCTCTTCTGTTTGTATCTCGAATTCCTGTACATCGGTATCTTCCTGAAACGCAGTGCGTTGAAAATCTTTTTCAAACACAGAATGTCCGGGATTCTCAAAATTTCCAAGTCCATAGGTGTGATAATAATGCAGCAGCTGGTCAAACGCCAGTTCCTCTGTTGAAAGAGTCCGGACACTCTGCGGAAATCCTCTGTAAAATGGTTCCGGAACATATTCTCCTAGTCTTTCGGAGAGTTCTTTTATCATCTCGTAACGCACAAATTTTTCACCTTTGGTAATTTTCACGCCAAAGAAATGTGCCATTGCAAACAAAATCTCAAAAATATGCTCTTCTTCTCCCGCTCCTTCACTGACCAGGATATGTTTTTCAAACAAATAGTCTTTGTATCTCTCTTTCATGTCTACGCCTTCTCCCTTCTTTCAGATACATGGCATCCTGCAAATCTACAGGATCTGCCACTGGCACTGACTGCTTCTTCCTGATGCATGGTAATAAAGAATGCCGACGTATCTTGCCACTCAAACACCCTAAATTTGAAGTAAGTGACAATAGCTGTCGGCATCTTTTTCGGCGATATCACCGGATTTCTTATGAGCTCTACCCGCTGAGCTACGGAACTTTTTTCAAGTTCCGATGGGATTCGAACCCACGACAACATTCTGCAACGAAGTAAATCCGATTAGCTGCCAATTTCAAATGATCTTCACAATCCGCTTTACTACTTGCTTTATTTGGCTAAGTAATCTCGCTTTTTCTGACATGATTTATGATAGCACCATATCGCGGTGTTGTCATTCAACCACTGGTTTACAGATATTTTTCACCACAATCATCGGTAAAATTTTTTTTCTCTGCTAAACCTCCGCATAATACTCCGCCCCGGTGTCCAGGCAAATCGCCGCCAGTCTTCCCGACTGCTTTGCTGCTCCACAGTCAATCGCGATGTGATTATTTGCCCGAAAGATAAATCCCGGGTTGCTGTTACCGAGAATCTTTTGCGTTGGCGTATGGCCGCTGACTACGATAATATCCTCAAAATAAGGAATTTCGTAATCTATCCTCATCCAGACCAGCTCGTCTACCGTATATTCTTCCAGCGCTTTGGTTTCTGAAAACTCATCAAGGCCTGCGTGTACCAGCCAGTATTCCTGGCCGTTTATCGTTTCCTTCCCGTATGGACGAAATGATTCTATGTATTCCACGATCTGCCGCCGTTCCTCTATTGGCAGTTTTCGGAAATCCTGAATGGTATCGGTACCTCCCGTTAGTGTCCACTGGGCAAAATTCTGGTACTCTTCCGGTGACAATCCCTGTAAAAAGTCTTTCGAAATTTCCGGTACCAGTAGCTTTAGGTTCGGCAGTGCCATGACCTCATGATTTCCAATAATGGGGATGATATTTTGATGTTTCATCATATACTGCAGAATTTTTATAGGCTGCGGTCCACGATCGACCACATCACCGAGGATATAGAGTTTATCCTCATTTTGTAAATTCAGTTGGTGGAGTAAGTTCTTGAAGCGATTATATTGACCGTGAATGTCACTCATTATGTAGATCATCTTTTATACCCTTTTCTTCTACACGGCTATTTTAAGTCCAAATTTTCGGAATCTTTATTTCTCTCTCATTTTGCATTTTTGAATGTCCGAGGCATTTCTATTTTATTTCGTTGTTATTTTACCATCGAATTTTTCTCTATAGATGACAAGAATTTGCGTTATTTTTATCTAGATCTTCTGTGCATCAGGTAAAACATGATACTAAAAATAAAGTACGATTTTAAAAAAATATAATTAATCCCAAAGCCAATCATTCATATTACCGCTATAATTGCCATCCATGTCCCAAGTATCCCCTGTACTAGAATCATAATAATTTTCAATTCTATTGCCATCAGATCCTTCTATCCATCCATAATTAGCACTAGATGGAATACCATTGTTTCCGCCAGAAGAACTTCCGTTGCTATAATCATTGCTTCCCGAATAATCAGAGCCGCTACCAGAACTTCCAGAACTGCTTGATCCTCCACTATAGCTAGAACTATCATCATAGCTATAATCATAAGAATCATCATAGTATGAAGAACTTCCACCAGAACCTGAAGATTCCTGCGCAGCAGCTGCTTCTTCCTCAGCTTTCTTTTTTGCTTCCTCTTCTGCCTTCTTTTTCGCTTCTTCCTCGGCTTTTTTCTTTGCCTCTTCTTCCGCTTTTTCAATGGCACTTACTCTGTCACTATATTTTTTCACATATGTATCAACAGTATCGTTGTATTCCTTAAATTTATCTTCTTCTATCGTACCGTAATTTTCATAATCTTTCTTCAACGTATCCTGGAACGTTGCAAATTCTGTGCAGGCTTTTTTCAATTTGTCTTTATCTTCTACTTTCTCTACACCGTCGCCGATTTCATCCGAGATTGTTTTTATTGTAACATCATAATCGTTTACAAAATACGATTTCATCTGAGCAATCATCTTTGCATAATGTGCCGAACACTCCTCGTAGGCACCTTGTGTTTTTTCGTATTCTGTCGCATTTGCCACTTCATTTTTCAACGTTTCCAGCTTTTTGTCCCGATCTTGTTCTTTTTCGAAGTTCTCGTACTCCTGATCAATTTCTCCGTTCTTTGTTTCAATTGCCTGAATACGAATCTCTTCCTGATGGCGGTCATACGCTTTCTTGGCGAAAATGCCGATTACACAAATAGCAACCGCAGCAATGACAAGAATGGTGAGTATAAATATTGTTTTTTTCTTTTTGTTATTTGCTTCCATTTTGAAATGTCCTCCCTCTTTTCGTTACAGATTTACTCTTATTTTCATTATAACGCAGCCCTGTTATTTTCACTATCCTCTTTTATGCAAACTCCTCAGGAGAACCTGCTTTTCCGCTCTTCGGAGGAGTTTTAACCGACTTATTCTTGTATTCGGTTTTTCAAAAGATCAAGTGGAACTTCACAATTGATTTTCGCTGTTATTGCTTTTCGTAATTAAAGCAAGGGAACTTCCTTGATTCGATCAAATCTTATTCCTCTGCCCTATTCCATTTCCGCCACTTTAAAGCTCTTTAAAATCCGGATCACATCTTTTTCTTCCTTCGCTGAAAAAGTTCCATCCGGTGATTCGGCAATAAATGCGACTGGTGTCACATAATCAAACGAAAATTCATCTACAAATCCGGCCTGTCCTGCGAACTCGCGCTCACCAAGATAGGAGGTCGGTACTACAGCAAAAAAGGTACTGTCAGCCGGTTCATAGTCCTCATCAATTCCTGCCATCATTTCCCCGATCACATGGACTCTCGCCACCATGAATTCTCCCAAATCGGAACAGTCTCTGTCTGTTCCCCTTGGATATCCTGGTACAAAATCGGAAGTATCTGCTTCTGAAATCTCCGCTTTTACCATAGAACGTGAATATCCGCCAAGCTCCTGCTGGCATGACCAGAAAGATACGGTAACGCCGCGGTCATTGGCCAGTACTACATTTTCTTCAACAATATCCATCGGTCCGCCTACTTCTTCCGTCTGTATCTCCCAGCCTCGCGGAATTTCAAACTGGAACGCCGTTGCCGGGTTATTGTTTACTTCCCCATATCTGGTAACATAGATATCTCCCTGTTCTCCTGTTTCAGTCCATTCCAGATCTTTTTGCCAGTCCGCACTGGATTCCCAGTGTTTGGACCAGATTGGATCAAACGTTTTTTCAAATAGTTCCGTCTCGTGCAGCTCGTCATCAATAACCGCTGCATCCACAACAACTTTTCCTTTGATCCGCGGGCGGATAGCCAAATCCAGTGCTCCTGCGTATCCTCCCAGATCGTCTTTTACAGACACTTTTGCCTGGCCTTCTGCTTCTCCGGCCACGCCCCCGGAAAGATCCAGCCCCGCGCAATCGTATAATTTGGAAACCAGATGGAGATCCAGATAGGCGGTCAGATTTCCTTTTACTTCCATGGTACTCCATTCCAGTCCATCAGAATTCAGCTCTCCTTCTTTGATCTCCTCCACTTTTCCTGTTTTGCTGCTGTACTGGAATCCCAACGTGCTATGTGCTGTCGCACTGTAGGAACTGGAGATTCCTCCCTCAAGTTTTCCTTCTGCTCCGACTATTGCCTCCAGATTGTTTGTAATGACAATCGGAACTCCTCCGACTGTAAATTCTTTATTAGGAAGTTTCTTTTGATAAATTGATTTTTCTACTCCAAACTCCTGCTCACTGTCGGCACCGCATTGGAATGAAACGCCTGCTCTATTTTTTACTGCAATTCCACACTGTATCTCTCCGTCTTCAATGTCAATCTGTATTTCCAGCCAGCATCCCCAGCCTGCTTCCCCAGAAAAATGAACCGGTTCCTCTTCGGCTTCAAGTGAGACACTGTAATCGTATTCACTTTCTTCCGTGTCCTCTTCTGTTCCATCATCTGCCTCGTCTCCCGCTGTACTTTCATCATTTTCTACAACATTATTTTCTGTGTTATCATTTTCTGCGTTATCCTCTTGTGCATTATCCTTTATAATGTCATTGTTTTCGACAATATCACTCTCACCTGCACTGCATTCTACGACGTTCTTTTTTTCATTCCTGCCATTCGTATTCAAAAGCTTAGTCGCCGTATACTTCGAACTATTTTTCGTTCCTTCTGCACCATCCTCCGTCAACTGGAACTGTCGGACAATATGAGCCTGTTCAAACACGTCCAGTAATGTTGCCTGTTCCGTTTCGATCCAATATCCCTGGTTGGTCTTTTCTCCACGAACCACTTTTCTTAAAAATCCATTCTGCGCAGCACTGATCTGTCCTGCCACCAAAATATCCCCTTCTTGATAGCCGGGATCTTCAGAAAACGTCATACTATTTTCAAAAACTTCTATCGGCTGCTTCTCTGCTTCCGTATCCCGTGTGATGACTTTTACATTTTCTTTTACAATTGTATCAGGATCTGCTCCATTTTCTTCCGTATTTCTGTTTTCTTCATCTGATGTGCTTTTTGTGACACTGTTCTCACCGTTTCCGTCTGGCTTTTTTGAAGTTTTAGAAATTTTTCCGCCGTTCTGAAAAACAAAAATCCCGGCTGCTGCCAGCATCAGAAGAATAAATATAAGCAGAATTACTTTGATCCTTTTTTTCATCCTTTGTTTTGCTCCCTATATCCGCTTTATGATGTTCTTCATCCTCCGTACAGTATGTGTGCAGAGGATGAAAAATCTGTAACTTTTATTCTACTTTACTTACTTTTTCATTTTCATTCGGACACCTTTCTGTACAATTACAGCTCTTTGCGTATTTCAAATTATGGTGCACCAGTTTGCCCAGTTCACCATAATCTGTATCTTATCAATTAGTCTTAAGTATTTATTTCTTTATAAATTTGGTGTTGCTTAGTCCGCAGCTTCCTCCATTTCTGTTGTGGAAGCGGCATCTGAATATTCTGTCGTACTCTTTTCTGCTTCGAATGCGTCCTCCGGTATTATTCCTTCGTTTTCTGGTAACTCTGCTCCGTTCTCTGTCTCTTTTGCTTTTGGCTCTTTTTCCGGTATCTGTGTTACTTCTAGTGTTATTATTGTTTCCGATACTTCATGGATTTCTGATGGTTCTTCTTCAACAGCCACTTTATCTTGTCTCTTCTTAGAATGGTCTGGCTTTGCAGCATATGTTTCTAACGAGTTCATATCTTCTACGTCTTCTTTCAATCCACCAATAACAGATGGTGTATTCTCGTATGAGAATGTATTTACCGGAGTAATTGTCTGCGTAGCCGCATCAAAATCGAACACATGCCACAAAGTTCCCTCCTGATTGGATGGTACAAAATACGTTGCAATATTTTTTTCACCCAGATAAACCTCAACTTTTGCTCCGGAAAGTGACATTGCATTCGTATTGTAATCGTCACTGTTTGTATAATCATGAACATAATAGCTGAATTTTTCATTTACATTCATATTATTTACGGTAACGGTTTCCGGTCCGTAACTGTCTGTATCATCCACATCCAGATTAGCTGTCGAATCGCCATAGAAATTCTGCTGTCGGTACCATATGTGATACGACATTGTTTCAGAATAGCAAATCATATGAGAATCCAGATCCGCTGGTTCTTCTCCCCATGTCAGGACAACACGAAGCTGATCTGCTGTCACATCTGCACCATTTTCCGGCACAAGTGTAATATTAGCCTGATCGACCTGGTCCTCTGCGATTGTAATGTTTTTATAGTTTGTGATGTACCCTTCTTTACTAATTTCGAGCGTATAGTTTCCATTGTCTAAGGAAAGTGCATAGTCTGCATCTTCAAAAACACCCGACGTAACGGCATCCCCAGTCTTGTTATTCCATCCGTCACGCACAATATAAGATGTCCCATCAATTCCCTGTCCGGTTACAGCATCTGTGATGGTTCCTTCCACAGAACCATTTTCAGAACCATTTCGCTCTACCATGTAGATGTCTTCCGCATAGACAATTGCGCTGTCCTTAATTTCAATTTCATTTATAGTATAGGTCTTGTAGGATGTTGCAGATGCCACGATATAATACATACCATCCTGCAGATTTTCTGCACTGTATTTTCCGAAAGGATCTGTGTACAAAACTTTTACTAGCGTTGTTTCATTATCTCCAAATCCAATGGAATTTCCTCCATGGCTATCCTCTGATGCATCAAAAACTACTATGTTTTCATTTTCATCCGGATTCAGGCTCCAGGCATCTCTGCCTCCGCCTCCGCTGCCTCCTCCAGCGACACTTCCCCCAGAAGTACCCGTGTTTACAGCGGAACCTTTATAAATCTTAACTCTTGCATTTTCAATTGGAAGATGTGTCTGACTGGAATAAATATACCCTGTAATACCACCTGTCGCATAAGTACACTTGGAAACACGTTTTCCATTTTCATTATGATAATGGAGACGGAATGGATTATCCTCATTATTCTGAAGCGGTTGAAATTCTACTTTCTTATTAAATCTTTTTTCAAGTACTTCTCCAAATATAGAATCTGTATCAATTCCGTTCGTGGAATACGGATATACTTTAATATCGGTACACACCAAGCTTCCTTCCTGCAAACTATGATAGGTGAATTCTCCATCAATTCCTACTCCCAGATCCGCATAATATCCCACAAGATCAAAAACGCTGTATAAGGTCAATAATCCCTTTACTCCAATGCCACCCTCAGCATTTCCTTTTACGTCAACCGTATCAAACCCATGTTTAAAATTGAAAATGCAGCGTCCTGTACCATCTTTATATTGATAACCCTGTGTTGACTCTAATTTGTATGTAATCTGAGCAGATCCGTTTGCTTTATAAGAGCAAAAAATCACAATATCAAATGCAAGTCCCGTAGATCCCAGCAGAAACGGAACTCTCCCTAATTCAACCTGTCCACTGTCCGCAAATTCTTTTTCTGCCTGCGCATCCGCACTTGCCTTTTCCGTAACTGCGATCTTAAACTCATTGACGCGAATATCATTTATTCCAACATCAATATCGGCCACATAGGAAATGTCTGGAATTTCGAAGTCAACCCTTACATCACATTCCTCATTCGGCCCAATCTTAAATTCTTTTTCTTTTTGATATCCCACATCAATTCGTCCACTTGCTGTGATGTTTGCCTGTGTTGCAATTTCATACGAAGCCGCCAGAGCCTCTTCGTCGATTAATGCTTTGCCGCCTCCGACAAAATCAATTTTCGTGACTACTTCCCAAAGTTCTGGTTTTACACAGGTAAGAATAATTTCTGTTTCTTCTTTATTCAGAGCCGCAGTTTTCAACGCAATACCTGCCGGGTAGCTTTCACTTGGCGGAAGCACTATAACGCTGCCTTCTTTGATCTGTTCTGTTGCTTCCACACGTGGAACCGTGACAGTATAAGTCCCGTCTTCATTTTCTATTACTGTATAATCCGTAATATTTTCCAGTTCCTTTTTTAATACGCCATCGACATATTGTGTATTGTCATGCTCTTCTTCATTGATTTCTGTATCCTCACGTCTGATTTCCTCTATTGTATTGAAAATACTATCAGCATCTTCCCTGGAAATCTTTTCCTGTGGCTGGAATTTCGATCCATCTTTTAATTCTAGGAATCCCTTTCCAACCGCAATCGCCGCCTCATTCTGATACCGGATACTCGCCCAGTCCGCCCAGCTGCTCGTATCGTATTCGTGGCTGCCATCGTATCCCATTGCGTGTACTGCTGTGTAAGCTGCAAATTCGCGTGTCGCCGGTTCTTCCGGGAAGAAAAACGGGATGTCCTGCTCCAGATCTTCCACATCTGCCGGTGGAAGGATTCCATAAGCCTGCGCTGTTTCAATCGCTACTTCGTGTTCGTTTCCTTCCGTATCCGCGAAATAATGGTTGATCGCTGCCGGATCCGTGTCAAGATTCATTTCTACTTTTCCAGCAAGCATCTGAATCCACTCGCCACGAGTATAGCCCTGTGCATCATCGGCCGGTGTATCCTGTTTCACATAAGTATAACCAATCTGAGCCTTGATCTCTGTAGTTTTTCCGCCCACCTGAATTTGAGTGGAAAGTTCCATTGTCTGTCCCACGTTTACGCTCTGCGGTGCTGCCTTGGTCTGCTCCGGAAAAACTTCTGCGATGATTGAGCCTGCCATTGTCAGACACAGGAAAAAGGCAAGCATTTTATTTTTTTTCTTTCTCTGCTTCCACGCAACAAACACCACAATTCCCGCTAATGCCAGCAATGCAACCCACAATAAAATCTGCGTGCTGTCTCCCATGTTCGGCGCACTATGAAGCTTTTCTGATTTTAAAGAACCAGAAGAGTCTTTCTTTTGCTGTGAAGAACCGTTGTTTTTTGTCAGCGTACCTCCGGAATTGTTTCCGTTCGAAGGCTGATTTTTGTCTCCGCCTGTTCCCGAAAAATTGTTTTGATCTTCCTTATCGCCGTTCCCCTTATTTTCCCCGGATGGATCGTCTTTCTTTGTATTATCATCCTTCGTATCATCTTTTTTCGTGTCCGAATCTTTTACCGTACAAACTGTTTGCAGTGTAATGGTTTCTCCGGCTTTTAAAGACGTTACCTGTTTTGCTGTTTCATTGTTTTCCGCCACCACGAAATGATCCGGCAGAAATGTTTCCAACGATACATTGGTTGCTTCTGTACGATTCGTATTGGTTACCGTTAAGGTAACTGTAATTTCTTCACCCTGCTGATAATTTTCCTTATCTGTGGTCAGAGTTGCTTCGATTCCATCCTGCACCATAGTCGCTGCCAAAGCTGGTTGTACCATAACTCCGATGCAGAAAAGCATTGTCAGAACAACGACTTTCAGTTTTTTCCACACTTTCATACGTTATCTCCCTCGTAAAATTAAAATTTTGATCCTTTTCTCCCTCATGTCTACCTTTTCCGTCCTCCGGATCGTTGCTCCTTTTGTTTCTCCTTTGCCACATATTTTCTGCGGCTATTGTGTTTCATTTTCCCTCCTCTTTATTCTGTTTTTCTTTTAGTGTAATACATTCGCCTTTTATTTGCAATATATTTTGTCATGCATTTTGCAATGCATATTTTATTTAATATATGCAATACAATAGAATTATCTGGCTTTTCTTTTTCATTTTGAAAACGCAGAGAACGGTTCGCAATCGTCATGTTTTCCATCGTTCGATTTTTTCGATTTCACACATCTGAAATTTTGACGATATGACATGGCGAGTAGTTTGATTGAAACACCTTATAATATTTTTTTGCTGTCTCTTGAATGCTTTTTCTACGAAAATTCATATTTCGCGCACAGAATTCAATCAGTTCCATGCTCTGTATGCATCCTCGACAGCGGAATGGAGTTAATACTATGACATTTCAATTAAAAGCCAACCGAAAAGAAACGGAAAACAAAACCATCCGTTTCCCGATTCATCTGATCAACCAGATTGATCACGCAATTTCTTCTTCCGAGGAAGATATCACCTTTTCCAGTTTCGTGATTCAGGCCTGTGAATACGCACTGGAACATATGGATGATCCTTCTTCCAATGAAAAAGAACCTTGATTTTTGCCCCGATATTTCTGTCCCTGACAATTTATCGTTCCGGGCATGTACTTTTATGATCCATGTATCTGTTTTGCGGCTGTTCTCTGCATGATTCATGTTACCATTTGTTTCTTATCTTTGTGGACAAATCTTTGTCTTATGTCTGCAAGACCTTACCACTTGTGGCGCCTACAGATGCAGGACAACAAAAATGGGAATGTTAAGATATATGGCTGCCGCACAAAACTGCGGCATATTTAAAAGCCTCGCATCTTACATTCCCAGATATTTTTGATTTTTATAGTCGAATCTATCTATATTTTTCTTACATTCATAGCTGATTTTCAAGCTTTTCTAATTTCTTCTAGTCTCTATAGATCTCTTCCGATACCTTCTCATCTTTTGCCCTTCTCATCTTTTGCCCTTCCCATCCTTCTCACTTCATATGTTCCAAATTTTTTCACATCCGTCCCAGCGCTCTCTGGAACACCCGATAATTTTCATCGTCCCGCGGCGAACAGTACACAGCGAATTCAATCGTCTGAAACTGATAGCGGTATTCCTCCACCACAGTCTTCATCGTTGCCGCAACGACTCCCGGCGGATTACAGAATGCTCCACAGCCAAAAGCTCCGAGGATTACGACTTCATTCCCTTCTGCAGCCGCGATATCCAGCACTTTCCGCATTCTTTTTTCATGCAGCCGTTTCAGCTCTACCTGACTGATCCGCACCGGTTTGTCACCATCCCCAGAGTTCATTCCATTGCTGGGACGAGCCCGAAGGTTCGGCGCTGCGCAGGTCAGAACATTTACCGTGTACCACTTCTCTTCCGGTAAAAGTCTCGGATACGCCGTATCCGTTTTAAATACTACAACCTCCGGCGTATAAATACAGTCGTCATTGTGTAATGGATTGCGCTCTTTTCTATGCGGCGCATAAAACTTGGCCCACATGGTTTTTTCTGTCAGATTTTCATACAGCGTGGAGCAACGGCAGATGGCCTCCTCCTGTGCCGATGAACCTTTTGCTACGCCGCCACCGGGATTTGATACGGACGCAAAATTCAGTACGCAGACTTGTCTGTCCGCATAATCTGCTGCAGCCTCCAGCGTTCTCTTTTTACTCACGATCACCTGTGCCGGTTTCTCATATCGTTTTTCCGGAATCACATTTTCTGCCAGTGCTTTCCCAACTGCTGTTTTTTTCTCCGGATAAAATTTTTGTCCGGCGTTCGACTTTCGAATTGCTTCTTTCAGCTTTGCATGTTTGCCGCAAAGCTGTTTCGTATTCTCAAAAACAGCAATGTTTTCCTGTCTTCCCATACCGCGATATCTCCATTTCCTTCTATTTCCTGTAATACCATTTCTTCCACCATTTCAGCTCTTCCTCATCCATACCCACTTCTTTTTCCTGATAGAATCTATAGTCACAGACATCCCATCTTTCATAGCAATTTTTATACTGCATGGATTTTCCGCCGCTCAGAATCGTATTTCTTACTCTTCTATTTGCAAGTTTTTTTGAGGCTTTTTTTGATCTATTGCCGTCTTTGCATACGGGATGTTTTTTATAACTTCTGCTCATTCTGTCCCTTCCCGAATTATTTCCACTACACCATTACACGATCCTGGCTGTTTAAGTTCTGGTCCGACAACACAAAATACCAGATTGTATGAAAAAAGTTTATCCAGCCTGTATGTTCCATTTTACAGAAAGTGCAATCCATGAAACGTCAACGGACAAATTGCAGATTTATTTTTGCTCCAGCTCCACAATCTCCTCATACAGACAGAAAAACTGTCCTTCCACATCGGTATCTTCATGAAAATGTCCAAAGTACCATGCCGTAAATTCTGTCTCATCTGCCACACGCTGCAGGAACTGGCGTAATTCTACTTCATCGTCAGAAAGTTCTCCATATCCGATCGCCGCTGCTACCTCTCTTGGTGCTGTATGGGACAGGATATAGTCCACCTGGAAATCCGCTTTTTCAAGATTTTTCCATCCCTCTTCATACTCTTCTTTCGAAGGAATTTCTTCCGGGAACCAAGTGATTCCCTCCGTACGGTACATTTTGTCCACACTGTAGGCGCCGCCGAAGGTAAAAAATTTCTTTCCATCAATTTCGAAAACCTGTCCCCGCATCAGATGGATGATATTACTCTCAATAAAATGTACTTTTCCGCCATTCCAGGTTTCTACTGCGTAGGAATTGAGCTGTTCGAAATTTTCGTGGTTTCCGTCAACGAACAAAACTGTCACAGGCAGGTTTCGCAGAATATCCCTCGTTTTTGCTTCATCACTTGCCATGAAACCACAGACACCGACATCTCCGCAGATGATCAGATAGTCATCCCTGCTGAATTCTTCTTCACGTCCTTTGAAGAAATATACTACTTTTCTAAGATCGAAAGTTCCATGGGTGTCCCCGGTAATATAAATACTCATCGTTTGTTTCTCCTTCTGTCACACATAAAAAGTTTCCTTCGTTTCCAGGCATAAACATCCCAGCCGTCCATGCTCAAATCCACATCCGCAGTCGCACAGATAGACATTTCCCTTTTTGTTTTTCCAGATCCTGCCGTCCTCGGTATTCCGGTGGCCGCATATGGATATATAACCGCTTACACCCTCGTGCAGGAATACCTTATACCACAGATCGCCCATCAGATGGTATTGGTCCAGTTTCCATTTGCCCGGCTCGGCTGTACAGGCATGTGCCAGCAGATACGGCTGTCCATCCACTTCAATTTCCAGCTGTACGGGCCACGAAAGAATACGTTCTGCCATCTGCTTCAGATCGACCTCCGTCAGTCGTTCCCGAAGCATCTGAAAAGAATTGTACGGATATGGCTGCAAAAGTGCACGGTCTTTCTCCTCCCTGCCATAGTACCGGAAAATATAGTTGGCCAGCCAGTGATCGTGGTTTCCACGAATTACCGTGCATTGTTCTCCCAGCCCCAGCATCTGGAAGTATACACCCACAGGGTCCGCATGATCCTCACACCGGTCAAACAGATCACCCAGCAGATACAGATGATCCTTCTCTGTGAGATTGATTTTCTGCAGAAGCTCCGTAAACCGCCTGTTGTCATTATGAATATCCGTGATAATATAATGCATTCCGCTTCTCCCCTTTTTCTTTCCACATCTGATACTCTACAATATTTTTTTATTCTGAGCGTATATCAACCATTTACATATTTTTTCAGATATTTTTTCGTTGTCATTCTATAAACTGTTCTTCTATGCTCTTTCAACACTCTTTCCTTCTATTCTTCCTGATCCGAACTGTAAAATTCTTCTCCCGTCTCCAGACAGATCGCTGCCAGCCGTCCACCCGGAAAACAGGCTCCGCAGTCGATGGCAATGTGATGATTTTCCCGGTAAATATATCCTGGATTTTCATTTTCATCGATCGTTTGTGTCGGGGTATGGCCCGTCACCAGATACGTATCATCAAAATATTTTCTCCGATAATTCGGTCTGTCCCAGACAAGATCCCTTAAGGAATATTCGTTCATCTCTTTTTCCGGTGAAAAATGGCCCAGACCTCCATGTACCAGAAGATATCGTTTTCCCTTAATAACAAGTTCTTCATACAGTTCAAAATCCTCCAGAAATGCCATGACTTCCTGCCGCATCTCCGGATCCAGTGCACGGAATTCCCGTATCGTAGAATCGCCGCCGTTGTACAGCCAGACCAGCAGATCCTCTGCTGTTTCTTCATCTAGTTCATCGATCGCACGGTCCGTGATCTCCTGGCATAAAAATTGCAGACATTTCAGCGCCATCACCTCATGGTTTCCGACGAGACAGATGGCGTTTGGCATTTCCATCAGCTTTAATACCGTTTTGATCGGATGCTCGCCACGATCCAGAACATCCCCTAGTACATACAGCGTGTCATTTTCTTCCAGTTCGATTTCTTCGAGCAGTTCCATGAATTTTTCGTATTCTCCGTGAATATCCGAAATAACATAAGTTGCCATTTTCTTCCTCCCGTTGCGCATCTCCAAAAAATCTTCCATTGGCTGCTAATTTTTTTCGAACACACTCTCCCCTCCAGATGACATTTTTTTCATAGTAATCTGCTGCTTCCACCGGGCAGTACGTTTCTCATCTTACCACATCTTTCTTCCTGGTGGTGTCAGGATTTTGTCCATTTCTGCAAATAATGGCTATTACTTTCTAGAGCGTGTTTGAAAAAGGCTTTCTGCAAGATGTGCAGCACAGTTTGTGGGAGATTTTGCCCGAATGAGGGAGGCGTAGCATACTACGTCGACTGAATGAAGGCAAAATTTCGGCTGATTCTAAAGAAAAAAGGCAGCGCTACAAATCTGCTCTGCCTTTCCTGATTTCTCTCTTTGACCTCCACTGCGACTATCTTTTCTATTTTCAATTCATCTCAACCCCTATAGCAGTGGGCGAATCCTTGCTATTGTTTGTTGAATTTTTCAATCACACACACATGATTTTTTGTTTTCCTGTCGTAATTAATTCCAACAAGAAGAAGATTTCCACTATATTCTTCCAACTTTTCTGTATACTTCCGCTCTTTGATCTGCTCCAACGCACCCACAGCACTTTGATCCCATTTGAGTTCGATCAAAATTGCCGGTTTGTCCATATACATTTTTCTTGGAAGAAAGCACAGATCCGCAAATCCTTTTCCTGTCGGAAATTCCCGGACAACGGTATAATATTCCCTTGCAAAATAAAACGCCAGGCTGATCGTGCAGCTCAGTGAATTTTCATCATTATACTGCAAAGCTGCAAATTCCAGATGCGCCTGCTCCACTCCCCTGGCCACAGTTTCTTCATCCATACGCCAAAGTGCTTCCAGTAATTTTTTCGAATTTTCAACAGAACAAATCACTTCTGTCCAGTCCATCGTGCTGATTGCATTGATATATTCCTGGGAAACTTCCTTGTTCGGAATAGATACAGTTTTGTCCGTCCAATGATAGCTCAGATATCCCAGATGCACCAGCAAAGTCAATACATCGTCCTTTCCCTGAAACGTTGTCATATCATTGGAAAAGGTTCCAATGTTAATCTGTACGGACTCTCCGGCAAGCATTCTTACAATATCATCTTTCAGCCCTTCAAAATTCATGCAAATATAAGCTTTCAAAGCCTCATATGTTTCCGTCTGATTCCAGTAGTTATCAAAAATTCCGCTCAGCATCGCATCTACCACGGATTTCGGACTGTACATCGCATACTTCTTCAATTCAGTTCCCTGCATGGCACACAGCTCATATCCGTCATACCATGCTTCTGTCTCTTCGAAACTTCGATGATACTGTTCGCAGAGTGTCTGTACTTCCTCTTTCGTGAAGCCAAAAAATTCTGCCATTTCACGCGGATTCGTCATGGAATACTCCGAAAACATATTTAATGCCGAATGAGAACCATATTTTTTGATCGGCAGAATTCCTGTCATATAGGCAAGTGCTACATATTCCTTATCTTTCAGCCATGCCCGAAGAAAGTCCAGATATTTCTTCTGCGCTTCCTTGTCATTTTGATACTCACGGAACAGGCAGTCCCACTCATCAATTAAGATTACAAAAGAATGTCCTGTTGCCGCATAAATATCTTTCATCACCTGAACCAGATTTTGTTCATCCCGGAGCCGTACACCCGAAAATGCTTCCTGCAAATCAAAAAGCAGATATTTTCGCAGCATATCCAGCATTTCTTCTACACTTTGCGTTGCGCTTAAGAATTCCTGCATATTCACTTTAATAACATCGTACTTATTTCGATGCACCGCATAAGACGCACAGTCTGCTATTTTTAAGGTTTGGAAAAGTGTATCGGAATCCTCTCCCCGCTGGTAATATGCTGCCAGCATATCGGCCGCCATGGATTTTCCAAATCTTCTCGGGCGGCTGACACAGATAAACCGCTGCATCGTACCTGCACATCGGTTTGTCACTTCAATTAATCTGCTCTTATCCACAAAAATCTGGGAATTCAATGCAATTCTAAACAATGCATTGCCCGGATTTAAATATGTTCCCATGCGCATTCCTCCTCCCTGAAAATATTCCGAAACGTGTTTCTTTCACCCCACAGTCTGTATGCACTATTTCGGGTTACGAAAAACTTTTGGGGGATACGTTTCTAATCCAGCTCTTTTTCTCTATTATATCCATGGTATAGATGGAACGCAAGACGCAAAAAAAAGATCCTTTGTCAGAATTTTCCTGACGACATATTTGAAAAGACTTTTATATTTTTCAAATATGTTTGAAAGAGCTCCAGTCAATAGCCAAATCCTATAGGAAAATTTCATCAAAAGAATCTTTTTTTCGTCAGCGCGTGTTTGAAAAAGGCTTTCTGCAAGATGTGCATCACATTTTGTGGGAATGATTTTTCAAACACGCTCTAAATGTTCTATTATTAGAATTATTTTCTATCCTGTTCGT
>OGZT01000045.1_pt1 | contig 84767 bp, 69 predicted proteins | sample 1576891 | NCBI WGS metagenome assembly OGZT01 (sample SAMEA3541521, study PRJEB24748) | human gut metagenome | biome: human gut; feature: human-associated habitat; material: faeces | place: China | collected 2012 | reverse complement strand
CTTGTTTGTGATCTTCGAATATAGATGTTATAATATCTGAGGATATGCTGTTTTGATCAGTCTGAGAATATCTGTAGGTTTGTATTGATTTGGTTTTCTCGTTGTACTTAATTATTCCTCTTCCATTTGTTCCTATCCATAGATTATCGTCCTTATCCTTAAAAAGGCTATTACAATCTAGGGTTTCCGAATCTCTCTTATATATTTCAAATAATGGGGTCTTTTTAAATTTGAATAGATTGGGGTGGTAATAAGATATTCCATTTTTATAGGTTCCTACCCATACAATACCGTCGTCAGAACAATAGGTACTGATAATCGAATTCTGGCTTATGGTGTTGTTGTTATATATGTCATTCTTTAAAACAGTTACACTCTTGTCTCTTTTATTAAAAATATTGAGCCCTCCATGATCGGTCCCTATCCAAAAGAGGCCATTCTGATCCTGATCTATTGACCTGATAAAGTTACTGGATAATTTAATGCTCCCATCCTGATCTAGAAAAGTCCACTGCTTAGTTTTCGGTGAAAAGTAGGCGATACCTTTGTCCCCGATTCCCGGATATAGCCATAAGTCGTTGTCGGAATCGATGAATATCGATTTAATAATGGTTGAATTGTTATGTGTTTGAAAGAATTTATCCTGTAAATCTATCTGATTGGTACTTTTGTCCAGACGCTCTATAAGTCCGTCTTTATGCAGAAACCAGATGTAGTGTTCATTCATCTTTATCCGGGTGATTTCCCCCGTGCTTATATCTGTAGCTTTGTTTGTTTGTTTATACTGAGAGAGCTTTTTATTTTTAATATCGTATTTATACACGCCTTTGTCTTTATAATACGCATAAAAATCTTTGTTTCTATCTATTTCAATCAGATTGGGATTGGAAGGCAAACCCATTTTGCTTAATTCGGGCTCTACGTTGACTATAAATTTTTCGGATTTAGAATTATAAATGAAATAACTCATTCCATTATAGTATAACCACAAATTACCATTCACATCTTCCTGTATATTCGTAAATCGGTCTATTGGCGCACTGTTAACATCATACCTGCTATGTTTAAAAATTTTAAAATTTCGACCGTCATATCTGTTTAACCCGGAGTTTGTTCCAAACCACATAAAACCTTTACTGTCCTTAAATATACATTCGATCTGATTGTTCGATAAACCGTCTGTGTTATTGATATGTAAGAAGTCAAATGATTGAGAATATATATTAATACATAAACCAAACAATAAGGCAACAAGGTAATAAGCTGTTTTCATAGGTCTGTTGGTCACATTTTTTATGATTAGCAAATTTAAATAAAATGTCTAACAATAAACATTTTGTTACTATTTCAGTGCTGTTAAAGAAACATTTCACCCCTATGATAATTCGAAGAGTACCTTCTTTTAAAAACATTCAGTAGAGGTGGTTGGGTATTCTTAACTTAATTTTGCATAGACCAAGTCACAGAGAGTATTTTATTGGCGAATATTAAAAGAAATCTTAAATCTGTGACCTTAAAATCTAAATTATAAATATCATGACGAGACATTTGTTTTTAATGATGGTGTTAGTGCCTTGTTTATTCTTCAGTTGCAAAAGTTCATTCACGAAAACAGAGGATGGAATAGTTGTGAATCTGAAAAATCCACAGCCGGGGAATGCCAAAAGTATTCGACTGCAAGTTATTAATGATGATGTAATAAGGGTTACGGCTACCCCTTCAAATAAATTTTCGGAAAAAAAGAGTTTAATAACTGTATTTCCTTCGACTCAAAAAGAGGGTTGGAGTGTTGATGAAAAAGAAGGCAATGTTTTTCTTAAAACAGCAACAACAATAGCTAATGTATCATTGTCTACCGGAGAGGTTATATTTACCGATCTGAAAGGGAATGTATTATTAGCCGAAAATAAAGGTGGAGGGAAATCTTTCAAGGACATTGAAGTAGAGAGCAAAAAAGCTTATACAATGAGTCAGGTGTTCGAATCACCTGATGATGAATCTTTTTATGGACTTGGACAGCATCAGGCTGATGAGTTTAATTATAAAGGTAAGAACGAAGTGCTTTACCAATATAATACAAAGGTATCAGTGCCTTTTATTATTTCTTCTAAAAATTATGGGATATTATGGGATAATTACTCTTTGACTAAATACGGAGATTCTCGTGATTATGCCAATCTGGATAGTTTTAAGCTTTATAATAAGGATGGTAAAGAAGGTGGATTAACGGCGACATATCTTGTTAATGGAGATGCGAAGCAGGTATTTGTGGAAAGAGACGAAACTAAGATTGATTATGAGAATCTTGAAACAGTAAATAATTTTCCGGAAAATTTCCCATTCAATAATTCGAAAATTATCTGGGAAGGACAGGTTGAAGCAAAAGAATCAGGTGTACACCGTTTTATATTATACTATGCCGGTTATACTAAAGTATATATTAATGACGAAGAGGTTGTTCCCGAAAGATGGCGCACTGCGTGGAATCCCAATAGCTATAAGTTTATCTACAATTTCGAAGCAGGTAAAAAATATAAAATAAGACTCGATTGGCAGCCCGATGGAGGAATTTCTTATGTAAGTCTTAAATTTTTAAGTCCCCGTGCTGATCAGGAACAGAAGAAACTCTCTCTTTGGTCGGAAATGGGAGATGAGATCGACTATTACTTTATCCGAGGAAATAATATGGATGATGTAATCAAAGGTTATCGTCAGGTTACAGGTAAATCGCAGATCATGCCTAAGTGGGCTATGGGATTCTGGCAAAGTAGAGAAAGATATAAAACTCAGGACGAATTATTGTCTGCTGTAAAAGAATACCGAAAAAGAAATATTCCGCTTGATAATATCGTTCTGGATTGGTCGTATTGGCCTCAGAATGCATGGGGTAGTCATGATTTCGATCTTGCTCGTTTTCCGGACGCTAAAGGTATGATCGATAGTGTTCATGCGATGGATGCTCATATAATGATATCGGTATGGCCTAAATTTTATTATACAACAGATAATTACAAAGCTTTCGACAAAGAAGGCTGGATGTATAGACGTGCTGTTCAGGATAGTATTAAAGACTGGATTGCTGCCGGTTATATCGGTTCCTTCTACGATGCGTACAGTGAGGGTGCACGCAAACTTTTCTGGAAGCAGATGAGCGAGAAGTTATATTCTAAAGGTATAGATGCGTGGTGGATGGATGCTTCGGAACCCGATATTCTCTCAAATGCAAGCATGCAATACCGTAAAGAATTAAGTACACCTACGGCTTTGGGTTCATCTACCGAATACTTTAATGCTTATGCTTTAGTAAATGCAATGGCAATATACGATGGGCAACGAGGAGAAAATCCGGACAGCCGTGTATTTCTTTTGACACGTTCGGGGTTTGCAGGTCTGCAAAGATATTCTACCGCAACGTGGAGCGGTGATATAGGTACTCGTTGGGAAGATATGAAATCTCAGATTTCGGCAGGACTTAATTTCGCTATGTCGGGAATCCCTTATTGGACTATGGATATCGGTGGTTTTTGCGTTGAGAAACGTTATGAACAAGCTAAAGAAGGTTCTGAGGATCTGAAAGAATGGCGTGAGTTGAATACCCGCTGGTTCCAATTCGGTGCATTCTGTCCTTTGTTCCGCAGTCATGGACAATATCCTTATCGCGAAATATATAATATCGCACCTGAAGGACATCCAGCTTACAATAGCATGGTACATTATACTAAACTGCGTTATCGCCTTATGCCTTATATATATTCTTTGGCAGGAATGACTTATTTCAATGACTATACAATAATGCGTGCTTTGGTTATGGATTTTACATCGGATGTCAAGACTCATAATATAGGTGATCAGTATATGTTTGGTCCCGACCTTATGGTTGCACCAGTATATAAATATAAAGAAACCAGTCGTGATGTATATTTCCCTAATGGAGCTAACTGGTATAATTTCGATACAAGAGAGTATATACAAGGTAATCAGAGCAAGCATGTTTTCGCTCCATATGAAAGGCTTCCGTTGTTTGTGCGAGAAGGAGCTATTCTGCCTATGGGTAAGGATATTCAGTCCACAAAAGAATCTCAGAACGATATATTACTGCAAATCTATACAGGAACCGATGGCGAGTTTACTCTATATGAGGATGAAGCCACAAATTATAACTATGAGAAAGGTAAGTATTCGACTATTAAAATTAATTACAATGAGAAAACAAAAACAGTAACTATTAATGATGTTCAGGGAAAATTTGAAGGAATGCCAACTTCCCGCAAATTTGATATCGAATGGATATCTAAAGATGGACAAAAACACCCTGTAAAAACAGTAACATATACAGGCAAAAAACTTTCTATAACCATGTAAGCAATGAAAAACTTAAAAAATTAATGACCATGAACAAGCATTTGCACATATCTATGAAACAATCGCTAAAACGTTGTTTGATGTTGCTGGTTACCTTTGGACTATTATTTAACCTTACTGCCCAGTCCGGGCAGGATGTGTCCGGGGTAGTAGTATCGGCAACCGATGGAGAACCTTTGGTGGGAGCATCTGTCGTACAAAAAGGAACAACTAATGGAACAGTAACAGATCTGGACGGTAAATTCTTAATAAAAGTTCCGGGGAACGCAATTCTTGAAATTACTTATTTGGGATTTAAAACCACATCTGTATCTGTGGCTAATCAAAAAACTCTGAATATTCAACTTTCGGAAGATAATAATGTTCTGGATGAAGTTGTGGCTATCGGATATGGTGTTCAGAAAAAGAAACTCAATACCGGAGCAACAGTTCAGGTAAAAGGAGATGACATCGCCAAACTGAATACTACCAATCCATTGCAAGCCTTGCAAGGAAAGACTCCGGGTGTACAGATTTCGTCTACCTCGGGTCAGCCGGGAGCTGATATGAAAGTAACAATACGTGGTCTGGGTACTGTGGGTAATGCGGCACCATTGTATATAATTGACGGGATAGAGGGTGATATCACTTTGCTTAATGCATCGGATATACAATCTATTGATGTACTGAAAGATGCTGCTTCTGCTGCGATATATGGTGCGCAGGCTGCTAATGGTGTGGTATTGGTAACAACCAAGCAAGGATCTAAAGGTAAAGGGCAGGTTTCTTTTGATGCATACTTTGGTGTTCAAAACGTTGCCCGAAAAACTAATATGCTTAATGCAAAGGAATATAAAACCATCATGGATGAGCAGTCTATCAATTCGGGCAGTTCTCCTTATAATTGGAGTAATTTAGGTGATCTGGCGGATACAGAATGGTTAGATTATATGTTTAAGGACAATGCTAAAACATCCAATTATGCATTGAACATCAACGGGGGATCTGAAAATTCAGTTTACTCGATGTCTTTAAATTATACCAGTCAGGAAGGTATTGTGGGAGGAAGTAAGGTTTCTAATTACGAAAGATACGGATTCCGTATTAATACCGAACACAAACTGTATTCCAATATTTTGAAGGTTGGACAACATTTAAACTTTAATTATATCAAGAACAGAGGTATTGGTGTAGGTAATCAGTATAATAATACTCTGCGTGGAGCGTTTAATACTTCTCCTTTATCACCTGTTTATAGTGATAATAATGTGTATGACAGCCCGTATAATGATACTTCAAAATCATTGTGGTATACCGGAGATAGTAACCCATACGGATCGATGATGACAAATTCGAACAATAAGAATAATGCTCAGAAGTTAATGGCTGATATATATGCAGAATTGGAGCCTATCACAAACTTAAAAATTCGCTCTACTTTCGGTATTAATTATTCTTCTTCGGATTACCGAAGTTTCACTCCTTTGTATCAATTCTCGGCATATACATACAATACCGATCATACTACAGTTAATCAGAATATGAACAAAGGTCAGACTTTGACATGGACAAATACTGCAGGATATGATTTTAAACTGAACGAAGATCATGCTTTTTCTGCTTTAGTTGGTGCGGAGATTGTTCGTTATGACGGTTCATACTTATCAGGATCTAATTGGAATTTACTATCTCAGTTTAATGACTTCTCTCACGCATATCTGGTTAATACAACAGGTAAGGCTCATCTTGATAGTGATGGCAATATAGTGCATACCAAAACGGCGGATGGTGGCCCTGATAATAAATACCGCCGCATATCGTACTTTGGTCGTATAGGCTATAACTATGCCGAAAAATATATGTTTAATGCAACATTGAGAGCTGATGCTTCATCAAAATTTGCATCGGGACATCGTTGGGGATACTTCCCTTCATTCTCTGCAGGATGGAATATTTCGAATGAACCGTTTATGCAGTCAATAGCGAAAGACTTGTCTATCGACCAATTGAAGTTAAGAGCCAGTTGGGGACAGGTTGGTAATCAGAATATTGATGATTTTCAATACTCAGCACCTATTAATACTTCAAATGGAGAGTATGTATTCGGTACAGATAAAACGAACACTCAAGGTGCTTATCCCAGCAGATTGTCTAATAAAAATATAAAATGGGAAACTTCTGAACAGACTAATATCGGTTTGGATGCATTGTTTTTGCAGAGCCGTTTAGGTGTGAATTTCGATTTTTATGTTAAAACGACTAAAGACTGGCTGGTAAAAGCTCCTATTCTGGCAACAGCCGGAGCAGATGCTCCATATATTAATGGTGGAGATGTAAAAAACACAGGTTTTGAGTTAGCTGTTTCTTGGAGAGATAAAATTGGCGATGTAAACTACAATGTATCTGCCAATGGTGCTTTTAATAAGAATAAAGTCGGAAATATACCTACTCAAGACGGTATTATTCACGGAGCAACTAATATGTTGTACGATAATTCGGAAGAATTTTATAGAGCCGAAAATGGATATGCTATCGGTTATTTTTATGGATACAAAACTGCAGGTGTTTTTCAGAACGAACAGGAAATCGCAGATTGGAAGGCCTCAGGTAACGGTATTTTGCAATCGAGTGTGAAACCTGGTGATGTAAAATTTGTTGACCTCAATCATGACGGTAAAATAGATGCATCTGATAAAACTGATCTTGGTAACGGCATGCCGGACTTTACTTATGGACTTAGCTTTGGCTTAGACTACAAAGGCTTAGACTTCTCTGTTACAGCAAATGGTTCTGTTGGAAATAAGATCGTACAATCATATAGAAATCAGACAAACTATCTGGCTAATTATACTACAGATATTCTTGACAGATGGACAGGAGAGGGGACTTCAAATAAAATTCCTCGTGTAACCAATTCCAATATAAACTGGATATTCTCAGACTTATATGTACATGATGGCGACTTCTTAAGAATCAGTAATATAACATTGGGTTATGATCTTTCGCATATTATCAAACTGAAAGCTATCAGCCAACTTCGATTTTATGCATCGGTACAAAACGCATTCACATTTACTAAATACAATGGAATGGATCCTGAGATTGGTTACGGAACAGAAGGTTGGGTATCGGGTATCGATTTGGGGTATTATCCTCGTCCCAGAACTTATTTGTTTGGAGTTAACATAAAATTCTAAGGTCTCAGACTTATTTATTGCTTTGATCGAATATCTAATCAGAGCAAGTGTGATTGAAAATGTATTGTTAAAATCGATCATTTATTTAAAAGAAAAAACAATGAAAACGTTTAAATTCAATATAATTCTGGCATTAGCTTTAGGCTTTGGGCTAAGCTCTTGTTCCAACAGTTTTCTCGATGTAGAATCTGAAACCAATATAACCGACGATAATTTTTACAAGACTTTGGCTGATGCCGAAATGGCTCTTGTCGGATGTTATGATGGATATCAGAGAACGAGCTCTAATGGAAATTTATCTTTTTATGTAGTATCGGAAGTGCTTTCTGATAATTGTTTTGGGGGTACCGGTAATACTGATGGCAGAGGCTATCAGGCACTAGACAGATTTGATATTTCGCAATCTCCATCAGATAATAACCTATTCAATGGTACATGGACAGATTATTATGCAGGTATATTCAGATGTAATACTTTATTGCAGAAACTCGAAGGTGTATCGTGGGGAGACAGCAATCAAACAGCAAAGGCTCGTATTGAGGGTGAAACCCGCTTTCTGAGAGCCATCCTATATTTCGATTTGGTACGTCTTTTCGAAAAAGTACCTTTATTGACAGAACCTACTACTGCTAATTTACCTCAATCTGAACCGGTAGAAACATATAAACTGATAGCTCAGGATCTGAAGTTTGCAGCTGAAAATATTCCTGCTGATGCTTATCCTAAGTCAAAAGCAAAAGAGAATGATGGTAGGGTAACCCGCTATGCTGCCGAAGCTATGCTGGCTCGTGTATATTTATTTTATACAGGATATTATGGCGCAGATGATTTGGGTGTAACTAAAGCCGAAGTTTTGAGTGGAGTTGAAGATGTGATCAACAGTAAAGAATTTGATTTGATTCCTACATTTAAATCTTTATGGCCTGCAGCCAGTTATGTTGCGAATACAGCAGATAATACTCTTGATAAGTCCGGATATGCGGGAATGGGTAATGTGGAAACAGTATTTGCTCAAAAATTCAATAGTACAACAGACTATGATGGAAATGTAGATGGTAACCGCTGGCTTGTAATGATGGGGTTACGCAATACCAACTTCTCTCCTTATGGTAAAGGTTGGGGTGCTTGCACTGTCAATCCGAGGCTGGTTAGTGCTTATACATCTCTTGATTCCAGAAAAACTGCATCTATGATAGATATAGAAGGAGAAGGTATTTTAAACACTTTCGATCTCGCCGGACAAAGAGAATACACCGGATATTCGGTCAAGAAATATACTCCTACTGCATTACCTGATGGAACTTCGGATACAGGTGGCTTAAATGATTTTCAGATATCCCAGGATCAGGATTTTGTAGTTATTCGCTATGCTGATGTGTTGTTGATGGCGGCCGAATTGGGGTCTGCTAATGCCCAGTCATATTATGACTTAGTGCGCAAACGTGCAGGACTTACTACTAAAGCTGTATCTCAAGCTAACTTATTGGAAGAACGCCGTCTTGAATTTGCATTTGAAGGTCTTCGTTATTGGGATTTATTACGTCAGGGATTGGATGTTGCTGCATCAACGATCGCTCAAACGCAATCTGTATTGAGCGGAAATGCCAGTGATGTGGTAACTATAACTGCCGACAATATAAAAACTACTCGAGGATTTATGCAAATTCCTAATACACAGATAACATTGTCAAATGGAGTCTTGATTCAAAATTCAGGATGGAAATAAGGTCTCATACCTTTAAAATAAGTAACAGAAGGTATAAGTATTGCATCATTTTAAAGCGGTAACTATCTGTTGTATTTATGCTTACAAAGTAAAAAAATAGGTCTGAGACCTTAATATCGTAAATTATGAAAACTATATATAAATCATTACTGATACTTTTTAGCGGGATATTATTATTTTCGGCATGTTCTCCTGATGATCCGAAATTAGATACTCCAATAGCAAAAGATAAACTGAGTTTCGAGGCATATCAGGATTCAGAAAATCCTAATAAAGTTATCATTAAATCGAATAACACCAGTGATATTGTTTACTGGTCGTGGGACAATACTTCCGGTTCAGCGGGTGGTTACACTACCAACTATTCCGATACACTCAAGTTTGGTTTTGCAGGTAAGTATACCATCAATTATTCTATAGCGTCGAATGGTGGATTGGTCGCAGCAGACCCAAAGGTTATAGATATCACAACTTATGATCTCGACTATATGGAGAAAAGCGTTTTATGGACGTACCTGACAGGTGGAGTGGGCAAAGAAAAGACGTGGTACCTTGACTTGGATGCGAGAGGTAAATCGGTGTACTTTGACGGCCCTATGTTTTTCTATGGGACAGATGACAGCTGGGAGAGTGTAACCGAAGGTAAAACTGTAGGAGGAGATTCTTGGAATTGGAGTCCTAAATATTCGGAAAACACCTGGCTCATGTCTGCTGTCGATTATGGTTCGTTGACATTCGGAGCAATAACAGGACATACACTGGTTGCTGATAAGAAAGCCGAAAGTAAAACCGAAAACGGATCTTATTGGATGGATGTAGATAAGCATACTTTAACCACTACCAATGCTACTATCCTGAGAGATTCGGGCCGTATTGCCATAGTTACTAAATGGACAAGTATGAAGATACTGTCATTGACTGAAAACTCCATGCAGTTAGCTGTTCTTCGTGACAATGATCCGAGTGAAGGACCTTGTCTTTTAGTATATAACTATGTGTCAAAAGCCTATTACGATAGTCATAAGTAATCTTCTTATCATTAAAATCCAAAGAGATTATATCCGATCTCTTTGGATTTTATATATATATCACTTTATGAATTAGTGCCTTATGAAAATGAATTTCAGTATCTCATTAATCAATTATATCTGCATCAGCTTTCTGTTCTGTAGCTTAACCGCTTCCTGTTCTTCTGAAAAACAAGCACGGCAGATTGCGGACTTTACCGAAAACTGGAAGTTTGTACTTGGAGATCCACAGGATGCTTATCAGCCTCAATTCGATGATAAAGAATGGAGGACTTTAAACTTACCTCATGATTGGAGTATCGAAGCCGATTTTTCATTATCGAATCCCGCTACACCCGGCGGAGGGGCTTTGCCTGGAGGAATAGGATGGTACAGGAAGGAGTTTTCTGTCACCCAGTCGGATAAAGAAAAGAATATATATATAGATTTTGATGGTATATACTGGAATAGCAAAGTCTGGATTAATGGGCATTTGCTCGGAGAAAGACCCAACGGCTATATTTCGTTTCGTTACGATCTGACTCCATATCTCAAGTATGGTGAAAAAAATGTGATAGCTGTGCGCGTGGATAATTCTAAGCAGCCTAATTCAAGGTGGTATTCAGGATCGGGTATTTACCGTAATGTCTGGTTAGTTAAGGTGAACCCTATACATGTAGATCATTGGGGTACATTTGCGTCGACACCTTTTGTAACGGAGGATAAGGCTGAAGTGAGAATGATAACCCGAATTAAGAATGAACGCAAATCGAATCAGCAGATAGAGTTATCGTCTATTCTTATTGATGCCGAAGGAAAAGAGGTTAAACGAGTTTCTTCAACAGTGATAATTCCTGCTGATGATACATTATCGGTTGATCAGCTCCTGCTTGTCGAAAATCCGGTCTTATGGTCGGATACAAATCCTTATATGTATAAGGTTGTAAGCGAGATTAAACAGGATAACAAGCTTATAGATAACTATGAAACTCCTTTAGGTATACGTTATTTTGTATTTGATGCAGATAAAGGTTTTCTATTAAACGGTAAATCTGTTAAAATAAAGGGAGTCTGCAATCATCACGATTTAGGTGCATTAGGTGCTGCTGTGAATGTCAGAGCCATAGAACGTCAGTTGGAAATTCTGAAGGAAATGGGATGTAATGGGATACGTACGGCTCATAATCCTCCTGCTCCTGAGCTATTGGAACTTTGTGACAAAATGGGATTCATTGTTATGAATGAGACATTTGATATGTGGAGAAAGAAAAAATCTCCATATGATTATTCTCAGTATTTTCCGGAATGGCATGAGAAAGACCTTGCCGATTTAATCTTACGAGACCGTAATCACCCTTCGGTATTTATCTGGTGCATTGGGAATGAAGTACTGGAACAGTGGTCTCATATCGATGCTGATACCCTGAATTTGCAGCAGGCAAATCTGGTTCTGAATTTTGCCAATACATTGGATAGTAAAAAAATACAGACCAAAGATTTACATGTTAACTCGTTATTGACAATAAAACTGGCAGATATTGTGAGGAAATTAGATCCTACGCGCCCTATATCGTCCGGTAATAATGAAACGGAGCCAGATAATCATTTGTTTCGTTCGGGTGTAATGGATATAATTGGTTTTAACTACCACGAATATAACTGGCAGGAAGAATTTCATAAGAAATTTCCAAATCAAAAACTGATTGTTACAGAATCTACATCGGCTCTGATGTCGAGAGGATATTATAAGATGCCATCTGACAGTATTGATATATGGCCCGAGAGATGGGATAAGCCATTTGATCGTCCTATACATCAATGCTCATCTTATGATAATTGTCATGTGCCATGGGGAACTACTCATGAGGAGTCGTGGAGATTGGTGAAAAACAATGATCATATATCCGGTATATATGTTTGGACAGGCTTTGATTATCTTGGTGAGCCTACACCTTTTTGGTGGCCTTCTCGAAGTTCTTATTTTGGAATAGTCGATCTGGCGGGTATTCCTAAGGATGTGTATTATATGTACCAGAGTGAATGGACAGACAAAAATGTTTTGCATATATTTCCTCACTGGAATTGGCAAGAGGGACAGAATGTCGATGTGTGGGCATATTATAATAATGCAGATGAAGTAGAGCTTTTCCTGAATGGGAAATCATTAGGAAAGAAATCAAAGAGTAAAGATGTATTCCATGTTGTTTGGCGTGTTCCTTTTACAAAGGGTACATTAAAAGCAGTATCGTATAAAAATGGAAAAGAAGTTTTAACAAAAGAGATTAAAACAGCCGGAAAGCCAGCAACTATTAAACTAACAGCCGATCGAAGTAAAATTAAAGCGAACGGCAAAGATTTATCCTTTGTTACGATTGAAGCAGTGGATGAAAACGGCATACCTGTACCGACAGCTGATAATCTAATGGACTTTTCGGTTTCGGGAGATGGCTTTATTACCGGAACTGATAATGGTGATCCTACAGATTCTGTTTCTTTGAAAAAGCCGCAGAGAAAGTTATTTAACGGCAAGGCTGTTGTTATTATTCAATCAGGAAAGAAACCTGGAAAAATTACACTTACTGTAAAAACTGAAAAGCTGAAAAGTGCTACACTAGATATAAGCACATTTAGAGACTAGTTTTGATGAAAAAGGTTGTTTCGGAAGGAAGGGGTAAGATGAGATTATAAGTAACAGCAGGTATTTGATGATACTTTAGTTTATAACAAACTTACTCCTTCCTTTTTTGCTCTTTCTGAAAAATTATCCCTTACTTTACTTTCTCAAATGAGCAGTTTAAAAGGTAAAATGAAAAAGACAGATTTAGGTTTCAGAAAGAAGATACTTTCTATTCAGAGTCGTTTGGTATGTGGTTATGTTGGGAATAATATTGCCGAATTGGCAATACAACTGCATGGATTGGATGTTATAGCGTTCCCTTCAGTGTTGTTTTCCACACATACCGGAATATCTCGTATATATGGTAGTGCTACATCAAAAGCTCTTTTTGATGAACTGGTAGAAGGAATTAAAGCTATAAATGTCATTAAAGATGTTAATAATATAATTACCGGCTATATAGGTACTCCAGAAATTGTTGAGTCTTCGGCACAGTTCATTAAACATATCAAAGATCAATATCCTGATCGCCTATATATCTGCGATCCTGTAATGGGGGACTTCGATCAGGGCATGTATGTTTCCGAAGAGGTCGAAAAATCTATTTCAGAGTATTTGATCCCTCTTGCAGATGTGATGACTCCTAATCATTTCGAATTGAAACGGTTATTGAAGAGTGATGCTGATACAGTCGATTCAATTCTGGAGGCTGTGGTTGCCAATCCGTTGTTGTCTGAGAAAAAGATAATAGTAACAGGATGTATTCTTAAAGATACACCCGCTGATATCATAGATATGCTCGTTATACAAAACGGACATGCCGATCGAATATCATCACCTAAACTAGATATCGCAATGGTAGGAGCCGGCGATTTGTTTACTGCTATTATATCCGTGCAATTAGCTAAAGGTGCGGATTTATTACGTGCGACTGAATTAGCGTCCGAATCCTTGTATAGGGCTTTAGTTTACTCTAAAGAAAGAGGTGTGATGGAGATGAATTCGGAATGCTTGTTGCATTGCCTGAATTTAGGCTGATACGTCATACTTTTAAACCGTAGCTCCTAAATATTTCAGTCGTTTTTGATATGAGTTCTGCTGAAGGAGGATTAACATCAGATAGTTTGTATTCCTGATTCAGCTCTTTCCACTTTTGCATTCCCATCTGATGAAAGGGTAGGATATCCACACGCTCAACATTTTTTAATCTTGACACAAATTTAGCCCAATTGTGTAGGTCTGCTTCATCATCAGAATAGCCCGGAACCAAAACATAGCGTATCCATATCGGCTTATTTATATCTTTAAGGTATTCGATAAATTTTAGTGTTGGTTCTAGTGGCTTCCCTGTCAGTATCTGGTACTTCTCTGGATTGATATGTTTGATATCCAAAAGGACTAAATCTGTATATTTTAGAGCTTCCCTGACTTTATCATTTAATATAAACCCAGATGTGTCGACAGCTGTGTGCATTCCTGTATCTTTGCATAATTTGAATAAAGATGCCACAAATTCGGGTTGCAGCATAGGTTCTCCCCCTGAGATAGTAACACCCCCTTTGACAAAAGCCTTTACCTTAATAACCTCTTTGAATGCTTCCTCGGGTGTCATTTGATATTGAACTTTGCACATGTTCCATGTATCAGGATTATGGCAGTATAAACACCTGAGTGGACAACCCTGCATAAAGAATACAAACCGGATGCCGGGACCATCCTTTGTTCCGAAACTTTCAAAAGAGTGAATCAAACCTTTCATATCGAATCAAGAAAATCAAGCAGAGAAAAAGAGCTTTTCTCTGCTTGTAAATATACTAAGTAAAAGAATGTATTTAATTATATATTTTCAAATTATAACAAATTCAGATTGTTATAATTGCCAAAGTAATAAAAGGTCTGCAACCTAGAACGAAGTTGTAATCGTTCTATTGATAACATCCAATTGTTGTTCCTTTGTTAATTTAACAAAGTTTACAGCATATCCTGATACACGAATTGTTAACTGAGGATATTTTTCGGGATGATCCATTGCATCGATCAATAGGTTACGATCAAAGACATTTATATTCAAGTGATGACCTGTCTGGGCAAAATATCCATCCATCAGTCCCGATAGATTTGCCGCTTCCTCTTCTCTGTTTTTACCCAAAGTGTTCGGCGTAATGGCAAACGTATAAGAAATACCGTCATTGGCATGTTCGAATGGTAATTTAGCGACAGACGAAAGTGATGCTACTGCACCTCTGGTATCACGTCCGTGCATTGGATTGGCTCCCGGCGCAAATGGAGTGCCATCGCGGCGACCGTCAGGGGTGTTACCTGTTTTCTTTCCATAAACAACATTAGAAGTAATAGTTAATACCGATTGAGTAGGTATTGCATCTTTATACATCTTGCGTTTACGGATTTTGCTCATGAATTTTTCAACGATATCAATGGCAAACTGGTCTGTATTATCGTCATTATTTCCAAACGGAACATATTCTTTTTCTTGTATATAATCAACAGCATCGCCATCAGCATCTCTTACAATACGTACTTTCCCGAATTTGATAGCCGCAAATGAATCTGCAATAATAGATAAACCTGAAACTCCGAATGCTTGAGTGCGTACAATATCTACATCATGCAAAGCCATTTCAAGAGCTTCGTATGAATATTTGTCGTGCATATAGTGGATAATATTCAATGCTTTGACGTATGTTTCGGCTACCCAGTCGAGTGTACGGTCAAATTTATCCCAAACTTCATCAAATTCAAGATAATCTCCCGAAATTTTTTCCACCCAGTGTTTTGGCAATACCTGAGCTTTCGTTTTCTCGTCTTTACCCCCGTTTATAGTATAAAGGAGAGATTTAGGCAGATTGGCACGAGCACCGAAAAATTGCATCTGATGTCCTATACGCATAGGAGACACACAACATGCAATACCATAGTCGTCACCCAATTGAGGACGCATCAAATCATCATTCTCATACTGAAGTGAAGATGTATCAATTGATACCTTTGCACAATATTTCTTCCAGTTCTCAGGAAGCCTGTCACTCCAAAGGATAGTAAGGTTCGGTTCCGGAGCGGGTCCAAGGTTATATAAAGTATGTAGCATTCGATAGCTGTTTTTAGTAACCATCGATTTACCGTTGTTAGTCATACCTCCGATTGATTCAGTAACCCAAACCGGATCTCCGGAGAATAATTCGTTGTATTCATTTGTTCTAAGGAAACGAACGATACGAAGTTTCATAATGAAATGATCGATCAGCTCTTGTGCTCCCTGTTCTGTAAGTGTACCTTCTTTCAAGTCTCTTTCGATGAAGATATCAAGGAAAGTAGTTACACGTCCAAGGCTCATCGCGGCACCGTTTTGGTCTTTAATAGCACCAAGATATGCAAAATAAGTCCACTGTATAGCCTCCTGTGCATTTTTTGCCGATTGAGAGATATCAAAGCCGTAAGAAGCAGCCATACGTTTTAAGGCTTTTAATGCTTGTATTTGTGTACTTAATTCTTCTCTCAAACGGATCAAATCATCCGTCATAACTATAGGGTCACACTCTTTGAAACGTTTCTCTCTTTCGCTGATAAGTCTGTCTATACCATAAAGGGCAACACGGCGGTAGTCTCCGATAATACGGCCGCGGCCATAAGCATCGGGCAGACCTGTCAATAAGCCGTTGCTGCGGGCACGACGAATACTGTCTGTATAGGCCGCAAATACTCCTTCGTTGTGTGTCCTGCGGTATTTTGTGAAAATCTCAGCAGTGGTTTCATCCAGTTTATAGCCATATTCTTCAAGGCTCTGTTGAACCATACGAAGACCACCATTCGGGAAAATAGCTCTTTTCAGTGGCTTATCTGTTTGTACACCGACTATCTTTTCAAGATCTTTATTTATATATCCAGCGCCATATGCATCTATTTGCGATGGAATGCGGGTTTCGGCATCATAAATTCCATTTTTCTTTTCTTCGAGAAACATTTCACTAAGAAGCTTCCATAATTGATTGGTCGCTTCAGTCGGACCTTCAAGAAAAGATTCGTTTCCGGAGTACTCGGTATAATTTTCCAAAATGAAATTGTTAATATTAATTTCATTCTGCCATTTAGTACCTTTAAAATTTCTATATGCTTCCATTTTATATAATATAGTGTTTATGTATATAAATTTATAATAAGAGTAACCAATAAGGTCTCAGACTTTTTTATCGACTTTGCAAATATAAAAGCAATAGGTAGTTATTCCTCGGATATATCCTAAGATACTATCTGTTACCTAAACTATCGAAACAGCTTAAATACATACAGGTAATTATTGTTGTGGTTTCATACATAACAATAATACTACCATAAATTCTATTGACCAGTTTTTAGTTATATGAATCTTATTTGTCTGCTTTATAAACCCGAAAGCCACAAAAATGTATACATCAGGCAGGTCTTCTGACTTGCTTCATTATTGGTTGTCCTTCCCGTTGTGCATAAACAGTGGATCAAGCAGTACCAATAACATCAGAGAAGCTTACAGCAGCGGGGTCTGTTCAGGATTTACACCTGATTCCCTTTTCACTTTTTATTCGGATATATGAATAAAAAGCACCTGAATAACGATGCAAAGTTAATAATATTATTGATATTCGACTGCTTGTCAGCCAAAAGATTTGTATTATTGATCTAATATCTGAGCATTAGAATTTTAAGATCGCAGACCTTTTTGTTAACATTGTAAGCATAGATACAACAGACTGTTATCGCTTTTAAGTGTGTCCTTAAATTTAAGTTCTAAAAGGTAACAAAAGTAACGCCAAAAATACACATTTTCAGGTGATACCTTTTTATCTGCTAATCTGATTTTGGTAATGATAACTGTTGGCTGAAGGCTGATTTCAAAGAATATTTTACTTATAGATAAAAATAAATAATCAGCTTCGGGTTTAGATAAAGAAAGCCGATGGACTAAATCCACCGGCTTTATACTGCTATATTAATAGGTCTGAGACCTTAAGACATTTGATCAGATACCTAAATCTTTACAGATTTGCTCGATCTTTTTGTCTGTTTCTTCATTTACTGCTGAAAAGTCTGCACGAGACGCTAGTTTTCCATGAACTTCGATATAGAACTTAATTTTAGGTTCTGTTCCTGAAGGACGGATAGATACTTTAGTCTTATCTTCGGTAAAGTATTGCAATACATTAGAAGTTGTAGGCATATCCATCTTGCTAACCTCTCCTGTTATAGTATTTTTTGATTCAAGAGGAATGTAGTCTTTTACGGTAATGACTTTTGAACCAGCAATTTCTTTTAACGGATTATTACGGAACTTATCCATCATAGCTTGTATCTCCTGAGCTCCGGTTATTCCTTTTTTCACAACAGAAATACCTTTTTCTTTAGAGAAGCCATATTCAACATAAATATCCTGAAGCATCTGATAAATAGTACGTCCGTTATCTTTGCACCAAGCGGCGATTTCGGCAAATAAAGCAGCAGCAGATACAGAATCTTTATCACGGATGAAGTCTACGGCAAGGAATCCGTAGCTTTCTTCACCGCCACCGATGTATTTACGTTTACCTTCAAGTTCGCGCATAACTGTTGCTACCCATTTAAATCCTGTGAAACATTCAAACATTTCCACGCCATTCTTTTCTGAAATAGTCTGAGTCAGTTCGCTAGTCACAATAGTGCGAACAGTGTATTCTGTTCCTGTAAGCTTACCTAGCTCTCTCCAACGGGTAACAAGATAATAAACGAGAATAATCATTGTCTGATTACCGTTTAATAAAACAAAGTTACCATTATCATCACGTACACCTGCACCAAAACGGTCTGCATCCGGGTCTGTAGCGAAAACAAGATCAGCTCCGGTTTCTATTCCTTTCTGAACAGCCATCGCCATTGCCGCAGGTTCTTCTGGATTCGGTGATTTTACTGTGGGGAAATCTCCACTTACAACATCCTGTTCGGGAACATGAATGATGTTTGTAAATCCGTATGCTTTAAGAGCTTTAGGAACCAACTGCCCTCCTGTTCCATGAATTGGAGTATAAACGATTCCGATATTGCCATGTTTTTTCACCGATTCGGGTGATAATAATACACTGCGTACTGCTTCGATAAATTGGTTATCCATATCTTCTCCTAATTTTTCAATCAGGGATGGTTTGCCTTCAAATTTGATATCAGCAGCAGTTACTTTGTTTACTTCGTCTATAATATTAGAATCGTGAGGAGGTGTAACCTGCGCTCCGTCGTTCCAATATGCTTTGTAGCCGTTGTATTCTTTCGGATTGTGAGAAGCAGTAAGCATAACACCACTTTGACATCCTAATTTACGGATTGCAAAAGATACTTCGGGAGTAGGTCTTAGATTCTCAAACAGATATACTTTTATTCCGTTAGCGGTAAATACATCAGCTGTTATTTGAGCGAATTTCTTACTGTTGTTGCGACAGTCATAACTGATAACAACTTTTATTTCGGGTAAATTTGCAAATTCTTTCAATAAATAGTTTGACAAACCTTGTGTAGCTGCCCCAACTGTATATTTATTCATACGGTTAGAACCTACACCCATAATACCACGAAGCCCTCCTGTTCCGAATTCAAGATCTTTGTAAAAGCATTCGATCAGTTCGCTTTTATCAGAGCTATCCATTAACTTTTTTACTTCGGCTTTAGTCTCTGCATCGTAATTGCCTTCCAACCACGAATTAGCCCGAGAAGTAACCAAGTCTAGTAATTCTTTGTTTTCCATGAATTTTATATTTGTGTGATTATTCGTTTTCTTTAGATACAAATATAGTAAAACTATGAAGACCCGCAATCCTACGCATCAATCAAAAACGTATACTATTTTAGCAAAAATGATCCTTTATGATCAATTTTTCTTTTTATGTTCTACTATTTCGGAATCTCTCAATTGAACCGGTTTTGACCGTTTTCTCATTTTCATATTGAAGAACTCTACTAATAGCGAAAATGCGATGGCAAAATAAATATAACCCTTGGGGATTTCTCCTACTACTGTTCCGAAAAGGGATATGTGAGACAAATGGGCTGCTTCTAATAAAAGCATTACACCGATTAGTATAAGAAAAGACAATCCCAATATCTGGATTGTGGGATGTGTATTTACAAATCGACTGACAGGCCCCGAGAATAGAAGCATTATCATTACAGATATAATCACTGCTGTAACCATAATAGCCATCGCACCCTCATATCCGAATTCGTTGAAACTGACCAGACCTACGGCTGTAAGTACACTATCGAATGAAAAAACAATATCCAAAGCTACTATTTGTACTATGACCGATACTAGCCCATTCTTTTTAGCTCCGGAATGGAGGTCTTCTTCACCTTCCAGTTTATGGTGTATCTCGGTAACACTTTTGTATAATAAGAACAGTCCACCACATAAAATAATCAAGCTCTGACCCGATATAGATCCATCGAAATAGGCCGTGTCAAAAGATAATATGGGTTTGGTTAACTGCATCAGCAATGATATACAAAACAGCAATAAAATGCGGAATAGCATAGCACAAATTAAACCTATGGTTCTGGCTTTGCCTTGCTGTTCTTGGGGTAGTTTAGAAGACATGATAGAGAGAAAAACAATATTATCTACCCCTAACACGATTTCGAGAAAGGCCAGTGTGAGTAATGCAATCCAGGCCGATGGCAATAAAAAGGTTTCTAGTATTTCCATTTTAAATAATCTTAAGTATATTCGTGTCACAAATTCTGTACAAATTTAATGGCTTGACAGATATTTTTATAATAAATCGGTTAAGATTATTAGGGGTACTGGTGTTTTTAGGTCTTAGACCTTTTTGTTCGCAAAGTAAGTGTTATAGCGCTAGCTAATTAACCTTGCTGTATAAAATATAAAAAACAGGTCTGCGACCTTAATAAAAATTGAATGAGAAAATATATTTTAATTTTTTCAGTGATACTAATACATCAGAATATATCAGCTCAGTTTCTGATGAGACACAAAACTACAACTCCACATGCTGTTGATTCTTTGGATTTACAGTATTATTCTTCAAAAAAGAACGGATGGGCAGCCGCCGGGCAGGTGATAGGGCTAAATCTTGGTGTTTGGGCTTTTGATAGATATGTACAAAAAGCTGATTTTGCTTATATTGGGTTTAACTCGATAAAAAAGAATCTTGAAAATGGTTTTTATTGGGACAATGATCAGTTGGGAACAAATATGTTTTTGCATCCTTATCATGGTAATCTATATTATAACTCGGCTCGATCCAGAGGATATAATTATTGGGAATCCGGAGCATTTGCTTTGGGAGGAAGTGCTATGTGGGAATTGTTTATGGAGAATGAGCATCCTTCCATTAATGATATAATAGCAACTCCGATAGGAGGAATGGCTATCGGAGAAGTATTTTATAGAGGATCGGATATGATTCTGGATGACAGAAAAAGGGGAGGAGAGAGGGTTAGGCGTGAGGTGCTAGCTTTTCTTGTTGCTCCTACTAGAGGCTTAACTCGTTTAATTAATGGAGATGCATGGAAAGTAAGGCCATCTTCGGGACGGCAGTTTGGTATACCGGAGATTAGTGTCGAAATCTCTGCCGGAGTACGAGTATTGGAAATTCAGGATGAAATATTGGATAAAGGGGTAGGATTCGGTACGTTGTTTAGTGCTGAATATGGAGATCGATATGATGGAGAAAACAGTAAGCCTTTCGATTATTTTACAATGCGTGCCAGTCTCAATGTACAAGCTTCTCAACCTCTATTGGGTCAGATTAATATAATAGGCCGATTGTGGGCTGCTGAACTGATTGACAATAGTAAGGATTATTTTAATATCGGTATATATCAACATTTCGACTATTATGATTCGGATACAATTTCGAGTGTCTCGAATGAAATTCCGTATAAAATGGCAACACCTGCAGCTTTTGGTGTTGGACTTATTCATAAGAGTAAACGATTTGCCGATTGGGATTTTAATTCTTATGCCCACATTAATGGTATTCTTTTAGGAGCAACGCTGAGTGATCATTATAAAGTTTCAGAAAGAAACTACAATCTGGCCAGTGGATTTGGATGGAAAACAGGTATAAACATCTCTTATAAGGATAAGATCGGTGTTTCGTGGCTGTATGAAGGATATCGTCTTTATACGTGGAAAGGTTATCCTGAAGGTACGGATTTAGCTACTGTTGATTATAACGAGTTAAATGCTCAGGGCGATAAATCTAATGCAACATTTAATACATCGAGCCTTCGTGTCGATTTAAAACTTCGAGATCAGTGGTATCTGACAGGAATTGGTAGTTTTTACAGACGTTCTACACACTACAAATATTTTGACAGTGTGTATTCTAAAACGGGAGAAGGTAAATTAATGCTCACATACAAATTCTAAGGTTTTAGATCTTGGTTTCATATAAGTACTGATAATACAAAAAAAGCAGATCTGTGGATCTGCTTTTTTTGTTATTTATATTGCAATCGGCTTAGTGACATCCGCATCCTCCGGAACCACATCCGCAAGATTCAGATTCTTCTTCATGACTGCCACAACCGCATCCTGAACCACATCCGCCACCTTGAGGTGCAAATAACGCTGCGATTTCTTCAGCAGAAGCTTCTCTTACTGATAAAATGTTACCTGTAAAATGTAATGTTTCTCCGGCTAGAGGATGGTTGAAATCCATTTTGATAACATCGTCACCAACAGATATAACAGAACCATTCAATCTGTTTCCGTTAGCATCCATCATAGGAACTGTATTGCCTTCAAATACTACATTTTCATCCAGTTTTCCTTCAACCTCGAATATATTGCGAGGCAAATCTACTACATGCTCGTCATCGTATTCACCGTATGCTTGCTCCGGTGTTAATACGAAATCAAAGGTGTCTCCTTCTGATAAATCTTCCAGATTTTTTTCGAAAGCTTCTAACATAGAGTTAGTTCCGAAAATAAATTCCAGAGGATTTTCAGCAGTTGCTTTTTCCATTAATTCTTTTTCGCCACCTTCGCCTACATTCAGGTCGTATGATACCGAAACAAATTTATTAGGTGAAATCTTCATTTTGTTTATTTTATTTATGATTAAAGTTGATAATCGCTTCAGTTGACCTAAAGCTGTTTTTTTATAATATAACAAGAATCATGCCTTTTTGTTGCATTAATTCTTATTTCAATAATGCGTCCTTCAGATTGTCCAGAGCCTGAGCTAAGACACTTCGTGGTGATCCTACGTTCATCCGCATAAACCCATTTCCTTCTTTACCAAACATAGCCCCATCGTTAAGTGCCAACTTAGCATCTTTTACAAATAATGAAACTAACTTATTCTGAGGTAAATTCAACTCCCGGCAATCAAGCCAGACTAGGTAAGATGCTTGCGGTATCATAACCTTTATCTGAGGTATATTCTTTTTCAGATAGTCATTGACAAATTGTATATTCTGCCAAATATACTCTATTGCTTCATTCAACCAGTCATCACATTTAGTATATGCTGCTTCTGTTGCAGTATAGGCAAATATATGACCTTCGTCAAGTTCACTGCTCTTCAGATAATTATAAAATTGACTTCTGATTTCATCATTCGGAACAATAGCAAATGAACTGACAATACCGGCAATATTGAATGTCTTGCTGGGAGCCATAAAAGTGATACTGTTTTGAGCTGCTTTTTCCGATACAGAGGCAAACGGAGTATGTTTATTATCCTGATGTATCAGATCCGAATGGATTTCGTCGGATATTACCAATATATTACGGTCGTAACAGAGCTCCGCCAGATCAATTAGTTCTTGTTTATTCCATACACGGCCTCCCGGATTATGAGGATTACAAAGTATTAAAATCTTACAACTGTCGTCAATAACAGAATTCAGGTTTTCTAAATTCATTTCATATTGACCTGCCGATAATACTAAAGGATTGTTTACAATTGTTCGATGATGTAATGTCGGAATTATACGGAACGGATGATAAACCGGTGGTTGTATGATAACTTTATCGCTCTTATCAGAAAAGCAATCAACAACAAAAGCTATGCCTTTTACTATTCCCGGAATAAAACTGATCCATTCTTGCTTGATTTCCCATTGATGAGACTTCTTGATCCAATTGAGAATCGAATCATAATATGATTGGGCAGGGCAGGTATACCCAAACAAACAATGCTGGGCTCGTTCTATTATAGCTTCCGAAATAGCGGGCGGTGATAAGAAATCCATATCTGCAACCCACAACGGGATCAAGTCTTCACTGCCATATCTTTCTTTCAAGACATCTGTCTTTAAGGCATTTGTGCCTTTACGATCTATGATAGTATCAAAATTATATTTGGACATATAAGTTAAGTAAAATGAGAAGTTTAATGACCTATTGCAATTGGTAGCCAACTTTAGCCGGTCAATGCAATAAAATAATTAGCAGGTCTCAGACCTAAAACGCAACAAATATACAAAAATAAAAGAAAGACAAGCACTCATATTAAAAACAAAAGGCTGCCTATTTTGGCAGCCTTTATATTATATTGGATGAAAATATTAATTTTCGCCTTTTACTTTTTTCGCTTTTTTATCAAGGATTTCATAAGCAATTGGAGTTGCAATGAATACCGATGAATATACTGCTAAAATGATACCAAGCAACATCGCAAAAGCAAAGCTTCTGATTGAATCACCTCCTAGTGTAAAGATACATAAAAGTACTAATATTGTACTTACTGTAGTACTGATTGTACGGGTTAGGGTAGTGTTCAATGAATCATTGATGTTGATACCTATATCTCTTAGCGGATACATATTACGTCTTTCACGCACACGGTCAAAGATAACGACCTTATCGTGAATAGAGAACCCTACAACAGTAAGGATAGCTGCTATAAAGTGTTGGTCGATCTCTAATGAGAATGGCATGAATTTGTGGAAGAACGAATATGCAAATATAATAATGGCAGCATCGTGTGCCACAGCGATTATAGTTCCTACAGAGAAAGCTACATCTCGGAAACGCAACAATATATATAGACCCATACAGATGATTGCGATAACAACGGCTATAACGGCTGCTGTTTTCATATCATCGGCAACACTTGGACCTACCTTCTGCGAACTTTGAATGTAGTCGTCAATAGTTTTACCCGGAGCTATATAGCTGCTTAGAGCTGTAGCCATTTTATCCTTGATCTCAGTTTCTACACTGGTATTAGCATCTTCGATTTTGTAGTTGGTAGATATTCTTACCTGGTTGCTTGATCCGATAGTGATTGTACTTACCATAGCTCCATCGAATTGAGGCTTAAGTGCATCTGTGATATCTTCTGTACTTACCGGTTTATCGAAACGAACGATATAGTTACGTCCTCCCGAGAAGTCGATACCTTTGTTTAACCCTAATGTAAATATCGAAACAACACCTAATAAAACAACAATAGCTGAGATTAAATAAGCTTTGCGGTGCATATTAAGGAAGTTGATCTTAGTATCCATTAAGAAATTACGAACCGGCTTAGTAGAGAATGTCAAATTCAAAAGCTTTCCTTTCGAGAACGCATATGTGTAAATCATACGTGTCATGAAGATCGCAGTAAAGAATGAAGCCGCAATACCGATAATTTCTGTAATCGCAAATCCACGGATAGCTCCTGTTCCAAAATTATAAAGGATAAGACCAGTAATGATGGATGTTAAGTTGGAGTCAAAAATTGCGGTAAATGCATGTTTGTAGCCATCCTGAACAGCCGTTTTGACATTCTTTCCTGAACGTAATTCTTCTTTTGTTCTTTCATATATAAGAACGTTCGCATCCACAGCCATTGCCAAAGCCAATACAAGACCTGCAATACCGGGCAACGTGAGTACAGCATGGAATGACGCCAGTACTCCCATCGTGAAGAATAAGTTGAGTAATAGAGCAGCATTGGCTATAAGTCCTGGAATCAAACCATAAACTAAGCACATATAAGCCATCAACACAATGATAGCTACTACGAAAGATATAACACCTGCTTGGATTGACTCGTCCCCTAACGAAGGACCTACGATATCTTCTTGTACAATACGTACTCCTGCACGCATTTTTCCGGATTTCAGCACGTTTTCCAAGTCTTTTGCTTCATCTATTGAGAAGTTTCCTGTGATAGAAGAGTTACCTCCTTCTATACGGTCATTAACCATTGGAGCTGAATATACATATCCATCAAGAACAATAGCGATTGATTTTCCACGTTCAGCTCCTGTTACGGATGCCCAACGTTTTGCTCCGGTGGTATTCATTTGCATGCTTACGCCCCATCCTTGACCTTGTACCTGATCTGCTTTAGCCGAAACTACTGCATCGCCATCCAGTGCAGGACCTCTTTTCGTACCGTCTCCTCTCAAAGAGTATAATTGGAATTTAGTTTCTTTATCGTCGATTGCTTTGAATCCCCAAGAGAATTTCAAATCGGTGGGATATAAATCCCTTGCTGCGTATAGAATAGCATTAATTGCTGCAGTATCTTTTTTATCTGCAATTGCAACTGTAGCACCTCCGCCCCAATTTCCGTCAAAATAATCGAAAAGAGGTTTGCTGAATGCTTTTTCTGAAATAGCATTAGCTATAGCTTTTTCTTCTTGTGCAGATGCGGTTGAATCTGTAGCGACAGAGTCCGCTGCTACTTTATTTCCTGTTTTTTGAGCTGCAAGAATATCAACACTTCTTGAATTGATAGAACTCAAGTAGCCTTGGATTTCCTGGAGATTGTATGTTTTCCAAAACTCAAGGTTAGCATTACCTTGTAAAAGTTTTTTTACACGTTCAGGTTCTTTTATTCCCGGTAACTCGATTAGAATACGTTCTGCACGATCTAATTTTTGAATGTTAGGAGCAACTACCCCAAAACGGTCGATACGTGTACGTAAAACATTGAATGAGTTATCAGCAACGCTTTGAAGTTCTGTTACTAAAACTTTTTTTACGGCAGCGTTGTCATCGGTCGGATTAATTTGGTCTTTCAACTTAGCACCAAATACAGCAGCTAATTTACCAGACTTATTAATACCTTCATATTTCTCAACAAATAAAGTAATGAAGTCTTTGTTACTTCCCTTACGGTTTTCATCAACTGCTAATTTTAGCGCTTGATTGAATTGAGCGTCTTCTTCATTAGCCAATGATCTGAGCACAGCTGCAGCATCAACTTCGAGGATAACGTTCATACCTCCTTTAAGGTCAAGTCCTAGTCCAATTTCTTTTTCCCGGGCTTGTTTAAGGGTGTATCCTAACCATACTTTTTCTGTAGAAATAGAGTCCAGATAATGACTCTCCGCATTGAGATCCCCGTTTGCGAATTCGGCAGCTTGTTTTTCATAATATCTCGTCACAAATGAGAATGAGAGATAAAAACAGCAGACCAAAGTCAACAAAACGGAAAATGTGATTACAAATCCTTTGTTTTGCATTTTACACTTACTTTTGTTACTATTTTTGTTTTAATATTTAATATTCAATAAGATATAGATTCAGGCTTAATATATTCTTCATGCAATTATCAATCCGATTTTATAAGTGAAGCCTAGCTAAATAGCTACATATAACTTACTTTAAGCCTGCAAATATAATCTTTTTTATCATTTTTTTACCGAAATGCGTGTATAAATTCAGAATGAAAGATATTCTGAAAAATAAAAGAAAAAATCTATTTGATTTATAGTCTCACTCTCAGAGTCTTTCATTAAAGTTACTTGTTTTATTAAATCTTTTTTGAAAATAGACTTGTGAAATAAAAAAATATCTTCTACTTTTGCATCCGCTAATCAGGTAATGGCGGGATAGCTCAGCTGGTTAGAGCGCATGATTCATAATCATGAGGTCCCGGGTTCAAGTCCCGGTCCCGCTACTTAAAAAATGAGAGGCTTACAAGGAATTGTAAGCCTCTTTTTATTTTTATCATAATGTTTAAATTCGGATATTCTTAAATAAATAATCTTCTTCTTTTTTGACAAAATAATAGTTCTTTCAAAACATTCATTTAAAAAGTGCGTTAATATAATTAATATCAAAGTAGAAGATCGGATATAAGGAAAGTATGCTGATGTTCGAATATTTAAAAGAAATTATTTAATTGCGTTTAGTTATGAAGAAAAACACAAGAAAGACATTGGATGAATTTATTATTGAAAGGCAAGACGACTTTCAATACTCTACAGGCGAATTATCCAGACTATTAAACTCGATCTTATTAGCTGCACGGGTTGTGAGCTATAAAATTCGTAAAGCCGGTTTAATAGATATTATTGGTTCAGTGGGGACTACTAATGTACAGGGCGAGGATCAGCAGAAGTTAGACTTGTATGCTCATAATGTATTTGTGGAAACACTTGTCAACAGAGAAATTGTTTGTGGTATTGCTTCTGAAGAAAATGACAACTTTATCACCATTGAAGGGCTTGACGAAGCCCATAACAACAAGTATGTAGTATTGATGGATCCTTTGGATGGATCTTCAAATATTGATGTGAATGTATCGGTCGGTACTATATTTTCTGTGTACAGACGCATATCTCCGGTTGGTACACCTGTTACGATGGAAGATTTTCTTCAACCCGGAGTAAAACAAGTTGCTGCCGGCTATATTCTATATGGTACATCTACCATGATTGTGTATACAACAGGTAAGGGCGTAAGCGGTTTTACACTCAACCAGGCAATCGGTAGTTTTTATCTGTCGCATCCTAATATGAAATGTCCTGAGGATGGAAACGTATATTCGGTGAATGAAGGAAATTATGTACATTTTCCTCAAGGGGTAAAAGATTATATTAAATACTGTCAGGAAGAGAAAGATAACCGTCCGTACACATCCCGTTATATAGGAAGTCTTGTTTCGGACTGTCACCGTAACCTTATGAGAGGTGGTGTTTATATGTATCCTTCGACATTTAAAACTCCCAAAGGTAAGCTTCGTTTGCTTTATGAATGTAATCCGATGGCTTTCATAACAGAACAGGCGGGAGGATATGCTTCTAACGGACGTACCCGTATATTGGAAATGAAACCGACTGAATTGCACGAAAGAACACCATTTTACTGCGGAAGTAAGAATATGGTAAAGAAGGTCGAAGAGTTTATAGCAAAGTCTGACGAAAAAAAATGAAAAAAGCAGGATAATTATTTGTCCATTCTAAAAATTTTATAACTTTGCATCTATCAAAATGAAGTAGAAATGAATTTTCAATTGACAAATACATACTGGTGGTGGCGCTTACAACTTAAACAGTCGTGAGTCAGAATCCTTGTGTATTTATAGAATGGAAATAAATTAAAATACAAGCCCGTCGTACTCACGATGGGCTTTTTCTTTGATAACACTTTTGAAAATAACAAAAACAAGATATACAAATGGAAAATTTTAAAGTTGACTCTAATGGTTTTTATGGAGAATTCGGTGGAGCTTATATCCCCGAAATACTTTATGACAATGTAGAAGATCTGAAAAATGCTTATTTACAGGTTTTAGATGACCCAGCCTTTCAGAAAGAATACCATGATTTGTTGAAAGATTATGTGGGACGTCCTTCTCCTTTGTACTTGGCCAAAAGGTTGTCAGAGAAATACGGATGTAAAATCTATCTGAAGAGAGAAGATCTTAATCATACCGGAGCACACAAAATAAATAATACTATCGGTCAGATATTATTGGCCAGACGTATGGGGAAAACCCGTATCATCGCCGAAACAGGAGCCGGACAACATGGTGTAGCTACAGCAACCGTATGTGCCTTGATGGATATGGAATGTATTGTTTATATGGGTGCAACAGATGTTCAGCGTCAAAAGTTGAATGTTCAGAAAATGGAAATGCTGGGAGCTAAAGTTGTTCCTGTAACCAGTGGAAATATGACATTGAAAGATGCCACAAATGAAGCTATCAGAGATTGGTGTTGTAATCCCTCTGATACCTATTATATTATAGGATCTACAGTAGGGCCGCATCCGTATCCTGATATGGTAGCTCGTTTACAGTCTGTAATAAGCGAAGAGACCCGTAAACAACTTCTTGAAAAAGAGGGACGTGAGACTCCCGATTATGTGATAGCTTGTGTTGGAGGAGGAAGTAATGCTGCAGGTATGATTTATCATTTTCTGGATGAACCGGATGTGAAAATCGTTTTAGCTGAAGCTGCCGGTAAAGGTATTAATTCGGGTGAGTCTGCTGCGACTATACATCTCGGACGTTTGGGTATTATACATGGAAGTAAAACGTTGATAATGCAATCGGAAGATGGTCAGATAGAAGAACCTTATTCTATATCGGCCGGGCTCGATTATCCGGGTATCGGACCTATGCATGCCCATCTTGCAAAAATAGGACGGTCTGAAGTTCTGGCTGTAACCGATGATGAAGCGATAAAAGCCGCTTTTGAATTGACTGCCATCGAAGGAATTATTCCTGCTATTGAGTCGGCTCATGCTCTGGGCGTTTTCGGGCAAAAACAATTCAAAAAAGACGATATTATTGTGCTTTGCCTTTCGGGGCGTGGAGATAAGGATATGGAAACTTATGTACGTATAAAAGAGAATCTGGCTTTATGAAAACTATAATAAATGTACAAACAAAAAAACTATTAGCAGATTTACAAACTCCCGTAGGAATTTATCTGAAAATAAGAGATATATATCCTGAATCGACTTTGCTCGAAAGTTCAGACTATCATTCTGATGATAATAGTTATTCTTTAATAGGAGTGAAGGCCATCGCCTCATTTAAAGTTCAGAATGAACAGATAATTAAAGAATATCCCTGTGGAAAAGTTGATATTGAAGAATTGGATGAATCCATAGAACTGACATCCGCATTTCAATCGTTCCTTAAAAAATTTGAAGTGAGAGGAAATAATTCAACAGGTTTAAACGGATTTATGGGCTATACATCCTATGACGCTATTCGTTATTTTGAAGATGTAGATCCGATAAATACTAAGCTTGAAAATGCAGATGTTCCAGAGTTTTATTATAACCTATATCATTTTATTATAGTAATCAATCACTTAAAAAATGAATTGACTATTGTGGAAAATTTGTTAGACGGGGAAATATCTAAGATTGATGAACTTGAAGCTGTCCTACTAAATAATAATATTGCAGAATATAATTTTGAATGTATTGGTTCTGAATCTTCTTATATCACGGATGAAGAACATATAGGGATGATAAACAAGGGTATATCTCATTGTAAACGGGGAGATGTATTTCAAATAGTATTATCAAGGTGTTTTACTCAAAAATTTAAAGGAGACGAATTTAATGTATACAGGGCTTTACGTTCGATCAATCCTTCTCCCTATTTATTTTTCTTCGATTTTGGCTCATTCAGAGTCTTCGGATCTTCTCCGGAAACACATTGTAAGGTGAGTAAAGGTAAAGCGTATATAGATCCTATTGCGGGAACTTATTTTCGAACAGGAGATGATGAAAAAGACCGCGTTTTATCCGAAAATTTACTAAAAGACGAAAAAGAAAATGCCGAACATGTGATGTTGGTTGACTTAGCACGAAACGATTTGAGTAGAAACTGTAATAACGTAAAAGTTGAATTTTATAAGAATGTACAGTTTTACTCACATGTCATTCATCTTGTTTCGAGGGTTAGCGGTGTTGTTGATAAGGGTATTGACAGCATAAAAGTATTTGCTGATACATTTCCTGCAGGAACATTATCAGGTGCTCCAAAAGTCAGGGCTATGCAGCTTATCAGAGATATAGAGCCTGCTATGCGTGGAGTATATGGTGGTTGCATCGGTTATATTGGTTTTGACGGAGATTTAAATCAGGCAATAACGATCCGAACATTTATGAGTAAAAATAATACGCTTTATTATCAGGCGGGTGGGGGAATTGTTGCAAAGTCAACACCTGAAACAGAAGTTATGGAAGTAAAGAATAAACTAGGAGCATTGGCTAAAGCTGTAAAAGTCGCTGAAACCATTAAGAAATAAGATCTCATCATGAAAATATTAATATTCGACAATTACGATTCATTTACATACAATCTAGTACATCTTGTTAAAGAACTGGGCTATACAGATGTTGATGTATTCAGAAATGATAAAATAGAATTGGCTGACGTTGCTAAATACGATAAAATTATTCTTTCTCCCGGGCCGGGTATTCCTTCTGAGGCCGGTTTACTTCTCCCCCTAATAAAACAATATGCTTCGTTAAAGCCGATATTAGGAGTCTGTTTAGGACATCAGGCAATAGGTGAAGCATTTGGCGGAACATTGATTAATCTGGAGGATGTTTATCATGGAATTTCTACAAAAGTGGAAATTATTGCTGATGATTATATCTTCTCGGATATTGACAGTGAAATAGAAGTGGGGCGCTATCATTCATGGATCGTTGACTCTAAAGGTTTACCCGAATGTTTTACAGTCACAGCAGTTGATAAATCGGGGCAAATTATGGCAATGAAACACAACATCTATGATGTACATGGAGTTCAGTTTCATCCCGAATCGGTATTAACACCTGAAGGAGAAATTATAGTGAAAAATTTTTTATCGAAATAAGTTTTTTTCTTTTAAACTAAAATAAGTAATAGAAGTATTTAATGATGTGTTTTAAAGCAATAACCAGCTGTTGTTGTGTTTGCAAAGTCAATAAAAAGGTCAGATACCTTACTTTCTATAAATATAATCTTAAAAAATAATATGAGCAAAAAGATATTTTTGAGTGAAAACGAAATTCCCGAAAAGTGGTATAATATTGTAGCTGATATGGATAATAAACCTTTACCTCCATTAAATCCGGCTACGAAACAAGTATTAACGGCAGAAGATTTGGAACCTGTTTTTGCAAAAGAACTAATCAAGCAAGAAATGTCGCAGGAGCGTTGGATCGAGATACCGGAAGAAGTGCGTGAATTATACAAGATATGGCGACCTACACCATTGGTAAGAGCAACAGGTCTTGAAAAAGCATTAGATACTCCGGCTCATATTTACTTTAAGAACGAAGGAGTCAGTCCTGTCGGCTCACATAAACTGAACTCGGCATTACCTCAGGCATACTACAATAAGATGCAAGGCATAAAACGGCTCACAACCGAAACCGGTGCAGGTCAGTGGGGTGCAGCATTAAGTTTTGCTTCAAGTGTATTCGGTTTAGGTTTGGATGTATATATGGTGAAAGTTAGCTCCGGGCAGAAACCATACCGCAGAATGATGATGCAAACTTGGGGGGCAAATGTGATTCCATCACCCAGTAATACGACCAATGCAGGACGCAGCATACTAGCTAAAGATCCTGATAATTCAGGTAGTCTGGGTATTGCAATATCCGAAGCTGTAGAAATGGCGGTACAGGATCCCGAGGCTAGATATACATTAGGCAGTGTGCTGAATCATGTTGCTTTGCATCAAACTGTTATCGGACTCGAAAGTGAAAAGCAAATGGGTATGGCAGGCGAATATCCTGATATTGTTATCGGATGTTTCGGTGGAGGTTCAAACTTTTCAGGTATCGGCTTTCCTTTTTTGCGTCATAAATTGACTGATGGAAAAGAAATTCGGGTTATTGCAGCAGAACCTTCCAGTTGTCCTAAATTGTCACGAGGTCGTTTCGAATATGATTTTGGCGATACAGTAGGGCTTACCCCGCTTTTACCTATGTATACATTAGGACATGATTTTCAACCAGCAGACATTCATGCAGGAGGACTTCGATATCATGGAGCCGGAACTATTGTCAGTCAATTGAGAAAAGATGGACTGATTGAAGTACAGGATATTCCGCAGCTTGAAACGTTTGAAGCCGGAAAACTATTTGCGAATACCGAAGGTATTATCCCTGCACCGGAATCGACACATGCTATTGCCGTAGCCATCAGAGAAGCATTAAAGGCTAAAGAAGAAGGAGTACAAAAAACTATATTGTTTAATCTTTCGGGACATGGCTTAATTGATATGGCCGCTTATGATCAGTATTTGAGTGGAAATATGAAAAACTACGAACTGACCGACGAAGAAATAGCAAAATCAAGAGATACACTTGAAAAATTAGTATAGTGTATGTGCTAATGCTTAAAAATTAAAAAGTTATGAAGCAAATATTAAACCGATTGTTTAGCCATCAGCATCTGGATAGGCAGGAGGCCAAAGATATCCTTAGCCACATGGCTGCCGGAGAATACAATGAATCGCAGATAGCTGCATTTATAAGTGTATATTTGATGCGAAGTATCTCTATTGATGAATTTATGGGTTTTACAGATGCATTGTTGGATCTTCGGACAAATGTAGATGCCTTGAGGGCTTATGATCCCATAGATATTGTAGGAACCGGAGGTGATAATAAAAATACATTTAATATTTCGACATTATCGTGTTTTACTGTTGCCGCGGCAGGATATAAAGTCGCTAAACATGGAAATTACGGAGCTACATCTGTAAGTGGTGCATCAACAGTAATGGAACAGCATGGTGTAAAATTTACAACCGATATTTCGAAACTCGAAGAATCTTTGGATAAGGTAAATATTGCTTACTTGCATGCTCCATTGTTCAATAATGCTTTAAAAGTCGTTGCTCCTGTCAGAAAAGCATTGGGGGTACGAACGTTTTTCAACATGTTAGGACCTGTGGTGAATCCAATTTGTCCCAAAAAGCAAATGCTGGGTGTATTTAACCTGAAAATGGCTCGTATGTATTTTTATATGTATCAGCAAACCGATGTAGATTATGCAATAGTACATGGGCTGGATGGATATGATGAAATTTCATTGACAGGCGATTTTAAGATTATAACAAAGCAAACTGAGACAATATATACTCCTGAAGAATTAGGATTTGACAGATATGCAGAAGCTGATCTTGATGGAGGAGCAACGCTCGAAGATGCTGCTGCAATATTTGATGACGTTGTTAACAATACTGCTACGAAAGCTCAAAAAAATGCAGTGATAATAAATTCTGCTTTTGCGATTCAAACTATCAAACCCGAATTGTCTATTGATGATTGTATTGCTCAGGCAACAGAAGCAATTGATAGTGGCAGACTTAAAAATACATTTCATAAATTTCTTGAATTAAACAGCTGATAAGATGGAAACAAAAAGTTATAACTCATTGGATGATGTGCGATATAATATCGACCTGATTGACAGAGTTATCATCCAGTTAATATCAGAAAGAAGTTTTTTTGAGAATGAAGCCTCTCGATTCAAAAAAAGTGAGGCTGAAGTGGAAGCTCCTCAAAGAGTACAAGAGGTGATTGATAAGGTACGGCATGTGGCTGTTTCGAAAAAGCTGAACCCTGATATTGCAGAGAAGGTTTATCGAGCAATGATCGGAGCTTTTATTGAACTGGAAAAAGAAGCTTTAACAAAATTATGAATAATTATAAGGAAATAAACAGACAAGCTTGGAACATAAAAACAGCTATTCATATTGATTCTGACTTTTATGATAATGATTCTTTCTTGAAAGGTAGAAATACTCTGAATAGTATCGAATTAGATATGCTTGGAGATGTTCATGGTAAAAGTATACTGCATCTGCAATGTCATTTCGGACAGGACTCAATATCTTTGGCACGTATGGGGGCAGAAGTAACAGCTGTTGATTTGTCTGAAAAAGCAATAGAAAATGCGCGAATCTTTTCTAAACAGCTTGGTTTCGACGTCAATTTTATATGCTCAGATATCTATGACTTACCGGAAATACTTGATCAGAAATTTGATATTGTATTTACATCTTATGGAGTTATAGGCTGGTTGCCGGATTTGGACAGTTGGGCTCAACTGATATCAAATTATTTAAAACCTCATGGAAAGTTTGTATTTGTGGAATTTCATCCATTGGTTTGGATCTTTGATGAAGATTTTCGTAAAATAGCATACGATTATTTTGATACCGGAGAGATTATAGAGACATTTGCAGGAACTTATGCCGATAGGAATGCCGATATAAGTTATTCGGAAATATCGTGGAATCATCCATTGAGTGATGTTCTGAATAGTTTAATCGGGGTAGGGATAGAAATAAAGAAGTTTGATGAATTTGATTATTCCCCTTATCCGTGTTTCAAAAATATAGTTGAGTTTGCTAAGGGTAAATATCGAATAAGTCATTTAGAACATAATATACCCATGGTATATTCGTTATTGGGTGAAAAGAAATAAGGTCTCAGACCTTTTATTACTTTGGTAAGTAAAACAACCAAAATTTGTTATAGACTAAAAATATATCATTAAATACTTGCAGTTTCTTAAATATCAGAATATTTCATATTGAACAGATGGAAGAAGAAGTTATACATAAACTGAGTGATGCCGAGCGAAAACGAATTCGTTTAGGGATATTTGCATTTTATTTTTCTCAAGGACTGTGTTTCTCGAGTTGGGCGAGCCGTATACCCGATATCAAAGGATTCTTAGGATTAGATGATGCTGCATGGGGTACAATTTTATTGATGATTCCGATAGGTCAGATTTGTGGAATGACATTATCTGGGCTATTGGTTTCAAAGATAGGCAGTCGTAAAATCTTGCCTGTATCTTTATTTTTCTATGCTTTGACCCTTATTGCTATAGGAGCATCTCAGACGGAATATGCATTGCTTATGAGCTTGATAGTATTCGGGTTCTTTGGTAACTTCTGTAACATTTCAGTAAATACGCAAGGTGTCAGTATAGAGTCATTATATGGTAAATCTATAATGTCGTCGTTTCATGGAGGATGGAGCCTTGCTTGTTTTACGGGCTCGGCTATCGGTTTGCTGATGATAAATATAGGATTAAGTCCATTCTATCATTTTCTGATAGTTGCTGTAATTGTATTGATTAATATGTTTGTTAATAAAAGGTTTTTACAACCGGATATAAAAAAGCAAAAGAATAAGGACGAACTGGAGTCTAAAAAGAAGAATAAGCCTGAAACATTCTTGTATCTACTTGGTATAGTTGCATTCTGTGGAATGGCTGCCGAGGGAGCAATGTCAGATTGGAGTGGATTGTACTTTAAAGATATTGTGAAAGTCTCGGAAAAATTGGTGCCATTGGGATTTGCTGCATATATGGTTACCATGGCATCCGGACGTTTCTTTGCCGATAAGGCTATCGAAAGATGGGGACGCCAACGAATCATTCAGGCAGGAGGGTTACTTATTTCTTTAGGATTATTTCTAGCTGTAGCGTTTCCTTCTTTGCCCCTCACCATACTCGGATTTATGATAATAGGGTTGGGCACGTCAAGTATAGTACCTACTATTTATAGTATTGCCGGACAGAAAACCAAGATACCTACAGGGATCGCGTTGACCATAGTTTCGAGTATTAGTTTTCTTGGTTTTTTGATGGGGCCTCCATTGATCGGTTATATATCACAGGCAACTAATCTGAGGTACTCGTATGCTTTGATCGGTGTGTTTGGAATATGTATTGTAATCCTGACTTCCCAGATAAAAGTTTTTAAGAAAGATAAATAAGTTTCATTATGACAAATATACTAGACCGTATTGTAGCTAATAAGCGCAAAGAGGTCGAACTGCAAAAGAAAGAAATAAGTATTGATAAATTGGCTGCACAAATAGCCGATACAAATAACCTATATTCATTCAAAAAGTCATTGGCCAATTCTTCAACGGGTATTATATCCGAGTTTAAGCGTAAATCACCTTCAAGAGGCTGGATTTTCGAAAATGCAAAAATAGAAGATGTTATTCCATCTTATTCAGAAAATGGAGCTAGTGCAATTTCTGTTCTGACAGATACTGATTTTTTTGGAGGAACTTTTACTGATTTTGAGTTAGCACGAAGTTTAACAAAAACACCATTGTTGAGAAAAGACTTTATGGTGGATGAATATCAGTTTTACCAGGCCAAAGTTTTAGGAGCTAATGCCATACTCTTGATTGCAGCTTCTTTAACAATAAAAGAAACAAAACAATTTGGAGCTTTAGCCAAAGAATTAGGGATGGATGTTTTGCTTGAAATTCATAACGAAAAAGAATTGTCACATATAAATGAATATGTGGATGTTGTAGGCGTAAATAATCGGGATCTGACTACATTTATTACAGACGTGAAAGGTTCTTTTGATCTGGCAGATAAAATACCTACGGATTTCTTAAAAATATCAGAGAGTGGAATTTCTCAAACGCAAACGGTAAAAGAATTGCAAAGTGTTGGTTATAAGGGTTTTTTAATGGGTGAAAACTTTATGAAAACAGATAATCCGGGACAAGCATTAAACCAGTTTATTCAGGAATTGAAAACAAAATAGGTATGAAAATAAAAGTCTGTGGAATGAAGAATCCGCAAAATATAGATCAATTAGGTCAATTGCCGATTGACTTTATAGGATTTATATTTTTTGAGAAATCTCCACGGTATGCAGTAGGCTTGGAACTTACCGATTTATCGTCACTTCCGGTTTCAATAGAAAGGGTAGGAGTGTTTGTTAATGAAGATTTTGAGACAATAGCCCGATTGGTAAATAAGTATAAGCTGACTTATGTACAACTACATGGGCAAGAATCGGTGGAGCTTTGCTTAAAATGCCGTAAAGAAACAGGTGTTAAGGTAATCAAAGCATTTAATGTCTCAACGGAGGCTGATTTTGCAAAGACAAAAGAATATACTGAAGTATGTGATTATTTCTTATTTGATACCAAGACTTCTCAACATGGAGGGTCAGGCATAAAGTTCGATTGGAATATATTGAAAGCATATCAAGAAAATCTGCCATTTTTTCTTAGCGGAGGAATATCCGCGTCAGACGTCGAAAGCATTAGTAAACTTTCTTTACCCCGTTTATACGCTTTGGATTTGAACAGTAAATTTGAAATTGAACCCGGATTGAAAAATATAAATATGTTGAACAACTTTATATCTCACTTTAAAACAATATAACGATGAATAGAATAAAACAACTTTTTGACCAGAAGAAAAAAGATATACTTTCCATTTATTTTACAGCTGGTTACCCTCAATTAAATGATACTTGTGAAATCATTTCTCAATTAGAGGATAATGATATTGATTTGATTGAAATAGGTATTCCATTTTCTGATCCGATGGCAGACGGTCCTACTATTCAGGCTAGTGGAACTATTGCTCTGCGTAACGGCATGACTCTTCGGATATTGTTTCATCAACTGGCTGATATCAGGAAAAAAGTAAGTATCCCTCTGATTATGATGGGATATCTTAATCCGATAATGCAATATGGATTCGAAAATTTCTGTAAGCAATGTAATGAAGTTGGTATCGATGGTGCGATTATACCAGACTTGCCTTTTGATGATTATTTGAAAGAATACAAACCCATAGCAGAGAAATACGATATCAAGATAGTAATGCTTATAACTCCGGAAACATCGGACGAACGTATCCGCCTTATTGATGATCATACTGATGGGTTTATTTATATGGTTTCGTCGGCATCTACTACGGGAGCTCAAAGCAATTTTGATGATGGAAAACAAGCCTATTTCAAGAAAATAAATTCTATGGGATTGAAAAATCCTCGACTGATCGGATTCGGTATATCCAATAAAGCTACTTTAGATGCTGCACAAGCTAATGCAAATGGTGCTATAATTGGAAGTAAATTTATAACTTTGCTGAAAGATTCAATGGATATAAAGGAAGCTGTCAAAAATCTGAAAGACAGCCTGTCCAAATGATATGTCAAGAGTTAAGTTAGAAACGAGAAACAAAAAATATATGGGAATTAAGTATTTTATGTTATTTATATCAGGATTTATTCTGACTTGTTTTTTGTTTTCCTGTAGCAAAGAAGATAATGATGATAATACACCGCCTTCTTTTGAAATATTAGCTCTTGATTCAACAGCTACTTATCCGTTATCTCTGTCTGATGGAGATACTTTATACTATTTTATGGATCAGGATAGTATATTTAATCGAATAAGAATCCGTTTTAAAGATGATAAAGCATTGTCATCCTATAATATACGAATAAGAGGATTGAATGCAGATGCTACTGATATAGTTAAAGATACATCTAAAGTAGATACAGTAATGTATCCCGGGGATACTGTTGTATACGCTTATTGGAAAAGAAATTATCAGTCTCAAGCGATATATGGAAAGACCGACAAAACCATTATTCAGTCTGTTGCTTTAGATACCACAACTCAAGTCTCTTATATTGATTCGAAAAACGAGTTGAAATATAAATTACGTCAAACATGGATGAAAGGTCCTTATCAGTTGAGATTATCTGTCGCTGATATTCAGGGAAATGAAACCGTTGCTTATTATAAGATTTTTTTAGCTAGAAAATATTCATCTAATAAATAATCTTGCTGTATTATAGTATAGATCTTAATCCAATAAGATATAAGCTCTATAGTTGGTTCTTGGAGATACAGGACATAAACTAAAATAACCGTGTGTAAATTTGTTTCCTGATAGAACCAGAGGATGTTCTTCTTGCATTTGTATGTGTTTTTCATACATGACATTCTCTTTTGAACTAAAATCAATATAAAAGTGTCCGGTTGCTGATTTATCCAAGTGGTTTTGACTGAAACGTAGGGCTAGCAGTCCCATATTATCCCTTACGTTTATTTCTACACAAGGGTGTAGTTTGTAGGAGTCATTTTCGAGATAAATCATCATGTCAACACCGATGCAGCCTTCATAAAAAGAAGCAAAATTTTGTTTCAAATATGATGATAACCAATTTTTTACAGATTCAAGTAAATTTTTTTGAATATATTTAGTTATTGTGTTTTCAATATTGGATTGCAATCCTAAATAATTTCCTGTATACGCACCTTTGCTGTTTGTTTCAAAAAGGGAATATCCTACAAAACAATCATCTGCATCCGGTGATATGATAAATTCCATAGCAAAATCAATTTGCTTGTTTAATGCTCTTTCTATGGATACATTCTTTTGTTTTTTTAATATACCGTGCAATATCTGTCGCTCTGTTCTTGTCAGTTCCCCTACAGGTAACCACAAAAGACCTCTTCCGGATGAAGAAAATGGAGCCTTTGCTAATAACTGATATTTATTTAGAGCTACGGTATTTTCAATACTGTTTAAATCAGAATAAAATTCGGGAATGATATTATCCGATATTTTCGGAATTTCGTTTAGAAGGCTCCTTAAGCATATTGCAGCGGTTTTTCGGCTGCTCAGTTCCTCTAATTTATTATTCCAAACGGGAGTTTGTAATATTGAGCCCGTTTGTCTATTTATTTCTTCAATAAAATGTATCGCCTGAGGTGAAATACCCCAAAAGTGGACAGCATAGGATGAGTTTGTATCCAATTGATCCTGTGTTATCGTTTGGGCGATAGGTATCCCATTATTAGTAATAAATAGAGAAAATTCACGAGATAGGGCATTACGGGTATAAACACAATCATTCGAGTCCGCATACCATACAGGAAGGCTCTCTAAGTCGGCTTGCATTTTGGCAATATTAGCCGGAGGTGTATAATATGGAGATCCATTGAGAATTGCATTCTCATGTCCTGGATTAAAATAATAAAGCTTGCTATTTGTCTTCTTATTTGACATTGCTGGCTTTTAATCCTTTAATCACAGCTGATGTGAAGCCTGCATGCTCCATCTCATTCAGCCCTTTTATAGTAATTCCTCCTGGAGTTGTTACTTTATCTATTTCACTTTCAGGATGTGACTGATTAGCTGCAAGTAAGTCTATTGCTCCTTGCAATGTCTGCATGACTATTTCTTTTGCATGATCGGCTTTCACTCCAATTTCGACTCCGCCTTCCATTGCTGCACGGATATAGCGGAAAGCATAAGCAATTCCACAAGAAGATAAAGATGTTACAGCCGGAAATAGCTTCTCCTCGATTAATAAAGTTTTACCCAGTTCATTAAACAGACTGATTATTAAATCATCTTGTTGTTTTGTTGCATTTTTAGAAGCTACAAAAGTCATACTTTGTTTTATAGCAATTGCAGTGTTTGGTATTACTCTATATACCGGAGATGCAGGATAAGTCCATCCGGCCAATTGGTCAAGAGTGATTCCTGCAGCAACTGATAATATAATTTGCCGGTTGTTGATTTTGTCTTTGTAAGATGTAAGAATGTCTTCAATCATCCAAGGTTTAACGCCTAATACAATAATATCGGCATTGGATATAGATGAATAATCATTTGCAACTGAATTAATCTTATTGTTTGCGGATTTTAATTCATCAGCCTTTTCCTGACGTCGATTAATTACTGTTATATCTGATGCCGTAATACAGTTTCCCGATGCCAACCCCAGAGCAATGGCACTACCCATATTACCTCCGCCTATTATTGTTATTTTCATTAGAGATGTTATTTATTTTATAAAGTTATCATCTTATATTTAAATATCTAATACTAACCGGCTAAAAATGTTTTAATTTAAAAAATCTGAATATCCATTTCTTTTGCTAATAAAGGTTTTACCTGTTCCACGAAAGATGCAAAGAGTTTAGTGCTACAGTGTTGCTTGAATGCTTCTTGATTTACATATTCCTCATAAGCTATATATTCTGATGTATTGTCAACCTCCTTATATAACTTATAAGTTAGATTCCCGGCTTCGGTCTTTGTCATTTCCTTTAGTGGTGCAACCAGAGATAAATATTCAGCCTCTTTTCCTTTAATAATTTCAATCTTGGCTATTACAATTGTTTTTGTCATATTGTTTTTTTATTTTGAATACTACAAAAATAGAGTAATAAGAGATTGGCTGCTTTATTATATAGTTCAATAAATTTCATTATTTAGTTCATGTCTTTTTTTCTGCTGATGGGGTATATCCATATCTTTTTTTATATATCATTGAGAAATGTGCTATATTTTCGAAACCACTCATATAACATACTTCAGCAACATTCAAAGAGGTAGAACGAAGGAGTGATTGCGCTTTTTCAAGTCTTTTATTACGAATGAACAATGATGGATATATATTATATATAGACATAAATTCACGTTTAAATGTAGATAAACTACGCCCTGAAAGTTTCGCTAATTCTGCTAATGTCAAGTGATCGGTATAGTGCTGTTCCAGTACTGAAATAAGATCACTTTTAATATTCTGCCTGAGTTGGAGGATATGTTGCAGTAAAGAAGGTTCTGTTAATAACAAGTTATATAATAATTCTATTATCTTGAGACGCACTAATTCTGAATCTATACCATTATTTGCATTAAAATACGGTCTCAGGGAATTCAGATATGGTAAAAGCGCTTCTTGTATTAATCGAACTTCTAATGTGTTAGTCGATATATTATTCAAATTCTTAATATCAGCAATTTTTATAAAATCAGAAATAAATTCATCTTTTAAAAAGAACAACATGCTGTTATATCGATTATCTTCGTTCGGATTGCCTGCTTTGGAGAATTTCCATACAGTATTGCAAGGAAGCAATATCATTTGATTTTTACTGATAGTAAATTGCTGGTCTCCATGGGTTAATATATTTACTCCATCTAACACAAAGATCATTAAGTGTTCTTCAAGATACATAAGCCCCTCACTTTTAACAGTCTGTTCAAAAGCTGCTATTGCTGTAATCCCCTTGATGTTCAGTAGCTTGTATTTAGACGAATCTTTAATAAAAACATGAGGTATTTTGGGGTACTTAATTGGCATAGGTTTGAAATCTAAGTGATAAAACAGAATGAGAAATGTTGTTATTCGGATATAATATGTAAAGTCTCGATTTTCTCTAATCTACTTTTTAACTGTTCAAATAACGCTTTTCTTATCCGTAATTCCATTATACAATCCATATCGTATTGTTGTTCAAGAATTACAGGTTCCAAATCCTTTACAACCTTCATAACATCATTCATGAAGGGGTACTCAAATTTGAAACGAATGTCGATATCCACTGTTTTTTCAATGATTTCGGAAGCTGTTATTGCCTCGGATGCTGCCTCGCGATAAGAAACGATAAGCCCGCTGGTTCCGAGTTTTATACCACCAAAATAACGCACAACGAGTATCAATATGTCTGTAAGCTCATTCGAATTGATTTGACCTAATATGGGTTTTCCTGCTGTACCAGAGGGTTCGCCATCGTCATTAGATCTGAACTCATTGCGTTCTGCACCAAGCATATATGCCCAACATATATGTCGGGCATCATAATATTCTTTTCTGTACTTTTCCAGTTCTGTTTTTACATCCTCGACACTTTTAACAGGAATCGCATAAGAGATAAATTTACTTTTCTTTTCTGTAAATAAACCTTGTGCAGTATCTTGTATTGTCTTAAATGTATCCATATATTATTCGCTGTCTTCCTTAGGTTTAGGCGGATTAATTGCATCTACCATGACCTGCATTTTTTTAGGCAGAGCCGATACAAAATACATTTTTTCTTTTGTTACCGGATGTCTGAATTCTAATTCGTTGGCATGTAATGCAATACGTCTGATAGGGCTTGTCTTGGATCCGTATTTTTTATCTCCGACAATAGGATGTCCTATAAATTGCAACTGAACCCGCAACTGATTTTTTCTTGATGTTTCTGCATTCAATTTCAAAACAGTGTATCTGCTATTCGCTTTTTCTACTTTGTAATGAGTTACAGCTTTGAGCCCTCCATTATCTTTTTCAGAAGCAAAAACTACGAAATTTTTATTTTCAGTCAACCATGAAGTAATAGTTCCCGATGTAACAGCTAAAGGGCTATCCACAACAGCAATATATGATCTTTTGGGCGGATGTAATATCCATTCTTTTTGCAGTTTTTCCTGCAAATCAGGATCTTTTGTGAATACCATTAATCCAGATGTCTCACGATCTAAACGGTATAATATATACGGCTTGTTTTCAGCATTCTTTACCTTCAGATAAGAACTTATAATATTGTAAGCAGTTTCTTTCATTTGTTCTTTACCTGTCGAAACTGAGAGTAATCCGGATTCTTTGTCTATTACTACAATATATTTATCTTCATATATGATAGTCAACCCTTTTAGCTTTTTCTCATCTAGTTTATGGTCGTGTTTGTGAATGCTAACCTTATCACCCGTTTTCAATTCATAATTATATTGGGTAACAGTCTGATTATTAACTTTGATTTGTTTGTGGGTTAATAACGATTTTACGGCATTCCGACTCTTACGAACCTTCGATTCAATCAAAAAATCGAGCAACTCGGACGGTTTGCTAACCTTCATTTCCTGTAAGGCTGTATTATGGGCTTTTTCCTTCATATATCAATTAGGGGCTATGACCTTGTATTATTGTTAGAATAAGTAACAAAGGTATGATTTTTTCTTCTTGTTTACTAATTGAAAAAAGGCAATATCCGAAAGAGAATATTGCCTTTTGTGATTGTCTTGGTAATTTTATTTCTTTACGAAATTAACGATCCAGTCTCCGACTTCGGATGTTGAATAAGCTTTTCCACCCGATGCTATATCTTCGGTAACGATACCTTCCTCTAGTGAAGCATTTACTGCATCTCTGATGAGTTTACCTTCTTCCATCAGATTGAATGCGTATTCGAACATCATTGCCGCTGAAAGAATAGTAGCTACAGGATTGGCTATATTTTTGCCTGCGGCCTGAGGATAAGATCCATGTATCGGTTCGAATACCGAAGTATGGATTCCGATCGAAGCTGATGGCAACATCCCTAATGAACCTGTAATAACAGATGATTCGTCGGTAAGTATATCTCCGAAAAGGTTTTCGGTAACCAGCACGTCAAAGCGTTTTGGCCATTGTATAATTTGCATAGCTGCATTATCTACAAACATATATTCGGTCTCTACATCAGGATATTGTTTTTCAATTTCCTGTGCAACTTCTCTCCATAGACGAGAAGTACAAAGAACATTAGCTTTATCTACAACCGTTAATTTCTTACGGCGTTGACGGGCGTATTTATATGACAAGTGTAGTATACGTTCTACTTCTTCACGGGTATATACACAAGTATCATAAGCCGTATTTCCATCTTCCGAACGTCCCTGAGGGCGTCCGAAGTACAGTCCGCCGGTCAATTCCCTGACGCACATAAAATCAGCACCTTCAACTAAATCGGCACGAAGCGGAGATTTATGTATCAAAGAGGGAAAAGTCGTGATAGGACGAAGGTTTGCGTATAATCCCAAGTCTTTGCGCATCTTCAAAAGACCTTGTTCGGGACGAACTTTAGCCGAAGGATTATTATCATATTTAGGGTCTCCGATAGCTCCGAATAGAACAGCGTCGGATTCCATACAAAGTTCGTGAGTTGATTCGGGGTAGGGGCTTCCCACCTGATCAATGGCACATGCTCCTACGATACCGTATTCGTAAGATAATTCGTGTCCGAATTTTTCGCAAATAGCTTCTGTTACGCGTAAAGCTTGTCCAATGATTTCGGGACCTATACCATCACCCGGGAGTACTGCAATGTTTAATTTCATTTTAATTATATTTATTTGTAATTATCTTAGATAAATCAATTGCTTTTTTGATGCAAATATCCATGTTATAATATTGCCATTCGCCAAATCTGCCTAAGGTGTATATGCCCTTTTCTTGCAGATACTCTTTTATTTTAGTGGTCGCTTCCGTATAATTTTCATCGAAAATGACATAAGCATATTCAGAAGTTGAATGAGCTAATGGTCTGATGAGAAAATCATCTGAAGATCCGGCTTTTGCCATTTCTTCTTTACTATGGCTGCCGATTACCTCAGATATTGAAATATTCCGGCGGGGTGTAAAATAAGATCCGATATGGATATACCTATGGAAAAGGTAATCTTTATCGGGAATGTATGTCCATGTTTTGTCCGTTTCCTGAGCTTCCCAAAGGATATTTGATACTCCGTTTTTTCTCAAAGCTCCAGCCATCTTCTGTACGTTTTCGGGAGCATCCGAGAATAGGCTGATGAGCTTATCTAATGGAGTTGTATTGATAAGCAGATCAAATGTATCTTTATTGTTTACAATCCATTTATTTGTGGACTGATTCAATTGAATAGAAGTTACCTTGTAATTATTTTTTACGTTTAGTCCATTTGCTAAAGCGTCCAGAAATGTATTTTGGTTGTTACTTTTAGGGTAATAGAATACCGCGTGAGACATTTTATCCTTTATATTGGATATTAACCCTTCGAAAAAAGAGTCTTTATCTGGAATCGGAAGCTTATCTTCTACCCATAGGTAACTCATGTTACGGGGTTCGTTATTCCATATTTTACGGTTATATGGTATAAAATATTCTTCGGCAAAACTATTTCCGAATTTCTTCTGGAACCACTCTTCCAGATTAGAGTATTTTCCGTCGTCTGTAGAATTGAGAAAATCCAAAGTTAACTTTTTAGCTAACTCTTTATCATGCTCATAAATCTGTTTTATAGAAAACTCAATAGGGTAGTCTACTTCATATCCATGAAACTTAATCTTCGATTTCCTTTCAATTTTATTCCATTGATCCAAAGGAAGTACTTCATCAAAAACAAAAGACAGTACATCTTGATGTTTGGAATTGAAACAATGTCCTCCAACGGTATGATATGCTATTCCGTTAACATTGGTGGTGCGGGCAATCCCTCCGCATACAGGCAAAGCCTCTAATACTTCTACGTCATATAGGTTATTCAGAAGACGGGCGACACTCAGTCCGCTGATACCTCCTCCTAGAACACCTATTTTTAGTTTTTTCTGATTCTCGTTCACTATTATTCTTTTTTTATCCTATCTATACGTTCTTAATTATATCAGAGAGTTCTTGTGCTCTGACTGAGGTATACGAGTTATTTAATATACCGGTATATGTCTCTCTGTCAAAGTTGTCTTTTTGCGAAATATATAAATCTATTTGTTTCTCAAAAGCCTCGTAACTATCTATACTTGGGGATACTTTTGGCAACCCATACAATTGGGTTTCAACTGTATCAGGATATCGAAGTATAATTTTGCATTGGGCTGACAGTGACTCCAAATATTTAGGAGTTACAGGGTTATAGCCTTTTGTTCGTTTTTCGCCTCCATCCTGTCCGGGAGTGGCATAGAATACAACACGAGCTTTTCTTAGTAGCTGCATATATTCGTCCCTACTGTTGAAGCTGCCTAATACACCATCTTTGTTTGATGTAAAAATCAACTGTCCCTCTTGAATTTCACTTCTCACAATATTAATATCCTTGTCTGTGTTTTTTTTAATAAACTCTTCGAGATATTGTTCGAGACAGCTATTTTGTCTTCCGGCTAATAAAATATCGTACTTTTTAGGGTAGGTACTATCCGAATTCATTTTGTACTTATCGGGTAAACTCAAACCCCAATAATGTATATTTAAAGGACAGTTTGCTGACTTCAGGTAATTGTAAGTTTCTATACTTGAAATAAGCACTAAAGGGCAGTCAGCGTACTTTTTATTGAACTCCGGTAAAAAATCCGCATCAATAAAAGCATCGACTATAACCGGCACTATCTTGCTCATCCTGCTTTTTTTTAGCTCAATGGGAGCGGAGACTATCAGATTGAAGTACAAGCTGACCGTTAGTTCCTTATTCTCCTTAGAAGACGGTAATATACGCCGCATTATTTTAATTAAAGGATATGAAATTCGCTTTGATAAGTTGTATCTAATCCTGTTGACCAGATTTGTTTCGAGTCTATCGGGATTATTAATAATCGGTATTTGTAATGTTCGGGACAGTTCATCTTCCCATTCGTAAATAAGTTGGTAACTTACCCACGTTTCAAAATTACGATCCGATATTATATTCTTTATCTTAAGTTTCATTCCTTTTCTTCTGATTTACAAAGATCTAAGACCTTACATATCTTCTATTATATTCAGCATTTTTTCGGTAGCTTTTACAGCTGCTTCGGTTTGGTCAGCATCAAGACCTCTTGTCTTAAAGGTCTTACCGTTGATTCGCCAGGTAATAACTGTCTGAACCAATGCATCGGTTCGTCCACCTGGAGGTATAATTACCGAATAGTTGATAAGATCGGGCTTCTGTTTATCTAGTTTAGTGTAGATCTTCCAGAGAGCCTTCGAAAAAGCATGGTATTGTCCGTCTCCGGCAGCTATTCCTTCATACTCATTACCGTCTATCTCAATCCTTACAGATGCTGATGGCCGTACTCCTTTCGATAAAAGAAACTCAAATGATATGATTTTGACTTTCTGTATTTTCTCTCCACCTTTCAATACATCAGATATGATATACGGAAGATCGTCTTGAGTTATAATCTCTTTTTTATCACCCAACTCGATAACTCTGTTCGTAACTAGTGTCATTTCTTTATCATCGAGTTCGATACCAAGTGCTTCTATATTCTTTCTTATATTCGATTTTCCTGATAACTTCCCTAGAGCATATTCTCGGACACGTCCAAATCTTTCGGGATATAATTCGTTGTAATACAGATTGTTTTTATTGTCTCCATCAGCATGTATTCCTGCGCATTGTGTAAATACATTTTCTCCGACAATCGGCTGATTTGCGGCAATATTAAGACCTGAATATGTCTCTACAACCCGACTGACCCTGTTCAACTTATCTTCTTTGATAGAAGTTTTTATATTCAGTTGATCGTGAACGACTGCTACAACACTTGATAAAGAGGCATTGCCTGCACGTTCTCCTAGTCCGTTCATGGTCACATGCACACCTTTGACTCCGACTTCAATAGCAACCATTACGTTTGCAACAGCCAGATCATAGTCGTTATGAGCATGAAAGTCGAAATGGAGATTGGGATAGCGTCTTACCATACGCCGACAGGCTCTCATGGTTGTATGAGGGTTTAATATACCAAGGGTATCGGGCAGCATAAAACGCTTGATAGGCATATCTTTCAGATTGTCGACCATGAAATATACATATTCCATAGAATTGAGGATACCGTTAGACCAGTCTTCTAGGTAGAGATTTACGTCTATTCCCATTTCTACAGCCAGATTGATTTCACGTTTAATATCTTCGAGATGTTCTTCCGGTGTTTTTTTTAATTGCTCAGTTACGTGTTTGTAAGATCCCTTTGATAATAAATTGATGGTTTTGCATCCTACATCTTTGATCCATCTTAAAGAAGCTCCATTATCAACAAAGCCCAATATCTCTATCTGATCAATATAACCTGCACCTCTTGCCCAATCGGCAATTTTCTTCACAGTATTAAACTCTCCGTTCGAAACTCTGGCTGATGCAATCTCTATACGGTTGACACCCAGATCGACCAGTAATAAGTGAGCTATACTCATTTTCTCCTGCGACGAGAATGATACGCCCGAAGTCTGTTCTCCGTCCCGCAGGGTTGTATCCATTATTTCTAACATACTAACATTGGATGTAGTTATAGATTGATTGTTCAGAAAAGCCAATACCTAAATTGAATCAGGTATTGGCATATTCAGCATTATTAGAATGTACGATCTGTTTCGTATTGCTCGATTGAATCTTTTTTTGATAACAGGTAATCTATATCATCAAGACCTTTCATCAAACACTCTTTTTTGTAAGGATTGATTTCGAATGATTCGCTCTTTCCGGTCGAATTATTGGTTATGGTTTGATTTTCCAGATCTATGGTCAATGTAGCCTTTGGATTCTTGCTCATAGAGCTGAAAATTTCAGCAAGAAATTCAGGTGAAATAATTACAGGTAAAACACCGTTATTTAAAGCATTATTTCTGAAAATATCGGCAAAAAAGCTCGATACAACAGCTTTAAAACCATAACCAGCAATAGCCCATGCAGCGTGTTCGCGACTCGATCCGCTACCGAAGTTCTTACCTGCAACCAGAATTTCTCCACTGTAAGTAGGGTTGTTCAGTACGAAATCTTTTTTTGGATTTCCGTCTTTTTCATATCGCCAGTCGGCAAAAAGATTATCTCCGAAACCCTCTTTAGTTGTAGCTTTAAGGAAACGTGCAGGTATAATTTGGTCTGTATCCACATTTTCGATTGGAAGTGGAACGTATGTTGATGTTAATTTTTGAAACTTTTCCATTTAGACAATTTTTTTAAGTAAATTAAGTGACAGAAAATATTTAATGACATTTCTTTTAACGATAACCTGCTGTTGCTGTTATGCTTGCAAAGTCAATAAATAGGTCTGAGACCTTAATGCAATCGGATATTACATAAAACTTCTGGGGTCAGTAATTTTTCCGGTAACAGCAGCAGCAGCAGCAACCAATGGTCCAGCCAAAATAGTACGGGCTCCCGGACCTTGTCGTCCTTCGAAATTACGGTTTGATGTCGATACTGCATATTTTCCGGCTGGTACTTTATCATCATTCATAGCCAAACATGCCGAACATCCGGGTTGACGTAATTCAAATCCGGCTTCGATAAGTATGTCATACAATCCTTCTTCCTTAATTTGTTGTTCTACCATCCAACTTCCAGGAACGAGCCATGCAATCACGTTTTCTGCTTTTTTCTTGCCTTTGATGAAGTTGGTAAATGCTCGGAAGTCTTCAATACGGCCATTAGTACAACTGCCTAAAAAGACATAGTCTATTTGTTTACCTTCAAGTTTTTCTCCCGGTTTGAACCCCATATAATCCATTGATTTCTGGAAAGAAATACGTCCGGCTTCATCTATTTCGTCCAATGTAGGGATAGTTCCGTTTATAGCCATACCCATTCCCGGATTAGTTCCGTATGTAATCATGGGTTGTATGTCGGCAGCTTCAAATACCAGTTCCTTATCGAATTTGGCTCCTTCATCTGTTTTAAGCGTTTCCCAATATGTCAAAGCTTTGTCGTATTCTTCTCCTTTAGGTGCAAATTCACGACCTTTTACATAATTGAATGTCTTTTCATCAGGAGCAATAAGCCCTCCGCGAGCACCCATCTCTATACTCAGGTTACATAGAGTCATACGTTCCTCCATCGACATGTTGCGGATTACCTCACCTGCATATTCAACGAAATATCCGGTGGCTCCTCCTGTTGTCAACTTAGATATCATATATAGCGCAACATCTTTAGCTGTTACACCTTTATCCAATTTTCCGTTGAAGGTTATCCTCATTGTTTTAGGTCTCGACTGCAAGATACATTGTGTAGCCAATACCATTTCGACTTCGGATGTACCTATTCCGAATGCAATAGAACCGAAAGCTCCATGAGTAGAAGTGTGGCTATCTCCACATACGATAGTCATACCGGGTTGAGTATATCCGTTTTCAGGTCCGATGATATGTACTACTCCGTTTTTTCTGTGACCAAGAGCATACAATGTCAATCCGAATTCCTGAGCATTTTTAGAAAGGGTATCCAATTGATTTTTGGAAATAGGATCTTTTACCGGCTGATCTTGATTGATTGTCGGTGTATTATGGTCTGCTGTAAGAGTCGTTCTTTCGGGGCGAAGAACCTTGAGTCCTCTGGAACGTAATCCGTTAAAAGCCTGCGGGCTTGTTACCTCATGGCAAAAGTGCCTGTCGATGTACAATTGTGTAGGTCCATCAACTACGGTAGATACAGTGTGTGCATCCCAGATTTTATCAAACAATGTTTTCATACAGTAATTTTATTTTGTTGATCTAATTTTTTTATGATTTTCTTACCCAGGTTTTGTCCCGGTATTTCTATAAGTTTATATGTAATATTGGCAATAAGGAATGTAATCAGAGCTACAGCCAGATACAGCATGCAAAAGTTGAGCAAAGAACTTGTCAGATTCGTGATCGGAATGATTTGTACAAATCCTAAACTTTCGAGTATTTGTATTACAAAGAAATGAATAATATACATACTGAAACTGACTTTTCCTATCTGAGCTAGAATCTTATTCGAGAATATTTTCAGAGAATATTTACTTTGTACAACGAGAAGCACAGTAAAAGCAATAATCCAGGGGAAATAATAAGGATAGTCTATATGAGCAAACATAATGATTATCGCAGCTGCAAATAAGATGGTGACCGGATTTATTCTGTAATCTTTTTTTTGAATAATATGGTAAGCAAATATTCCAAGGAAAAAGATCGGTATCTGATACAGAAAATTTATTTCCATAAATTCAAATTTCGACAACAGCGGATCATCTTTATATATATAATGGAATAGAGCCGCAATGGTGATCATGATACAAAAGAATAGTAAACTCCGGTTGGTATTCTTTACCCATATGGTTAAAATCGGAAATAGAATATAAAACATGAATTCGACAGAAACAGACCATCCTCCCGGTACGATTATTCCAATTATATGGGGAGATAGTGTATTTATGAATAAGAAATTGCTCACAAACCAGAATGATTTAGTTCCTTCTATGAAATCAGCCACATTGAAATTATATCTATATAAATAGATGCAAATAATGGCTAAGTAATAAATAGGTGCTATACGAAAAAACCGTCTGATAAAGAAATTTCTAGAGGCATATTTCTCATCACTTCTTCGGTCGTGCGACATTGCCAAAGTATATGCACTGACAATAAAGAAGAGGGATACACCGCAACGGAAATCATATATATATTCTGTTAATAGCGGAGGGAAAAATTCCGATGTATTACCCTTAAAATAGGTAAGGATATGTACTCCCACTACTAATAATATAGCAATTCCTCTTAAACTATCTATATATTCAATTTTTTTAGGCTCCACAGATGCTTCTGGTTAAATAACAGAGAGTTACTTATTGTATATTATAACTGTATCTCTCCGTTTTTATTGTGCTATCCAAAGTTCTCCAAAAGTTTTGGACATTATTTGACAAACTTATTTATTGCATTGATAAATGCTTCGGCCGACGCGGCTACGATGTCTGTATTTGCTGCGAATCCATAATATATCTGCCCGTCATGTTCTACTTGCATATGTACTTTCCCTACATCATCGCTACCTTTATTGATAGCTTGTATCAGGAATTCTTGTATCACTGTATGACGACGGACTATTTGTTTAATAGCTGATATGGCTGCATCTACAGGACCATTGCCGGATGCCGATGCTTCAAATTTTTCGCCGGCTATATCTATCCCGACATTTGCAACACATTTTACTCCGATTCCGGCTATTACTTGCAGGTAATCTAATTTGATGCGGTGCATTTTTCCCGTTTCTTTGCCTGCTAAGATAAGAATATCTTCGTCAGTAATATCTTTTTTTCTATCGGCAAGTTCTAAAAAACGTTGATAAATTTCGGCTAACTCATCATCTGAAATCTGGATACCAAGTATTCCCAATCTGTTTTTTAAAGCAGCACGCCCGCTTCTGGCTGTAAGTACGATGGCATTGTCATCAATACCAACTTCTTTAGGATCTATGATTTCGTAGGTAGCCATATTCTTTAATACACCATCCTGATGTATCCCTGATGAATGGGCAAAAGCATTACGGCCTACTATTGCTTTATTGGGCTGAACAGGCATGTTCATAAGACTCGAAATCATCCGGCTTATCGGGTATATCTTTTGTGTATTGATATTTGTTTCTATATTTAGTTCTTTATGACTCTTTATAGCCATAACAACTTCTTCCAGAGATGTATTTCCGGCACGTTCACCGATACCGTTGATTGTAACTTCTACTTGACGGGCTCCATTCATGACTCCCATTATGGAGTTGGCCGTAGCCATACCCAAATCTTGATGACAATGTGTAGATAATATTGCATTTTTCATATCCACATGATCTATCAGATATTTTATTTTTGCTCCGTATTCGGTAGGCAGACAATATCCGGTTGTGTCAGGTATATTTACTACAGTAGCACCGGCATTGATTACAGCCTGTACTACTCTGGCTAGGTAGGCATTGTCTGTACGTCCGGCGTCTTCGGCATAAAATTCAATATCTTCAACGAAACGTTTTGCATATTTTACTGCTGCTGCTGCCCGCTCAATAATCTCGTCCTGAGTCGAGTTGAACTTATATTTTATATGGTATTCGGATGTTCCGATTCCGGTGTGTATTCTTTTGTTTTTTGCGTATTTCAGGGCTTCAGCTGCAACTTCTATGTCTTTTTCTACGGCTCTGGTTAATGCGCATATCGTAGGCCATGTTACTGCTTTTGATATTTCGACAACAGACTTAAAGTCTCCCGGACTAGAGACAGGAAAACCGGCTTCAATAACATCTACACCGAGTATTTCGAGTGATTTGGCTACCTCAATTTTTTCAATTGTGTTTAACTGGCAGCCTGGTACCTGCTCTCCATCTCTTAATGTCGTGTCAAAAATAAATAACTTGTCCATAACAAATCAATATTAAAAAATTTAATAGTTAATCCTAAAAAATAACCGAGTGTACTTTATTAAAAAAATCAGAGCCTTTCTCTTTTGTGAGAAAGGCTCTGGTATATATTATTATGCATTTTTAATTACTACACAGCATTACTCACTCTAAGATTGTTCCCAGAGCAGAATAAGAGAAATGCTAATATTGTTAATAAATGACTTCATTGAATCCTATTTAAATGTTGACAACAAAAGTATAATATATTTCTTGTAATCCAAATAAAATGTTAGAAAAAATAACAAACCCTTACTTTTAGCTTTTGTTGAATCTTTTCTGTTGGTTATTTGTACCGGATTTTTTTTGTTTACTATAAATATAATGATTGGATATATCTTTATATATATCCATATTAATGTATTTGTTTTTGTAAGATAGCATCATAATATGCTATGGTTTATCGGTTATTTTAATATTATTGTATATTATAAAGCTAATATTGGATATATTGATTCAATACGGTATTGCAAACGAAAAATATCAAAGCAGCTTATTACTGTTCTGCTTTTTAATGTTATTTTTGTGGCATTATATAGTTTGGGGATTTTTTTACTCTCTCAGAAAATAAAGAGAAAATAAGCATACAATATATGGTAAAGATTAAAATGAACAATGTAACGTGGATATTGATTTTAGGATTGCTTTTTAGTTATTCATGTAAAGAAAAAAAAGAAAAGACTATGGCAGTGGCGACCGAAGATAATGGCATACCATTGACCGTGGATACAGATGCTTCAATTATTTATTGGACAGGATTCGGACCAAAGACAATGCATCACGGAACATTGAAACTGAAAGAAGGTATCTTGTATATTGCAGGTGACAAAATAAAATTAGGAGGCTTTACTATAAATATGAATACGATAAAGTGTACAAGCATAACTAATGAAAAAGATCGGCTAAAACTCGAAAGACATTTGAATAGGAGTGACTTTTTTGATATTATCAGGTTTCCGGATGCACAATTCACTTTAACTCAGTGTGAAGTAGTTGCAAATAATGATAGTGTTACTCACCATATTGGAGGTCATCTGGAATTGAAAGGTTTGGACAAAGGGTTGTCTTTTGATGCGAAGATCACTAAAGACGGGGATGTTTATAAGGCAGTCTCTCGTCCGTTTAAAATAGATCGTACTCAATGGGGGATTAATTACGGTTCGAATACGATATATGATGAAATGCAATCTAGCATAGTTAATGACAGTATCGAAATAAAAGTTGAGATTATAGCACGGGTAAAAAATCCAAAATAAAATTATGACTGAAAAATTAAATCTTCTCCAAGATGTATCGAGAGAAGAGCAATATAAGAGTTTACTTCCTCAAATTGAGGGCTTACTATCGGGTGAAACTGATATGATAGCAAATATGGCTAATGTTTCGGCAGTATTAAAAGAAGCCTTTCATTTTTTATGGGTTGGCTTTTACATTATAAAGAATAATCAATTAGTATTAGGTCCTTTTCAGGGAAAAATAGCATGTACCCGTATAGCATACGGCAAAGGTGTTTGCGGTACAGCATGGAAAGAAGATAAAATTCAAATAGTGGAAGATGTCAATACTTTTCCGGGGCATATTGCCTGCGATGCCGAATCGTTGTCAGAGATAGTTCTTCCTATTAGAATAAACGACTCAATCATGGGCGTTTTGGATATAGATAGTGAATATATAGGGTGCTTTTCTGAAATAGATGCTACTTATTTAGAGCAAATTGTGTTATTACTGTCTCGGTCGTTTGTTTAGTTAATTTTTAACAAACGAAACAATTCTTATATGTATAGGTTATAAGGTTAACTTTCTTTACATATATAATAAGGTTGTCTTTAGTTAGTTTTGTTGTCATATCACTGACACTATTGATTATGACCTTTACAAAACAGATAACCTGTAATATATGCTTGATTCTCTTATTCTCTGGATCAGTATATGCACAATCATCGATAGAAGACGAACGCAAAAAATCACTTCTCAATCAGGTAAAGCCACCACTGCAGATCATAGACCCTAATATGAGAAATTACAAAGAACAATTTAGAGAGGGGGCGGTTGTAAAAGTTGTAAATAAGGATAATATCCATAAAAAAATAGGTCAGTACCGGAACGGGGGAGCTCAGTTTGAAGATAAACTTACAACTAAGGGGCTAGGGGGATCGATGGCTAACATGGATCTGTTCAAGATGGAAAACGGATCGACATATAAGGTCGTTATCTCTAATGGTAAATCTTATTTTATAAAAAAATCCGCAACTGATTTTATTCAAGATAACTTATCGCAGAAAAATCGGTTACAGGGTATTAAAGCCGAAGTGACTGCAGGAGGTCTAAATCTTTCAGGATTCAAAGAGAAAAAGCCGATATCGACTAAATCAAAAAATGTACTGAAACATGTTTTAGGTATGGATATTGATAATTAATTTTTTTAAGTATTAGAAACTCGAAAGCAATAGTTACCTGTAAATATTACGTTTGCAAAATCAATAAAAGAACAGAGACCTTAAAGTTTCATAATGTAATGTTTGTTAACTTTTTTGTATAAAAAGCAACATACTTATTTTATAGATTTGCTCTATAAATTTACATTAAGGCCTCAGACCATTTTATGGTTTTACCTGTTATATTTTTCGGTTATTTAATACAAAAAAAATGAACTTTAGTCAGAGATGCGTTACTAGTTTTCTTTTCCTTTCAATCGGGATTACCTTACAAGCTCAAAGTTCATTATCAGGGTCAATAAGGGATGAAATTAAAAAGGATTTGTTAAAACAGGTCAAGCCAACCTCTCTTCCCCCATCGTCATTTCGACAACAGTCTACACTCGGAAAAGCTATACAAGACGATGATTTATCGGAGTTTGCAAAGAAATATCAGAAAAAGACAGGAGGAGCCGAATTCGAAGATAAATATCAATTAGGTGAAGGATTAAAGAATTTAAGATCTAATATTCCGTTAAATAAATTGCCGGACGGGCACGTTACTCCTGTGTTTAACAATGGTAGATGGGAATTTATGAATACAGCAAACCGAGTTGATGGGCTCGTTACTCCTTCCGGTTTGAATCTATCAGGAGGAGGAGCAAAGAAATTATCCGAAAAATCAAAGAATATACTTATCAATGTATTTGGTATTGAAGTTGATGAGAGCCCCATTATTATAACAAAAGAATTAATTGAGAAAGTAAGTATCCGTCCTCCAAAGAAATAATTTTATTATACCCTGTTACGATAGTATTATCTGTATTTTAACATAAAAGAAATTCTATTATGCTAAAATATGTCTGATTTTATTATATTTGCATTGTATAATTTAACACATTTCTCATGAAAAAGTATTTAGCGGAATTAGTCGGAACTATGGTGTTAGTTCTTATGGGATGCGGTAGTGCAATCTTTAATTTTGGAGTAGGCTCTACAGCTCAGGTTCTTACTGTTGCTTTCGGGTTTGGGCTATCTGTTGTAGCAATGGCCTATACTATAGGTAAAGTTTCGGGATGCCATATCAATCCGGCGATAACTTTAGGGGTTTTCTTATCCAAAAGAATGTCGGCAAAAGATGCCGCAATGTATATGTTATTTCAAGTATTAGGTGCTGTAATAGGCTCTGCTATTCTGTTTGCAATCGTATCATCTATTGATACAGGCAGTGCCTCTTATATTGCTCAGAGTGGTAGTTTTGCAACTACTACAGGAGCAAATGGGCTTCAACCCGGAGTAAGTTTTACCGGTGGCTTGATTGCCGAAATCGTATTTACGTTTGTGTTTGTATTAGTTGTATTAGGCACAACATCGAAAGGCGGAGCCGGGAATTTTGCCGGTTTAGCTATCGGTTTATCTCTTTTACTGGTACACATTGTGTGTATTCCTTTAACTGGTACATCTGTTAATCCTGCTCGTAGTATTGGACCTGCTCTTTTTCAGGGAGGTGAAGCTCTTAGCCAATTATGGATATTTATTGTAGGGCCGTTTGTCGGTGCTATATTAGCATCATTGGTTTGGAAAATAGTTGATACAGAAGCTCAAGAAGCATAAGCCTTTTAATATAAGGTAAAAGTCCGTTATCTGAATTCAGATAACGGACTTTTTTTATTCTTTCTCTCAGTCGTTATAAACTTTCATTTCACATTTTCGACAATCAAATTCTAGTCTGAGACGGGTATCGTTATGTACTATATAAAGAGGTTCTTTGTATTGCATAGTTACTTTACTGTCTTTCGGACACCATCCCATAGATTGCTTGATACAATGCCGGGTAAACATGAGGGGGACATTGTCTATTGATTTTTTTTCGAATGCCATCTGGCTGATGTTAGCCTGATGCAGCTCATAAAATCTGCGTCCTCTCTCATTCATCACATTTCCAAGATATGTAATATCTTTAACAGGGAATGGGTGATTAGTCGGCTCATGGACAACTACTTCTATGATATGAGAAGATATTCTGTTTATCAGAAGATTACTCAATAATACACGTCTCCATTCGGATAAGAGAGAAGACGGAATAAACCAGTTTTGAGATGTATTTATCTTTACCTCCGAAACTTCAAAAATCGTATTGCCCGCCTTGCTCAGGTTATTGCTTATATTGGTGCTCTGATCTTTTTGAGCGACTTCTTTAGTTATGTTTATATCGTGTTGAGCTGTTATTCCGGTTTCGTCTTCGGCATAAACGATAAATCCGTCATTTATTTCTGATAGAGTGATGGAGACATTAATTTTACGTTCAGCTGATTTTTTGTTTAGTACTTTATCGAATTCATGATCATAGTTTCGATAAACAAAAGTTCCTTTGCGTATCTGTACGTGATTTTCAGCAGGAAAGATCTTTTCGCCATCAATTCTGTTCACTCTGATTCCGAAAAGCTCTTTGTTGTTGTTTCCCATAAAACAGAGCCCGTCTCCGTTATTCAGCTTTTTTGTGCCCGATAAAGTAAAGAAGCGGTCGAAAACATCTTTCACTTTACCGATGGGTTCTCCTACTGATTTGGGAGTATCCAATGACCACATATCGGGAGTACGTCCATTGAAGAAGTACTGAGTGTAGCTTCTGTTGAAACTTTTATCTAAGTCTGGTTTGAATGTATATGTACTTTTTCCTGCTGACGCACGAATATACTCTTGTCGGCGAGATAATATGCGGTCTAACTTTTGACGATAATAAGCAACTACATTTTTTACGTATTGTATATCTTTAAGCCTTCCCTCTATTTTCAAAGAGCTGACTCCTGCATCCATTATTTCTTCAAGCTGCTCAGATAAGTTCAAATCTTTCATCGAAAGCAAATGTTTCTTTTGAAGGATTTCTTCATCATCCGAATCAACCAAAGTATAGGGCAAACGGCAAAATTGTGCACAGGCTCCACGATTAGCACTTCTTTTGCTGATGGCTTCACTCAGATAACACTGTCCGCTGTAACAAACACATAATGCACCATGGACAAAGGCTTCTAGCGATACCGAAACGTTGTCTGCTATACGCTTTATTTCGTCTATTGTAAGCTCACGGGCTAAGACAACCTGCGAAAATCCGGCATTAGCCATAAATTGGACTTTTTCGACAGTACGGTTATCTGTTTGTGTGCTGGCATGGAGTGGGATAGGAGGAAGATCGAGCACCAGAATACCCATATCCTGAATGATGATTGCATCAACCCCGGCTTTATATAAGCTCCATATCAGGCTTTCGGCTTCGGTGAGTTCAGTATCGTTCAGTATCGTGTTTAAAGCAACATATACTCTTGCGTCAAACTGATGAGCATATTGAGCTAAGGCATGTATATCTTCGAGAGAATTACCTACTGCAGAACGGGCTCCGAATTTAGGAGCTCCGATATATAAAGCATCTGCTCCGTGATTAATAGCTTCTATTCCGCATTCGAGATTTTTAGCCGGAGCAAGCAGTTCTATTTTTCGTACTTTGATCAATTTATTGTTTTCTAGAATTATACCTTTGACGGTAATAGATAGTTATCGTATTATTTTATAGCATGAATCACGATGCTAAGATAGCAAGAAGAAAAGAAAAACGATCTTTATTTCTCTCTTTTAATATTAGGTAAAAGACCTGCCACAAGCCCCAGCAGTGGCATAAATGCCGCTATATGATAAATATACTCAATGCCGTGGAGGTCTGCTAACTTACCAAAAATGGCGGATGCAATACCTGCTATACCGAATGCCAGTCCGAAGAAGAGACCTCCGATAAGACCTTTCTTACCTGGTAATAATTCCTGAGCATATACCAGTATTGCCGAAAAAGCCGAAGATAGTACAAGACCGATAATCACACTCAGTATACATGTTCCGGTAAGCCCTGCATAAGGCATATATAAGGCAAAAGGGGCTGCGCCGAGTATAGAGAACCAAATCACATACTTTCGCCCGAACCGGTCTCCGATAGGACCTCCGAAAAATGTACCAAGAGCGACTGCAAATAAAAAAATAAATAAATAAATCTGTGACTGCCCGATTGATACTCCGAATTTTTCGATCAGATAGAATGTATAATAACTAGTTAAACTTGACATATAAACGTATTTCGAGAAAATAAGAATCAACAAGATAAGGAGCGTTGATATTATCTTCCGTTTCGATGCAATAGGTTTATTTACTTTCGGCTCTATATAATCTTGCGATGTGCGAGTTTCTTTTACCCGAAGTAAAACACCCTTATACCAACGGCTTATATATAACATAAACAGAATACATACAAGTGCAATAATTGCAAACCAGCCTATATTCTGGCGACCGTATGGAGCTATGAATATAGCTGCGAACAATGGGCCGATAGAGCCTCCAAAGTTGCCTCCGACCTGAAAGATCGATTGTGCCAGACCGTGCTTTCCTCCTGATGCAATATGAGCGAGTCTACTCGCTTCGGGATGAAAAACCGATGATCCGATCCCTGCCAGAAACACAGCTAAAAGAACGTGCATAAAATCCGAAGCAAAGGCTAAAGACAGAATGCCGCACATAGTGAACATCATACCGATAGGCAATGAGTAAGGTTGCGGCTTGCGGTCGGTATATGCCCCGATAATGGGCTGAAATATCGACGAAGACATTTGGTAAACCAAGGTAATGATGCCTATTTGACTAAAATTCAGAACTAAGGACTCCTTCAATAACGGATAAACAGCCTGCACCATATTTTGCAGGGTGTCATTAAACATATGAGTTATACTGAGGAGTATGAGTATGGAAAACGTTGTACTTTGTTGTTTTTTCATCATGTAAATTAAGGTTCGAGACCTTTTTTATTTGCAGTTAAGCCAGAAAATGAATGCAAAGGTAGGAGATATATTCTGATTAAGCAATCTGCCCGAACTAATTTTCGACTAATGCCTCCACTCTGAATGATAGTTTCATCGGTGTTTTTGACCAGCCCCCCTGAGACGATGTTCTGTAATAACAGACCGATCCTTTAAATGAACTGCCGGCAAACAAAAGCTGCCCCTTTCCGATATTGGCTATATGTTGCAAGGTTACCAGTGTATTTCCTTCTACATGAACATAATAAGGTGTCAGGTCAATAGATAATTCCTTTTCGTGTCCATTCATTTCCTGCTTCAGATAGATAGGCTTGCTCAGTATGTTTTCGAACTTATTTTTTCCGGTTTCTTTGTACACATTCACTCTATAGTAAATACTTTCGTAAGCACAATCCGTCACGTTCATTATTAATTTTTCGAGAATAGCCCGTTTATCGATATTTAGTAGTACACCGCATTCGAATCCTTTTATATTTTGAATAAATCCTCCCTGATATTTATCGCCTGAGAAATTATTACCCAAAGTCTTTTCCTTAAACCTTTTATGATCGACTATTATTGTTTCTATATAATTGTCTTTGGGCTGTAAATATATATCCTTGTCTATTTTGTCTCTGAATTCCGAAACCTTAAAGTCGATATGCTGATACCCCACATGCGAAAAACGCAAGGTATCCGCCGCATCACAGTTAGTAATATCTATTGAATATCGGCCATCAATATCGGATATTGTCCCTGTTTCGTGATTGAGTATTCCTATTTCGACAAATTCGACTTCGTTTTTAGAATCCTTGTCAATTACTTTACCTGTGTATATCTGTCCGAAACATACCGAAAGGTTCAATAAAAAAGAAAATAAGGTCAGAGACCTTTTTATTGACTTACCAAGCATAAAGTTATCCTTCTGAAATATGTCTTTTGTATAAGATTATGCATAAAAAATCAAGCAGAATCTTATACAAAGATACTTAATAAAAAAAAGACTTCAACTATCAGATTTATTTTATGTTAAAAAGATTTTTCGGAGAACTATATCCCTTTATTGTCTGTTATAATAACAAGACCACTTAAAAACGATATTACCATGGGAGCTGTAGTAAACTTGAAGGTTGGGGACACTATATATAGTGTAGATCCTCAAAGGCTGGTCATTCAGAGGATCAGTATAGAACGAATTGAAGATGGTTATGGCAGTGTTGCTGCCAGCGAAACAAGTGCTTACGGAAAGGTGAAGAAAATAATAAAGATCGCCTTAAGTAAATTTCCGGTCGAATATAATCGTATAATTTACTTTAAAACAGAAGATGATGCTGAAGCATTTGTCAAGGCACAAATTGGTATCTGATATACATCGTGCTTTTTATTATAGGGTGATATTGAAGTTGCTTATAAACTCAGAGAGTCGGTTATAAGCAACTTCAATTTTTTTTATCCCCGATCTGGTTTATTATCTTCAACCATACGGTATTTCACAAAGCTATCGGGATAGTTGTTATTTATATAATCTATCAGTTTTTCGCGTATTTCCACTCTTAAGTCCCAATTCTTAGAAGAATCTATGCTACTGAGTAAAACTCTCAGTTCTTTATTCCGTTCATTTGTGTTGGTGACCTGTATATTAGCAACCCGCTTATCCCATAACGGATTATCTTCAACCAATGAGTTGAGATAAGAGCGCAGCGAATCGACCGGAAGTTTATAATCGACATACAGAAATACTGTTCCCAAAATATTCGAAGCATTACGAGTCCAATTCTGAAAGGGTTGATCCAGAAAATAATTTACAGGAAGTATAAGCCTGCGTTCGTCCCATATTTTCACAACAACATATGTCAGCGTAATTTCTTCGATCCGTCCCCATTCTCCTTCTACAATAACAACATCATCCAGCCTGATTGGTTGTGTGATAGCAATCTGTATTCCTGCCAGAATGGTGGCAATACTTTTCTGTGCGGCAAATCCTATAATTATACCGGCGATTCCGGCTGATGTTAATAAACTGATTCCGATAGAACGTACTTTATCAAAAGTCATAAGGCAAATAGCAACTACAATGACCGTGATAAGGGCAACTATAATCCCTTCGAAAATCTTCATTTTGGTGAGATTTTTCCGGGCATTCAGATTGTCGGATACCGTCATATCCTGCTTTTTCTGAAAATAATAGAAGGCTATTCTTACACTTTTAATCAATATCCATCCTATAGTAGCTATTAATAAGATGTTATTTATCTGTGCAAGGTTTCCCGCAAAGGGTAGATCTGCCAGAAAAGAATATGCACTGAATATCTTCAGAACAATCCAGAACGCAAGCCACAGCAGCGGCACTTTCAGCAACTCGATAACAAAATCGTCTAACTGGTTATCACTTTTAGCAGCTTTCTTTTTCAAATGATTGATGGTAAACCTGTATATGATAAAAACAGCTGTCAGCGAAAAAATGAATAATATACTTGTAAATAATACACGGTATGTATCGTTGTTCCATAAATCGTTTATCTGCAATATAAGCATAGGCATGTAAATTGTTTAGGATTAATATTATATTGATTCTTTTAGAGAAGGGCAGTTGTTTCTCTATCTTATTTGACTAACACTGAATCCCTACCGATTGTTCTTAATTAAACACAGTTTATGCAGGTTCTGCTTAAAAGGAAAAAGGCCGCCTCATTACTGAGACAGCCTTTTAATTGATATTTTATCTGTTCTGCTTAAAATTATTTAGCAGTGAAGATTACTACACGGTTCCAAGAATCAATCTGGAATGGTTGAACTCTGTCGCCACTAGCTTCTGTAGTTATACGGTTAGCTTCGATACCATATTTCTTGATAAGGATATCAGCAACGGCTTTAGCTCTTTGTTCCGATAATCTTTGGTTGATAGCAGCTGTACCTGTACTCTTATCAGCATATCCTGTAACTGTTACATTAACATCTTTATTGTCTTGCAGATATTTTGCAGCGTTATAAATGTTAATATCCTGATTTTGTTCAAGTTTAGCACTACCGATACGGAATACTACTACAGCATTCAATACAACTTCGCTTTCGCCTTTAGTTACAACTTCAGCAGGTTTTTCCGCTAGTTTTCTTTCAAGACCAGCAACAGATGCTTTGTATTCCTGAATTTGTCTGTCTTTGTTTCTTAACTGAGATTGTAACTCGTTTACTTTGTCATTAACAGCACTTAATTCGCTAGGATCAATTACGTCAACTGTTTGGAATCCTCCGGGAGTAAAACGGTATGTCAAACCTGCTAACAGGTTCAATGTAGCATCGTTATTTTTACCTCCAACAATTCCGTTAAATCTGTCGGCCATCAGGTTACCTGTAGCTTCAACATTAAGGCTCAGGCTTTCTGTCAAACGGAAATCAGCTTGTAAACCTACACGAGGAACAATAGTGTTTGTTGTTTTTACATCAGCTTCTTTGATGTCTCTGTCTGCAAATGTATGCACATAACCAAGACCTAAAATACCATATAGGTTAAAAGCTTTATCACCTTCGTATGTAGAGAATAGATTTGTTAAATTCAGCAACGCGTCTGCGTTTGCCTGAATGTATTTGTTTTTGTACGTTTTGTCTAAAGCTTCGCCAAGATAAGTTTTGCTTTCCCATCCTCCGACTTGTAAACGTGCTCCGGCAATAGGAGAGAAGTGTTTTCCTACTGACAATGCGACATGAGGTGTTACCACATCAAAAAGGTCTGCTTTACTGGAGTTTTCACTAAAAGTGTATGACCCCCCAACTTGTCCCTGAATGAACCAGTTATCCCCAAATCCGTATTGTTTCAATGCTTTTTCCTGAGCGTTAACTGATAATGCAAGAAGTGTGCTTGCTGCAAATAAGTAAAATTTTTTCATATTCATAATTTCTAGATAAACAATGGAATCCCTAAAATTTAGCCCTTTGTTGGGCGAAAGATACATAGTTTTTTTTAATTTTTTTGTTATTTTGTTAAATATATTAAGTAACAGTAAGTATTTAATATTCTATTTTAAAGCAATAACTATCTATTGATCTTACATTTAGATATGGATAACAGATAGACCTGAGACCTTAAGATCAAGGTTTTTCAATCCAGCTTATTATCTCGGCACTTAATGGACTTCCCTTTGGTAAAACATAACCGGAAACCTGGCCATCGGTATCGATCATAAATTTCTGAAAGTTCCATTGAACTTCAGCGTCAAATTTGCCGTTTTCAGTTTTTTCTGTCAGCCATTTATAGAGTGGAACCTTTTTATTGCCCACAACAGTTATCTTATCCATTATAGGGAAAGTAACTCCATAATTCAGTGTGCAGAATTCTTTTATTTCGGCATTTGTACCCGGTTCTTGTTCTTTAAAATCATTACTCGGAAAACCCAATATAATTAATCCCTGATCTTTGTACTTCTGATAAAGTTCTTCGAGTTGTGCGTACTGAGGTGTTAAACCGCATTTAGATGCAACATTAACAATCAGTACTTTTTTTCCTTTCAGTTTTGCAAGATCATACGGTTTTCCGTCGATGTCTTTTACTTTGAAATCGTATAAAGTTTTCTTTTGAGCTGTAAGAGTCAGCATACAGCCTATAAGAAGAAATGCAACAATGGTATATATCTTTTTAGTCATATGTATTTTAATTATTCCTTAGTAGTAGAACAATTATATCTGCCCTTTGTTTGAATTTGTTTAAAAAAAAACATCTACTGAGTGTTAAATATCCTTATTTCAGATAGGTGTATCTTCCGTTGTAAGCAATCTTTAAATACACATTATCCTGATCTGTAATTGTCTGGCTTGGAGTGAAAGAAATAGATATTGTTAGCTTTTTGCGAGTAATCATTCTTGTAAATGTCTCATCCATAAAACTGATCATATCTTTTGTATATAGGTTTGCATCACTTTCTTTTATTTCTGTAAATGTTTTGGTAACATCATTTACCGTGATTTTAAAATTTTTGAGAGAAGCATCACTTTTTAGTCCTATAATTTCGAGAGCTGTACCTTGAGTAGGGAATAATTCTCCTTTAGTTATAGGCGAAACATAATCATTTCCTTTCAGCATATCATCAAGAAGAACTGTTACAGGCTCTGTATTTACAACTGTTTGGTCGGCAAACCCTTTGATGGGATAATTTGTCGATGCTACGGCTGTAAATGTGTATGACGTACGGTTATCACTGTCATCACTTCCACAACTGATAAATATAGTGGATACAAATACTATTATTGATAAAAAAGTAAAATACGTCCGTTTCATGTGTTTAAATTTTGAATGTTGTATGTTTGATAAGTTTATAACGCTTATTCGTTCAGCATTTCCAATAATTGCATCATGGCGGTATTAGAAGCTCTTATAATATTCATATCTCTGTTTTTGCCCATTTGATATTTTTTCGCAACTAGCCGTTCTCCTATTGCAGTGGCTATCCATACCGTGCCAACCGGTTTTTCATCGGTTCCTCCACCGGGACCCGCTATGCCCGATACAGCTATTGCACAATCTACGTTTAATGCTTTTTGTGCACCTTTAGCCATATCTGTCACGACCGAACAACTCACAGCTCCGTCTTTTTCTATATTAGATGCCGAAACTTTCAGTATGTTGCATTTTACTTCGTTCGAATACGAAACTATACCGCCTTTGAAATATTCCGATGATCCGGCGATAGATGTAATAAGGTGAGCTATATTGCCGCCTGTGCAGCTTTCGGCTGTACCTATCGTTAGACCCGATGAAAGAAGATGCTCTCCTAAAATTTTTTCCAATGGAATATCTCTGTCGGCAACAATTGCTTTATCCAGCAGATTATACAACTTTACGATTTCTTCTTCCAGTTCGTGACGGCGTTCTTCACCTTTTACGAATAGGCGAAGCTTCATCACCCCGGGAGAAGGTAAATAAGCCAGACCGAATCCTTCGGGTAGATTGTTTTCCCAGTCGGTGAGATGGATTGCTAATGCCGATTCGGTGTACCCGACTACTATAAACACCTTGCTGACATAGGCTTCGGCACTGTATTTCGATTGGAGACGCGGTATTATTTCGTTCTCCATATTGAACTTCATTTCGTATGGCACTCCAGGCATGGATACCAATACTTTGTCATTGCGGTCGAACCATGTTATGGGGGCTGTTCCTACTTTGTTTTGTATAACGGTACAATCTTTCGGAACATAAGCCTGATCGTGGGTGAGCGGGTTTAAAGCCGTCCATGTTGAAACTACATTTTGTATATTCGCCAATACCGAATCATCGAATATCAATTCCGTACCATAATATTCGCAGAGGGTCTTCTTGGTTATATCGTCTTTTGTCGGTCCTATTCCTCCGGTGGTAAGGATAACATCCACCCGTGTGAAGACATCGGCTATTGTGTCTTTTATTTGCCGGGCGTTATCACCGATAGATATTTTTTCGGTTACATCAAATCCGGCGTTTGTTAATTTTTGAGCCATCCAGGCTGTATTCGTATCGACTATTTGTCCTATCAGTATTTCATCCCCGATTGTAATAATTGCAGTTTTCATCTCGTTTTGTTTTCTCTTTTCGGGTCTTAAACCCTACTGTAATATTAGTTCTGCAAAGGTAAGAAATAGAGTCTCAAGATGAGTGTTAATTTAGTAAAATAATGGCTGTAAAACCCGTTCTCCGATTATTGTACACTATATATCGATCGGATATGTCAATTTGTCGAGTAAATTTTTGTTTTGGTTGTCAAAAAGATATATTTGTGATATAAAGTATAACTACTTTAATTTTATCAATTGCTTAATTTTAGAAAAGAGATACAGCTTTAGCGAAAGTGTATCTCTTTTTGTTATTTCATTTAGAACGGTCTGTGACTGACGGCGCATCCGATCTTTTGCTTTTTCCGCTTATCCGTTTGATATCTATGCGCAATACAGTGGTTCTGGAAAAAGATCCTTTAGCATATTTCAGTCCGATTTCTTTGTATTCAGGAGAATATTTATCGACCAGTAATTCGAGGGCTTTCATCCGCTCATCGTTGTCATCAACTGTTACAATATCTCCGAATGCCAAAACGCTTTCGTAAGCTGTGGTAAATTTAGCGGGCTGTACCATTGTAGAACCGACTACACAGAAACAGACTGACGGATTTTTCTCGATATACCTCAATTTTTCGCCTTCAGGGGCGCAATGCAGGTATATCTTGTTGTCGGAATAGATATAGCTGATCGGGATTCCGTATGCGCTCCCGTCGTTACTCATGGCTAGAAAGCCGTATTCCCCGTTGATAAGGAGATTCAATGCCTGGTCGGCTTCCAGTATACGGTCTTGGCGTCGTATGTTCGAATTATCGTAATTATTCATATTCTTATAATTTATATTGTACTCCGGCAGTCCAGCCCCAATAGAGCTGCTTCAAGGACGATGACGTAAATTTTCGCCACATATAATTAGATGGGAATATTCGTTCATTCTCCATACAATGAGATTGTAAGTAATTGAGTGATGGTCCTCCAAATACCTCTATTCGTTTACCGAATCTATAAGTAGGCATTATACGGAAAGAGTATTTCGTTGCTGTCTTATAGTTATATTCTTCGGCTTTTCGTTCTGCTTCTTCCTGATCGCCAAAATGTATACGCCCGTAAAATTTGGTAATCAATGCGGCTGATATTTCGGTATCTATTCTTAACCTGTTAAATATCGGAGTGTGTATACCTATACCTCCTTCAAATAGCAGTTTTATTGATTTTATCTACTCTTTATCAATCAATTACAAATAGCAAAATTTATAGAGGTAACGATTTAGTAACGGTTCTTCTGACTGAGGTTTGCGATCATTTACTAGTCAGATAACTCATATTGCAAAAGTAATAAAGACTTTTGTATAAAAAAATATCTAATTGATCTTTCATGCAAAAAATAGGGACTGAGAATATTGGATCATTCCATATTCAGGCATTATTGTTGAAAGACTAAAAAGAAAATAGCTGAGCCGAAACTCAGCTATTCTTATATTGTAGAGGAGTCATGCCCACATACTGTTTGAAGAACCGTCTGAAAAACGAGGGGTTGGGAAAGTTAAGTTCTTCTGATATCTGCCGCCTTTTCCCTATGATAGTTAATATCAGAGATTATAGACATGATATATAGATTTAATCATTAAGCAAAACAATATCTGTATTTGAACTGTTTATTATAGATGTTGATTCAAATAAAATCTAATGCATCACGAAGGTCATTATACAAACCGCACCAACTGGTTAAGAGCTGCTGTTCTGGGGGCAAACGATGGCATTTTATCCACTACTAGTCTTGTTATCGGGGTTGCTGCAGCTAATGCTTCGAGACATTCTGTTATTTTGGCCGCTTTAGCTGGATTGGTTGCAGGAGCCTGCTCTATGGCTGCCGGAGAATATGTATCCGTAAGTTCGCAAACTGATGTGGAGACAGCTGATCTCAATAGGGAGAGGATGGAGTTGGAAGCCACGCCAAAACAAGAGTTGCAAGAATTGGCAGGCATTTATGAAAAACGAGGGTTAGATAAAGATTTAGCATTCGATGTTGCTAAGCAATTAATGAAGTATAATGCATTGGAAGCCCATGCACGGGATGAATTGGGCATTAATGATATGACTAAGCCAAATCCACTGCAAGCTGCAGTGGCTTCTGCAGCTTCTTTTATTTCGGGAGGGATACTTCCTTTTCTTGTTGCTGCCTTAGCCCCAATACAAGGAATGGTTTTTTATCAGTATGGATTTGCTATAATGTTCTTGGCTTTATCGGGTGCAATAGCTGCAAAAATGGGAGGTTCCAGCATCTATAAGTCAATTTGGAGAATTTGTTTTTGGGGAACTGTAGCAATGTTTATGACCGCTTTAGTGGGTTATATTTTCGGGGTTCAAACATCGTGAATTTAACAACTGTACTACAAATAACTACATATTAATTCTTCGCAATGAAATAGTATAATATTGGGGGCTCCCAAAGATTGTATCAAATTCATAACCAATAGATAGTATTGCTCTAAACGAATATCTCGTTGTCTCTACTTCGGATTTTATAAAAAATAACAAGCAGGTATTTGAGTCTAAAATAACCAAGCAATACCAGAGATAATACAATGGAGTCATTTTAGTCTATTTTTTTCTATCTTTACGTCATTATGCAACATATCCTCATCATAGAAGACGAGCCCGGAATCTATACCTTTCTCAAACAAGGATTAGAAGAGGAAGGGTATAGTATCTCCATTGCCGTTGATGGAGAACAGGGAGTAGAGCTTTTCCGAACGGAAAAGCCCGACCTGATTCTGCTCGATTGGGTATTGCCCAAGATGGATGGTATAGATGTTTGCAAGGCTATTCGGCAGGAAGATATAAACATCCCTATTCTGTTTTTAACAGCAAGGGATACGGTGCAAGATACTATCGAGGGACTACAATGCGGAGCAAATGATTATATCAAAAAGCCTTTTAGTTTCGAAGAACTGTTGGAACGCATAAAAATCCATTTTCGTAACTCAATAGAGCAAGGCATTCTTACATTGGGTAATATTTCTCTAAACTCACAAACCTACGAAGTACAAATAGAAGCATCTGATATTGCTCTTACTCATCGTGAGTTCGAACTACTCGAATTTCTGATAAAGAACAAAGGAAATGTTTGCAAGAGAGATGAAATAATAGAAAAAGTATGGGGAATAAACTTCGAGTACGACACAGGGGTAATTGACGTGTTTATCAACGCTATACGCAAAAAACTAAATTTGGATAAGGACAACGGATATATCAAGACGGTGAGAGGTGTAGGATACATTGCCAACGAATAAATATGAAGAATTTTTCTTTCAGAAACAGGATAGCACTCAATTATATAATCACAACAGCACTACTGATTGGGATTGTATTTGTTACTATATTTATAGTGGTAGAAATCGGTGTATCCAATCATCTGAATGATGACCTGCAAACAGAAGTCGATCGCCACTCGCAGGAAGTAGAAGTGAAAAATGGAACGATTGCTCTGAAAAGACACAAAGAGTGGATGGAACGCGAACACAATACGGTGGGCGTTGATCCGGTGTTTATCGAGTTTCTCGATATTGATGGAAACCTGATCGACAAATCTCCCAATCTGAAAGAAAGCCATCTCTTATACGATCTGAAGCAAAATGATAATGTTTTTTTCGATGGCGAACTTGCTGAAAAAAGAATCAGGCAGGTGCAAGTTCCTATTCTGAATGAAAGAGGAGAAAGAGTCGGGCATCTGTTAGTTGCAGTGGCACGGGAAGGCTCTGAAGTTGTATTGGAGACATTAGGTCGTATACTACTCACTACCTATCCCTTTATTTTGATAATCTTGTTCTTTGTCGCTCGATTTATAGCAGGTAGGAGTATCAAACCCATCAATGAAATTATTGACACATCGAACCGTATTACCAAAGATAATCTCACTTCCCGTATTCCTTTACCCCATAACAAAGACGAACTTTATGTCCTTTCCGATACGATAAACCAACTCCTCGACCGTATAGAAAAGACCATCGAACGGGAAAAGTCTTTTACATCCTATGCTTCTCACGAATTTCGGACACCTTTGGCTGTGCTGAAAGGAACACTCGAAGTCCTTATCAGGAAGCCACGCCAACAAGAAGAATACGAAGAGAAAGTGAACTATTGCATTAAGGAAGTAGATCGTTTGAACCATTTGGTCGATGAACTTCTTATCCTTACCCGATATGAGAATCTGAAACAATCGCTGAAATGGGAGAACACTGACATTAAAATGATTGTTGATGAAAGCCTGAAATACCTTGAAAGAAATATGCAGCAAAAAAACATGCGTATTCTAACAAATATTTCATCCACAGATATTCCTTTCAGAACGGATATATATTTACTTTCTACCATCATCCATAATATCCTTTCCAATGCCATCAAATATTCGCACCGGGACAGCGAGATAGACATAAATGTGCAAGCGGAAGACAATACCATACTCCTCGAAATAGCAGATAAGGGAATAGGTATTTCCGAAGAAGATTTGGAGATGGTTTTTGATAAATTCTATCGTTCTACAGACCATGCCGATATCAAGGGTTTTGGTTTGGGATTACCTATCGTAAAAAGATTCTGTTCTCTGTTAAATATCAAGATCCAAATAAATAGTAAAGAAGGTGTAGGAACTACTGTCAAACTACAAATACCTCAATCTTAAGCAAATCTTAAGGAAACTCCTTTAACATATCTCTACCTTTGCTTGTTATAAGTAAAAGAAAGGATTTAATATCATATTTTAAGTCATAACAAGCAGTGAATGTTATGTTTAGGTGGATAATAAATAGGTCTGAGACCTTAAAAAATAAAGGTAGATGTTAGAAAAAATTATACGGTTTAGTCTTAACCGCAAACTTATTGTTTTACTTTTTACGGCAGTCATATTTCTATATGGCATTTATTCCGTATTCCATATACCCATCGGAGCCGTTCCCGATATTACAAACAATCAGGTACAGGTCATTACCACCTCTACCAATCTGTCGACTGAAGATATTGAGCAGTTTATTACCTATCCCATCGAGATGGAAATGGCTAATCTGCCCGGAGTGCAGGAAATACGTTCTATATCTAAGTTTGGTCTGTCTGTTGTAACTATTGTTTTCAACGAAGACATGGGGACTTATCTTCCCCGCCAATTGATAGCCGAAAAGATAAAGACAGCATCCGAACTTATTCCCGAAGGCTTTGGCTCTCCCGAAATGGGACCCATATCCACCGGCTTGGGAGAGGTCTATCAATATGTATTAGACGTAAAACCTGAATTTAAGGACAGATATTCGGTTGCCGATTTGCGTACCATACAGGATTGGATTGTAAAGCGGCAACTATCGGGCATTCCCGGAGTAGTCGAAATCAATACATGGGGAGGTTATCTCAAACAATACGAAGTAGCTATCAATCCATCCCGATTGAAGGCAATGAATATTACCACAGGAGAAATAGTAACCGCATTGGAAAAAAACAATAGTGTGGCGGGAGGGGCTTATATCGAAAAAGTCAATCAAAGTTATTTCATTCGTGGAGAGGGAAAAATAAACTCCATAGAGGACATCGAAAACATCGTTGTGAAGAATGTAGACGGAATCTCTGTTCTCGTAAAAGATATTGCAACTGTACAATTTGGTAGTGCCAATCGTTTCGGAGCTATTACCGGTAACGGAGAGGGCGAAAAAGTGCTTGGTCAGATAATGATGCTCAAAGGAGCGGACTCCAAAGAAACCATCAATGCTATAAAAGAACGGGTGGATGAAGTGCAGAAAGCCTTGCCCGAAGGCGTGTACATCAATGCTTTTTTAGAACGAAGCGAACTTGTTGCCAAAACTACTTTCACAGTTGCCGAAAATCTAATTTTGGGATGTCTGATTGTAATATTTGTAGTCGTTCTGTTATTAGGCAATTTCCGTTCAGGGCTTGTTGTTGCATCTGTTATACCTCTCTCTCTGTTATTTGCTATTTCACTGATGCGAATATTCGGCATTGATGCTAATCTGATGAGTCTGGGAGCAATCGACTTCGGTATCATCATAGATGGAGCTGTTATTATAGTCGAATTTGTGTCGGCACAAATGACGGCAAACGCTTCCAAATTAGCTCATCTGTCTGCAGCTGATAGAAAAAAAGAAATAGACAGAATCACCTTAGGGAGTTCGTCTACCATGATGAATTCCGCCATCTTCGGGCAATTGATAATCCTTATTGTTTTCATTCCTATTCTTTCGCTATCGGGAGTAGAGGGGAAAATGTTCAGACCGATGGCTTTAACATTTAGCTTTGCCCTTGTGGGAGCTATGTTGTTATGTTTGACCTATGTTCCGGTAGCTTCTTCTCTGCTTATAAAACCACAACAACAAAAGAGAAACGGAATATCTGTTAGCATTATCAGACTATTAACAAGATGCTACTTGCCCGTCATTACTTGGGCATTGAGGCATACAAAAAAAACGTTAGCCGGAGCAGTTGCCTTGCTTGTTTTGGCTATTGTAATATTCACTCGCATGGGTGGCGAATTTATACCACAGTTGGACGAGGGCGATTTTGTAATTCAGCCTGTCTTGAAAACAGGGACATCCCTTGCCAAAACCATCGAAACCACTACCTTAATAGAAAAAACAATACTGAATAAATTCCCCGAAGTAGACCAAATAGTAAGCCGTATCGGTGCTGCCGAAGTGCCTACCGACCCGATGTCGATGGAAGAAAGCGACATTATAGTGAAAATGAAGCCAAAAAGCGAATGGGTATCAGCCAAATCGAAAGATGAATTGGCCGATAAAATAAAAGACGAGCTGGAAGCTACCATCCCAAATATGGAAATCGAATTTACACAGCCTATCGAGATGCGTTTCAATGAACTTATTTCGGGTACACGCTCCGATGTAGCGATTAAGATTTTCGGAGAGGATTTAGGAATACTAGCTGAAAAAGCAGAACAGATAAAACAAGCTATATCCAACGTAGAAGGTGCTGCCGATATTATTGTGGAAAAGATAGACGGTCTGCCACAAATGACAGTAGAATACAACCGCACACGCATAGCCCAATACGGCTTAAATATTTCGGACATAAACAATATTGTATCCCTGTCTTTTGCCGGAACAACCGTAGGGAATGTATTTGAAGGAGAACGGCGTTTCGACTTGGTAATACGCTTGGAAGAAAATCTACGTAATGATATTGAAGATTTAAAAAACTTGTATGTGTCTCTCCCTGATGGTGGGCAGATTCCATTGCGAGAGCTGGCGAAAGTGGAATATACCGAAGGTCCTGCCAAAATATCGCGTGACGATACCAAACGTCGTGCTGTAATTGGGGTTAATGTGCGTAATCGTGATATGGAAAGTGTAGTGAAGGATATCTCGACAATCATCAATGAAAAAGTCAATCTTCCTCCCGGATATACAGTAACTTATGGTGGGCAATTCGAAAATATGCAGAATGCCCTTACCCGACTGAAGATAGCCGTTCCTGTGGCTTTGTGTCTCATCTTCGTTCTATTATATTTTGCTTTCGGGTCGATACGGGAAACTATGCTTGTATTCACCGCCATACCTCTGTCGGCAGTAGGTGGTATATTATTGCTATGGATGAGGGGAATGCCTTTCAGCATATCGGCCGGAGTGGGATTTATTGCCTTGTTTGGTATAGCTGTACTCAACGGGATTGTACTCGTGGAACACTTGAAAGATTTGAAACACAGAGGGATGAAAAATGTAGACGAATTGATACTAAAAGGAACTGTCGACAGGCTTCGCCCTGTTACCCTCACAGCAGCAGCGGCAGCACTTGGCTTTCTCCCGATGGCTATTTCATCTTCAGCAGGGGCAGAAGTACAGCGTCCGTTAGCAACGGTAGTTATTGGCGGATTGTTTACGGCTACGCTACTTACAATGATAGTCCTGCCTATTCTTTTCAAAATGTTTGACAAAAATCTGACGAAAGATGAAGAAGATATTTAAAAATATAGTGCTTGGTTGCTTATTGGCATTTAGCTCAATGGTTTATTCGCAAGATAATAATTCCGAGTTGAATAAGCTGATTGAAACGGCACTTGCCAATAATAAAGAATTAAGTTCGTATCAGTTGCAGTCCGAATCGTCAAAGGCCAATATCGGAACGGCTTTCGATATAGATAAGACGACTGTTTATTATGGATACGATGAAAATAATATGGCTCCGAATGATAAAGCATTGAAGGTATTCGGCGTTGAGCAAACCTTTTCTTTCCCTACAGTATATGGAGCAAAACGTAGCGTCTACAAATCGCAATGGGAACAGAATAAGGCTTTGTACGAAATACAAAAGAATAAACTGATATTGGATATTTCTCTTGTATATGAGCAAATTGTTTATACGCAGAATAAGGAAAAGATGTATACGGAACTCGACAGTTTGTATTCAGCCTTCTCGAAAGCAGGCAGCCGAAAATTCGAATTGGGAGAGAGTAATTATCTGGAAAAGATTACGGCAGAAGCTAAGTCGAAGCAAATATATACGACTCTGATTCAGTTGAAAAGCCAGAAACAGGCATTTTATGAACAACTGAAATCGTTGGTACAAAGTGAAGAGAATTTTCAGGTAGTTAACGACCGGCTGAGTTTATTGTATCTCGAAAATGCAAGCATTGGGAAAGAGTTGCATAAGAAATATTTGGAAACGACAAGCAATACCTATTCGTCACAATTGAAGTTGCAGAACCAGAATTGGCTACCCGACCTGAGCATTGAATTATTTACAGGAACAAATAAGAATTTGGGATACCGACAAAATGGTTTCCAGATTGGCATAGCCATCCCTTTATTTTTCAATGGAAACCTATCGAAACGTAAAACGGCCAAGTTGGAGCAACAAAGTTGGGAAGCCATGCGTAACAACCGTGAAATAAAGATGGAGAGTTTTTATATGCAAAAGCAAGCCGAATTGAACCAACACCGAGAAATGATTAAATATTATACCGAGAATGGACAATCGCTATCGAAAGAAATCATCAAGACCGCTAATATGAGCTACAAAAATGGCGAGATTGACTTTTTTCAGTACATTCAAAGTATGGAAAATGCGATTAGTATAGAGGTCGATTATCTGAATAATGTCCTTGCTTACAATACATCTTATCTGGAGTTACACTATTTTAATTTTAATGAATGATGAAAAAATATTCCTATATATTATTTGCGTTGGCAATTGGCATTTTAGGTTCGTGCGGAGGAGAGAACAAATCGACTGGAGAAGAGTCTGTTTCGTCGGAAGATAATTCTTTAATAGAGATTACAAAAGAGCAGTTTAGCTCTATGAATATGGAAATAGCCCCATTGCAAGAACATGAGTTTGATGCTGTAGTACGAGCATCGGGGAAAATAGATGTTCCTCCTCAGAAACGAGCAAAGGTGACTTCGTTCGTAGCTGGCTTCGTTAAATCTACCTCATTATTAGTAGGTAGTAAAGTAACGAAAGGGCAAGCTCTGCTGACCTTAGAAAGTCCTGAGTATATCGATATGCAGCAATCGTATATGGAAATAAGCAGCCGATTGAGCTATCTAAAATCGGAATACGAAAGGCAGAAGACCTTGTTTGAAGAAAAAATATCGTCTCAAAAGAAATATCTGGAAGCAGAGAGTGAATATAAACGTGCCAAAGCGACCCACGAAAGCCTTCGGCAGAAATTGAATATGCTCCGTATCAATCCTTCACAGGTAGAGCAAGGAAAGTTAGCTTCCTCAATCACGGTATATGCTCCTGTTTCGGGCGATGTAACACTGATTAATATCAATGTTGGCATGGCAATATCTCCTACCGATGTACTGATGGAAATTGTGGATACAAAAGCAATGCACTTAGAATTGGCTGTATTTGAGAAAGATATATTCAATCTGAAAACAGGACAAAGGATAAAGTTTGTAATACCACAGGTTTCGACAGATGAGTTTGAAGCCCGTATATCTCAGATAGGTAAATCGATAGAAGGAAAAGACCGGATTATAAATGTATATGCCACATTAGATGATAACGCAAAAGAAAAGCTGATGACGGGAATGTTTGTAGAAGCCCGAATTGTAGCCGATTCTCGAAATGCTTTGAGCGTTCCATTCGATGCGGTTGCAATAGAAGAGGGGAGTCATTTCTTGTTAATGTTGGAATCAGAAAAAGAGGGAAATTATACTTTCCGAAAGACCTTAGTTCAAATAGGCGAACGGAATGGGGATTGGATCGAAATTACTTCTGACAATAAAATAAGTTCTGACAGTAAAGTTTTGGTTAAGGGGGTGTATGATGTGATGTAAATAGAAGGAAGTCTTATAGTAACTGAAGCATCGGTAGAAGATGATGAATGAATGATAGCCAGCGAACTAAAATGGATAGATTATTTGAAAGTATGCCTGCTCTAAAGGATTTTGAGTTTATTGTACGCCTATGCGAAACAATAAAAATTCCACTTCAAATTGTGAAACAGATATTGTCGGGACAGAAAGCCGCATATTCGGGAGAGTTGTATTCACCAGAACATAAGCAAAACGTTGAAGCGAAAGAGGCGGTAGTTTCTATTGCTCGGGATAAGGAGAAAAAGCAGTGTTTGGCGATTGACGATATATATTATGTGGATTGGTTCAGGGAGCAGAAAAAGAAGTTTTTACAGAGTATTGGGGTAAAGATCAAAGAGCCAAAACAACAAAAAGGGTTGGGAAGATAGAGAAAGCTTATAAATAAAGCTCGTAGAAGAGCTTAGGTAAGATATCTTAGAGAGGCATATCGCTATTTATAGTGTATGAGATTTTTATTTTGAGTTCTTCTTTAATTGTAAAGTATTGGCAGATTAGACGAAACTTATTTTGAGTGACTGTAACATAAATTGAAGACAGGGAGGCAATTCCCTGTTTTAGCATGAATTACAAAAATATTTACTAACTTTATATCTTTTGATTTAAAGATGTATATAAATCTATGCCTCATATAACGTTATCATTTTGGAGCGGAATAAAAGATTCTTTCGAGCAACGGACAATACCTTCAAAAACGGTTTTATTAAACGAAGGAGAGGTTGCCAAGAATCTCTATTATATTGAGAAAGGTTGCTTACGACTATACTTCTATAATGAGGGAAAAGACATTACTTTTCAATTCTTTTTTGAAGAAAGTATCGTTGCTTCATTTGATAGTATGTACGCAGGACAACCTAGTTTATTTTCTCTTGAGAGTATAGAACCTACTACAATTCGGACTGTCAGTAAGAAAGATTTCTATGACCTGGTAAATAAAAGACCGGAAGCCAAACAAGAGTACGAACACAAAATAATAGATAGATTTCACACCTATCAAAAACTCTTTCTGTCACGTATAAAGAATACTCCCCAACAGAGATATGAGGAATTGTTAAAAGAATACCCACATATATTGCAAAGAGTTCCTCAACATTACATTGCATCCTATCTTGGCATAACTCCCGTTTCGTTAAGCAGAATCAGAAACAGGCGAACTTAATTCATTTCTTTACAATTGTTATCGTCTTAATCCTTTTCACTTACCGACCTTTGTATTTATAATACTTAAAGATCGGCTGAATGAGAAAAATATCATTAACAAAAGGAAAATCTATATTTATTATTGATTTAATTCTAATACCTGTATTTCTACTCTTGATATACAGTGGGGTGAAACTACATGTAGCAGGACATACCAGCAATCACGATCTCTGGGAGTATTGGGCATTATTACAGGATTTTTATCGCTTACTGTCGGAGGATTCCACATAAAGGCACATTGGGCATGGTATAGAAACTTTATAAAAAGTGGGATAGGGAAAAAAAGCAAAGTTACAATAGTCTTGTCTGTATTATTTTTAATGGAGACGATTACGGGGATTATTCTTATTTTATTTCTTGAAGGTGGAAATTCCTCTATCGGGATGTGGCATTATAGGCTTGGTCTTGTAATGATAGTATTTATATTGATTCATATTACTACCCGATTTTCATTGATGATGAAAGGATTAGGATGGAAGAAAAAAGACATAAGTTAATTATATAAATGGACAGTGCCAAATATATTTTCTTCTTTAGTAGGCTGATAGCTTTATTAGCCATTGTAGGCTTTATCATTAGAATACAGTTGATTCTATTCTCTTAAAATATGCTATTCTAACTACGAGAGTATAGGATATTAAAAATATCAAATAAAATTGCAAGAGGACTTTCTTACCATTTCGGGCCCCTATTTTTCTTCACTTTCGGAATCACAATCTGTCTTTTCGCTTCTTCTTTTTTCTCCTTCGGCACTCTCGGATCACCAAATGACTCCTTATATTCAACGTCATCTTTATTCTCTTTCCACAAATACGGATATGCAAAAGTTCCGATGCCATACCACTTAACTTTAGCCTTTGTCATATAGCCATTTTCCACCAAAATCTTATCCTGAACACGCATTTCGTACTTTCCATATTTAACGAAACTGTCGGGCTGTTCTTTGGAGACAAAGACTTTTTCCTGTTTATCATCCGTAAAAACATAAGCCGATACTACTTGTCCGTTCGAACTTTTCATGTTTTCGAGATAGATAAATCCACCCTCTTTCAATATTTTCCACTGTTCAGTAGTTAGCTCGACCCCTCCAATCTTTGTGTTTTTCGGAGTGGCTTCGGCTTCTTTTCTTGCTTTATATTCAGCCTCTTTTTGGGCTTTCAGTTCTGCTTCCTGTTTCGCTTTTTGCTCTGCTTGTTGTTGCAGAAGTTCTTCCCGACCTCGTTTTCTTGCCTCCAAAACATTCTTATCAAATTCCTTTCGCAGATTTCCAAAGCTAAATTTTCGATCAATCTCCGAGCCTTTGAAACAGACATTATCGTATTTGAACGATACACCCTCGATCTCATTTATGCCCATTCCAATCCCCTGATTTTCAGTTGTCCTTTTATGTTTATAGATAAGCTCAATACCCAAATCTTGAAGGGCAAATCGTAGAGCAGCCGGATTCTTACAAGTCGGTAAAACTGATTTTATCGCATCGTAAATATAATACTTTACCCTATCGGGATTATCTAATTTCTCTCGTTTTACATTTTCTCTTCCCTTACCGTAAGTCAGATTATACTTATCCTTTAGTTTCTTACAGACCTTGATATTCCGTTTATAATCCTGATTAACAGAGATCAACTTCAGGTTATTATCGATTCGATTATATACAATATGCAGGTGCTCATTATCGGTATTGTGATGCCGGACTATAATATATTGCGTATTCTTGATTCCCATTTCTTGCATATATCCTTTGGCTAATTGGAGCATAAAACCGTTGGTCATTCTTGCTCTATCTTCGGGAGCAAAGGATATCGGAATATGCCCGACAGGCTGTTTTATCTCCTTTCTGCCGGAGCGTTGCATAGCAAAACTGCGGATCATACTTTTGGTACTATCCGCAAATACACCTTCGACTTCGAGTAATTCCGCTGTGTCATTTATCACATAATTGACACAGCCCTTGAACGATTTCCCTTTAATATTTTTAGCGATCATCTACTAATTCTTTAATCTTACCTGCCAGTATAACCAAGTCTAAACCTACTTGCAGAAACTCATTTCTGTTCACTCGCTTAGCTACTTGGTTCAGGTTATTTGCCATACCAGCCAGCTTCCGCATCAGGTCGAGTTCCTCCAACGTAAAGCGAGATTTGATACCTCCATTAATAGTCATCTCCCGAGCATATTGTGTCGGTTTTATTCCCAATATATCTGATTTTCCTTTCACGGAATTATATTCTTTTTGGGTCAATTTCAGATTGATTGAGACTGTCAATTTGTTTTCTCCTTTAGACGGTCTTCCCTTTTTCTTCCTATTCTCCATAACCATTATATTTGAGGTTATGAACTTCCCTGTACCTCAAAGTACAGGACAGTCCGACAGTTTTGCGACCATCGGGAGAGAAACGAAAGGGCTGTAAAGTGACCTTAAAATAGGCGACCAACGTGAGCGTATTTTCAAGCGGAGGATAAATTCAAGGAACGCCGGATTTATGTTTCGCGTGGTCACTGCCTCGCAGAGCAAGGTTTTTTCGGTAGTAATTCAAAAAGTCTCGGAGAGCTTTTTGGGTTACCCGAAAGATTACCTTGCTCCTTTGACAACGAGAAAAAAATAAAGAGGCGATGGTCTCTTTGTTTTTTGAATCGGTGGCAACATTTTCACTCCGAAGGGAGTGTATTATCGGATACTTCCGATGTTGCAATACTGTCAATGTATTGCCTATTGCTCTTCAAGGGTAGCCGGAGCAAATAAATGGTAGAAAGTGGATTAAATTTCTCATATCGTTGTATAAATTAGATGTATCCGACATGGATACTTTGGCAAATATAAAACGTATATTTGATAGTTATATCACTGACAATATGATGTGTATAGCTTTGCTTGGGGATGCTTTTATTTGCCATGTTGCCTGACAAAAAAGAGTCACTCTTGTTGCTCCTATTGGTAATATTACTATCTTTAGTACATGTATAATGGAGAGCAAGACATAGATTATGATAGCAATGTTCCCGAAGTATTTCGGGTTGTACAGCAGAGTCTCAATGACTTTGTGGCAATCAACTATGAAACAGCACTTGGCTTGGTCTCACAGCCACAACTCACAGAGGCAGAGATACTCCATTATAAAAGCAAAGTGCTGGATATCATCCGCAACAATCCTCCTTTGGCGAGCTTACCCAAATATCTTCGTAATGGCAGAGAGGATTATCTCTGGTATAGTGACTTTTATGATGAGACAAGCAAAGATGTTTATCATCGGTATCGCACGTTTGTCAAACCAATAGCTACGATAACTCCAAGCAACTATACTACAGAGTTAAGTAAAATTGATTTGCCCTATTTCCAAGAATTGGTAGACCTCGTAAGTTTGGAATGCTTGTGCATCAAATATGAGAAGCTTCTTCCAAAGCCTAAAGTAGAGGCTATTCAAGAAAAGATACCTATACAGGAAACTACTATTGCCAAAGAGACCAAAGCAATTGTTAAGCCTAAATCTACCAAGCGTTCTTACCAACCCAAACTTAGCAAAGAACAATATCTATTATTAGCCGATTGCATAGAAGCTCTCAAATTGTTTCGCTCAAAAATAAAAATATCTGAACTGAAGAAACTTCTTTCGGGGAAACTCCCCGAACCGCTACAGGTAACCAACCAAAAGACATTGGTCTATCTCCTTGACCAACTAAGTGAGCACAAATACATCAAAGATAAATGGGTATCGGTTGGCGATGGCAATAAAGACTTTATATCTTTTCGTACAGAGGGTAACAAAGAGCGGTATGGTGATAATAAACACTATATCGGTATGCAACAACTACTCAACTGCCGTAACCGTAACAAACGGGAACAGATATTTGGGCTTGAAAATATAGATACCCTGATAGATGAGCTAAACAAATCTAACCTCGAATAGTTAAAAAACATTATCAGGCTATATTTCCTATAAATATTTACGCTTCTCCCCAAACTTACACTATCTGCTTATATAGAGAACATTAACATAAAACAGTCGATTGACCACTATTCCCAAATTACTCCTTTCTGAGTATAGACTCTAATTGAATCATTCTTATAATCAATGCCATACAAACATAACCTGTTAGGTAATGCTGTTATGCTCACAGCGCAGAGCCCCGGAATGTGCTATACTTGCACCTGAGTTCGGAAACAGCGATATACAAAGTTGTATACTGCTTATTCTTTCGGAAAATGTAGAATCATGGGCAAGACCAATCGTATCAGAGATGTTTGAGTTATTTGATTATTCTAAACAAACAAGCCTAATACAGATATAAGTATTATCAGGAATAGTTATAACATTTAAAACAAATAACTTATGAGTGAAGATATTGAAAAAGATAAAACAGTAGATG